>ERZ779623.492-NODE-492-length-14830-cov-6.661387_pt1 | contig 14830 bp, 8 predicted proteins | sample MGYA00514189_ERZ779623 | MGnify/ENA primary metagenome ERZ779623 (study PRJEB29562, sample SAMEA4376712) | mouse gut metagenome | isolation source: Cecum | study: EMG produced TPA metagenomics assembly of the A DSS colitis mouse model was used to assess the... | reverse complement strand
CCTTGAAGTAGCCAGCGGTGGTCGTGGCGGTGTAGTTGTTGCCGTAGGCGGAGCCAACCTGGAAGGTGGTGGTGCCGACACTCAGGTCAGTGTCAACATCGACCGTCTCACCGCTGGCATTGCTATTATTCAGAATCTGAACGCTGTTGGTGACATCCTCCAACACGCCGGTGACCACGTCGCCATTGAACTGAAGGGCGAACAGGTGAGCCTCATAGTTGGCGGTGTCGTTCACCAGGTCGAACAGGGTGCGGCTCTTGAAGTTGGCGGTATAGGCCTCGCCGTTCAGGTAGCCGCTGATGGTACCGCTGTTGGCGGTGCCGTCCCAACGGGCCACATCGCCGTTGTAGGCGTTGTAGTAGAACAGGCCGTAGGTGATCACGCCGGTCACGTTGCCCTCGACATACAGATAGTCGGCGCGGCCGTCGTTGTCGGTGTCGGCCCAGTCAACCTCGGTGCCCTCAGCCAGGACCACGTTGCTGGGCAGAGCGCTCACACCGTCATAGGTGGCGATGGAAGTGCTGCTGGTACGGACAATGATCTGGGTGTCGTTGTCCAGGTAGACGTCAGCGGTGCCAACGTTGCCAGTACCAGACTCACCCGCACTGGGACTACCGCTGTTCAGGGTCAGGAAGGAGGCGTTCTTGTAGATCATGCCGCCATTACCGCCGGTAGTCTTGGCGTTGCGCAGGTTGGTCCAGACACCAGTGTTGGTGTCGCTACCCGCGACCTCCACGGCCACAACAGCGTCGTCGCTGGAGGTGGTGAACATGAACAGGTTCTTCCACAGGATGTCATAGGTATCGAAGGTCTTGCCGAAGTGGGCGTCATTGTTCACGCTCTTGTCGGGGGACATGAATACCCAGGCATCATTCAGGGAGCGGTCAGGGGTGAAGCCAATCCAAGGATCATACACCGTCATCGGGTGGGTGTCGCCGGGATTGTAGCGCGGACGAATATCAGCGGTATTCGCGGTGGCGCTCAGGGCGGTACCGGCAGGTGCGCGGTCAGAGCTATCCATATTAGCGTTGGCGGTGTTCTGGTCGCTGCTCATCAGGAAGCGGTCGATCTGCACGGTGCCGGTGGTGCCGTCGGCGTAACGCACGGTGGCGATAGCCTTGGTGGTGCCGGTGGTGTCAGTCTCGCCCTGAGCCTGAGCGGCATAGACAGCGGTAATCACGCCGAAGTTGGAGCCCTTGGCGGGACCGATGCCGATGATGTTGCCATACAGGTCGAAGTACCAGTTATAGGTGGTGTTGGTGGTGGAACCGGCAACATCCAGGAACAGAGTCATCTGATCGGGAATGTCGGTGCCGTCCACGTTGTGCTTGCCCTGGTTCCAGTAGGTCACGGTCTGCTTGGCCTGCTTCACGTCGGGAGTCTTGAGGACCCAGACGGAATCACCCTGGTACAAGGTGTTGATGGTATGAGTAGACTTGTGCCGAGCGATGACCTTATTGGTCTCGAAAGCGGCCTCCTCACGGATGCTAGCGCTGGCGTCGGTGCCATGGTTGGTGGCGGTGGAAGTTGCGGGGGTGCCGTAGGTATCATTCTGCTCGGTATAGGCGTTAATCAGGATGTAGTCGCCCACGGCGTACTCCCAGTTGTCCTTGCTGTTGCTGGGCTTGGAGATGATGCGGGTGGAGTTGTTGGGAGTAGCGGGAGTCTTCTGGTTGCCGTCATAGATAACCACGTCCAGCTGAGCGGGAACGATCACGTGGTCGTTCTTGTCCAGCTTAACGTCGCGCTTGCCGGTGATCTGAGCCAGCATGGTGTCGATCATCACGGCGTAGTCGTCGTTAGAGTCAGCGAACCAGGGGCTGCTGATCCCATAGTAGAACTCGGTCACACGGCCCTGGCCGCCCACCTTGGTCACGGTGTCGGTAGCGACAATCCGATAGTCCTCGGCGGTGACGTTCTCGGAGTTCACGTACAGGTCGAAGTTCTGAGCATTGGTGATCTCCAGATCATGGGCCACGTCGCACTCACGGACCTGCTCCTTGGTCTCGTAATCAGGAGCGGCCATGATGGTGGCGACCAGGTTGCTGGGAACGGTGCTGCCGCTGTACAGGGGATGACGGTCCTTAATCATGTAGGCCTTGCCGGTGTTGGCGTTGGTCAGGCTGGTACGAGAACCGTTCTTATACCAGCTGTAGCCGGGGCGGCCCCACTCGTCGGACTCAGTCCAGGCGGTCTGATACCACAGGCCGAAGGTCTTCTGGCCCAGGGTGGCATTGTACTCCCCGCCCAGCACAGTGCTCTTATCGTTGTAAGCAAGAGCGGGAGTGTAGGTCACGGTGGGAACGATGGTGGCGGTCATGAACACCAGGTCGGCAACCACCTCACGGGGAGCGGCCATGTTCAGGGTCTGCTCCATGTGGGCGGCGGTCACGTTCTTGGTGACGCCCAGCTCGCGGGACAGAGCGGCCACGTTGACCTGCCAGGAAGCGCCGGTGAACTCATTGTTCTTGCCGTAGCCAACCACGCGCAGGATCATGGCCAGCACCTCATACCCGGTCACCTGCCCGTAGGGGTTGAAGGTGGTGGGGCTGGTGCCCTTGATGTAGCCGGCGTTCTGGCAGTAGCCGACATAACCGGCAAACCAGTCGTCGGAGTTCACGTCCACGAACGTGCTGTAGTCCTTGTACAGATCGTTCTGGCGGTTGTCCACATCGCCGGTGGCCATGCGGTAAATGATGGCGGACGCCTCAGCGCGGGTGATCTTGTCGCTGGGGCGGAAGCCCTTCTCGTCGCCCTGGAAGACCTTCAGGCCGGTCAGCACCTGGACGCCTTCGGTGAACTCGGCGGTGATGCTGTCCTTATCCGGATAGTCCTCAAACTTGACGTCGGCGGCGCTGGCGCCCAGCATAAGGCTGAAGGCCATCACCATCGCAAGCGTGAGCGCGAGAAGCTTCTTCAAGTTTCTCATTGGATAGTTTCCTCCTTGTTTAATTTCGCCTTTTTTCGAGAACTTTTTCGGCGCGATTCAGGGGATAAGCCATCCGCTCGAATTTTCCTTTTATATCTAAAATCTGCACTATTTTTACAAATAATTACAGCATAAGGTACATATCTGCAAAATACATTCCAGAAAATGTATAAATATGGAATGGGAAAAGTTTTGAACTGCTCACAGGATTTTTTTCCTCTGAGCGAAAAACCAGACCAGCAGAGAAAAAAAGAGAGGAATATCAGTCCTCTCGATATGAGCCCAGCCAAAATTTCTAAATTCTGACACAAAACCCCAAACAACATCGCGGAAAACAGCGCCGCAAAACGGGCATTTTGCAGGGCGGCTTTCCGCAGGGCGGCGGGGTTTTTCTTTGTATCCCCCAGGTCTTTGGGTAGTTTACAGCAGTTAATTGGCGGCGCATGTCTTGTTGACAAATTCAGGCGGCATAGCTATAATGAGTCAAAGAATAAACGTTTGGGTAAACGAAAGGTGAATCATTATGGAAAACACATTGAAGCTGAAGGTGGTGGACGGCCAGGGCCGCACCATGCTGACCGGGGCCGACGCGGAAAGTGTCAGCCTGGTCTACACCGGCGCGTATCAGGAAGGGGACAGCATCGTGCTGGACTGCGGCTGTCCCTGTTACTGCGTGGTGCAGTTTGAGGACAGCCTCCCGGCGGCCCTGATCTACGCTGCGGAGCGGGAGCTCTGGTATCGCATCCCCTCCGGCCCCGACCGCATCGTGTTTTCGCCCAAATGCTTTACCGGCAGCCGCCATCTGATCCGCGCCCGGCTGGCGGAGCCCCACGAGATCGCCGCCCGCCGCAACCTGGCCTTCAACCCCTACGACCAGCACGGCGACAACGGGTTCTTCCCTCACAGCAAGGCCAACGTGGAGACCCGGGGCGAGGCGGTTTTCGCCTCCTATAACGCCATTGACGGCGTATGTGAAAACGCCAGCCACGGGGAGTGGCCCTATCAGAGCTGGGGCATCAACCGCGACCCCAAGGCGGAGTGGACGCTCAGCTTTGGCCGTCCTGTGGTCATTGATGAACTGCGGCTGATCCTCCGGGCGGACTTCCCCCACGACAACTACTGGACCAGCGCCAAGGTCATCTTCTCCGACGGCAGCGCCGAGACGCTGTCCCTGGTCAAAACCCCGCAGCCCCAGAGCTTCCCCATCCAGCCCCGGACGGTGGAATGGCTGAAGCTGGGCGAGCTGATCCAAGCGGAGGGACCCTCCCCCTTCCCCGCGCTGACGCAGTTTGAGGCCTGGGGCACGGAGGCCGGACCAAAAGAGTAAAAAGAACGCCCCGCGCAGATCGCGCGGGGCGTTCTCATTGCTCTGCGGGACAGTTCCCATGCTCCTGCGAGAGGATGCGGCAGAGGACCGCAGCTTCTCCCGGGAGCGGTTCGCGGCCCGCCGGTGTGGTGATGGATGCCGCCCAGGACCGCCCTGCCCTTTAGGGCGGAGGGCCGGACGCCGCCTGATACTCCGTGGGGGTCATTTTCATGTACCGCTTGAACACCTTGGTAAAGTAGTAGGCGTTGTCGTAGCCCAGCATATGGGACACCTCGTACACCATATGCTTCCCATCCTGGAGGAGGGCGCAGGCGTATTTTACCTTGGTGGCGTTGACGTAGTCCATAAAGTTCTGCCCCAGCTGGCGCTTGAACAGGCTGGACAGGTAGTTGGGGGTGATGCCGATGGCGGCGGCCGCCTCCTGCACCAGCACCCGTTCCAAAATGTGAGAGTCCACATAGCGCTTGGCGGCGGACACATAGTCCGTTTTGCCCATGGATTGGGACCAACTCAGAAAGGGCTTGGGGGAGAGGGCGTGCTCCCGCTTGAGCATCTCCGTCTGGAGGCGCAGCTCGGCCAGCCCCTGGCCGGACACCACCCCAGTGGCCAGCACGCTCAGCCCCATCTGGGAGATATCCCGGAAGGCGGCGGTAAGCCGGGCCTGGAACTGGGCGATGGGCGCGGCGTCCTCCAGCCCCCAGAGGAAAAAGACCGCCGTGCCGCTCCCCGGCTGGGAGGGCAGCAGGGTGAAGCCTGCCCCCTGGAACACCTTCTGGGCCACGTCCAGAGCCAGATTCAGGTGGAAGCGGAACAGGCGCTGGCGCTCCTCCCGGGTGAAGGAGCCGATGTCCGGCGGAGGGGTCCAGGATCAGCAGGGCGGCGGCGCAGCGGCTGCCCGCCCCCAGCTCCTCCAGGGCGGCGATGGCCCGCTCCGCTTCGTACCCGCCCTCCGGGGAGAGGAGGACGGCGGCGTGGCGCGCCGGCTCCTCCGCCAAGGAGCCCTCCCGCCGGGAGAGGGAGGGGGCCAGAAGCCTGCGCCGCTTTTCGCACTCGTCGATGGCCAGCCGGAGGGAGCGGGCCAGCTTCTCCTCGTCCAGGTCGATTTTCAGCAGGTAGTCCACCGCCCGGTTGCGCAGGGACTGCTGGGCCATGTGGAAGTCCTGGTGGTTGGTGAGCATGATGAACACCAGCTCCGGGTACCGCTGGGCGCAGGCCTCCAGCAGCTCCAGGCCGGTGAGCCGGGGCATGTTGATGTCGCAGACCACGATGTCCGGGCGGCGGGCCTCCACCAGCTCCAGGGCCTGCTGCCCGTCCCGGGCGGCGGCGCATACGGCGCAGTCAAGCCGCTCCCAGTCCAGCATGGACTGAAGGCCGGACAGGATGATAGGCTCGTCGTCAGCCAATAGGACGCGGTACATAGGCACACTCCTGTTCTCCCGGGGAACCTCTGAAAAATCCGCGGCGGGCCGCAGGCGCATTTGTTCAAAGGCTCCTTATGTTTCCTTGACGAGGCGGACGTAGAGCCTGGTGTACTCCCCCTCCGCACTGTCTATGCTGATCCCCGCCCGCTTGCCGTAGGCCAGCTTCAGCCGCCGGTTCACGTTGCCCAGCCCGATCCCCGTCATGGAGGACTTGTCCGGGTTCTCCCCAGGCTGGAGGGCCGCCCGGGCCTGTTCGCTGGTCATGCCCAGGCCGTCGTCGGTAATGGTGAGCACCAGCATCTCCCCCTCTTGGAACGCGTCCACCCTGATGGTGCCAAAGGAGCCCTTGGGCACCACGCCGTGGAAGATGGCGTTCTCCACCAGGGGCTGGAGGGTGAATTTGATGACCTTGCAGCGGCGCAGCTCCTGGGGGACGCTGCAGACGTACTGGAAGGCCCCCATATAGCGGATGGACTGTATGCTGACATAGTCCTCCAGCAGGGCCAGTTCTTCCTCCAGGGGGATCTTATCCGACACCCCCTTGCTGATATTGCGAAGCAGGTTCACCAGGCTTTTTACCATCTTTTCAATGCCGGTGTTCTTCTGTACCACCGCCATCCAGTGCACGGAGTTCAGGGTGTTGTAGAGGAAATGGGGGTTTACCTGGGACTGCAGGAGGTCCATCTCGATCTTGGCCCGCTCGTCATGCAGGGCGATGGTCTCGGACAAAAGCTGCTGGAAGCCCAGACCCAGTTCGTTGAGCCGCGCGCCGATCTCCCCCATCTCGCTGCGGGGCTTTTCCAGCTCCGGGTCGAAGGAGTAGTCGTTCAGGGCGATGCGGTTGATCTTCTCCGTGATCCGGCGGATGGGGGTGGTGATGTAGTGGGTGAGCAGGCTGAGGACAAACACGGCGATGAGCACGATCATCAGGATCACCGTCACCGCGGAAAAAAGAATGTCCTGATTGGCGGCCTGGAGCCGGGTCTGGTTGACGCAGCTGGACAGGGTCAGCCCCTGGACGCCCAGGGGGTGGTTTTGCAGGGTGTACACCACCCCGCCGCAGGTAAATTCCGTCCCCTGGGCGGCCTGAAGGGGGACGGCCTGCGCCAGCGGGGCGGTCTCCGGGGTGGTGAGGCGGTCCCCCTCCGCCGTCTGGACAAAAAAGAGGTTCAGGTCGTTGTATGGGGCCAGCAGGTCGGTGATGATGGCGGGGCTCAGCTCGATATAGACGTAGCCCAGCCGGTTGGAGGTGTAGCCGTACACTGGGGAGAACAGGGCGAAGCAGTCCGCCCCAGGGGAGTTCAGCGAGGGGAACAGCCGCTGGAAGCCCGACGGGCCGCCCTCCTTCCAGGCCCGGAACTGCTCCGAGGCCAGCAGGTTGGACAGGTCCCGCAGGCTGCCGCCATAGGTGGTGACGGCGCTGACATACAAGCCGTTCTCGTTGAACACCACCAAACGGTTGATGTAGCTGTCGATGGAGGAGGTGCGCAGGTAGACGTTGATGGCGTTCTGGGCGCTGAGGGCGGCGGAGGCCGCCCCGGAGGCGCCGGGGGCCTGGCTCAGGGCGCTGCCCACCCGGCCGGAGTTGCCGCAGTAGGTCTGGAGGGTCAGCACCTGGGCCAGGCTGTCGTCCAGCCGGGCGGCGATGGTGCCGGCGTTGAGCTGGTCGATCTGGGCGATCTTTTCCGAGATGACCCGCTGCATGGACTGGTAGAGGTACAGGCTGCTCCCCAGCCCCACCGCCACCACGCACAGCACCGTGCACAGGATGATTTTGGAGCGTATGCCCCAATAGTGCCTCTTTTTCACGGGCCCACCCCCTCGTCCGCTCTGTTTAGATATAAGGCAGGACGCATTTTATCGGTGTTTTTTCAGGAACCTCCGAATAAACCGCCGCGGACGCATTTGCTCAGAATTTTCTTAAGTATACCTTATTTTTTTACCCGGCGCAATCCGGCTTTGTAGAATAGTGCAGCTTTCGAGAATTTTTCAGCTCCGCCCGCCGTCATTGGAAAGATTTATACTAGCTTCCTGTAGTTTTGGCCTTTTACACCCGGGCGGAAACGCGCTACAATGCAGGCATAGAGAATCCCCCGCAAAAATTATGAAACAGGAGTGGAACCCATGAAAAAGATGCTGTCCCTTGCCCTGGCGGCCGCCATGTGCCTGAGCCTGCTGGCCGGCTGCTCCGCCGGAACGCCCGATCCCACCACCACCCCGGCCCCCGAGAATTCCACCGCTCCCGCTGAGACCTCCACGGCTCCCGAGGGCGGCGAGCCCGCCGGCCTCACCGGCACCCTGAAGGTGTCCCTGTGGGATCTGGCCACCCAGCCCGCCTTTGACGCCGTCATCAAGGCCTTTGTGGACGCCAACCCCGGCGTCACCGTGGACCCCATTGACATCCCCTCCGCCGACTACGGCACCAAGCTATCCGTCATGCTCAACGGCGGCAGCGAGGTGGACGTGTTCTGGATCAAGGACGCCGACACCATCTACCCCATCGCCAAGCGGGGCCAGATGGCCGACTTGAGCGGCTACATCTCCAAGGACGGCGTGGACCTGGGTACTTACAACGGTCTGGCCGACAACTTTCTCATTGACGGCAAGCAGATCGCCATCCCCTTCCGCACCGACTACTACGCCCTGTTCTATAACAAGGACATCTTTGACGCCGCCGGCGTGGAGTACCCCTCCAACGACATGACCTGGACCGAGTTCGAGGAACTGGCCAAGAAGGTGACCTCCGGCGAGGGCGTGGACAAGAAGTACGGCGCTCACTTCCACACTTGGCAGGCCTGCATTGAGAACTGGGCGGTGCAGGACGGCCAGCACACCATCATGGACACTGACTACAGCTTCTTCAAGCCCTACTATGAGATGGCCCTGCGGATGCAGAACGACGACAAGACCTGCATGGACTTCGGCACCCTGAAGACCGCCAACCTCCACTACAACAGCGTGTTCCCCGACGGCTCCGTGGCCATGATGCCCATGGGCACCTGGTTTGCCGCCACCATGATCGACAAGATCAATAAGGGCGAGAGCTCCGTCAACTGGGGTATTGCCACCCTGCCCCATCCCGAGGGCGTGGACGCCGGTTACGTGGTTGGCTCTACCACCCCCATCGCCATCAACGAGGCCAGCGGGAACAAGGATCTGGCCTGGGAGTTTGTGAAGTTCGTGTGCGGCCCCGAGGGCGCTGAGATCGTGGCTAACCTGGGCGGCGTGCCCGCCATGCTGGACGACGCCACCCTGAAGGTGGTGGCCGGGGTGGACGGTATGCCCGAGGGCGCTCTGGAGGCCCTCCAGGTGAAGAACATCGCCCTGGACCGTCCCATCGCCGACAAGGTTTCCGAGGTCAACCAGATGCTGGGCGAGCAGCACAGCCTCATCATGCTGGGTGAGAGCGACCTGGACACCGTCCTGGCCGACATGGCCGAGCAGTCCAAGTCCATCCAGGGCTGAACAACCAATAACCCGTGACTGAAAGGGGCAGGACGCTGGTCCTGCCCCTTCCCACATGCAGGAAAAGGAGGAGAAAATCTATGGCGGTCAAGGAGACGGCGGGGAAAAAGGCCCCGCCCGCCAAGCAGGGCGGCATGACCCTGAACCAGCGCAGGACCCTGGAGGGCCTGTCCTTCATCACGCCCAACTTCATCGGCTTCTTCGTGCTCATCCTTATCCCGGTGCTCTTCACCTTCTGGCTGTGCTTCAACAAGTGGGACGGCTACACCCCCATGGAGTTCGTGGCGCTGGACAACTTCAAGTACATCTTCACCCACAAGATATTCCAGGAGGCGGTGGTCAAGACCCTCATCTTCACCGCCTGCTCCGTGGTTATCACCCTGCTGCTGGCCCTGGGGCTGGCGGTGCTCATCAACCAGAAGTTGGCCGGCATCGGCATCTTCCGCACCGCCATCTTTTTCCCCTACGTGGCCTCGGTGGTGGCGGTGGCCGCCGTGTGGCAGATGCTCTTCCAGAAGGACATGGGCCTGATCAATGAGATGCTGCGCTTCTTCGGCGTCACCGACGTGCCCGGCTGGTTTGCCACCACCAAGTGGGCCCTGCCCGGGGTAATCATCGTGAACATCTGGAAAAACATGGGCTACTACATGATTATCTACCTGGCCGCCCTCCAGGACGTGCCCACCTCCCTGGTGGAGGCCGGGATGATCGACGGGGCCAGCGCATGGCAGCGGTTCTGGAAGATCAAGTGGCCCCTGCTGGGCAACGCCACCTTCTTTGTGGTGATGATGCTCACCATCAACAGCTTCAAGTCCTTCGACCTGATCTACGCCCTCACCGAGGGTGGGCCCGGCACCGCCACCACCCTCCTGTCCCAGTACATCTATAACCAGTCCTTCGTGTCCTGGGACTATGGCCGGGCCAGCGCCGCGGCCATGGTGCTGTTCGCCATCGTGGCGGTCATCACCCTGATCCAGTTCCGGCTGGAAAAGAAATTCTCCAATGAGTGAGGGAGGGGACCGCCATGCTGAATAAAACGCCGGTCTGGAAAAAGGCCGTTCTGTACACCGTTCTGATCCTCATCTGCGCAGCCACCCTGCTGCCTCTGGTGTGGATGCTGTCCGCCTCCCTGAAGCTGGACAAGGACGTATTCCGCATCCCCATCGAGTGGATTCCCAGCGACCCGGCCTGGAGCAACTACCAGCGCATCTGGGACCAGGTGCCCATGCTCCAGTTCACCTTCAACACCTTCAAGATCACCGTCATCACCACCGTCATCCAGGTGTTCACCTGCTCCTTCGCCGCCTACGGCTTCGCCAAGTGCCAGTTCAAGGGCCGCAACCTGCTGTTCCTCATCTACGTGGCCACCATCGCCGTGCCCTGGCAGGTGTATATGCTCCCCCAGTACAGCATGATGAACAAGTTTGGCCTGGTGGACACCCACGCCTCCTTCATCCTGCTCCACGCCTTCGACGCCTTCGGCGTGTTCCTTCTGCGGCAGTTCTGCATGGGGATTCCCAACGAGCTGCTGGAGGCCGCCCGCATCGACGGCCTCAGCGAGTACGGCATCTACCGGAGGATCGTGCTGTCTCAGATGGGGCCGTCCATCGCCACCCTGGTGATCTTCACCTTTGTCACCAACTGGAACGACTTCATGGGCCCCATGATCTATTTGAACTCCACCGAGCTGAAAACCGTCCAGCTGGGCATACGGATGTTCATGGGCCAGTACTCCTCCGAGTACGGCCTCATCATGGCCGCCTCCGTGGTGTCCCTGATCCCGGTGATCGTCGTGTTCCTCATCTTCCAGAAGAAGTTCGTCCAAGGCATCGCAACCAGCGGTTTGAAGGGGTAAGGCCCTGGGACCGCAGGACAGGAAAAGAAGGACCGCCGCTCATGGAGCGGCGGTCCTTGACGTTCCCTTTCGATGCGTATTTCGCCCATACAGCGCCGGGGCTCACGAGTCCCACGGCCCGCCCGGAAGCGCGCATGGGCCGCAGCGGGGCCATACGCGGGAGGGGCAAAATCGCTTAAAAAGGAACGCGTTTGCAGAAATATGTACATTATTTACAAACAACCCAACCGTACCATCTGATTGTACTATATCAAAAATAGTCTACATTTTCAATACCCTTTTTGGATAATTTTATTGAAATAATTTACTTACAATAATGTACAGCTTTTTGTAAAAAGTCCCAAAGCTTTTTTTGCAAAGAGGTGCAACTTTTTCAGAAACAGGGGCGGGACATCATTCGTCAAAAAGGCTGGACCGTCAGAGCTGCGACAAGCCCTGCTGCGGCCAGCCGCTGACAGTGACCAGCCTCACCTTTGTGGACAGCGCCTGCATAGATATGATACGGGCGGGTACTATGCGCTCCAACAACACCAACGGCGTGCTGCAGCCCCCCTCCGTGGGCCTGTGGCAGGCCGCCTGCTTCAAGGAAAATGGTATTATCCGGGCGGCCACAGGCTGAGGGAACAAATAGGATAATTCAATATTTAGAAAGGATGCTTTGCTATGAGTGACCTTCCACCCTGGAATGAGCCCGCCGTCCGACACGCCGGGGGCGGCGGGGTGACACGCACGGCGATTGGCCAACCATTGGAAACAATGGGGCGCAAAGTTTTGGAGGCTGCGGCATCGAAAGGAAATCCCACGATCCCTTCGGCGCTATGCCAGTCCGACTGCGGTTCGCAAACCACAGGAAACTGTGGGACGGCAAAGTTATGGGGCCTACGGTATGAATCGGACCCGTCCGGTTCCGCTACGGCAGCCCGACTGCCGGACTTCTTTGCGTCCGGAAATGCAAAGAAAGGAAGAATTCTATGAAAAAAATGATTAGGAGGGTGTGTGTCTGGGCGTTTTCCTTGGCCTTTGTGATTTCTCTTCTGCCTATGAGCGCTTTCGCGGCGACGGTGGAGGCCAAAAACATCTGCGGCAAGGAAGCTCACACGCACACTGACAAATGCTCCGCGGCAGCCGGTGAGGTGGAGAAGGTCCTGGTCTGCGACAAGGTCTATGAGACTGAGGGCCATACCCACACCGACGACTGCTACGGAAAGACCCGCGTGCTGAATTGCGCCGATGAGGAGGCCCCTGAGGCTTCCCACACCCACGGCGACGGGTGCTATGAGAAGTATACGCTCCTGAACTGCGGCGCGGGGGAACACACCCACGACACCGGCTGCTATGCGCAGCAGCTGTCCTGCGGGAATGAGGACGAGGACCATGAGCATGACAGCGCCTGCTACACGGAAGAGCTCGCCTGCGGAGCCGAGGAGCACACCCACGACACCGGCTGCTACACCGAGGAGCGGAAGCTCACCTGCACCGAGTCCGATCTGCCTGGGCACAAGCACACCGAGAACTGCTACGTCTGGGAGCGCGGCGAGCTGACCTGCACCCTGGAGGAAGAGGCCGCCCAGCCCCACGAGCACACCGATGCCTGCTATGAGGAGCAGGAAGCCCCGGCGCAGCCCTGCGGGCTGGAGGAGCACACCCACACTTCAGCGTGCTATGAGAACAAGGCTGTCATCAACAACGAGGTTACGGACAAGACCCTTCAGGAGGCCCTGAAAGAGATCCTGAACAAAGCCGAGGACGATGAGATCACCCTCATCCTCAACGGCCAGGTCCTGGACTACGGCTACGGCACAGGAAACCATGCAGGTCTGAACGAGGGCAAAGAGCGCGCTGACGTCGCTATCCTGGTGAACGGCGGCCAGACGCTGACCATCGAGGACACCATCGGCGGCGGCGGGATTCATGGAAACACCAGCGACAAGAACCTCCGCATCATCATGGTGACCAACGGCACCGTCAACCTGAACGGCGGCACCCTGTCCGGCGGCAAGGCCCAAGGCGGCGGCGCGGTCTATGTGAGCGGTAATGGCACGTTGAACATGTCCGGCGGCTCCATTAAGCAGAACACTGCGGCCGAAAACGGCGGCGCGGTTCTGGTGGAAAAGGGCGGCAAGTTCGAGATGTCCGGCGGTTCCATTGAGCAGAACACCGCGGCCCAACACGGCGGCGGCGTCTACGTCGGTGAGAACGGCCAGTTCACCATGTCCGGCGGTTCCATTTCCAGCAACAGCACCGACATCAAAAACGTTGATGGCAAGGACGAGCCCATCGGCCAGGGCGGCGGCGTCGCCGTGGGCGCTAACGGCTCCTTCAACCTGAGCGGCGGCAGCATCAGCGGCAACACCGCCGGTGAAGGCGGCGGCGTTTTTGTGGACCGTAATGCTAACCGCCAGAACGGCAGCTTTACCATGACCGGCGGTGTCATCGACGGCAACACCGCGAAGCTGGGCGAGGGCGGCGGCGTGTATATCAAGGGTGAGGGCGAGATCACCAGCGGCGCCATCACCAACAACGTCACGGAGACCTACAAGGATCTGGGCGGCGGCGGCATCTACATTGAGGCCGAAGGCGTGCTGACCCTGAAGAACGCCATCATCACCGGCAACACCGCCAACGGCATGGGCGGCGGCATCGCGGCCTGCGTCCATGGCAAGACCTACGTGTATGCCCTTGAGGGCGCGTTCATCGCCGGCAACACCGCTCTGGGCCAGGGCCATTCCGAGGGCCATAAGCGTACCGACGGCACCTACAACGGCAGCTTCGTGGACGGCTACACCTACTGGGCCGACGCCAAGGACATCGTGAAAGACATGGCTCAGGACATTTTCGCCGCGGGCGACGCCTTTGAGACCGCGAACAGCCAGGGCACCGCAGGCATCATCGTCAGCAACAACCTGCCCGGCGAAAACGGCGGCACGGCGAATTGGAGCGGCTACACCTTCTCCTATGTGACCAATGAAAACGGCGAGCCCGCGAAGGACGACAATGGCAACTATATCTTTGAGCTTACTGAGGTCACCGAGGACAACAACGGCGTCGTCTACGGCAACCGTTTGGTGTTCCTGACCGCGAACCCCGACCAGGAGTCCGTGCAGAAGGCCATCGAGGCCATGAAGGGCGGCGTCATTATCTCCGGCAACCTGTCCGCCAACAGCCACGGCGGCGGCATCGCCAACAACGGCGTGCTGACCATTGGCGAAGCCGGCGACACCGATACCGACACCGTGACCGGCATGAACAGCAGCGGCGCTGAAACCGAGCTGACCAAGAACCTGGAGTCCAACGACGAAAACGTCACCATCGCCGACAAGACCTTCACCTTTGAGCTGAAGGACCACGAAGGCAAGGTGATCGGAAGCGTCACCAATAACAAGGTCAACAATGATAAGCAGGGTACTGCCACCTTCAACTTCCCGCCCGAGTACTTCAACGACGTCCAGTTCCCCGAGGGTGAGGACGAAGTGGAGTATGTGTTCTATGTGAGCGAGAAGAACGACGGGCAGGCCAACGTCACCTATGACAACGCCCAGTACAAGGTGGTCATCAAGATCACCCGGACCACGGAAGTGGTCAAGCTGGGCAACAAGACCGTGACCTTGGAGACTCTGTCCATCGGCGATCCTGAGATCCTGGTGGCGGTCGTTGACGAGAACGGTAATGTGGGCTATGAGGCGTCGCCCGACGGGATCGTGTTCAACAACACCTATACCAAGCCCACTGATCCGACCGATCCTGGCAAGCCCACTGATCCGACCGATCCTGGCAAGCCAACTGATACGATCGATAAATCCAAGGGAACGGAAACAATCTATAAAGCGGAGCGG
>ERZ779623.487-NODE-487-length-14993-cov-5.966729_pt1 | contig 14993 bp, 17 predicted proteins | sample MGYA00514189_ERZ779623 | MGnify/ENA primary metagenome ERZ779623 (study PRJEB29562, sample SAMEA4376712) | mouse gut metagenome | isolation source: Cecum | study: EMG produced TPA metagenomics assembly of the A DSS colitis mouse model was used to assess the... | reverse complement strand
AGGCCAAGGAGAAGGTGCTGGATCTGGCCCGGCTGCTGGTGCCCTACACGGGCAAACAGTGCGTCCATGTGGTCCCCTTCACCAAAATTCAGGAGGAGCTGCGCCGCTCCTGCCCCGAGGAGCTGTTCACCATCCTCATGCGCCGGTTCATGATGCGCATCGCCTGCCGGGTGGCGGCGAAGAATGGGATACAGGCCCTGGTCACCGGGGAGTCGGTGGGCCAGGTGGCCAGCCAGACCCTGGACGCCATGGTGTGCACCGACGCGGTGTGCACCGTCCCCGTCCTGCGGCCCCTGGTGGGGATGGACAAGGAGGAGATTGTGCGGATTTCCCGGAAAATCGGCACCTTTGAGACTTCTATCCTGCCCTATGAGGACTGCTGCACGGTGTTCACCCCCAAGCACCCCAGGACCAAGCCCAAGCCCGAGGAGCTGGAGGCCGCCGAGGCCGCGCTTGATATCAACGGGCTCGTGGAGGAGGCCGTGGACAATATCGAGCGGGTCATGCTGGACCTGTGACCCGCCTGCGGGAGGGACGGGGGATGGGGATGTTACTTTCTCTCACGCGAGAGAAAGTAACCAAAGAGCGCGCATAGGGGCTGCGCCCCTATGTACCCCGCTTTTTACGGGGGCTTCTCTGAACATCGCGGGCGGTTGAACCGGCTTTCGCGGCCTTGCGAATGGGTCTCCCTTCGATTTCCGGCCCACAGGGGCCTGGGGCCCGGTGAACTGAGGGGCTGTCCGGCCTCCTTGACCCGCCTCTCGCTGTGCCGCCCGGCTTTCGCCGCGGGGACGCGCCGCAGTCCCTACCGCGTCAGCTCCAAAGCCATTCGGAAGCCCGCCCGAAAGTGGGCCTCCTCCTCTTCAAATTGAAGGAGCCTCAGTTCCTCTAGAAAATCATTGAACACACTCGCGGCGGTCTCGTCCAGCAGGGCCCGAAGTCTTGCCTCCTGACTCCGGGCGCATTTCTCGCTCTGCCGGTATTCGTCGTTTTGAATCAGGATCGCCTCGACCTCGTGCTCTCGCGCAAATGAGTGCAATATGTCAAACAGTGCGTCAGCCATAGTATCGCCCCTTTTAGTTTTATCAAGCCTGGACACAGTCATATTGTTCATCTTTGATTATACATGAACGGATTGACTGTGTCAAGAGGAGACGGAAAATTATGGTCCCATTTCCTGAACGTTTGCGAAAAGCCCGTGAGCAAAAGGCTTTGCTGCAAAAAGAAGTCGCTGAGTATTTGAGCATGACAGCCCGCGCCTACCAGTATTATGAGGCGGGCAGACGCCGCCCGGATTATGAGACTTTGGTGGCCCTGGCGGACTATTTGGATGTGACCACGGACTACCTGCTGGGCCGGACGGAGGAGTCCGATTGAGGCGGTCCGTGGGAATTCCCCCTTGTGAGCCGGAGGGATTTGTGCTAAAATTTGGAGGAATGAGCAGAGAGGGGGAAGGGCCGCTGTCCGTCGGGCGGCCCCAGTGATTATGGAGAATAAAATTGGATTTGACAACCAGCGGTATGTGGAGACCCAGTCCGCCCGCATCCGGGAGCGGATATCCCAGTTCGGCGGCAAGCTGTACCTGGAGTTCGGCGGGAAGCTGTTCGACGACTATCACGCCGCCCGGGTGCTGCCCGGCTTTGCCCCGGACAGCAAGATCCGGATGCTGCTGGCGCTGAAGGACAGCGTGGAGGTGGTGGTGGTCATCAACGCCTCCGCCATCGAGCAGAGCAAGGTCCGGGGGGACCTGGGCATCACCTATGACGAGGACGTGCTGCGGCTCATCGACACCTTCCGGGGAGAGGGGCTGTACGTGGGCGGCGTGGCCATCACCCAGTACGCGGGGCAGAACGCGGCGGACCTGTTCAAGCGCCGCCTGGAGGACCTGGGGGTGAAGGTGTACCTCCACTATCCCATTCCGGGGTATCCCCACGACGTGGCCCGGATCATGTCCGACCAGGGCTTTGGGAAAAACGATTATATCGAGACCACACGGCCCCTGGTGGTGGTCACCGCCCCCGGCCCCGGGTCGGGAAAAATGGCCACCTGCCTGTCCCAGCTCTACCACCACCACATCCGGGGGGTGCGGGCCGGGTACGCCAAATTCGAGACCTTCCCCATCTGGAACCTGCCCCTGAACCACCCGGTGAACCTGGCCTATGAGGCGGCCACGGCGGACCTGAACGACGTGAATATGATCGACCCCTTCCACCTCCAGGCCTACGGGGAGACTACGGTGAACTACAACCGGGACGTGGAGGTGTTCCCGGTGCTCCAGGCCATGTTTGAGGAGATCATGGGGGAGAGCCCCTATAAGTCCCCCACCGACATGGGGGTGAACATGGTGGGCAACTGCATCGCCGACGACGGGGCGGTGTGCGCCGCCGCCAAGCAGGAGATCATCCGGCGGTATTACGCGGCCCTGTGCGACCGCCGCAGGGGCCAGGGCAGCGACGAGATTGTGTACAAGCTGGAGCTGCTGATGAAGCAGGCCCACGCCGGGCCCCAGCTGCGGCCGGTCATTGAGACGGCGGAGAACAAGGCGGAGGAGACGGGAGAGCCCGCCGCCGCCATCCAGCTCCCCGACGGGCGGGTGGCGGTGGGCAAGACCTCCGAGCTGATGGGCGCGGCGGCCTCCGCCCTGCTCAACGCGCTGAAGGCGCTGGCGGGCATCCACCGCAAGACCCACCTGATCTCCCGGGAGGCCATCGAGCCCATTCAGGCGCTGAAGGTGGGCCATCTGGGCAGCCGCAACCCCCGGCTCCACAGCGACGAGGTGCTTATTGCCCTGGCCATCTCCACCGCCACCGTCCCCCTGGCCGCCCAGGCTCTGGACAGCCTGGACAAGCTCCGGGACTGCGAGGCCCATTCCTCCGTCATCCTCACCGCCGCCGACAGCGGGACCTACGCCAAGCTGGGCCTGCGCCTTACCTGCGCCCCCCGGTACCAGGGAAGCCAGCTTTATCACAAGTGACAAATGCGAAACAGCGGAGGGACAAGCCCTCCGCTGTTTTGGCTTAAATGCTGCCCGTCAGCTCCTGCCACCACTCGATGAGCCGGAATTTCAGCACATAGCCCCCGTCCCGGCCGGTGATGAGGGCCACCTGGTCCTCGGACAAAACGCCCTCCGCCGCCGTCTCCACGGACTCCTCCGCCACCGAGGCCAGGCACAGGGGCGGGAACACCACGCACCACCAGTTGCGGCCCTCTCCCGCCCCGATGGTCACCTGAAGGGCCCGGTACTGCCCGGCGGGCAGGGCGAAGCCGTCGTATTCCTTGGTGGGGAACCACTGGCCCGTCAGGGCGGCGGACACCTGGTCGTGACTGCCCGTCCGGGCCAGGGCCTCTGCCCCGGCCTGGGCCAGCTCGTCCAGATGGGGGGCCAGGATGGCTTCCGCCTCCTGGCGGTCGTGCACGCCCTCCAGCAGCTGGGAGGCCCGGGCGAGCACCGCGTCCCGCACCAGCAGCTTCCGGGCCTGGTCCCCCTCCGAGTCGGAGTTGGCCACCACGTGGAGGCGCAGTACCCGGCTGGCCAGGGCGGCTTCGCTGGCGTTGGCCCACACCCCTGCGGTGAGGGTGATGCCGAAGGCCAGCAGAAGGGCCGCCTCCCAGATGCGCAGTTTGGAAGAAGAGGTAATGTTCATCAAAAACACCGTCCTATGTACGTTTGTGGGTACAGTATGGACGGTGTTTGACGCTTTTATACGTCTGGACCGGCGGGGGCGCACAAAAATACGTCCCGGTAGCTGTTCCGCAGACGGCCGCAGGCCTCCTGGGCCCGGTCGCTGTCCGCGAACAGGCCGAACACGGATGGCCCGCTCCCGGACATGGAGGCCCCCAGCGCCCCGCAGTCGATGAGGATGGATTTGATTTCGTTGATCTCAGCCAGGCGGCGGGGCTCCAGCACGTCCTCAAAGACGTTGTACAGCCGCCGGGCCACCCCGGCCAGGTCCCCGGCCTCCAGGGCGGCCATCACCCCGGCGGTGTCCGGGCGGCGGACGATTTTCCGCACGTTCACCCGGCCAAACAGCTGAGGGGTGGAGATGGAGAAGGGGGGCTTGCAGAGGGCGATATGGCAGGGGGGCAGGGGAGGCAGCGGGGTGAGGAGCTCCCCCCGGCCCTCAGCCAGGGCGGTGCCCCCCAGCACGCAGAAGGGCACGTCGGAGCCCACGGCCTCCCCGATTTTGGCCAGCTCCAATGGGGTCAGCCCAGCCCCGGTGAGGGCGTTCATGGCGGTGAGCACGGCGGCGGCGTCGGCGCTGCCCCCGGCCAGCCCCGCGCACACGGGGACGTGCTTGCGGATGGACACGTCCACCTGTCCGCCCCGCCCGGTGGCGGCGCGGAAGGCGGCGGCGGCCATCTGGGCCAGGTTTTTCCCCCCGGTGGGCAGGAAGTGGAGGTCGGACAGCGCCGTCCCCTCCTCCCCCTGGGCGGGGGCGACGGTGAGCTGGTCCGCCAGGGTGACGGACTGCATCACCATTTGGAGGTCGTGGTAGCCGTCCTCCCGCTTGCGGAGTATGTCCAGGGTCAGGTTGATTTTGGCGTTGGCGGTGAGTTCCATAGCGCGCTCCTTATCCGTTCAAAAACTGATCAATTTCTGCCGCGATGCGCCGGGGCTCATAGTCGTGGACGTAGTGCCCGCAATCTAAGAAGATGATCTGCGCGTCGCCGCAGGATTCGGCGAACCCGGCCTGGATGGCCTGCCAGTCCTCTTTGGTGTACCCGGTTCCGCCGCTGCCGTCGGAGGAGAACATCAGGATAGGCGCCTTCGGTATGCCGCCCTGGGCCGCCCGCTTCGCGTTGTCTTGGGCGCACAGGGCCTCATTTACCATGTCCCCCGTCATGGTGCGGCGGTAGAATACGGCGCGGTATATGTCCTTTTCGCCATCCAACAGCGCCCCGCTTTGGATGGCGGCGCTGTCGGACGCGATGGGGAGAAAGCGGGTGAGGCCGGCGGCGCTCCCAAATTGCAGCAGCCGCAGCAGGGCCGGGCTGATGTCCATGGCGTCGTAGGCGGCGGGGACGGACATGTCCAGGCCGATGATGGCGGACACCTCGTCTGGATACTTCTGGGCCCAGTACAGCGCTTCCAGCCCTGACATGGAGTGGGGGCACAGGACATAGGGCGGGGACAGGCCCGCCCCCGCGAGGGCGGCGCGGGTCTGCTCCAACACGGTGTCCAGGTCCCGGGGGAGGCCCGTCATATCGCTGAAGCCGTAGCCAAAGCGCTCAGGCACCGCCACCCGATAGCCATCGCTGAGCTGGGAATAAAGGGCCTTGAAGTCCAAAATGGGGGAGCAGGTGCCGCTTCCAGACAGAAACACGAGAGTCTGGGTTCCCCCGCCCCCGGTGTAGACGCTCATCTGTCCGCCGTCCACCTCCACCATGGTTCCCAGTGGGACGTACAATCCCTCTTCCCGCCCGAGCTGGACCCTGTGGTTGACGAAACTGAGAAGCAGGAGAAGGGCCGGCGCCCCGAAGACAGCCAGGGCGATTCTTGCCGCCTTTTTCATTGCAGCCTCCTCACCGCGTGGCTGGCTCCAGCAGGGTCAGAGTCTTTGCCCCGCAGTCGATCTCGTAGTCCAGCCCCAGGGGGAACAGACCGATGGGGTAGGCGTGGCCCACGTTCACGTTATACAGGATAGGCAGGTCGGGAAGCCCCGCCTCGAAGCCCACCACCTGGTGGTAGACCTCTTTATACGGTTCGATCTTGTCCGCAAAGGCTGGCTTGCCCACCACGATGCCGCGGATCGCGTGGAGCACTCCCTGGGCCTGGAGGCCCCGGAGGAACCAGGTCAGCCAGTCCGGCCCAATGTCGTCCTCGCTGGTCTCCAGCAGGAGCAGCTTGCCCCGCCACTCCTCGGGGGAGGGCCACAGGGACGTGCCGAACAGCATCTCAAATACATCTATGCAGCCCCCCAGCAGGGGGCCGGACGCCTTGCCCTCCCCCTGGAGAACTTCATAGCCGCCGTTTGGGAACCGGGGGATGGTTTGGTTGATATTGGCCTCGTCCCACCACACCTTGTCCGTCTCATAGCTGCAAAATCCGCTGGCCGGGATGGTCCAGGCGTCTTGGGGGTGGAACAGGGTTTTGTCAAAGGCCTCCGCCGTGTACTCGTTGATGGCCCCGTACTCCGCCCAGTTGTTCATCACCGCCCCGCCGTAGTAGGACGCCAGCCCCGCCTTGTACATCATGAAGTGGTTGGTGGTGGTGTCGGAGAAGCCGGTGAAGATTTTGGGGTTGCGGCGCAGCACGTCGAAGTCGATGTGGGGCAGGAGCCGGATGGTGTCGTCCCCGCCGATGGCGTTGAACACCGCTTTGATAGACGGGTCGCGGAAGGCGTCCATCAGGTCCTGCGCCCGGGCCTCCGGGTGGCGGTAGAGGTAGTCCTTGCCCTTCAGGGCGTTGGGCATGGCCACCATCTGGAGGCCGTAGTCCCGCTCCAGCCGCTCTTTAGCCAGGCGGTATTTGTGGATAAACTGCTCCTCCCCCAGCATTCCTCTGGACAGGGAGACAATGGCGACTTTATCGCCGGGGCGCAGGCGTTGTGGTTTTAACATTTTATATCACCTCAAGTTTGATTCAGCGCGGCAGTAGCCGCAGCAGCCATTGCGGGCCGGTCCAGGGGCCGGTCCAGGAAGGCTTCCAAGGCCAGCACCGCCTGGTTCACCAGCATGGGCAGGCCGTTGAGGGTTTTCAGCCTCCGGCCCTTGGCGCGGGCCAGCAGCTCCGTTTCGGCGGGGTGGTAGATGGCGTCGAACACCGCCGCGTCCCAGGGCAGGGCCTCCAGGAAGGAGAAGTCCTCAAACTGGTGGTCACACCCCGCCATCCCCAGGTTGGTGCAGTTCACCAGCAGCTGGGATGCCTCCGCCAAAGCGGTCAGCGTGTCCACATCAAAGGCGGCGGGGGACAGCCGCCCCAGGGGGTCCTGGGCGCACAGGGCCTGGGCCCGGCTGAGGGTGCGGTTGCACACAAACACCCGCTTCGCCCCGGCGGCGGACAGGGCCAGGGCAACCGCCTTGGCCGCGCCCCCCGCCCCCAGCAGGGTAATTGTGAGGCCCGCCGGGTCCAGTCCCGCGCCCTCCAGCGCGGCCACCGCCCCGGCCCCGTCGGTGTTGAAGCCCACCCACTTCCCCGCCCGGAGGCAGACGGTGTTCACCGCCCCCACGGTTTTTGCGGCGGGGTCCGCCTCGTCCAGCAGGGGGATCAGATCTTCCTTGTGGGGCATGGTGGCGTTGAAGCCGGTGACGCCCCTCTCCCTGGCCCAGGCCAGATACTGGGGCAGCTCTCCCCGGCGGACCACATGGGGGGTGTATTCCAGGTTCAGCCCCAGCGCCGCCAGCATGGCCCCCTGGATGACGGGGGACTTGGAGTGGAGCACCGGGTCTCCGATAATCTGCAAGCTCATGCCTTACCCTCCAAAAAGAAGTCCATGGCCATCAGGTAACCGTTAAAGCCGTGGCCGTAGAGCTGGCCCACGCAGGCGGGGGCGGTGACGGACACCGCCCGGAAGGGCTCCCGCTGGCCGATGTGGCTGATGTGCACCTCGTAGGCGGGCACGTCCACCGCCTTCAGCGCGTCCAGGATGGCGTAGCTGTAGTGGGTGTAGGCCCCGGGGTTGATGATGATGGCGTCGTAGGTCCCGTCGGCGGCCTGAATCTGGTCGATGATGGTCCCCTCGTGGTTGGACTGAAAGCAGTCCGCCGTGGCCCCCCGGGCGGCGGCGTGGTCCCGGATGAGGGCGCACAGGGCCTGGTAGCTCTGGTCCCCGTAGATACCCGGCTCCCGCTTTCCCAGCAGGTTCAGGTTGGGGCCGTTGATGATGAGGAATTTCATGGGCGGCGCACCTCCGAAAAAATGTTGAAGATAAGGTCTGAAACAGCCTGGGGGCCGTCCCCGCAGGGGACGGTGTAATCCGCCCACCGGCGGTAGACCGGGGCCCGGTCCCGGTAGCGCCGGAGGAAATCGGCCCGGCCCCGCTGGGCCAGGGGGCGGCCGGACACGTCCAGGGCGTCGTAGGTCTCCCCCGGGTCCCGGTCCAGCCAGAACACCAGGCCGGTTTCCTTCAGGGCGGAGATGGCCCCGTCCTGGGTGGGCAGGCCCCCGCCGCAGGCGACCACCAGTCCCTGCCCCCTGGACAGCTCCCGGCACAGCTCCAGCTCCAGGGCCCGGAAGCCCTCCTCGCCCTCCGAGGCGAATATGTCCGGGATGGTACGGCCCGTTCGCGCCTCAATGAGCCCGTCGGTGTCCGCAAGCTCCCGTCCCAGCCGCCGGGCCAGCAGCCTGCCCACGGTGGACTTGCCGCAGCCCATCATGCCGGTGAGGATGATGTTTTTCTCCATGGCCCGCCCCTAACCCAGGTTGGAGGGGAACCACCCCAGCACCCGGAATTCCCCGGTGGTCTGGGCCAGCTCGTGGAGGGCGTCGTTGACGGCGGGATCGCCGGGGGCCCCGGTGAACTCCAGGAAAAAGATGTACTGCCAGCTCTGTCCCGGCAGGGGGCGGGACTCCAGCTTCACCATATTCAGCCCGTGGACCGCGAACACGGTGAGCACCTCGTGGAGGGACCCCGCCTGGTGGGGCAGAACGAACAGGGTGCTGATCTTGTCCGCCCCGGGGCGCTGCTCCAGCCGGGGGGACACCACCACAAACCGGGTGGTGTTCCGGGTGTTGTGGTTGATGGCGTGGGCCAGAATTTCAAGCCCGTACAGCCGGGCCGCCCTCGCCGAGCAGATGGCCGCCTTGGTTCGGTCCCCGCTGCCCGCCACCATCTGGGCGGACCCGGCGGTGTCCGCCTGGGGCACCTGTTTCCAATTGGGGTGGGCGTTCAGATACCGTTCGCACTGGAACAGCCCCTGTTCGTGGGAGTAGACGTGGGTGATGCCCTCCAGCGACGCGCCGGGCAGGGCCATGAGGCAGTGCTCCACCTTCACCGTGGTCTCCCCCACCATGTAGCACTCATACTGGGTGAGCAGGTCGTAAATCTGCCGGATGGCCCCGGTGGAGCTGTTCTCAATGGGCAGGACGGCGTAGTCCGCCCGCCCCTCCCGCAGGGCCGAAAAGCAGTCCTCAAACTGCTCCAGCCCGGCCGCGTCCGCCTGGGGGCCGAAGAAGTCCAGGGCCGCCTGCTCGCTGTAGGCCCCCGGCACGCCCTGGTACACCACCCGGGGCGCGGCCACAGGCCGGCGGGCGCCGTCCTGGGCCTCCCGCCAGCGCAGGACGCCGGGGTTGTCCGCCCCCTGGCCCAGCATGTCCCGCTGCTGCCGCCGGGACAGGGCCATGATGGTCTGGTACAGGGTGACCACGGCGGGCCGCAGCGCCTCCCCCGCCAGCGCCCCCTTGTTTTGGAGCACCTGACGCTCCCGCTCCTGGTCCAGCACCGGGATGCCCCGGGCCCGCTTGTATTCCCCCACCCGGGCGGTCACGTCCATCCGGCGGCGGAACAGCTCCACAAGCTCCCGGTCGATGGCGTCGATTTCCCGGCGCAGATCTTGCAGCTCGTCCATCAGCGGTATCTCTCCTTTATCTCGGCGTAGTGCTCCGCGTTGGCCCGCAGGTCGGCGATCTCCTCCTGGGTCAGGGGGCGGACCACCCTGGCCGGATTGCCCAGCACCAGGGAGCCGTCGGGGGCGTCCATCTTCCCCGTCACCAGGGAGCCCGCCCCCACCATGCAGTTTTTGCCGATTTTGGCGAAGTCCAGCAGGGTGGCCCCCATGCCCACAATGGTGTTGTCCCCCACGGACGCGCCGTGGACGATGGCCCCGTGGCCCACGGAGACGTAGTCCCCCAGGGTGGTGGGGCCCTTGTCGGAGTGGAGCACGCAGCAGTCCTGAAAATTGCACCCCCGGCCCGCCGAGATGGGCCCGCCGTCCCCCCGGAGGACGGCGTTGAACCACACCGAGCACCCGGGACCCAGGGTCACGTTTTCCGTCACCACCGCGCCGGGGAGGATGACCACGTCCGCATCTGTTTGACGCAATGTTTTATAATCCATGTCAGATACCTCACAGTATTCAGATTCCCGGAAAAACGCCGCGTGTTTTCCTGGGGGCCCCTTATAGCCTCAGCAGCTCACAGGCTGCCTCGTCGGAGTAAGCTCCATATCGTTCGCGTTTGGGTAGACCCAAACGCTCGCTCATTCCGCAGCCTCTCCGCTCCCCCAAAAAACGCTGCGCGTTTTTCCGGGGGCCCCTTATAGCCTTAGCAGCTCACAGGCTGCCAAGGCTGCCGCAGCCTCGATGACCGGCACGGCCCGGTGGACCACGCAGGGGTCGTGCCGCCCGGTGAGCTCCAGCACGGCGTTCTCCCGCTTGGCCAGATCCACGGTGAACTGGGTCCGGGCGATGGAGGGGGTGGGCCGCAGGGTGGCCTCGAACACCAGGGGCATGCCGTTGGTGATGCCTCCGTTGATCCCCCCGGCGCAGTTCTGCTCCCCTTTGACGGAGCCGTCCTCGTCCACGTACAGCGGGTCGTTGGCCTCGGAGCCCCGCATGAGGGCAAAGGCCGCCCCCGCCCCAAAGGCCACCGCTTTCACCGCCGGAACGGCAAACAGGTACTGGGAGAAGATGCCCTCGGCGTTCTGGCCGAAGTCCGGGGCCCCCAGGCCGGGGGGCAGGCCGAACACTCCGCACTCGATGGACCCGCCCACCGAGTCCTGGTCGTTTTTGGCCTCCCAAATGGCATCACGCATCTCCGCCCCCTTTTCGTCGTTGAGGACGGGGAAGTCCATGGCCGCGCAGTCCCGCAGGGATTCCCAGTCCTCCAGGTGGGAGTCGTTGATGCCGTAGATGGTGGAGATGTGGGCCCCCACATACACGTCCTTCCGGGCCAAAATCTGCTTGGCCACCCCTCCGGCGAACACCAGGGGCGCGGTGAGCCGCCCGGAGAAGTGCCCGCCTCCCCGGTAGTCGTTGAATCCCTGGTAGCGCACGTGGGCGGCGTAGTCGGCGTGACCGGGCCGGGCCAGGTCCTTTGTCCGCTCATAGTCCCCGGAGCGGGCGTCCGTGTTTTCAATGACGGCGCACAGGGGGGCCCCGGTGGTGCGGCTCTGGAACAACCCGGAGAGGATGTGGGGCTGGTCCGCCTCCTTCCGGGCGGTGGACAGGGCGCTTTTCCCCGGGGCCCTGCGGGCCAGGTCGAAGCGGACCGCCTCCAAGTCCAGCTCCAGCCCAGCGGGGACGCCCTCCAGCACCACGCCGATGGCGGGCCCGTGGGACTCGCCGAAAATCGTATATTTCATGATGGAGCTCCTTTCGTAAGGTCAAGGGCCTTCCTTTTTTCTTTGTAAAGAAAAAAGGAAGCGAAAAAAGAAACTTTTACCCGTTATTCACGCGGCGGCGGACCTAAGCATCGCGCCGACCGCGCGACGGGAACATATAAAAAATATAATAAATATATTATATATTTTTCGCGTTCTTTGGTGACCGTGTGAATACTTTTCGTTGGCAATATGCGGTGGTAGCGGTCTAAAAGTTCTTTTTGATTCTTTTTCTTTCAAGAAAAAGAATGAACAACAGCCCTTGCCGCAGTTACAGCGTGATCCAGTACCGCTCCAGATCGACGTTCTGCCCCGGCTCGTGGACGGTGTTTTCGTACACGCCGCCTGCCGACAGGATGGTGCGGCGGCTGCCCTCGTTGCCCGTCTTGCAGGTGATGAGCGCCCGGTCAAGCCCCAGCGTCTCCTTGCAGAAGAGCAGGGCCAGCCGGAGCTGCTCCCTGCCGTACCCCTTCCGGCGCTCGCTGGGCCGGACGGAGTACCCGATGTGTCCGCCGAATTTCTCCAGGTACTCGTTAAAATAGTGCCGTACCTGGATCATGCCCATCAGCCTGCCGTCGGATTCCCGGACGGCCAAAAACTGGGTGGCGGTCACCTTTCCCTCCGGGAGGGTGGCGGGGTCGGTATAGGCCCGCACGTCCGCCAGCCACTGTGCCGCGCTCTCGTTATGCCGAAGCGGGCCGCAGCCGTCCATGGAACTGTCCGCCTCGTGGCACTCCTGGCGGTAGGCCCAGACCTGGTCCAGGTATTCCTCCGAGGGGAGGATCAATTTGATTGTGTCCATAAAATCAGGTCCTTTCACGGTATACAATTGAGTGATTTGTTTTGTGTCCCGGCTGAGAAAACGTTTGTTACCGGGCGCATACGTTTGATCTGCGCATGTTTTCGAGGCGGTTTAAAAGTTCTTTTTGCCTCCTTTTTCTTTCAAGAAAAAGGAGGTTTCAAGAAAAAGAACCGCCCAGCCGTTTATATTCCTCCCAGAAGTTGGGATAGGACTTGGCCACACACTCCGCTCCGTTGATTGTCACCGGATTTATACAGCGTGCAGCGGCGATGGCCGCCATCATGGCGATGCGGTGGTCATTGAAGCTATCCACCTTTACACCCCCTGCCAGCGCGTCCTTTCCCCGTATCTCCAGGAAATCGGGCCCCTCCTTCACCTCCGCCCCCAGCGCGGACAGCGCCGCCGTCACGGAGGCCAGCCGGTCGCTCTCCTTCATGCGCAGGCGGGCGGCGTTGGTCAGGCGGGTGGTTTTTCCCGCCCGGAGCGCCGCCATGGCCGCCAGAGGGGGCGCCAGGTCGGGACAGCCGGATATGTCCAGCTCTACCGCCCCCGGCCCGCTCAATTGGAGCGCCAGGTCCGTGATTACCCGGTCGCCCTGGACGGAATCGGGAGCCATCCCCTCCACCGTCACCGGGTTCCCCAGCGCCTGGGCGGCGTACCAGAACGCCGCCTGGGACCAGTCTGCTTCCACCGCAAAGTCCGCGGCCCGGTAGGTCTGGTTCCCCTGGGGATAGTATTGGGGGGGCAGGGACATGGAGACGGGAAACTCCACCCCGAAATGGGCCATCACCTGGAGCGTCATCTGAATATACCCCTCGCTTTCCAGGGGGGTGGTGGGAATGACGGCCGACGGGCCGTCCACCAAAGGCAGGGCGAACAGCAGGCCGGTGAAAAACTGAGAGGACACGTTTCCAGGGAGCTGATACGTCCCCGGCGTCAGCATCCCGGCCACGGTAAGCGCGCCGTCCTTATACTCGTAGAAGATATCCTTCTCATCGAATAAGTCGAAGTAAGGCGTCAAGGGCCGCTCCATCAGCCGTCCATGCCCGGTAAAGACGCCGCCCCCCCGCACCGCCAGGGCGATGGGGATGAGGAACCGCAGGGTGGAGCCGCTCTCCCCGCAGTCCAGCCGGGGGTAGGCCATCCGCCGCAGGGGGGACATGACGTTCGCCCCCATGCCCTGGACGGCGATGCCGCCGCCCTCCCGCCGGAATTGAGCGCCCAGCTCCCCCAGGCACCGGATGGTGGCCTCAATGTCCTGGGACAGGGCCACATTGGAAATGACGCTCTCCCCGTGGGCCAGGGCGGCGGCGATGAGCGCCCGGTGGGCCTGAGACTTGGAGGGGGGCGGGACGATGGTTCCGGCTAATTCGGCTGGGGTGATGGTGATATTCATAGTGTTTCCTCCAACAGGGCCAGCAGGTCCCTCCGGGGCATTTTGTGGGGGACGGCGCGGCCGATTTTGTCCAGCAGAATCAGGGTGATGTCCGCCCCGGCGCTCTTTTTGTCCAGCCCGATGGCGGCGGCGTAATCGTCCATGGAGCAGGTAATCCGGGTGGGCAGGTCCAGGGCGGCGCAGGCCTCCGAAATGCGCCCGGGCAGGTCCGGGGGTGTGACGCCCAGCCTCACGCCGGTCCGGGCGGCGGCGCACATGCCCGCCGATACCGCATAGCCGTGGGTCCACTCCACGTAGCGCCCCGACAGCTCGTAGGCGTGGCCCAAGGTGTGGCCGAAATTCAGAATCATCCGCAATCCGGTGTCCAGCTCGTCCTCTATGACCACTTGGCGTTTAATGCCACAGCAGGCATACAAAATGTGTTCAATGTCCGCCGTCAATTCCCGCCGGGAGGGGCGGGCGGTGAGGAAATCGAAGAAATCAGCGTCCCAGATGCAGCCGTACTTTATCACCTCCGCCATGCCGTCGGCGAAGGTATTGTTGTGCAGCGTGTCCAGCGTGTCCGGGTCCATCAGCACCAGCCGGGGCTGATAGAAGGCCCCGGCGAGATTTTTCCCGTGGGCCAGATCGACGGCTACCTTGCCGCCGACGGAGGAATCCACCTGGGCCAGCAGGGTGGTGGGGATCTGCACAAAGGCCACACCCCGCAGGATGGTGGCGGCGGCGAAGCCCGCCAGATCCCCCACCACGCCGCCGCCCAAGGCCGCCACGCCGTCGGTGCGGGTGAGGCCGAAGTCCATGAAGCCCTCCCAGAGCTGGGCCAGCTGGGAAGGGTTTTTACTTTCCTCCCCGGCGGGGACAACGAAAAGGCGGCATTGGAACCCGGCACGTTCCAGGCTGTCCATCACCCCGCCGCTGTAAAGGGGGGCCACGTTACTGTCGGTGACGACGGCCAGCTTTTGGGCCTTTGGCAGGACCGCCCGGACCCGCTCCCCGGCCTGGGCCAGCAGGCCCCGTTCAATGACGATATCGTATTCCCGGCCCGGCAGGGCCACGGTGAGGGTTTTCATCGCTGGTTCCTCCTATAGTCTGTCAACAGCGTCCGCCAGGGTATCCAAAAAGGCTTCCTCTCCCCAGGTGTTCACCTTGAAAAACATGGCCTGACTGCCCCCGGCGGTGATGGCGGTGAGATGGAGCCGGTCACCTTCCCCCGCCAGGGTGAGGGACAGGGCCACCCGGTTTCCACCCAGGGCGCTGTACCGCTCATACATTCGGACTGCTGCCCGGACGGAGCCGATGGTGAAGTCGGAGGAGTCTTCCAGGGTGGCGGACATACTGCCGTTCAATATGGCCTGGTCCAGCTTCCACAACATCTCGTCAAAGTCGCCGGTGAGGGCGCGTTCCAACTTTGCCATGACTTGCGCTCCTTTCTGTTACACCAATTTTTTTCCCATGAGCTCAATGAGCGGATTCAGCCGGCCCATCAGGTGCCGGAACTTCTCCGGCGTCAGGGACTGGGCCCCGTCGCACTTGGCGC
>ERZ779623.485-NODE-485-length-15070-cov-12.623976_pt1 | contig 15070 bp, 14 predicted proteins | sample MGYA00514189_ERZ779623 | MGnify/ENA primary metagenome ERZ779623 (study PRJEB29562, sample SAMEA4376712) | mouse gut metagenome | isolation source: Cecum | study: EMG produced TPA metagenomics assembly of the A DSS colitis mouse model was used to assess the... | reverse complement strand
GCGGCCCGCCGGCTGAAAAGGAGCGCTGGCACCTTTTCAACTGCGTTGACTATAAGCACTCAGCGGTTTAAGGAAGCACTGATTAAATCAACGTGTGCAGATTTGCGCCAGAAATTTCTGCTGACAAGGAAGAAAATCGCAGGAATCCTGACGGATTTCAAGATCTTCCAACGCAGTCCAGCGGGAATTTATGGCGTGAAGCTGTATGCGGGGATTTCATCAGTGGTTCCTTAAATACGCTTGAACACAGGCCCGGGCCTCCCGGACCGCCTTTTCCTCGTCTACCCCGGTGAGGCGGCCGTCCTTGACCACGACCCTGCCGTTTACCACCGTGGCGTCCACGGGACCCTTGAAGCCCACGGTGCCCAGCATGGACTTGACGTCCAGGTCCGCCCCTACCAGCTCCAGCCGGTCCCGGCGGATCAAAAACAGGTCCCCGGCCTTGCCGGGCTCCAGGGAGCCGACGTCCTCCCGGCCCAGCACCCGGGCGCTGCCCCGCGCAGCGATTTTCAGGCAGTCATAGCCGCTGGGGGCCTTCTCACTGGAATGCAGCCGGTGAAGCAGATAGGCCACCCGCAGCTCTTCCAGGAGGCTGGAGCCGTCATTGCTGGCGCTGCCGTCCACCGCCAGGCCCACGGGGACCCCCAGCTTCAGCATGTCGGGAATCCGGCACACGCCGGAGGACAGCTTCATGTTGGAGATAGGGCAGTGGGCCACGCCGGTGCCCGTGTCCGCCAGAAGCTTCAATTCCGCGTCGTTGAAGTGAATCCCGTGGGCGTACCACACGTCCGGGCCTACCCAGCCCAAGTCCTCCATATAAGCCAGGGGACGCTTGCCGTGTTTCTCCAGGACGTAGTTTTCCTCGTCCTTCGTCTCACACAAGTGGGTGTGAAGCCGGACCCCCAGGTCCCGGGCCAGAATCGCGGACTGCCGCAGCAGCTCCGCCGAAACGCTGAAGGGCGAGCAGGGGGCCAGGGCCACCATCCGCATGGAGAGGGGGCGGGGGTCATGGAATTTTTCCACCGCCGCCTGGCAGTCCCGGAGAATCTCGTCCACCGTCTGAACCACACTGTCCGGAGGCAGGCCGCCGTCCTTTTTGCTCAGGTCCATGCTCCCCCGGGAGGCGTACATCCGGACCCCCAGGGCCTCCGCCGCGGCGAACTGGGCGTCCAGCAGGGCGCCGGAGCTGCCGCCGGGGAAGACATAGTGGTGGTCGAAGACCGTGGTGCAGCCGGTTTTCAGCAGCTCCCCCATGCCCACGATGGAGCTGTGGTAAATGGTTTCGCTGTCCAGGTTCTTCCAGATTTCGTACAGCGTCCTCAGCCAGTCAAACAGCTCCATATTCTGGACCTGGGGCAGATTCCGGCTGAAGGTCTGGTAGAGGTGGTGATGGGTATTGATAAGCCCCGGATAAACCACACAGCCCGAGGCGTCCAGCGTCTCGTCCGCCGCCTGGGGCTCGGGCCCCAGATAAGCGACGGCCCCGTCCCGGATGAGGATGCCGGCGTTTTCCAGCACGGCGTCCCGGCCGTCGCAGGTGACGATGGCTGAGGCGTTTTTGACAAAAAGACTGCTCATGCGTTACCTCCCAAATACGCGGTTTCCGCGTGAGATCATACAGGCAGGATCAGCGCATGAGCAGCCGCCGAGTGCGCACAGGGCGTCCGCCAATATTGGAGAGCTGTGGCGTCCCTTCGCCGGCGAGGGAAAAACAAAAACCGCCGAAACAAAAAGACCACAAGTTTCAGGGCAAGGCCCAAAAACTTGTAGTCAACTGTTAAGGCAGTTGGTAGAAACGCTCATCCAATCATGAACTTATACAAGCCGGTATTTACAGTTCGCAGTATACGCAGGAAGGCCGATCTTGTCAAGCGGCTATTCCGAAAATCCACAAAACGTCCTATTTGCCGCAGAGAAATTGTGAAAATCTCACAACTCTATTTGAGCGGGGCGCGGGTCCGGCATTCTGCGCTGTGCGGCTCTCCGGGAGCATCCTGCATGCCGCGCCCGGGCGAGAGATTGACAGCGGTGAAAACTCCCGGTATAATGTCGAATAAAGGAAAAACCGGGCGGCAGGGCCCGGAGACGGGAGAGCGGGAACGGATGGCAAAACGCTGGGCAGCGGGGGCGCTTGTGGCGCTGGCGGTTTTATGGGCGGTCTCGGCTTGGCCGCCGGCGCGGGCCGGGAGCCGGATTACGCGGGAGGCGGAGGCGCCGCCGGAGACCTTGGCGGAGGTTCTGGAAAAACCCGAGGCTGAGGCCGGTTTAATCCCTGTGGAGCGCATAGAGCCTGCCGGCGGCCTGGCGGACCTGCGGGCCGTAGAGGCGGCAGGAGTCCCGGCGGAGGGGATGGACGCCGCCCGCTGGGCCCTTTACCGGGAGCTCTTATCCCCGAAAGAGGACGGGAGCTTTGGCGGCGAGGAGCCGGTAAGCCGGGCCGAGGCCGTCCAGGCGCTCTACCGGCTCAGCGGCATTTTGCTCCGGGTGGACGCCTGCCCCTATCCAGACGTGCCGGAGGAATACCGGGACGCCGTGGCCTGGGCGGACAGCGTGGGGGTCAGCGGCGGCGTGTCGGAGGAGCGCTTCGCCCCCTTCTCTCCGGTGACCCGGAGCCAGCTGGCGGTGATGCTCCAACGCTTCGCCGCATGGCGGGGAGAGAGCACGGAGAGCCGCCTGGCCGTGTCCTGGGAAGGAGAGGCCGTCCCGCCCTACGCGGAAGAGGCGGTCAATTGGGCCCTGGACCGGGGGCTCTATGCGGGCATGACGGACCACGGCCTTTACCCGGACCTGCCGGTATCCCGGCTGCAGCTGGCCTGCGTTTTGGCGAGGCTGCAAGGGGAACGGGACCCCCTGGCGGGGGCGCTGCCCCTTCCCGGGAGCGGGGCCGCCAGCCGTTCCCAGGAGAGGCATGAGGAGCTGGAGCGTGCCATCGCCGCCGCCGCCCGCCGCCATGGGGCGGTGGGGGTCCAGGTGGCGGTCATTGAGGACGGGGCCGTTACCGACGCCTATCACTACGGCTGGGCGGTACGGGGCAGCGTCCCCATGAGCGGCACCCACAAGCTGCGGACCGCCTCCCTCTCCAAGGTGGCGGTGGGCCTCTCCGCCGCCCTGCTGCGGGAGGAGGGGGCCGTGGATTACGACGCGGATATCGGGGAATATTGGGGCGTAAAGACATGGAAGCCCGTCACCGTCCGCTCCATGCTGAGCCACACCTCCACCCTGCTGAACAGCGAGAGCATCGCCTGGGACTACGCGGGCGTCAAGGCCCAGCTGTCCGGCGCCTCCGGCTATGGCGGGGGCGTGCCGGGAGACCTGCGCTGTTGGAGCTATAACAACCACGCCTTCGGCATCTTGGGACAGACCCTGGAGCTGGCGGCGGGGCGGTACTTAGACGACGTGCTGGAGGAGCGGGTTCTGGGCCCCCTGGGGGCGGACGGGGCCTTTACCGCCGGGGAGCTGGAGGAGCCGGAGCTGGTGACTCCGCTGTACCGGGCAAATTCCCTGGGGCGCTCCGCCGCCTCCGTGCGCAGCGTCCGCCGCTGGAGCGCGCCGGGGGCCACGGGGCGGCAGTTCGCCGGGGGCTTCACCGCCAGCGCGCGGGACTGCGGGAAGCTGACGGCCCTGCTGGCGGGGGACGGCTGCTTCGAGGGCGTGCGGCTCATGGACGAGGCGTCCGTGGAGCTGATGGAAAGCCATGAGGACCGGGCCCTCCCCGGCGGGAGCTATCAGGCCCTGCCCATGCGGCTGCGGCTCGGGGCCTATGGCCGGGAGCGGCTCTACTACCACACCGGCAGCGCCTACGGTGTGTACAATCTACTCAGCTATGACCCGGACGCCGGGGACGGCGTGGTGGTGCTGACCATGGGGGCCGACGGCGGGAAGGACCAATATGGCATTTACGCCGTCTGCGGCGAGATCAGCCGGGCGGTGTACGAGGCCATCGCCCGATAAGAGGGACGGCAAAACGCTCCGGGAAGCTTCCCGGAGCGTTTTCCTTGGGGCGGCTCAGAAGAGCTTTTTCAGCCCGCCCAGCTTGTCCCCCAGGCCGGAGGCGGCCAGCCTGGCCTTGACGCCCGCCACCAGGGGCTGAAGCTGCTCGTCGGGCAGGTCCACGCCGGCGAGCTGCTCCAGGGTCTTGACGGGGTCCGACTGGAAACGCTGGAGGAGGGCGGGGTCTTTTTGGAGCTTGGCGGCCAGCTCCTCAATCTTGGCCTTGATGTCGATGCTCATAGGGTCGCTTCCTTTCATCGTTCCTGTGCCGGAGAGGCTCCGGCGGCAGGTCCATCTTACGGAATTTGGAGATATTTGTCAATCCTTTTTGGGCGAAAACGGAGAAAATAGAAAAAACTGAAAATTTCTCTTACATATTTGACCCAATTTGTGGTAAACTAGCAGGGAGAGAAGCAAACGGCGCCGGGGACGAACCCCGGCGGAAAGGAGGAGCTATGTTTCAAATTGGAGAGCTGGTGATGTATGGCTCCACCGGCGTGTGCCGGGTGGAAGGGATCTCCGGGCTGGACCAGCCCGGCGGAGACCGGGGAAAGCGGTATTACCTCCTCAAGCCCCTGTGGCAGGACGGCATGATTTACGCCCCGGTGGACAGCGAAAAGGTGCCCATGCGCCCGGTGATGGGCCGGGCGGAGGCGGAGGCGCTCATCGACCGGATGCCGGAGATCCCGGCGGCGGCCTGCCGGGGCGGCACGCCCCAGGCCCTGACCCAGCAGTACCAGTCCGCCGTCCGGGACGGGGGGCACCAGGCCCTGATTGAGATGATGAAGGCCATCCGCCACAAGCAGGGCGTGGCGGAGGCGAAGAACCGGCGGCTGGGCATGATCGACGAACGGTATATGAAGCAGGCGGAGCGGATGCTCTACGGCGAGCTGGCCACGGCGCTGGAAATCGGCTATGACGACGTGGAGGACTATATCGCCGCCCGGCTGGAGGGCGCGGCGGAGTCCGCCGGATGAGAACAGGGAGACGGGGGAGGCCCCGTCTCCTGCCGCGTTATTGGATAATCTCCGCATACCTTCCTCCTCTCCCCACAAAATCTGTGGATTTTGCGGGGGCTCCTAAAGAAGCTATCGAATAATCTCCTTGACCAGCCTTGCCGTCATGCCCCAGATGGCGCGGCCCTGGTAATACCAAATCGGGATCTCCACCTGCCCGCGGCTCCAGGGGTAGTCCCGGGGGATGCCCACGGGGCCGTAGGGGAAGTCCTCCGGCACCTGGGGGACCAGCGCATAGCGGCGGAGGTCCGGGGCCGTCTCCCGGAAGAAGGACAGGGGGGCGGTGAAGGCCTCCGCCACCTCCGCCGGGGAGGGACGCAGGGCGGCAAGGCCGGCGGGGGACACCAGCCCCAGCACCGGGCGGAGAAGAAAGCCCCGCTGATTGCAGATGAAGTCCGGCGTGCCCAGGAGCGTCACCTCTTCCCGGGGGATGGACAGCTCCTCCTCCGTCTCCCGGAGGGCGCAGTCCTGGGGCGTCTCCCCGGGCTCCATGCTTCCGCCGGGGAAACAGACCTCGCCTCCCTGGGAGACCTGGGAGGAGCGGACCTCGAAGAGCAGGCGGAGGCCGTCCTCCCCCTCCGCCAGGGGGCAGAGGACGGCGCAGCACCGGGAGGCCCCCAGCAGGCCCGGCTCATGGCCCTGAAAGCGGCGGGCCAGCCGCTCCAGCTCCCCCGTCACAGCAGCATGGCCAGCCCCTGGCGGCGGTTCTCGATGTCCACCGCCGGGGCGCTGGGGGCGTATTCCCCGTCCAGGGACCAGGGGAGGTCCTCCTCCGTCTCCAGGTGGATGGAGGAGACGTGGCGGAAGACCAGGCCCTGGCTGTCATACTGCTGGTTCAGCAGGGCGTGGACCAGGCTCTGGAGGTCCGCCGCCGTCTTGGGGCTGGGGATCAGCAGGATTTCAAAGAGGCCGTCGTCCAGCACCACCCGCTCCGGGTCCAGCTTCATCAGCCCCCCGATGGAGGTGGAGTTGCACACCGCGCCGAAGAGGTATTCCCCGTCCAGGGTCTCCCCGTCGGCGGTGAGGCGGACGCGGTAGGGCCGGAGGGAGCTCAGGTCCTTCATGCCCTCCAGGATGTAGGCAAAGTGGCCCAGGGCGTTCTTGGCGTTCTGGGGCGCGGCGTAGCTGCTCCGGGTGAAGGCCCCGAAGGAGGCCACATAGAGAAAGCTCCGCCCGTTCCAAAAGCCCACGTCCAGAAGACGGGGGACGTTCCGGGCAATGGCGGCGGCAGCCTCCGCCGGGTCGCCGGAGATATGAAGGCTGGCGGCGAAGTCGTTGGTACTGCCCTGGGGCAGGTAGCCCAGGAGCGGGGGCCGCCGGAGCTGCACCAGGCCGGAGACCACCTCGTTCAGCGTCCCGTCGCCGCCCACGGCCACGACCAGGTCGTACCGCCCGCCCTCCCGTTTGGCGGTCCCGGCGGCGTCGCCGGGGGAATCCGTGATATGGATGGAGAGCAGGTAACCCGCCTGGGAAAGGGCGGCGGCGGCGTCGAACAGGGGGCCGTGGGACTTGTTCTTTCCGGCCCGGGGGTTGACGATCATCAAAAGCTTGCGGGGTTTCATCAGTGCCACCTCCAAGGAAACTTATACTATGGTACAGTATAGCACAGTGCTTGTGAAATTACTGTTAAAATTCCCAAATCCCGGAGCGGCGGGGAAAAAGAGGATTGCAATTCCCTCCGCCCCCGTGTAGAATGGAAGAAAAAGAGCGGGAACGGGAGGCGCGGGCCATGGAACGGAAAAATAACTATATCAGCATGGGGGTGACGGCGTTCCTGACCGCCGCCGCCATTTTGCTGTTCTACGACACCCTCTTCGGCGGCAAGGCCGTGCTGGCCCTGCTGAAGACGGTGCAGCCGATTCTTTACGGGGCCTTCATCGCCTATCTGCTGGCCCCTATGGTGAACTTTTTCGAGCGGCACCTGGTTCCCGCGCCTCCGGGCCGGACGCGGAAGCGGACCCGCGCCATACTGATTCGCACGGTGGGCATTGTGCTGGCCTGGGTCGTGATCGCCTTTTTCTTCTACCTGCTGGCCTCCGTGCTGATGCCGGAGCTGTACAAAAGCGTCCTCCAGCTCATTGAGAACGCGGACACCTACTACCGGACCATCAGCGGCTGGGTGATTCACCTTCTGGAGACCAACCCTTCCGTGGCAAACTGGGTCAACCAGCAGATGGCGGCCTACTTCCAGGACCTGGACAAGTGGCTGACCAGCGGCGTCCTGCCCCAGCTTCAAGCGGTGATGGTCACGGTGTCCGGCGGGGTGCTGAGCCTGGTAAACTTCGCCAAGGACCTGCTGGTGGGGGTCATTGCCTCCGTCTACCTCCTGGCTACCAAGGAGCGCTGCGCCGCCTACGGGCGGAAGCTGATTTACAGCCTCTTCCCCCGGGAGCAGGTGAGCCTGGTTCTCCGGGGCGCGCGGCGGGCGGATATCATCTTCTCCGGCTTCGTCCGGGGGAAGCTGCTGGACTCCATCATCATCGGCGTTTTGTGCTTTGCCGGCTGCTCCATCCTGAAATTCCCCTACACGCCCCTGGTCTCCGTCTTCGTGGGCGTGACCAACATCATCCCCTTCTTCGGGCCGTTCCTGGGGGCCGTCCCCAGCGCCTTCCTGATTCTGCTGGTGTCTCCCCGGCAGGCGCTGTATTTCGTCATCTTCGTCCTGGCCCTCCAGCAGCTGGACGGCAACGTCATCGGGCCGAAGATCCTGGGGAATACCACGGGCCTCTCCAGCCTGTGGGTCATCATCGCCATCCTGGTGGGGGGCGGCTTCTTCGGCATCGCGGGCATGTTCTTCGGCGTGCCGGTGTGCGCCTGCCTCAACAGCCTGGTCAACTTCTTCGTGGAGGCCCGCCTGCGGAAAAAGGGCCTCTCCCCGGACTCCGCAGACTACGCCGCCGGAGGAGCGCTGGGGCCCAAGCCGGGGAAACCGAAAAATTTGTGAAAACTATTGCAATCTTTTCCACCTTCGTGTAGAATACGGCCTTGGGGCGTCCGGGAGACCGGAGCGCACCAGGGCTCTATTCATAGAGCGAAGGCTTTGCCGCCGCCGGACAGACCTGGATTAGCACTTGGCCGGGCGGCGCATGAACGTTCTTTTTGCTTCTTTTTCTTTCAAGAAAAAGAAGGACAATTGAATAGAGCCGAATCATTTTGTCCGGGCGGGACATTCCCCGTCCAGCACTGACCCGGTATCGGGCAGTGACGAAAGGAAGCAGACATGAAGAGGAAACTTTTGGAGGTCCTCCTCCTGCTGGGTCTTCTGAGCGCCGTACTCTGCGGATGCGGAGGCGGCAGCGCGGACAAGACGCCGGAGGGCGGACAAACCAGCGGCTCCAGCGAACCGGCGGCGCAGCCCGCGGCGGATCATCCCAACGAGATCACCGTCGGCATCGCCCAGGACCTGGACGAGAGCCTTGACCCCCACAAAGCCGTGGCGGCAGGGACCAAGGAGGTCATGTTCAACGTATTCGAGGGCCTCATGAAGCCCACGCCGGAGGGAGATTTGATTCCCGCCGTGGCGGAGAAATACGAGGTTTCCGACGACCAATTGGTCTATACTTTTACGATTCGGGACGGGATCAAGTTCCACAACGGCCAGCCCGTGACGGCGGGCGACGTGGTGAACTCCATCACCCGCTGCATCGAGCCCTCTGAGGCCGGTGTGCTGGCGGTGGAGCCCCTGTCGGCGGTGGAGAAAGTGACCGGCATGGATGAACGGACCGTCCAGATTCGCCTGAAAGAACCCAACACCGAGTTTTTGGCCTACCTCACCCTGGCCATCCTCCCGGCGGAGTACGACGGGCAGGACACCGCCCCCGTGGGCACCGGGCCGTTCAAATTCGTCTCCCGGGCCGCGCAGGACAACATTGTCTTGGAGCGCTTTGACGATTACTGGGGCGAGAAGGCGTATCTGGATAAAGTCACCTACAAGATCATCGAAAACGCGGACAGCATCCTCATGAGCCTCCAGAGCGGGGCGGTGGACCTCTTCGCCCACCTGACCAGCACCCAGGTGGCCCAGCTGGGGGACGATTTCAATATCGAAGAGGGCACCATGAACCTGGTGCAGGCCATGTACCTCAACCATGCGGAAAAGCCCTTCGACGACGTGCGGGTCCGGCAGGCCCTGTGCTGCGCCATCGACCGCCAGCAGATTCTGGACCTGGCCTTCGACGGCTACGGCAGCTTGATCGGCTCCAGCATGTACCCCGCCTTCGGCAAGTACTTCGACGATTCCCTGACCAACTATTACACCCACGACGTGGAGAAGGCCAAGGCCCTGCTGGCCGACGCCGGCTATCCCGACGGGTTTTCCATGACCATCACCGTCCCCTCCAACTACCAGCCCCACATTGACACCGCCCAGGTGATCGTGGAGCAGCTGAAGGAGGTGGGGATTACCGCCGAGATTCTTCCCGTCACCTGGGAGAGCTGGCTCAACGACACCTATGTGGGGCGGCAGTTCCAGGCCACCGTGGTGGGCGTGGACGCCTCCACCATGACGGCCCGGGCCCTGCTGGAACGATTTACCTCTACGGCGGGTAATAACTTTATCAATTATAACAACGCGGAGTACGACGCCTTCTTCCAGGAGGCCGTCTCCGCGGCGGACGACGCCGCCCAGACCGCCGCCTATAAAAAGGCGGAGGCCAACCTGACGGAAAACGCCGCCAACGTGTACATCCAGGACCTGGCCGACCTGGTGGCCGTCCGCAAGGGCCTGGAGGGCGTGCGGTTCTATCCCATCTACGTGCTGGACCTGGCCGGCATCCGTTACACGGCATAACAACTTGAGAGGCTGCGGGAGTGGAGGGTGAAGATTCGAAAAAACGTTCTTCGCCCTCCGCTTCCGCTCTTTTTTGAAGGGATATCGCCTATGAAATATATACTCAAGCGGGTGCTGACGCTGTTTGCCACCATGCTGATCGTCTCGTTTCTGACCTTCGCGGCGTTCAGCCTGATTTCCGGCGACACCGCCACCGCCATGCTGGGCACCGCGGCCACGCCGGAGCGGCTGGCGGCCCTCCGGGCGGAGCTGGGGCTGGACCGGCCCCTGCCGGTCCGCTACGGCGAGTGGCTGCTGGGCTTTTTCACCGGGGACCTGGGGGTCTCCACCAGCTATCAGCAGCCGGTGTGGGACATCCTGGCCTCCAAGTTCCGGCTGACGCTGTGCCTGAGCTTGGTGAGCTTCGCCCTGATCGCGGCTGTCTCCATCCCCCTGGGCCTCTGGTCCGCCGGGCGGAGGCGGTTCGAGGGGGCCCGGACGGCCCTGAACCAACTGGGCATGGCCGTGCCGCCCTTCTTCACGGGAATCCTGCTGTCCTGGGTCTTCGGCGTGGGGCTGAAATGGTTCATGCCGGGGCAGTTCCCCGACGCGGGGCGGGACTTCGCCGGGGCGGCGGTGTACCTGTTCTTCGCCGCCGCCGCCCTCTCCATTCCCCGGATCGCCATGACGGCCCGGATGCTCCGCAGCACGGTGCAGGAGGAGTTGGGGAAGGACTATGTGCGCACCGCCATCGCCCGGGGGAATGACCGGGGACAGGTCCTGCGGCGGCATGTGCTGAAAAACGCCCTGCCCCCGGTGGTGACGTTCCTGGCCCAGACCATGGCGGAAATCGTGGCGGGGAGCATCGTGGTGGAGCAGGTCTTTGTGATTCCCGGGCTGGGACAGATGCTGGTGAGCTCCATCGCGGGCCGGGACTATCCGGTGGTTCAGGCCATTGTGGTCATTCTGGCGCTCTGGGTGGTGCTGGCGGGGACGGCGGCGGACCTTATCAACCAGCGCATCGACCCCAGGCTCCGGCTGGGAGGCGCGGCATGAAGAGACGAAACGGGTTTTTGACCGCCGGGCTGGCGCTGACCTGCCTCCTGGCGGCGCTGATTCTCCTGGGCTTCTTCTGGACGCCCTATGACCCCAACGCCATGGCGGCGGGGGCCAAGTTCGACGGGCCGTCGCTCACCCACTGGATGGGCACGGACAGCTTTGGGCGGGATATTTTCAGCCGGGTCCTCAAGGGGGCCGGGGCCACGGCCTCCATCGCCCTGGCGACGCTGGCCATCGGGGCGGCGTGCGGCTGCCTGGCGGGAGCCCTGACGGGCTATTTCGGCGGGCCGGCGGACGAGGTGTTCATGCGCCTCAACGACGCGCTGACGGCGTTTCCCAGCATCCTGCTGGCCCTGGTGATTATCTCGATTCTGGGGCCCGGGAAGAAGGTCAACGTCATCATTGCCCTGGGGCTGGTGTTCATCCCCAGCTTTGCCCGGGTGACCCGGACGGCCTTCGCCTCCCTGCGGGACGTGAACTATATCAAGAGCGCCCGGCTGATGGGGGCCTCCAAGGCGCGGATTCTGGCGGTACACATACTGCCCAATACCCTGCCGGTGCTGCTGCCCGCCCTGACCATCGGGTTCAACAACGCGGTTCTGGCGGAGGCGTCCATGAGCTTCCTCGGCATCGGCGTGACGCCGCCGGACGCCTCCCTGGGCTACATGCTCTCCGAGGCTCAGGGGATGCTGTTCGCCGCCCCCTGGTACGCCGGGGGGACGGGCCTTGTAATCGTGCTGATGGTGTTCAGCGTGGGCCTTCTCGGCGAGGGCCTGCGGCGGCGGGACAAGGGGGTGCTGTGATGCTGGACATTCAGGACCTTCACGTGAAGTTTCAAAACCGGGACCGGGAGGCCGTGGCCGGGGTATCCCTCTCCATCGGGGCGGGGGAGATCGTGGGCCTGGTGGGCGAGTCCGGGTCCGGGAAGACCGTCACCGCCATGAGCGTGGCGGGACTGCTGCCCCGGAAGCAGTGCGCGTATTCCGGAAAGATTCTCCTGGACGGGGCGGAGCTCCTGCACGCGGACCGGACAGAGCTGCGGAAGATTCAGGGGAAGGAGATCGGCGTGGTGTTCCAGGAGCCCCAGAGCTCCCTGGACCCCCTGATGAAAATTGGACCCCAGGTGGAGGAGGTCCTCCGGGTCCACACGGGGCTGGGCCGGGCGGAGCGCCGCCGCCTGGCGGTGGAGGCCATGGCGGCGGTGGAGCTGCCGGAGCCGGAGGCGGTGTATGAAAAATACCCCCACCAGCTCTCCGGGGGCATGCTCCAGCGGGCCATGATCGCGGCGGCGGTCATCGCGAAGCCGAAATTATTGCTGCTGGACGAGCCCACTACAGCCCTGGACGTGACGATTCAGGCCCAGATTCTGGAGCTCCTGAAAAAGCTGAACCGGGACTCCGGCGTGTCCATGCTGTTCATCTCCCACGACCTGAACGTGGTGCGCAAGCTCTGCGGCCGGGTGGCGGTGATGCAGCGGGGAACGCTGGTGGAGGAGGGGGAGGCCCAGGAGGTCTTCCGCCATCCGAAGCACCCCTATACCCGGCGGCTCATTGCCGCCATTCCCACGCGGAACCGAAAGGAGGGCGGGGCATGAGCGAAGAGCTGGTGTTGTCCCTCAGCCATGTGTACAGCGGCTATGCCGACGGCGTTGGCCCCTTTGGGAAAAAGCAGCGCCAGGAGGTCCTCCGCGACGTGACCTTTGACGTGCGGCACGGGGAGATTCTGGGCCTCGTGGGGGAGTCGGGGACGGGAAAGTCCACCCTGGCCCGGACCATCCTGGGGATGGTAAAGCCGGACCGGGGAACGGTGACCCACTACACGAAGCGGCCCCAGATGATTTTCCAGGACCCCTACAGCTCCCTGAACCCCTTCTACAGCGTGGAGTGGGCCCTGGAGGAGCCTTTGCGGGTCTACGGCAAGTACACCAAGGCGGAGCGGAAGCGCCGGGTCCGGGAGATGCTGGAGCGGGTGGAGCTGCCGCCGGAATGCCTGGAGGCCAAGCCCTCGGAGCTCTCCGGGGGCCAGCGCCAGCGGGTCAGCATCGCCGCGGCGCTGATCCGGCGGCCAAAATTTCTGATTGCCGACGAGCCGGTGTCCGCCCTGGACGTGACAATCCAGGCCCAGATTCTGGACCTGCTGCGGAGCCTCCGGCGGGAGCTGGATTTGAGTTTCCTGTTTATCTCCCATGATTTGAACGTGGTCTACCAGCTCTGCGACCGGGTGCTGGTGATGAAGAGCGGCCGCATCGTGGAGCAGGGGACGGTGGACGAGATTTTTGACCGCCCCAGGGAAGACTATACCAAGCAGCTCCTGGCTGCCGCGGAGTGACCATGAAGAACTTTTTCCAAACCCACAAAAAACTCCATATCTGGCTGCTGGCGGACATTGGGCTGCTGCTGGCCTTCTTCCTCCTCCGGGGGCAGAAGGGCTTGATGAACGCGGTAGCGGACCACTTCACCGGGCCTCTCCGGCGGGGGCTGGGGAAGGTGTGCTACCTGGTCCCCTTCTCCGTCATGGAGGCGGTGGAGGTCCTGGCGGTCCTCTTCGGCGCCGGGTACGTCATTTGGAACGTCCGCGCCGTCGCCCGGGCAAAGGACGGACGGCAGGACCGGGCCTATGGCGCGGCCCTGGGGGCGGCGTGCATCCTGCTGTCCGTGTGGGCCGGGTTCTGCCTGCTGTGGGGCGTGAACTACTGGACGGACAGCTTTCAGGACAAGTCCGGCATTTACGCCCAGCCCGTGGCCCTGGAGGACCTCCGGGAGGTGACGGCGTTTTTCGCGGACCGGGTGTCCGAGATGGCGGGGGACGTACGGCGGGACGGGCACGGCCTCTTCGCCGTCCCCCGGGAGGAAATCCTGGCGAACAGCGTCCGGGCCTATGACGGGCTGACGGAGGCGTTTCCCTTCCTGGCCTTCGACGATCCCGGCGTGAAGCCCATGGCCTTCTCCCGGCTCATGAGCGCCCTGGACTTTACGGGGTTCTACAGCTCCTTTACCGGGGAGTCCAACGTCAACGTGGACAGCCCCGCCTGCATGCTGCCCTCCACCATCGCCCACGAGCTGGCCCATCAGCGGGGCTTCGCCTCGGAGCAGGAGTGCAATTTCCTGGCGGTGCTGGCCTCCACCACCTGCACCGACCCGGCCTATCGGTACTCCGGCTGGCTGATCGGGTATGTGTACCTGGGCAACGCCCTGTACTCCCAGGACCCGGAGGGCTATTGGGCCATCCGGGAGACCCTTGCGGAGGAGGCGCGGCTGGACCTGGCGTACAACAACGCCTACTGGGCCCAATTCCAGAACACAGCGGTCCAGAAGGCCAGCAACAAGGTCTATGACGGCATCCTGAAAAGCTACGGCGACGAGCGGGGCATCCAGTCCTATGGGACCGTAGTGGATCTGCTGGTGGTCTATTACAAGTGAGGAGGAACAAACACGCCAGTGTACGAACAGGAAGAAATGGGAGAAGTCATTGCCCGGATCAGGGAAACGTTCGCCTGGCGGAAGGCGGCACTTGGTCCCGCGCTGGCGGAGGTCCGGGCCTTTGAGGAAGCCCAGGGCGCGGCGCTCCCCGAGGCGTATACCGGCGGTATCTGCTGGAGGTGGGGAACGGCTTTTCCTGGGAGGGCGGTCATTCCTTCCTCTCCTTCCCGCCGGAGAGGACCGGACGGCCGGTCGCGCCCTTTCCCTTTGAAAGAGAGTGGGTTTGGGAGGCAGAAGCCGGGGAGCCGGACGAGGCGAAAATGCGGCCGGTCCTGGACGGGAATCTGGAGCTGATTGACATAGGCTGCGGCCAGACGTTTTGCTTGATTGTCACAGGACCGTGCCGGGGAGAAATCTGGCACTTCACCGATGTGGGCATCCAGCCCTGCTGCCGGAGGCAGGACTTTTTGGGCTGGCTTGAGAAATGGCTGGACGAGGGAGACGACGCGGACTGCTTTGCGGAATATTCTTATATAGTCAACGCAGTTGAAAAGGAGTAAAGGAAGCACTGATTTAATCAACGCGTGCAGATTTGCGCCAGAAATTTTTGCTGGCAAGGAAGAAAATTGCAGGAATCCTGGCGGATTTCAAGATTTTCTGACGCAGATCAGCGGAAATTTATGGCGTAAAAAAGATGTGCGCGGGGATTAAATCAGTGCTTCCTAAACACTCCTTTTCAACCGGCGGACCGCAGGTCCGCCGAGGCGCCTATGCGCTTCCTATGAAGTTCACCGCAGAAAGCCGCATTCGCGGCCCAC
>ERZ779623.481-NODE-481-length-15177-cov-14.390954_pt1 | contig 15177 bp, 15 predicted proteins | sample MGYA00514189_ERZ779623 | MGnify/ENA primary metagenome ERZ779623 (study PRJEB29562, sample SAMEA4376712) | mouse gut metagenome | isolation source: Cecum | study: EMG produced TPA metagenomics assembly of the A DSS colitis mouse model was used to assess the... | reverse complement strand
GAGCCTGCGCGAAAGCTGGAGCCGGCATGGATAAAAAAGCCCCGGCAGACCCTGCCGAAGCAATCTGCCGGGGTTTTCCCTGTCTCAGCGGTTACCCTTCGGGAGGCGCGAAAACGCGCCTCCCCCTTTTTATCCGGATACTCCGGATGCGCCTCAGCCCTTGCACACGGGGACGATCCAGCCCTTGGTATCGGGGATCTTGCCCCACTGCATGCCGGTCATGGTGTCATAGAGCTTCTGGGTCACGGGGCCGATCTTCCCGTCGTTGATGAAGACCTTGTCTCCCTTCCAGTCCAGCTCCTTCACCGGGGAGACCACGGCGGCGGTGCCGGTGCCGAAGACCTCATCCAGCTTGCCCTCATGCCCCGCCTTCATCACGTCCGCGATGGCCAGGGGTCCCTCCACGACCTCATAGCCCCAGTCGCGCAGCAGCTCGATGCAGCTCCGCCGGGTGACGCCGGGCAGCACGGTGCCCGTGCAGGCGGCGGTGTAGATTTTCCCGTCGATCTTGAACAGGATGTTCATGCTGCCCACTTCCTCGACGTACTTCTTCTCCACGCCGTCCAGCCACAGCACCTGGGCAAAGCCCTTCCGCTCCGCCAGCTCGCCGGCCTTGATGGACGCGGCGTAGTTGCCGCCGCACTTGGTGAAGCCCGTCAGGCCCGGGGCGGCGCGGATGTACTCGTCCTCCACATAGATGCGGACCGGGTCGATGCCCTCGGCGTAGTAAGCGCCGGAGGGGGCGCAGATGACGCAGAAGGTGTAGTGCTTGCTGGCGTGGACGCCAAGCCCCACGTCGGTGGCAAAGACGAAGGGGCGGATGTACAGGGAGGCGCCGTCGGCGCGGGGCACCCAGTCCTTCTCAATCTCCACCAGGGCCTTCACGGCCTGGACGAAATCGTCCACGGGGATCTGGGGGACGCACATGCGGTCGGAGGAATCCTGCATCCGCTGGGCGTTGCACTCCGGACGGAAGAGCTGAATGGTATTGTCCACGGAACGATAGGCCTTCATGCCCTCAAAAAGCTCCTGGGCATAGTGGAACACCACGGTGGCGGGGTCCATGGGGAAGGGGGCGTAGGGGACGATGCGGGGGTCGTGCCAGCCCTGCCCGTCGGTATAGTCCATCAGGAACATGTGGTCTGTGAAGATCTTGGCGAAGCCCAGCTTGCTCTCATCGGCGGGCTTGGCCTTGGGGGCGGTGTTTTTCGTGATTTTGATATCCAGCATGGTAAACACTCTCCTGTTTTCTGTATTGGGGGGCGGCCCCCTGCCGGGCGGGGCGCGAGCCGGGTCCGGTTTTGTGCTTTAAATGATTATATGCTTGCCAGGGGGCAAAGTCAATGGGTTTTTCGCGGCCCGCCGCCAGGCAATGAAACGGGGAGGGGCCACCCCCCTCCCCTGCCGGTATTATTTCCTCAGGCGGGCTTTCCGCACTCCATGCCCCGCTTCAGGGCCTCCAGGTTCAGCGGGACCAGCTTCGCCTTTTTGCCGGTAAACATCTCGGCAATCATGGTCTCGATGGTCTCCTGTTTCAGCGCGCCGGTGGCGGCTATGTAGGCCCCCAGCATCACCATGTTGGCTACCTTCGCGTTCCCCAGCTCCGCCGCGATCTCGTCGCAGGGGACATAGACGGCCTTCACGTCCTCCCGGGCCACCTTGTCGGGGATGATGCTGCTGTTGACGAACACCGTGCCGCCGGGGGCCGCGGCGGGCTCGAACTTCGCCAGGGCCGCCCGGTTCATGGCGACCACCTCGCTGGGCCGCTCCACCAGGGGCGCGCCGATCCGCTCGTCGCTGATGATGACCGTGCAGTTGGCGGTGCCGCCCCGCATCTCCGGCCCGTAGGACGGGACCCAGGAGGCCTCCAGGTCTTCCGCCACGGCGGCCTCCACCAGGTTCTTGCCGATGGACATGACGCCCTGGCCGCCGAAGCCGGACAGAATGACTTCCTTCTTCATCTTACATCGCCTCCGTATCCTTGATGACGCCCAGGGGGTAGTAAGCCGCCATGTTCTCCATCAGCCACTGGTTGGCCTCGTCGATCTCCATGCCCCAGTTGGTGGGACAGGCCGCCAGAACCTCCACGAAGGTGAAGCCGTCCCCGGCCATCTGCCGCTGGAACGCCTTTTTCAGGGCCTTTTTCGTCTTATTCAGGTGGGGGATGTCCGTGACGCAGACCCGCTCGGCGTAGACGCAGCCGTCCAGGGTGGACAGCATCTCGGCTACCCGGATGGGCATGCCCGCCTGTTCCTTGGCGCGGCCTAGGGGGGCGGTGGTGGCCTTCTGGCCGATGAGGGTGGTGGGGGCCATTTGACCGCCGGTCATGCCGTAAATGGCGTTGTTGATAAAGATGGTGGTGAATTTCTCCCCCCGCATGGCGGCGTGGACAATCTCCGCCGCGCCGATGGAGGCCAGGTCGCCGTCGCCCTGATAGGTAAAGACGGGCTGGGCGGGATGGGTCCGCTTCACGGCGGTAGCCACCGCCGGGGCCCGGCCGTGGGCGGCCTCGATGGTGTCAAAGGAGAAGTAGTTCCCCGCGAAGACGGCGCAGCCCACGGGGCAGACGCCGATGGCGGTCCCCAGGGCGTCCATTTCCTCCAGCACCTCGCCGATGAGCTTATGTACGATGCCGTGGGCGCAGCCGGGGCAGTAGTGGAGCTCCGTATCCTGGAGGCCCTTCGTCTTCTGATAAATCGCCGTCATCTCACTTGACCTCCTTCCAGGCCTCCAGGGCCGCCTGTTCCACCTCGGACACATGGGGAATGGCGCCGCCGCAGCGCCCATAGAACCGCACGGGCTTCCGCTCCGCCACGGCCAGGTTCACGTCGTCCAGCATCTGGCCCAGGCTCATTTCCACGTCCAGGAAGACCTTCACCCGCTCCAGAGCGGCAATCTCCCGCAGACGGGCGTAGGGATAGGGCCACAAGGTGACGGGGCGGAACACGCCGGCCTTGACGCCCTGCTTGCGCAGGTTCTCCGCGGCGGTCTGGGCCACCCGGGAGGGGGTGCCGTAGGCAACGACCACCAGCTCGGCGTCGTCCAGCAGGATCTCCTCCCAGCGGCACTCGTTCTTCTCCATTTCCGCCGTCTTCTTGGCCAAAACCAGGTTGTGGGCCTCACAGGCGGGCGCGTCGATCAGCAGGGAGGTAATGAAGTTGCTGTGGTCCCGGTCACCCCGGCCGCAGGCGGCCCAGGTTTTCTCCGGGAGCGGCCGGGGCGTGCGCTCCTTCCAGACAATGGGCTCCATCATCTGGCCGATGAGGCCGTCCGCCAGAATCACCACGGGATTGCGGTACTGGTCGGCGATGTCAAACGCCTCCTGGGTCAGGTCCACCGCCTCCTGGATGTTGGCGGGGGCCAGGACCACGGTGCGGTAATCGCCGTTGCCGCCGCCCCGGGTGGCCTGGAAATAATCTCCCTGGGCGGGCTGGATGGACCCCAGGCCCGGCCCGCCCCGCATGACGTTGACGATCACGGCGGGCAGCTGGCACGCCGCCATATAGCTGACGCCCTCCTGCTTCAAACTGACGCCGGGGGAGGAGGAGGAGGTCATGGCCCGCACGCCGGAGGCCGCCGCGCCGTATACCATGTTGACGGCGGCCAGCTCCGACTCGGCCTGGACAAACACGCCCCCGCTCTGGGGCATGTGGAGGGACATGTACTCGGGGATCTCGTTCTGTGGCGTGATGGGATAGCCGAAGAAGCAGCGGCAGCCCGCCCGGATGGCGGCCTCAGCGATGGCCTCGCTGCCCTTCCAGATTTCTCGTTTCATGGGACGCGGCTCCTTTCAGTCTTTTTCGATGGTGATGATGGAATCGGGGCACATCTTCGCGCAGCTTGCGCAGCCGATGCAGGCGGCTTCGTCCGTACAGGCGGCGGGGTGATAGCCCTTCACGTTGGCGCCGCCCTCCAGGGCCAGGATGTGCTTGGGGCAGGCGGTGACGCAGAGCCCGCAGCCCTTGCAGCGGTCCTGGCGGAAGGTGAGGTGGATTGCCATGGTGCAAAATCTCCTTTCCTCTTGATCTGCTTATTCCCAGGGTTTTTTCATTTTGATCTCTATGGGAAACAGGGGCAAATCCCTGAGCTGGTCCTGAAACCGGGCCTCCGCCGCGTGGCAGACGACGGGAACGCCGGCGAGCCGGGACGCCTCCTCCGCCAGTGCGGCGCCCTCCCGGACGTCCTCCGGCGCGGTCTCGCCGCAGAGGTGGGTGTTGTTCACCAGGCCCGTGCAGCGCAGGCCCGTCACGGCCTCGATGCCCCGTAAGTACTCCACGGACCGCTCCGCCGTGCGGACCTCCGGGCGGCGGGCGTTGACCACGTAGAGGAGCTGGTAATCCTCCTTCAGAATCCTGGCCCGGTAGCGGGCCAGCACCCGGGCCCCGGAGGGGTCTCCGCCGATATCCAGCACCCCCCGGACCGTCCGGTCCTCCAGCAGGGCGTGGAGCTCCGCCGGAAGAGCGGGCACGTCCGCGTCGGCCAGGGCCTGGGCGGCGGCGATCAGCCGGACCCCCGCCGCCTCCAGCAGGCAGCGCTGCTCCCGGCTGCGGAAGTAGGGGTTCACGATGTCCAGGTCCGCCAGGGCGGTCCGGGCCCCCTCCGCCGCCAGGGCCAGGGCCAGGTTCACGGAAAACTCGGTCTTTCCCGTGCCGTAGTGCCCGGTGACCAGGGTCAGGCGGTGGGGGAAGCGCTCCAAGGCGGTCAAGCGGACCCCTCCTTCCAAAAACTAGTAAACAAGTTGTCTATTTTATATCGATGTTGTATGATGTCATTTTATACTAAATCATATCCCATGTCAAGTGCCTTCTTGTTTTTTCCGGCAAAAGACGGTATAGTACTCTTATGGTAAAATTCCGATGAAACAGACAAGCGCCCGGCAGGTTTGCCGGAGGATGGAGGAATACGATGGAAGGCAAACGCGCCAAGCTGTCCGAGCAGACGGCGGACCGGCTTTACGAGTGGATTGTGGAAGAACGCCGCTACCCTTCCGGCAGCAAGCTGCCCAACGAGAACGAGCTCAGCGGGGCCATGGGGGTCAGCCGCACCACCCTGCGGGAGGCCATCTCCTTTTTGGTGGCCCAGGGCGTGCTGGATATCCGGCGGGGCAAGGGCACCTTCGTGGCGGAGAGCCTTCCCGCCCCGGGGATGGACCTGACGGCCCTGGCGGGGGTCCGGTCCCGGGTGCGGGCCAAGGACCTCTTTGAAATGCGGCTGATTTTTGAGCCCGCCACCGTGGCCCTGGCCTGCCGGCGGGCCGGCGACGAGGAGCTGGAGCAGATCCGCAGGAAGGCGGAGCGGGTGGAGCGCATCGCCGCCGAGGGAGGCAACTGGCCCCTGGCGGACCAGGAGTTCCACTGGGCCATTATCAAGGCGTCCCACAACGAGTATATGCGGCGGCTCTATCCCATCATCAACAGCGCCGTGGATGAAATCCTGCAAATCTCCCCCAGCCGCCAGCGGATGCAGGACATCGCCCTGGGGGACAACCGGACCATCCTGGCCTTTCTGCTGAAGCGGGACGAGGAGGGGGCCCGCTGCGCCATGAGCATCCACATGAAGCATCTCATCAACACCCTCCAGGACTGAGGCCGCCTCTCCGGGACAAGTTCGCCAAAATGTTCGTCAAAACCGACAAAGAAAGCGGATGAAAATTGTCTGTTTTGACGTTTGTTATTCCGGTATCCTTCCGCTTTTCTTGGCGAAACCCACAATTCCTTTGGGCTCATTCACAAATTGTACACAAATTTGTTCAAACCCTCTTAACAAATTGCCGGAGAGGGTGTATAATGCGTTCGCAAGCTGGGGTTCTTTCAGGAGCTCCATGAAGGGGGCGCCCCCTTCGCCGCCGTTTTCTTTGGAAAACGGCGGGTCTGGACTGACGAAGCGGAGGCCGGTATGGAGAGAACCCCCCAGGAATGCTTTGAGAAGCTGCTGAACGCCTATTCCCACAACTATGACCTCACCCGGGACGTGGAGACGGAGGAGGGCGGCTCCTTCCCCGCCGCGGCCCACTACTTTCTGCGGGATGAGCACTACCTGGTCCGCCGGGATAAGCAGTTCTACGCCACGGAGCAGCACGACTACACCTATTTTTACGTGACGGACCACCTGGACGCCGCCGGGGCCAAGGCCCTGACGGAGCGGACCCTGAAGGCGGGCCTGGCCGCCATCCGCCCCCACAAGGAGCATATGAGCTCCTTCGTCACCCTGGTGGTCCTGGCGGAGACCATCGACCCGGAGGCGAAGAAGGTTTTGAAAAAGACCCGCTTCCACAAAAACTACCGGCTGTCGCTCCATGGCTGGATGGAGTTTCATATAGCAGCAATGGAATGTTCCACGCGGAGCTTTCTCTCCAATCCAGCCGGGAGAGGGGCCCGCAAGACCCTGGAGGCCAATTTCGCCTCCAAATGAACCTGGGGGATTTCCCCCGCAAACGAGACTCATGAAAGAGGGAGAGTGTTTTCATGAACGGATTAGTACTTCTCATCATCAGCGTCGCTGTGCTGGTCGCCGGCTATGTGCTCTATGGCCGCTGGCTGTGCAAGCAGTGGGGCGTCGGCGAGCTTGACAAGCCCACCCCTGCCCACGCACTGGAGGACGGCATCGACTACGTCCCCGCCAAGGCCCCCATCCTGATGGGCCACCACTTCTCGTCCATCGCCGGCGCGGGCCCCATCACCGGCCCCATCGGCGCGGCGGGCTTCGGCTGGCTTGCCTGCACGCTGTGGATTCTCATCGGCGGCATCTTCTTCGGCGGCGTCCATGACTTCGGCGCCCTGTTCGCCTCCGTCCGCCACGACGGCAAGTCCATCGGCGAAATCATTTCCACCAATATGAGCAAGCGGGCCAAGATGCTGTTTTTGATCTTCGCCTACCTGACCTTGATCCTGGTGGTGGCGGCCTTCGCCTCCATCGTGGCCGGCACCTTCGGCGCCACCTTCACCGAGGCGGGCGAGGTGGATCTGGTCGCCTCCGAGGCCAACGCCCGGGTGGCCATGGTCTCCCTGCTGTTCATCGCCATCGCCATTGTCTTCGGCTTCCTGGTGTACCGCCGGAACGCCCCCATGTCCGTGGCCAGCGTGATCGGCGTCATCGCCATCGTGGCCATCATCGCCGTCGGCATGAACTTCCACCCCATCTACCTGAGCAAGGACGCCTGGATGTGGATCTGCGGCATTTACATCGCCATCGCCTCCGTCACCCCGGTGTGGATCCTGCTCCAGCCCCGCGATTACCTGAGCTCCTTCCTGCTGTACGCCATGCTGGCCCTGGCGGTCATCGCCGTGGTGCTGGCCCGGCCCGACATGGGGAGCATGGCCGCGGTGAACACCTTCGTGGTCACCAACCCCGACACCGGCGCGGGCAACCCCATCTTCCCCGTCCTGTTCACCACCATCGCCTGCGGCGCAATCTCAGGCTTCCACTCCCTGGTCTCCTCCGGCACCACCTCCAAGCAGCTGGATAAGGAGACCGACGCGAAGCCCATCGCTTACGGCGGCATGCTGCTGGAGTGCGTCCTGGCCATCCTGACCCTGTGCGCCGTGGCCTATGCCTACAGCTGGAACGCCGCCAACCCCGACTCCCAGCTGGCGGGAGCCACCGCCATTTTCGGCGGCGGCCTGGCCCACATGATCGACGACACCATCCCTGGCACCTACAGCATCCTCTACACCCTGCTGGTGCTGACCTACTCCGCCTTCTGCCTGACCTCCCTGGACACCGCCACCCGTCTGGCCCGGTTCATGTTCCAGGAGTTCTGGCTGGACTCCAGCAAGGGCGAGACCCCGGAGAATGTCACCGGCTACAAGAAGGTCCTGTCCAATATGTACGTCTCCACCATCATCACGGTGATTCTGGGCGTGCTGCTGGGCCTGAACGGCTATGAGAAGATCTGGGCGCTGTTCGGCTCCGCCAACCAGCTGCTGGCGGGCCTGGGCCTGCTGGCCGTGGCCACCTGGCTGGGCAACATCGGCAAGAACAACAAGATGTTCCTGCTCCCCATGGGCTTCATGATCATCGTCACCATCTGCTCCCTGCTGGTCAACACTAAAAACCAGATTGCGGTCATCTCCGCCGGCGGCGCGGACTGGGGCCCCTATGTCCAGGCCATTCTGGGCATCCTGCTGGTGGTCCTGGCGGTCATTCTGGCCATCGAGGGCTGCGTAACCATCGCCCATCCCAAGAAGAATCAGAAGGTCTGAGCGGATTTTTGAGCGGAGTGCCAGTCTTCGCCGGACGCGAAGCCTTTATCCCGGATGAAAAGAAGAGAAAGGCCCGGCGGGTAGATCCCGCCGGGCCTTTCGGCTGCTTACTCCTGGTCCTTGGCCAGGGCGATCTTGTCCAACAAGTCCAGGATTTCCTGCCTTGTGTAATTCTCCTTTTCCCCGGTGCTAAAAATCAGGCGGAGGTCATACAGCAAAGCCTTTTGCGTGTCCCTGCGTTCTTTTTCAGTACCCATAAACAGCACCTCCTTGTCCATATTATACCGGGTTTTCCCTACCGGCGCAAGCCGTATTTCCCGGCGCCGACAGATTCCCCCTGCATTTTTGCCGCCGTTCCGGTATAGTAAACGCAGTTGAAAAGGTGTCATAACTCCTTTTCAACCGGCGGGCCGGCGGCCCGCCGGCGCGCAAAGCGCGTATGCGCTTCTTATGAAGTCTATCGCAGCAGGCCGCATAGCGGCCTCCCAGCGCCGCTATGCGGCGCTGGGTTGAAAAGAATTCATTGGATTCTGTTCAGCTGCGGCGGCTATAGAATGGGACAAATTGGAAGGAGGCGCTCCCATGGGAGAGGAAAAGCGGGTGCTGCGGCTGGAGGTGGAATCCATCCGCCCCAACCCACGCCAGCCCCGGCGGCTGTTTGACGAGGGGGCCCTGCGGGAGCTGGCGGCGTCCATCCGCCGCCACGGCGTGGTGCAGCCCCTGGTGGTCCGGCGGAGGCCCGACGGCTGGGAGCTGGTGGCGGGGGAGCGGCGGCTCCGGGCGGCGCGGCTGGCGGGGCTGGCGGCGGTGCCCTGTGTGGAGGCGGAGGTGGACGAGCGGGAATCCGCCCTGCTGGCGTTGGTAGAAAATTTGCAGCGGCAGGACCTCCATTACTTCGAGGAGGCCGCGGCCATCGCGGACTACCTCCGAAGGACCAAGGCCACGCAGGAGGAGGCGGCGGCCCAGCTGGGCCGCTCGGCCTCGGCGGTGGCCAACAAGCTGCGGCTCCTCCGGCTGTCCCCGGCCTGCCAGGCGCTTTTGCTGGAAAAAGGGCTGACGGAGCGCCACGCCCGGGCCCTCCTCCGGCTGGAGGACCAGGAGGAACGGCTGGCCATGGCCCGGCGGGCGGCGGACCGGGGCTGGAACGTGGCCCAGACGGAGCAGCATGTGGAGCGGCGGCTCCAGGAGCTCCAGGCGGCGGCCCCGGCGGGCCGGCGGACGTACATTTTGAAGGACGTGCGGCTGTTCCTGAACAGCGTGGACCGGGGACTGCGCATCGTCCGGGACGCAGGGGTGGAGGCCAAGTGCCTCCGGGAGGACACAGAGGAGGAAATCGTCATGACCATCCGCATTCCCCGGCGGCCGGGGAACGGGGCCGCCGGGTGATCGTCATTCTTGTTACTATATTGTAATCACTTTTTCCAAGAATCTGTGTTAGAATACCCAAGAGAGAGAAACGGCCCGTGTGTGTGGCCGAAAAGGAGGGGCTTCATGGGACAGCTGACAAATGAAGTCAAGGCCGGCGGCACGCAGGTGAAGAAGGTTTCCACCGCGCCGGTGTTCATCGCTTTGGCCCTCACCGCCGCCATTATGGCGGGGGCTTACGCCGGGCTCTGCGCCTGGGCCGGGTCCCGAACCGTGTTTTATCCGAAGGAAACCATCAGCGGCATCAACGTAGGCGGCCTCACCGTGGAGCAGGCGGGCCAGGTGCTGGCCGGAGCCCTGCCGGGGCGGACCCTTTCCGTCTCCACCGTGCAGACGGCGGAGGCGGAGGGCTGGATTCCGGAGGCCGGAGGCGCCTCCATCACCCTGGGAGAGCTGGGCTACACCGCCGGGCAGTGCCCCGCCATTGCCCAGCGCTGTTTTGACCAGCAGACCGCCGCCCCCTTCCTCAGCCGGGGGGCCCGGGTGCTGTCTATCCTCACCGGCAGCGAGGGGGACAGCCTGACCGCCCAGGACCGTGACGAGGAGATTTTCCGGGAGGGCGTCGCCGGATTGGCGGAGGCCCTGGCCCTGGAGCCGGTGGACGGCAGCTTCAGCGTCCAGGACGATGAGCTCCTGCTGACGAAAGAGGCCAACGGCCGCTCCGTGGGAGAGGAGGGGCTGGCCCTGGCATTGGAGAACGCCGCCGCCAGCGGGGAGACGGAGCTCCAGGTGGACGCCGCTACCCGTCCCGCCGCGCCCCTGTCCATCCAGGCGGTCTATGAGGCCGTCTCCGGCGAGATGGAAAACGCCCGTTATGACCAGGCCACCGGGGACATCCTTCCGGAAAAGCGGGGGGCCTCCTTTGACACGGTTTCCGCCCAGCGGGTTCTGACCGCCGCCGCCCCCGGAGAGACCGTCTCCGTTCCCGCCGACATTCAGGAGCCGGAAATCACGGCGGAGGAGCTGAAAGCCGTTCTCTTCCGGGACCTGCTGGGGGAGTGCACCACCCACGTGGGGGGAACCGCCGCCCGGGTCAGCAACGTGAAGCTGTCCTCCGCCGCCTTCGACGGCACGGTGATGAACAGCGGGGACGTCTTCTCCTACAACGAGACCGTGGGCCAGCGGACGGAGGCCAAGGGCTACAAGGCCGCCCCCGCCTACGTCCAGGGGGAGACCGTGGACGAGATCGGCGGCGGCGTGTGCCAGCCCTCCTCCACCCTGTATTACGCCTGTCTGCTTGCCAATATGGAGATTACCGAGCGCTACGCCCACCGCTACATTCCCGCCTACATCACCCGGGGCATGGACGCCACGGTCTCCTGGGGCGGGCCGGACTACAAGTTCACCAACAGCACCAAGTACCCTGTCAAGATTGTGGCAAAGTACGATAAGGGCTACCTCACCGTTCAGCTCTGGGGCACCAGGACCGACGACCTGACGGTGAAAATGACCTATGAGACCCTCTCCACCACCCCCTTTGAAGAGGTGGAGCAGCTGGACCCCTCCCTGGCCCCCGGCCAGCGGCAGGTGAAGGTGACCCCCTACACCGGCTACCGGGTAAGGACCTATCGGAACATCTTTGACGGCAGCGGAGCCCTGCTGTCCAGCGACGTGGAGGCCATCAGCGACTACAAGCACCGGGACCGCCTGATCCTGGTGGGACCGCCCAAGGAGGAAGCGCCGGAAACCAGCGGCGCCGTTCCCGGCATTCCCGCCACGCCGGCGGAGCAGGAGCCCGCCACGCCTCCCAGCACGCAGGAGCCCAGCACCCCGGCAACGGGGCCCGCCGAAATCCCGGCGGAGCCGGAAACCCCGGTGGAACCGGCGGAGCCGCCCTCCATCGTGGTAATCCCGCCCTCGGAGGAGTGAGGGAATTTCCGGCCCGCCCTTCGTGGGCGTTCGCAGGATAAATGGAAATAAGCGGTACATGGAGGCGACTCCATGTACCGCTTATGTTTTCTTCTCCAAACGCAATCCTGGAAGAACTACGGTTTTTCCCGCGGCTTCTCAGGCGGCGTGCCCGGCCTATCCCAGCTCCGTCAGCTCCTCGAAGCTCCGGATATAATACTCCGCCAAACGGCGCATTTCCTCCTGGCCCGGCTCCGAGGGGTCGTACACCGCCGCCGTGCGGAAGCCCGCTTCCTTCGCCGTCCGCAGGGCGTAGAGGGCGTCCTCGAAGACCACCGTGTCCTTCTTGTTAGACCGGAGGCGGCGCAGGGCCCGCTCATAGATCTCCGGCCCCTCCCGCTTCTCCTGGCCCGCCTCCCGGGTGGTGATGATTCCCCGGAAGAAGCCGTCGATGCCCGCGGTTTTCAGAGCCGCCTCCGCCAGGGGGCGGTCCGTGGCGGTGGCCACGTACATCCAGACCCCCTCCATCTTCAGGATGGAGAGGAAGGGGACCAGCCCCGGCTTGGGGCGGACGTCCCGGCGGTAGAACTGCTCGATCTGGCCCCAGACCTCCGCCGCCAGCTCCTCCGGCGTGCCGGGGAGGCCGCAGAGCTCCTTGCACAAGTCGGCGCCCTCCAGGACGGACAGGGAATTGACCCGGCTGTTCAGGTCCGGCGGCGGGACGGCGCCGTGGCTCCGGACCAGGCTCTCCGCCCGGCTCCGCCACATGGGCATGGAATCCACCAGTGTTCCGTCCATATCAAAAATAGCGCTTTGCAGTCTCATTGTCCAGTCCCCCTCACTCCGGCAGGCGGGCAAGGCCCGCCTCCACCAGCTTTTGAAGGCTCAGCAAAATGCCCAGCTTCGCGTGCTGCCAGGTGAGCCCTCCCTGAAAGTACACGGCGTAGGGGGGCCGGATGGGCCCGTCGGCGGAGAGCTCGATGGAGCTTCCCTGCACGAAGGCCCCGGCGGCCATGACCACCTCGCTGTCATAGCCCGGCATGGCCCAGGGCTCCGGGGTGACGTAGCTGTCCACCGGCGCGGCGGCCTGGATGCCCTTGCAGAAGGCCAGCATGGCCTCCCGGCTCCCCAGGGTGACCGCCTGAATGATATCGTGGCGGTCCTCCGAGGCGTTGGGCACGCAGGGGAAGCCCAGGCCCTCGTACAGGTTCGCGGCAAAGACCGCCCCCTTCAGCGCCCCCGCCGTCACCGTGGGGGCCAGGAAAAGGCCCTGGTAAAAGGCGGGCATGAGCCCCAGGTTGGCCCCCACCTCCTGCCCCAGGCCGGGGGCGGAGAGGCGGTAGGCGCAGCGCTCCACGCACTCCTTTGTTCCGCAGATATACCCGCCGATGGGGGCCAGGCCCCCGCCGGGGTTTTTGATGAGGCTCCCCACCACCATGTCGGCCCCCAGGTCCGAGGGCTCCCGGGTCTCCACAAACTCGCCGTAGCAGTTGTCCACCATGACCTTCACGTCCGGCTTCACGGACTTGCAGAAGGAGATAAGCGCCCCGATCTGCTCCACGGAAAAGCTGGGCCGGGTGGCGTAGCCCTTGGAGCGCTGGATGGTAATGAGCTTGGTCCGGCTGTTGATCTTGGAGCGGATGGCCTCGTAGTCGAAGCCGCCGTCCGCCAGCAGGTCCGCCTGGGCGTAGGTGACGCCGTACTCCTTCAAGGAGCACTTGCCGGGCCGGATGCCGATGACCTCCTCCAGGGTGTCGTAGGGGGCCCCCACGGGAGAAAGCAGCTCGTCCCCCGGCAGGAGGTTGGCGGACAGGGCCACGGTGAGGGCATGAGTGCCGCAGGTAATCTGGGGCCGGACCAGGGCGGCCTCCGTGCGGAAGACGGCGGCGTAGACCCGTTCCAGGTTGTCCCGGCCCTCGTCGTCGTAGCCGTAGCCGGTGGTGGCGGCAAAGTGGGTGGCGTTGACCCGGTTCTCCTGCATGGCGCGGAGGACCTTGGCCTGATTGTACTCGGCGGTGCGGTCGATGGCGGCAAAGCGGTCCCGGAGGCGCTCCAGCGCCGCCTCTCCATAGCGGTAAACAGCCGGGCTGACGCCCAGGGCCTGATACATGGCTTGCAGTTCCATAAAAGGGCTCCTTCTCGATGGTTTTTAAGGAAGCACTGATTTAATCAACGTGTGCAGATTTGCGCCAGAAATTTTCGCTGGCAAGGAAGAAAATTGCAGGAATCCTGGCGGATTTCAAGATTTTCTGACGCAGATCAGCGGAAATTTATGGCGTAAAGATGTGCGCGGGGATTAAATCAGTGCTTCCTTAACAGAGCCTATCATAGGCGATTGAACCCGGGCTGTCAAGGGGGAGCGCATCGGGTCCGGCGGAACGGCGGCCTTTGGAGCGCCGCCGTTCCGCCGGACGTGCTACAATGAGAAACCAATCTTTCGAAAAGGAGCGTCCCTGTCTATGAAAAAAATCTTCCTGCCGCTGCTGGCCCTTCTCTGCCTGGTCCTCCCGGCCCAGGCGGCAGGCTTTTACGACCTTCCGGCGGACCACTGGGCCGGGGCGGAAATTCAACAGGCCCTGGACGCCGGGGTGGTGAACGGCTACGGCGACGGCTCCTTCCAGCCGGGCCGGGACGTGACCGCCGCCCAGTTCTGCGCCATGCTCTCCCGCTCCTTCCTCGCCGAGGAGTATGCCGCCGCGAAGGAGGGAAAGTACCAGGCCATGGAGGCGTGCCTCCCGGTCCTGGAGGGCACGTCGATAAAAGAAACCTACCTGTCCCTGGGGAAGCGCTGGGACCGCTATGCGGACCAGCCCCTGACCCGCTATGACATGGCCCAGATCATCTACAACCTGGTCCTGGAAAAGGACGCCCTCCAGGAGACCATCCGGCTTTCCACCACGGACATCGCCGACTGGGCGGAGATCCCCGACGGCTGTCACAGCGCCGTCTTTACCTGCTGGGGCATGGGACTTCTAAAGGGACAGGCCGACGGCCGCTTCGCCGGGGAGGATTCCCTGAACCGTGCCCAGGCCTCCGTGATCTGGTCCCGCCTGGACGTGCTGTTCAACGGGCCCCGGGAGGTCCCGGCGGACCCTGACGAGGGCGTGGAGGTCCTGGATATGCCCGCCTTCGGCCTCCAGGGAGAGGAGACGGTCCAGGAGATGATGAAACGCGTCAACCGGGCCACGCCCCTCTGTGAGGAAGGCCGCCTCCCCAACGGCAAGTCCCGGACCGAGGAGAACATTCAGGAGCTGCTGGAGCTGGTCAAGCAGGGCTGCCCCGACGGCACGGTCTGGAGCGCCGCCATGCGCTATGGCTACAGGGTCCCCCGGCTTGGCCCCCGGCAGGGCTGCCTCTCCTTTGGGCTGGCGGTCAGCGATTTTGCTTTTTGCGAGGAGGCCCCATCACCCAGCACCGGAGCTTCTGGTACGCTTTGTCAAGCCAGATAAAGTGCCATGTACTATCGGATAGTACATGGCACTGCTTGCAGCGGGAAAAATTTTAGAGGGGTGAGACGATGGAGCGGGGACTTCAAAAGGTAAATCAACGCAGTCGTTTGGTGGAGAGGGGGCGACAGGCAGAGGCGTGCCGGAACAGCGGGCAGCGGGTAAGCGAATGGCGCGGGGAGCATGGAATCCCAGTATCTACGTACTATAGCTGGCAGAGGAAGGTGTTCCAAGCTGCGGTATCAGAGAATGAGGAA
>ERZ779623.475-NODE-475-length-15291-cov-18.067078_pt1 | contig 15291 bp, 13 predicted proteins | sample MGYA00514189_ERZ779623 | MGnify/ENA primary metagenome ERZ779623 (study PRJEB29562, sample SAMEA4376712) | mouse gut metagenome | isolation source: Cecum | study: EMG produced TPA metagenomics assembly of the A DSS colitis mouse model was used to assess the... | reverse complement strand
ACCTGGGTGGGAAGCGGTTCTTCACCATGGGCGGGGCCAGCAGCCACGACATCCAGGACGGCATCCTGGAGCCGGACGATCCTCTACTCAAGAAGAAATGCAGAGTGTTGGATGCCAGGGGCGCGATGTACCGGGTGAACCACCTGTCCTGGTGGAAAGAGGAGCTGCCCAGCGAGGAGGAGTACCAGACCGCCAGGGCCAGCTTGGACAGAGCAGGCTGGGAGGTGGACTGCATCATCACCCACTGCTGCTCCACCTCGGTGCAGGATGAATTGAGCGGCAGATTTTATCAGGCAGACGCCCTGACAGATTTCCTGGAGGAAGTTACCCAGCGGTGCAAGTTCAAATACCACTTCTTCGGGCATTACCACATGGACAGGATTATCCAAAAGAAATATGTTCTGCTGTACGAGCAGATCATCCGACTGAAACTGTGAAAAGCGTCCGGCAAGGCGGGAACAAGATCGGTTCCTGCCTTGCCGGACGTTTTTCCGTTGTAGCCACAATTCCCGCAGATAGGGCGGTATATCTTCAAACCCGTTGCGCTGCAACGGTTACGGGCCTGCATCTTTTTTCTCTACAGAAGAAATATCATGAACGAGTATTACGCCCGAGATATTTCCAAAAAGCGAAAAATCGTGAACAAATTGAAGGGAAACTCTGGTGTGCCCCTGTCCCCGCCGCCCTATGGCTACATCAAGAACCCGGAGGACCCCCGCTTTTGGGTGATTGACCCGGAGGCTGCCGCCGTGGTCCAGCGGATCTATCAAATGGCGCTGGACGGCTTCGGGCTGGCGGAAACCGCTGCCGCGCTGGAGCGGGACGGAATTTGCAATCCTACCTACTACTGGCGGAGCAAAGGAACCAACCGGGGCGGCTCTAAGAGCACCGTGGAGCCTACCAAATGGGGCCATACCACCGTCAAGAAAATCCTCACCACACAGGAGTATTGCGGCGATGTGATCAACTTCAAATCTTACTCCAGGTCCTATAAGGTGAAGAAGCGCATTGAGAACCCGGACGAAAACAGAGCGATCTTCCTCAATGTCCATGAGGCCATCATTGACCGGCCCACCTGGGAGAAGGTACAGAGCATGAAGAAGGGCACCCGCCGCAAAAAGCCCACCGTCACCCAGGAACCCAGCGTATTTTCCGGCGTTCTGAAATGCCCGGAATGCGGCGGCAACCTCAATTTCCACTTTAACCAGGGCAACCACGATATTAAGTTCTTTAGCTGCCAGAACCACAATTCCGGCCTGCGCAAATGCACCAAGACCCATTATATCCGGGTGGAATTTCTGGAACAGGTGGTGCTGTATGAGGTCAACCGTCTGGCCTGCTTCGCCAATGAGTACGAGGACGACTTCATTAAAGCCATGATGGGCCAGTCCGCGAAGGTGACGGAGAATGACCGGGCGAGAAAGCAGCGGGAGCTTGACGGGCTGCTGGCGCGGGATAAGGAGCTCGATGTGCTGTTCGAGAAACTTTATGAGGATAACGTGAACCAGAAAATCAACGACGCCCGGTTTGCGAAAATGTCCCAGCGGTATGAGGCGGAGCAGGGGGAGAACGCCAAGAAGATCAAGGCGCTCCGGCTGGAATTGAAAAAGTCCGAGGGCCGGAGGATGGACGTTGACACGTTCCTTGAAACCGTCCGCCGCTACACCAACGCCACAGAGATTACCCAGCGCATGGTGGCGGAGCTGATCGACCACATCGACGTTTACCACGCCGAGAAGAAGGACGGCGTGACCACCCAGCGCATTACGATCTATTACAACTGTATCGGCGCGTTTGCTGTCCCTGACCGCAGGAATATCCCGGATGTTGAGATTACCATGGGGACGAGAAAGGGAGTAGCCGTCAGCTACTCCCCGGAGCGGATCGCTTGATATGGTTTTGGACAATAAAAATGCGGAGTGCCCTTCGTGGGAAACTCAAATCCCATAAGGACACTCCGCATGGTCGGAGTGCCGGGATTCGAACCCGGGGCCTCTTGGACCCGAAGATTCGGCTGAAACGTCAGGGGGCACTTTCAGCCCCATTTGGTGCCGTTTGTTCCAGAAAAAGGTGCTTTCCCAACCTCTCTGCCCCAATGCCTCCATCCGCTCCTGGCATGGTCTGGATCACCGCTTTGGTCAAACTGTGACCTCCATCCACTGCGTTGGCTCATAAACAGTGCGTATAGACCAGAATTGATTCATCACAAGAATGCCGCAGCGGCAGCCCCTCCCAATTATGCCCACACTTCCAGCCCCTGAACACCGGTGATCCCCAGACCCGGAGCATCCGGCAGACGGATCACCGGTCCGTCAAACCGCGCGCCGCCCAGCACCGGGTTGAACCGGCCCAGGCTGGGGCCGTCCAAATCCGCCAGACGGACATTTTCCTTGGCCGCGGCGAAATGAGCCGCCGCTGTCGCGGCCACGCCGCCCTCCAGCATACAGCCCATCATACAGCCCACCCCATAGGCCTGGGCCAGCCCGCACAGCAGCTCCGCCTGGTATAGCCCCCCGGTTTTCATCAGCTTGATGTTGATCAGGTCCGCCGCGCGGGCTTGGATGAGCTCAACTCCGTCCCGGAGGGAAAATACGGCCTCGTCCGCCAGAATGTCCGTCAGTACATGGCCGGTGACGAACCGCAGCCCCTCCAAGTCGTCTGCCCGTACCGGCTGCTCCACCAGTTCCACTTCCAGACCCTGATCCTCCATGGCCCGGATGATGCGCACCGCCTCTTTGGGTGTCCAGCCCTGGTTGGCGTCCACCCGGATCCGGATGTCACGGGGCACCGCCTCCCGGATCCGGCGCAGACGGTCCAGATCCCCGGCACTGTCCCGGCCCACCTTGACCTTGAGGATGCGGTAGCCCTCCTCCACCGCCCGAAGGCTGTCCACCGCCATGCTGTCCGCCGTACCGACGCTGATGGTAAGATCCGTCTCCACTGTATTCCGGAAGCCTCCCAGCAATTTCCACAGCGGAATCCCCAGATGCTGTCCATACAGGTCATACAGTGCCATGTCCAGTGCCGCCTTGGCACTGGTGTTGTGCACCATGGCGGTGTGGACACGGTGGAGCAGCAGCTCCCGCTCCTCGATATCCCCGCCAATGAGCCGGGGCCCGATGACTCCCTCCACCGCCCAGGCAATGGAGGGCAGGGTATCCCCGGTGATGACGGCGGTGGCCGGGGCCTCGCCCCGCCCAATGTGCCCAGTGTCGGTGTGTACCTCTACAATGACGCTCTCCATGCGCTCCACCGTCCGCAGGGCGGTGCGGAACGGCGTTTTCAGCGGCACAGCCAGCTTGAACAGCCTGATGTCTGTAATTCTCATGGGCGCGCCTCCTCCAGCGGCCAGACATAGCACCGGCAGTCCAGCGGCCAGACACCGAACTCATAGACGCACTCCCGCAGGAACCGCGCGCCCAGCCCCTCGTAAAGTCCCCGGGCCCGGGGGTTGTCCCGCACCACGCATACGGACACCCCGCCGCAGTCCATGGCCCGCGCCCTGTCCCAGACGGTTTGGATCAGCGTTCTGCCCACGCCCCGGCCCTGACAGGCCCCGTCCACATACAGGGAGCCCAGGTTCAGCCAGTCCTCGTGCTCCGGATCGGGCTTACAGCCCGCTACTCCCACCACCCGGCCGTCCAGCTCCGCCACCCAGACCTCCTGCCCAGGCCGCTCCAGAGCACGCCGCCAGACCGCCTCCCCCTCCTCCGGGGTGAGAGAGGCGAAGTATTCCTCCGGCAGAAGCTCATTGTAAGTATCCCGCAGGGCTTGAAGGTAAATCCGGCCCAGCACCGGCACATCCTCCGGTGACGCTCTGCGCACCTTCATAACCATCCCTCCTCATCCGCCGCCAGGATGGCCTCGTGAAAGGCGATGCGGCAGGGGTCTACGTTTTTTGCCTCCCGTCCGGGGCTGGTCAGCCGGTTGGTCAGCAGTACGCCGCCCACCCCCCGCTCCCGGGACAGGAACAGGCTGGTGCCGGTAAATCCGGTGTGGCCGCAGCCCTGGGGATAGCGGGGGCCGAACTCAAAGCCCAGTCCCCGGCCCCAAGGCCCTTCCTCCAGGGCACGGAGGAAGGGGGCCTCCTGGGTGTTGAGGTAGAACCGCCCCAGCTCCGCTACCCCGGCGGCGTTCGAAAACAGCCCGGCGTGGCCGCTGATGCCGCCGAAATAGTACCAGGCGTTTCCATCGTTGGCCTGGCCCTCCACCGGCTGCCCCTCCGGACGGAAGCCGTCGAAGGAAATGCCCCGCTCCCGGCACATCTCCCGCTCGATGGTGTTTCCGTAGCAGGACACCACCAGCGGCCTGCCGCCCAGCAGCTGCCGTCTGTCCGCCCCTGGGGGAAGATAGGCCAGTACCGGAATGCCCAGCGGCCGGCGGACATACTCCTCCACCGCGTCGGGCAGGCTCAGCCCGGACAGCTGCTCCAGCAGCCGTCCGGCCAGCATATAGCCCAGGTCGCTGTATACCATGGGCGGCCTGCCGCCCTCCCCCTCGAACTCAATGGCCTGCTCCAGCCGCTCCCAGAAAGAACCTGTCCCCGCGTACAGGGGATACCAGGCGGGCAGTCCCGCAGTGTGGGTCAGCAGGGAGGCGGCGGTGGCCTGAGCCAGCACCCGCCGCAGCCGGACGCTCTTCTCCGGCACGTCCAGCAGGGGAAGCACCGGCGCGTTCAGGTCCAGCCGCCCCTGGGCTGTCAGGCGGAGCAGGGCGGTGGTGACAAAGACCTTGGTCAGAGAGGCCAGATCGAACACCGCCTCCAGCCCCGCGCCGCCGCAGTCACCTCGGGCCCGCACTCCCTGGCGGTCAAAGACGGCAAAGGAAGCCTGGGCAAAGCACCCCTGGTCCTGAAAATGCTCCAGCAGCCAGGTGAAGCGTTCGTATGACTTGCTCATGCGGGACATCCCCCCGCCCCCTTCAAGAACCGGCAGACCTGCCGGACGGCCCTGGAGGAGTATTCGTACAGCGGGATGCGCAGTACCGCCTCCGGCAGCCGATCCAGCTCGAAGGGACTGCGCAGGGCGGCGCAGGCCATGGGCAGGCCCAGCCCCGCCAGCGACTGGAGCAGCTCCAGCTGTTCCCGGTAGATGGCGGCGTTCAGGCTCCCCGCCACAATGGAGGTGCCCTCCGCCGCCCACCGCAGAAGCTCCGCCCGCTGGGCCTCGTCCGGGCGGAGGGGAAGATCCCGGGCTTCCCCTCCAAATTGGGCGGCCAGCTCCTCCGCCAGGGACAGGCGGCTTTCCTTGTCCGTCACCAGCGAGAGCTGTTGGCGGACGGGGCTGAGGAACCGGGGCCGATCGCCCAGGGCCAGCGTCCCGCCCTGGGGCAGGACGCCCCGATCCACCGCCCGGGTAAAGAGGCTGTCGGCCAGAGCGTTGCACCGGGCCTGATCTGCCCCGCTCCAGGGGATGGGGGGGCCGGCGTACCGGGCCTTGCAGGCCAGAACGCGCTCCACCGCGCTGTCGATGCGCTCCATGGGCAGGGAGCCGTCCTCCACCGCCTCCCGCAGGGCCTTCAGCGCGGCCCGCACCTCATAGGGGCTGCGGGAGATGCCCACCTGGTCCATCCCCGCCTTCACGCTGCGCAGCACTCCCTGGGCCACGCCGAAATTGGCTCGGATGGCGTCCATCTCCATGCAGTCGGACACCACCAGCCCCCGGTAGCCCAGCTCCTCCCGGAGCAGTCCGGTGATGATTTGGGGGGACAGGGTGGAGGGCAGTCCGTCCTCCCCGGCAAAGGCTACATGGGCCACCATAATGGCCGGAACATCCTCCTCCATGGCCATGCGGAAGGGAACCAGCTCCAGTGCGCGCAGTTCCTCCCGGCCCTTGGCCACCAGGGCAAAGTCCAGGTGGGGGTCGGTGGCCGTGTCCCCGTGGCCGGGGAAGTGCTTGCCTACGCACATGATTCCTGCGTCCCGGAAACCCCGCAGGGCCTCCCGCCCCAGGGCACACACGGTATCTGCGTCCCGCCCGAAGCTGCGCACGCCGATCACCGGGTTGTCCAGGTTGTTGTTGATATCCAGCACCGGGGCCAGCACGAAGTTGATCCCCACGCTCCGCAGCTGCCGCCCGGTCCACAGGGCCGCGTTATATACCGCCTGGGGGTCCTCCAGAGAGGCCGTTGCCATGGCGGAGGGCATTTTCCCCATGCTCTCCGGCAGGCGGGAGACGATGCCCCCTTCCTCGTCGGAGGAGATCAGGGGCGGCGTCCCCGTCTCCTCCAAAATCAGCTCCCGCAGATCGGCGCACAGCTTGGACAGCTGTTCCCGGTCCCGCTGGTTATACTGGAACAGGATCACATTTCCGATCTTTTCCTCCCGCACCAGGCGGACGAACTCCCCGTCCAGCTCCGGCCCGGGCAGTCCGGTGACGATCATCTGGCCCAGCTTTTCCGTCAGGGTCATGTCCGCCAGGGACTTCATGACTGCCATATTGCTTCCCCCTTTCAGGGCCTGCATTCACAGCCGGCGTTTGAGGCTGCGAGTACAGGCTCTAAGCATCCCCGGGCCGCAGGGCGGCCCGGGGCGGTGTTTTGTTATTGGCTGATCTTTCCCATCACCACAGGATGGGAGGCCCCGGTGGCCGCCGGGGCGTTGCTGCAAATGCCGTGGACCGCCTCGTTGGCCAGGATGGCGAAGGCCACCGCCTCCTTGGCGTCCCCGTCCAGGTCCAGATCCTCGTTTACCACCACCTGAAGCTCGGGCAGCAGCTCCCGCAGATGGGCCAGCAGCGTGTGGTTATAGCTTCCGCCGCCCCCGGCCACCAGGATGGACGGCAGGCGGGGCAGGTGATGCCGGACGGCATAGGCGACGGTCTCCGCGGTGTAGCGGGTGACGGTGGCCAGCACCTCCCCCTCTGTCAGGGAGAGGGCCCCGGCCCGCCGGTACAGGATCTCCAGAAAGCCCTGGCTGTATTTCTCCCGCCCGGTGGTTTTGGGCGGCGCAAGGCGCAGGTACTCGTCCTCCATGAGCCAGGCCAGCAGCGGACCGCTCACCGGATGGGCCGCCGCCAGACGGCCCCCCTCGTCAAAGCGCAGCGTCCCGCCGGACATACGCTCCACCGCCGCGTCAATCAGTACGTTGCCCGGCCCTGTGTCGAAGGCGACCACTTCAGACAGCGCGCCGCCCCTGGGGAGGAACGTGATGTTCCCCATGCCGCCAAGGTTTTGCAGGGCCACGTCCTGGTCCTCCCGCCGGTAAAGCAGGTACTCCGTATAGGGCACCAGGGGCGCGCCCTGGCCCCCCGCGGCCATGTCCCGCACCCGGAAGTCGGACACCGCCGGCGCACCGGTCCGCTCGCACAGGATGGACACGTCCCCGATTTGGTAGGTGGCGGAGATCTCCCGGCCCAGGTATTCCTCCGGGACAGGCTGGTGGTAGACGGTTTGGCCGTGGCTTCCGATCAGGTCGATGTCGGACAGGGCCACCCCCGCCCGGCGGCACAGCGTCTCGCAGGCGTCCAGGTACAGCCTGCCCAGCAGGGCGTTCATCCGTCCCAGCTCCCGGCTGCCGCCGAAGCCGCCCCCGGCGATGTCCAGAATGCGTGCGCGCACCTCGTCCCCGAAGGGGATGCTGACGTAGGCCAGCTGCTCCACCCGGGTGTCCAGGCCCCAGCCGGTGATGCGGACAAGGGCGGCATCCACGCCGTCAGCGGAGGTGCCGCCCATAAGCCCGATCACCAGCTTGGAGCGCGTATCCATCAGCGTCCGCAAGCTCACTCTTTCACACCTCCCAGGGCAATGCCCGCCACAAACTGCTTCTGAAGGAAGCAGTAGAGGATGAACGGAACCAGGAAGGTGATGGTGGAGCCGGCCATAACCAGGCCGTGATTTTTTTCAAAGTTGGTGGCCAGCAGGGACAGGGCCACCGGCAGGGTGTACCGGGACCGCTCGTTGGTCACCACCAGCGGCCAGATGAAGGAGTTCCAGGTGGCCACGAAGGTGAAGATGGTCAGCGAAATGGTGGCGGGCCGCACCAGGGGAAGCACCACCTTGAAGAAGATGAAGAATTCCGAACAGCCGTCGATCTGGGCCGCCTCGATCAGCACATCGGGCACGCTTTTCATAAAGGAACGCATCATCATCACGCCGAAGGCCCCCGCCATGGGAATGACCAGGGCGGCATAGGTGTTCAGCCAGTTGATCTCCCGCATGATGAGGAACAGGGGGATCAGCGTGACTTGGCTGGGGATCATCATAGTGGCCAGGAGGATCTTGTAGATCAGCTCCTTGTGGGGGATGGGCTTTTTCTCGAAGCCGTACCCCGCCAGCGCGGAGATGAAGCAGGTCCACAGGCAGGCCAGCACCGCCACGATGGCACTGTTGAGGATGGCCTGGGTGTAGTTGTTTCGGACAAGAATGGTCTTGTAGTTGGCGAAGTCGAGGCTGATGTCCGACAGCTTGAAGTAGGGGGAGTCGGACTGGGTCAGGCTCATCAGCACCATGTACACCAGCGGCATGACGCACAGCAGCATAAACGCCGCCACGAACACGACGCCCGCCCGAGTTGCCATGGACTGCCTGCGCTTTGTGCGGTTCATTTCCCCGCCCCCTTCTTCGGCGTTTTCTCCTTAAAGAACAGATCCTGGATCAGGTTGACAATCAGCACGAACACCAGAAGCACTACCGCCAGGGCGCAGGCGTAGCCCATCTTCCAGTCCTTGAACGCGGCCTGGTAGATGATGTAGGCCAGGGTCATGGTGGAGGTGCCCGGCCCGCCGTAGGTGAGCTGGTACACCACGTCAAAGATCTGGAAGGACTGAATGATGCTGAGGGTCACCACCATGTAGGTGATGGGCTTGACGCTGGGCACCGTGATGTACCAGAACCGCTGGAGGGGCGTGGCCCCGTCGCAGGTGGCCGCCTCGTGCTGGTCCCGGGGGACGCCCTGGACACCGGCGTAATAGATCACCAGAAAATAGCCGATGTTCTTCCAGATTGCCACAATGCACACGCACAGGAAGGCCAGGTTCCCGTCCCCCAGCCAGTTGGGGCCCTTCACCCCAACCTGGCCGAGGGCGGCATTGATCAGTCCGTTGCGCATAAATACGATATCCCAGACGGCGGAGGCCGCGATGCCGGAGACGATATATGGGATGAACATCACGCTCCGGGCAAAGCCGCCAAACCGGTTTTGCAGCTTTTCGGAGAGAAAGGCCGCCAGCCCCAGAGAGATGCACACCTGCGCCGGGACGGTGATGACAACATACTTCACCGTGTTCACCAGTGCCGACCGGAAGGCCTTGTCGGAAAGGAGCTTGGTGTAGTTCTTCAACGCCACAAATTCCGGCGGGTTGATCATATTATACTCGGTGAAGCTGTAGTAGATCGCCATAAAGATCGTGACGATGCAGAACATGGTGATGATGATGCAGGCGGGCATGATGTAGGCTATGCCGTGGAGTGCCTGCCGCCGCTTCCGGGTCATCAGCGGCCTTTTGACGGGAAGCGCGCGGGTTTTCTCACCGTTTCTCATTTGGGATCGCCTCCGTTCCAGTTCCGGCATCCGGGCCGGGTGCGGCTGGTCAGCTCACAAACTCCTCGTATTGCTTCATGGTGTCCTCCAGCACCTGCTGGGGGGTGAGCTGGCCCATGTACATGGACTGCATATTCTTGAGCAGGTAATCATAGAACGCGTCGGAGTTGGCGAAGGCGGGCCAGTTGTGGAAGATCTCCGCCTGATCCACATACATGGACTGGAACCGCTCGTCGTCATAGAACTTGGCGTCCTTGGTGATGGGGCACATGGCGTACATCTGCTCATGGAAGGCGTCCATCACGGGCGCGCTGAGCATATACTTCATGGCCTCCACCGCCAGCTCCTTGTTTTTGCTGTTGGAGGCGATGGCCAAAGAGTCCGCCGCGATCCAGGTCGCCTGGATGCCGGTGGGGCCGGACAGGGCGGGGATGACGGACCAGTTGATGCCGGCGGCGGTGTTCTTCTTGGCACTGCCGGTGTCGCCCACGTACATGGCCAGCTTGCCCTCCTGGAACAGGTCCTTGGGATTCTCGGTGGCGGTGATGGTGTCGTCAAAGATCCCCTTGTCCATCAGGCTCTTGAGGAACTCCACCGTCTTCAGGCCGCCGGCGTTGTTGATGGAGGGCTTGCCCTCGGCGTCCAAGAAGCTCTCGCCGGTCTGCCAGTAGTAGGGCAGCCAGCTCACCATCAGCACGCCCTTGCCGCTGCCGCCCCAGTTCTGGAGGAAGGGGGACACGTCGGGCACCTTCTCCTGAATGGCCAGACAGTAGTCGATGAGCTCGTCCCAGGTCTCAGGGGGACGGTCAAAGCCCGCCTGCTTCAGAATGTCCATATTGCAGTACAGCACGCTGGCATTGCCCACCAGCATGGGGGCAATATACTGCTTGCCCATGATCTGGCCCAGATCCCAGTAGAGGTACTGGTCCGCTTCCTCGGCGGTGAAGTAGCTGTCCAGCGGCTCAAAGGCCCCGGTCTCCACCAGATCGTAGGGGGTGTCGATGTAAACCACGTCGGGCCCCTCGTTGGAAATCAGGCCGGTGGTCACCTTCTGCTTGTAGCCGTCCCAGGGCAGGATCTCCACCTCGACGGTGCAGTTGTGCTCCTTCTCGAAAGCGTCGAACTGCTGATCCCAGAACATCTGGTCGGTCAGCTCCGCGTCGGACTTGGCGTAGGGCGGAATCCACACCTTGATGGACTGGCCCCCGGGCTTGTTCTGTTCGCCGCAGCCGGCCAGGATACCCAGCAGCATTACCATGCCGAGGATCAGTGCAAGAGCTCTCTTTTTCATTACGGTTCCTCCTTTGTTTTTGGTGGGTATATTCTGTAGAAGGGGCCGAACCCCCTTTTACACACGGTCAGTCCGCCACCGCCCGGCGGACGCTGCCCTCCGCCCGCTCCAACAGGCGGCGGGCGTTTTCAATGTCGGTGTCCAGCAGGAGCTTTACCACCGCCGGCTTGGCCTCCCCTCCCGCCTCCAGCAGGGCCTGGGCGGCCTCCTCCCGGGAACAGCCGGTGCTCTGCATCACGATGTGCTCCGCCCGGCACACCAGCTTTTGGTTGGTCTGGCGCACGTCCACCATCAGGTTCTGGTATACCTTCCCCACTCCCACCATGCTGGCGGTGGAGATCATGTTCAGAATCATTTTCTGGGCCGTCCCTGCCTTCAGGCGGGTGGAGCCGGAGAGCACCTCCGGGCCGGTATACACCTCCACGGCGGCGTCGGCCAGCGCAGACGCCCGGGCCCCCCGGTTGCAGGAGATGGCCGCCGTGCGGCAGCCCGCCTCCCGCGCCCGGCGCAACGCCCCCAGCACGTAGGGGGTGCGCCCGCTGGCGGTGAGGCCAATCACCGTGTCCCGGCTGGTGAGGCCGATGGCGTCCAGATCCCGGCCGCCCTGGGCCTCGTCGTCCTCGGCCCCCTCCTTTGCCCTGACGAAGGCACCCTCGCCTCCGGCAATGAGGCCGATGACCTCCTGGTCCGTCACCCCGAAGGTGGGGGGGCATTCCACTGCGTCCAGCACGCCCAGCCGGCCGCTGGTACCCGCGCCAATGTAGATGATCCGCCCTCCGAGGCGCAGGCTCTGGGTGGCGAACACAACAATCTGCGCCACCTGGGGCAGGGTCTCGGCCACCGCAGCCACCACTCCCGCGTCCTCCCGATTCATGGCGGAGATGATCTCCATGGGGGACATCTCGTCCAGGTTCATGGTATCCGGATTGCGCATCTCCGTCCCCAGGCCCATCAGCTCTATCTGATCCATTGCGCTTCCTCCTTCTTCTCCAGCCTCGTGCTCTGCAGCGCGTCCGCGCTCTTGTTGTAGGTCCGCCGGAAATAGGCAATATACAGCGCGTCGATCACCGCCAGCTGGGCGATGCGGGAGGACAGTTTGCTCCCGGCAATGTCCGCCTCCGTGGCACTGACGCACAGGTTGTGGACGCTCCGCCGCCGGAGTGGAGAGTCGGCGGCGGAGGTGACGGCAATGATGGGCACTCCGTTCTCCCGCAGGATCTCCGCCGCCTCCACCATGGCCTGGGTCCGGCCGGAGTAGCTGACGACGACCGCCAAATCCCCCCGCTTCATGTTTTTCGCCATCACCAGCTGGGCGTCCTGATCCTCGTAGACCTGGCACCGTTTGTTCAGCCGGATGAATTTCAGATAGGCGTCTTTGGCCACCAGCTGGGACGCGCCCACCCCGAAAAAGGTGACGCACTCCGCCTTGACCAGCAGATCCACACAGCACTCCAGCGTGCGCAGATCCATCAGCCGCCTCGTCTCGTTCAGAAAGGAGACGGTGCGCTGGAAGCTGTTGTCCACCAGCAGCTCCAGGCTCTCCTCCGGACGGATCTCAAACTCGTCCGCCTGCCGGGAGAGGAATTCCTTCTTCAACGCCAGCTCACAGGACAGGCTGCGCTGGTAGTCCTTGTAACTCTGGAATCCTGTTTTCTTGCAAAGCCGGGTCACGGCGGACGCGGAAACAAAGGAACGCCGGGCCAGCTCGTGAATGCTGAGCTGAACCGCCTCGTCCGGATTCTCCAGCACATAGCTCATAATTTCACGCTCCGCGTTGCTGGCGGAGGACATATGCTCCAGAAATCGTGCGATTACGCTGTTCATACTATCCCGTTCCCTCTGCGCGTACTGTGCTTTTTAGACAAAGGACCTCCAAAAACCGGATTGTGATATGGGCATTATATCACGCCATAAAACAAAATGTCCATATCTTGCCGTCATTATGGTACTTTGTTTCAAAAAAGGAACCGGGCTGTTTCCAGCCCGGTTCCTTCCTGTCTGCCGCCTTATTCAAAATAGATCGGGTTGGTCCACGCCCGCCGTCCCTGCCAGTCCTGGCACTCTCCCCGGATGTACCGCTCCTGTCCGGTGAGGCGGAAGGCGATCTCCTCCACAAACTCCCCCTCCCGGGCCACGCGGGTGACACCCGCGCCCACCCGGCCGTCAAACACCAGGGTCAGCCGACGGCATGGGCCGCACAGCAAGTAGGCAACGCCGTCCTCCACCCGCCAATCCCGGATTTCCGGGCCCTCGGAGGAGTAATACTGTCCGGCCAGGATGGCACTGGTGATATCCTCATGGGTGAGGGCCGGGGCCTGCACCATGATGAAGCCCCCGAAGGCGTCCCAACTCACGGCGTGGGCGTCGTCGGTAGCGTCCGCCAGGATGCGGCGGCCCGATCGGAGCATCACATCCCACCAGGTGGTGTCGAACCCGGTGCCGCTCTCCTGCTGGGTGCCGTAGTTGAGGATCTCCAGGATATCCACGTCGGGCGTGTTCAGAAAATCCTCCCCGTCCACCCGGGACCAGATGGGGTGGTTATAGGTGACGATCATCCCGTGCGCCTTCAGGAGCCGGGCCATGTCCGCCGCCGCCTTGGCCCCGTCCCAGCTGCCATGGCTCCGAAAGGGGCCGATTCTGTCTCCGTGGCGGTAGGGAGGCTCCGGCGCAGCTGCCCGCAGGGCAGCAGGCCCCAGGATGCCGTTCATATGGTGCACCTTGCGGAACACGCCGCCGTCATCGATATAGGAGGCCGCGGCCTCCACAGCGGGAAGGATCAAAAAGTCCTCGTCGCCGTACTGCTCATGGTAGTCCGAGTACAGGTGGTGGTCGGTGATGGCGATGAAGTCATAGCCCCGTTCCCGGTAGCGGCGCACTACCTCCTCCGGTGGGCACTCGCCGTCGGAATCGGTGGTGTGGGTGTGCAGGTTTCCTTTGTACCACATAATGTATCTCCTTCCTGCGTCCTGGCTGGAGTTGCCATGAAATTTTTTCGCAGCCAGGCGGTCCTTGTTTTGCCCATGAGTGCGGCAAAGCGTCTTTTGTTTGCCGGCAGTATGGTTTGACAGCTCTGGGATAAGCTGCCGTTGGGGGCATTATACACCGTTGGTTTGAGGCCGTCAAATGGAATCGTGTTCAGTGCGGCATATTCCTCTCATATGCAAGGCCATTGACCCACTCGGCTATATCAGCCCCGGCAGCCCTGGGCGAGAACCGCATCCCGGTCTGCCAACTCACGGTGCCAGCCATCTCGGTACGCAGGCATGGCTCTCCGCTGCCGTGCGCAGAGCCATGGTGTCATGGGCGTCGGCTACCGGCTGATTATCCGCCGTCTCGGACTCGAGGAATATCGTCCCGCCTATCCAGCGTCATAGTTTTCTCGCTCCTGCGCCCGCAGGTCAAAGGCGGTGAGGTATGCCTGGTAGTCCCCGCGCACAGGGTTGCAGCGCAGGCAGTAGCGGTACCGCTCCGTTTCCTTGCGGAAGCTATCCATCCGCTTTGCGGTTCATAAACAACACATCCTTTCTGAATCATGTAGATTCATCGCATCTCAAAATATCAAAACCCGAAATTCGCGCAGTCTTTTTCGTACCTGCCACGGCTGTCGGCCATCAGTTGTCGCCGATCAACGCGTCAGCATCGCCATCGCTCTCGTCCATGCACTCGATCATCATCCTGACGCCCAGCCGAAAGCCCAGGATGAAATTCTCGCACACTGTGATGCTGTCAATGTCCTGCTGGGCCTTGACCATTTCTTTGAGGAGTGCCCGCCCGTTATCACTGAGCTGCTCCATAAGCTGGCATTCAGACTGGAAAACCCTGTTTACGGCCCGCTGCAGATTTGAGCTGGGGGGCATCTGTCTTTCTGAGTGCGTCAGGTTTCCGAAGTAGAACCGTTCTAAAATTTTTTGCATGGTTCCCGCCTCCTTTCGTAGTGACACACCATACCATACTCTGGGGCAGATAGCTATGGGCTGTGCGGCGAATTATCAGTTTGTTATCATTTGGCGGACGGTGGCGGTTCGGCACACCAGCGCGTCTGCCAAGGAAACAAAAAAACGCCGTTTCTCAGCCCGTGACAGGCGGAAAACGGCGCACAAGATGTATTTAGAGCGGGTATTCCAATGGGTGCTGAATGAGGCTGGGACGGCGGGGGCACTGTCTCCGGCGGCAGTGTTTATCGATGGGACGCACATCAAAGCCAGCGCAAATCTGAACAAGAAAATCAAACAGGAGGTGCCGGCGGCGGCAAAGCGGTATCGGGATGAGCTGCTGGCGGAGATCAACGCAGACCGGGAGGCCCATGGGAAGAAGCCCTTCGATGATGACGATGATCCGCCCAAGCCCGCTGAAAAGAAGCGGGACAACACCTCAAAAAAGAAGCTGGCGCGGCGGAAGAAGGCAGGCTTCAAAACAGTGACAAAAAGCACCACAGACCCGGATTGCGGTATGTTTGTGAAGGGAAAACATGAGCGGCAGTTTGCCTATGAGGCCCATACCGCCTGCGATAAGAATGGCTATG
>ERZ779623.469-NODE-469-length-15388-cov-4.777930_pt1 | contig 15388 bp, 13 predicted proteins | sample MGYA00514189_ERZ779623 | MGnify/ENA primary metagenome ERZ779623 (study PRJEB29562, sample SAMEA4376712) | mouse gut metagenome | isolation source: Cecum | study: EMG produced TPA metagenomics assembly of the A DSS colitis mouse model was used to assess the... | reverse complement strand
AGGCAATGGCTCTATCCAGATCAGCCGTATCATCATAAATTCCCCACGCTTCATCCCTATACCGTTCTTTTATGGCTTGATATTTTAGAAGTAACTCCGGTCTCATAGATTTCATCGTCTCTTCAATCAAAGGATGCGGCCTCCATATAAGGGCTGCTCGATCTTTGTTCTCTTTGAATATTTCTAAAACATTTTCAACTTTATTTACCCACTTTTCACCATGTGCCAATAATGTTGATACACCTGTATTGTAAAAAATGACTTTCTTCCACTCTCCATCCTGTCTTTTAAGAATGCCCATCCACTTTTCCGGCACTTCACAATTTTCCCTGGCCACATTGTATACTTTATCAACCTTCGGGGACCCCAATCCCAAGATTTTCTCTTCCAGTTTCTCCCTGGACTCTGCCAGCCCCGCCTCTTTTGCCACCTTCAAATACTCGTCAATATAAATCCGTCTCATATCCTCAGACTGCACAATCACCTTATCCGCATAGATTATCCCGGGCGTAAAGCAAAAATGTTTCATACCTTCGATTTTCCCTTCCCTGTCAGGGTCATCTGCTTTAATATCGCCCAATATAAAATAAGGTATATATACTAATTGGTTTGTAAACTGTTTCAAATTTCTCGCATAAAATCTCGGATGAACACTTGTCACATGATTCCATTCATCATATGGATTATGAATAAAAATCATATCCGGCTTTCTTTCTTCCAAACTGTAAGTCTGCCAATCCGTAATCTCTATATTCTTCGGGAACTCGCCGCCCTCATAGTGCATTGTACCAAATGAGTGGTCTGCATTCAAGTCAAAGTAAGGAATTGGCACACAGTAGGCATCACAGTCCGGGTCCTCCTTTGCCGCTAAATACACACTTTCCAAAGAATCCCACATAGATGCCTTGTACGGGAAAAAAACAGCTTCCCTTCGTATTTTAATATCGTTTTTAAGGCTGTTCTCCACCTTTAGCAACGACTTTTTTAATATTTTGTATGCTTTATTGGAATCAAATACCTCTTTCCGATTTCCTAAGGCATCAGCCTGCATCTGGCCGTTAACTTCTTCATATACACGAAAAAGAGTCTCGCAGTATCTCTCCACATGCGAGACTGTAACACAGTCCTCCCCTTCCGTTTCTTCAATGGCATTGCCAAGTTCTACAGCAAAATCCTGACATTCCGCAAGCATAGCCTGCGCAGATGCCATCTGTCTCTTCTCCATGGCTTCCTTAATCTCTCCATGGGCCTGGCCTAGACTGTCAATAAAATTTAAGATTTCCAGCTTCCTTGCTTGTCTCATATTTTCTCAGCTTCCCTGCACATATTATAGATTTATTCAACCTGTCGTAATATATTTCGGCAATATTTATGAAAACATTAGTGTTCCCTTTTTTATCTGTCGCTGCGCAATAAGAAAACACGGCTCTCAGCCTCTGGATATCTCTAACAATTCCACGAATTCCCTCAAATCCTCCAATATGTAATCCGGTTTCACATCTTGTGCTAAATCCTTCGAGCCATACCCGCTCTCTAAAAGTACCGTTTTGATTCCCATCCTGACTCCGGCCTGAATGTCGCCGCCTCTGTCTCCCACCATATAGGAACCCATCAAGTCTATACTGTAATCCTGACACGCATTCTCCAATAATCCTGTCTGCGGTTTCCTGCACTTACAGGCAACAGCGTATTTTTCAACCTTTCCCTGGGGATGATGGGGACAAAAATATATGGCATCCACTCCCGTTTCCTGCAGAAGTCTGCGATTCATTTTATGTAGTTCCTCTTCTGTAAACAAACCCCTGGCAATCCCGCTCTGATTCGTAATCACAATCGCGTAATACCCTTTCTGGTGTATCTCTGCAATACATTGCTTTGTATACGGAAAGATCTGCAAATCTTCCACGGAACAGACATAACTGTTTTCTACCGTCAGCACCCCATCCCGATCCAAAAAAACCGCCGGTTTTGCTTTCACAGTTTCACCCCGTCTCTCTCCATAATCAAATCTACAATCTGTTGCAACACCACATTATGGATAGATTCCACTATCCCGTATTTTTCGCTGGGTACATATACATTAATGCTTCCCGTCTGCTTGGCATAATTATCAGAACCAAAGCCCGTAAAGGTGATAACCTCAGCCCCTCTCTCGTTAGCCACATCAATTGCATTGCATATATTTTTCGAATTACCGGAACTGCTGATCGCCACCAAAAGATCATTTGAATTCAGCAAGAACTCTAATGGTCTCGAAAAAATATATTCATAGCCATAATCATTTCCCATACAGGTAGTGACCGCATTATCATAGAGGCTGTATGTCTTCATACCGCCATTTTTCATAAAATCTGCCGTCATATGGCTGGCGATTGCGGAGCTTCCGCCATTTCCGATAAAAAAGACCTGCGAGCCATTCTCCTTGTGCTCCGTAAATCTTGCTAACAACAGTTGAATCCCTGCACTGTAATCCATGCATTTATTCTCGTTCTTTAACCAAATTTCTATATCCTGTATTTTTTGAAAAAGTTCTTCAATATATTTGTCCTGCATAACCAAACTCCCATATTCTATAGTCTTCCATCACCTAAAACCTCATCTGCACCTCATAAAACATTCCCATTTTGAAATGGTCTACCCAATCAACACAACCTTCCCCTCAAACGCAAACCCATACTTCCTAATCCTCTCCCGTGGAATCTCCTTCGCCACAAGAGACTCCACATATCGCTTCTCTTCTATCTGGGCAAGCGCCGCCTGTACCGTATCCTGCAACGTAAGCTCATCTTCCGGAGAATGCACTTTAAATTCCAGTATTATGGCATCATCTTTCTCAGAAAGCGGCTCCAACATCACATCATATCTGCCAAATCCGCTCTCTCTATTAGACGTGATCACATATCTGTCTGCTAAATCCACCATGAGTCCCAGAACAAAGCCGTGGTAGAACCGTTCCGGTTCTGTATATGCAGAGGGTCTGTTTCCGACATCAAAGAAACTGAATGTAGCAAGTGCCACTTTATTCATATAATAGTTCATTGCTTTCCGGTCCCCCAGCAGTAACGCCTTTATAAAAACGTTATAATCGGGTGTATACTCCAAAAACCAGTCTTCTATCATCTGCTCGAACATCAACCTTACTTCTTTGTTCGTCAATTTCAGGTCATATTCTATCTTACCGCTTCCCTCATCTATCTCAAAATGTTCCACCCGCAGATAACCGCTTGCGAGCAAAAGGCTCCAGACTGCACTGATTTTTCGATTCAACTGGCTGAATACAACCTGTTCATCTATCACAGTGTGGAAGGTCTTGTCATGCAAAAGGTCTTCCATGGTCATCTTCACATCCGGACTTCCTTCCCGTATCAGCTTGCTCACCAAGCTGTTGGAACTGGTATTTGCCCAATATGTCTTAAACATTCCCGTATCCAGATAATTCAGAATCGACCAGGGATTATAAATATCCCTCCATTTTCCAAAAACAAAACCATCAAACCACTGTTTTACGTCCTGCTTTTTGCCCCCTTTTCCATATTCGTCCAGCGCCGCAAACACTTCCTCCTCCGTGAAGCCAAATGCTGTGCCGTATTCATCGGATGTTGTAGTCACCACTTTCAGATTATTCAAATCTGAAAAAATGGATTCTTTCCCCACTCTGGTAATCCCCGTCATCACTGCACGCTCCAGCCACGGATTCGTTTTGAAGGCCGCATTGAACATACTCCTGGTAAACACTGCCAGTTCCTGCCAATAGCCATCCACATAAGCTTCCTGCATAGGCGTATCATATTCATCTAAAAGAATGATGACTTTCTTACCAAAATATCGGTATAGGTATTCTGACAATTGATGCAATGCCATTGTCGCATCGATATCTTCCATATCCATGTTCTTTCTGCGAAAGTTTTCCTTCTCTGCCTCCGACAGCAGTTCCCCTTCCAGAAGAAAACTATTTCGGGCATATTCACTGGCAATCAACTGACATATCTTTCTGCGTGCATTATAATAATCCGTTTCCTTCACATTCGCAAAAGAAAGACTGATCACCGGATAGGTTCCCTGCAAAGCACGATACGCCTCCTCCTGCCAAATCGCAAGCCCTTCAAACAAATCTCCCCGTCCCGCATATTTTACAGAGAAAAACTGCTCCGTCATGCTCATGGTTAATGTCTTGCCAAATCGGCGCGGCCTGGTAATCAGGGTCACTTCGTCCTGACTCTCCCACCACTCTTTCAAAAACAATGTTTTATCCACATAAAAGCAATTCCGCTCAATCACTTTACTAAAATCCTGTATCCCAATACCTACTGTTTTTGCCATAATCTCCTTCTTTCTCTTATCCTGCCAGGTTCTGCAGCCCCGCATAAAACCTGCCATCACAAATCCATTGTACCCTGTTTGATTCCTTTCTTCAACCAAAAACCTGCTCTCATCTTACACCACAGTAAGGAAGTTCTCATTTTCCTTCTCTAAACACGACATTTTACGCATTTCATGATTCATTAAATATTTCTTCCATATTTTACCATTTTTATGCATTATATTTATTTCTACTTCTTCTATTATTAAATATTGTACAGTATAAAAGTAAAATTACATACTAAGTAAAATGTAACTAATAACAACGCATTTTTATACCAGTTAATTCGTTAACTACACTTACTTTCGGAGAAAAATATGGAATTTGGTGAATTTCTAGCTAAACTACGTAAAGAAAAAGGATATTATCAAAAGGAAGTCGCTGCCTATCTAAACGTGACGGTGGCAACAATCTCTAATTATGAAAAGGGCGTCCATGCACCCGATCTTGACACACTTATTAAACTGGCTGATTTCTATGACGTATCTACTGATTATCTTTTGCAGAGAACCAGATATAAAGCGAGTATCCGCACACTGAACAAACGGTTATCTGCAGACTACACCATAAGTGATCTCATCAATACAACCCTGGAATTAGACCGGCGCAATATCAAAGCCTTGTTAGATTATTATGAGCTTCTGACTCTGCGAAACTCCATCAGCCATATAAAATGAGTTCATGGTCTGCGGGCGCTCTGCAGATGTGTTTATATAATTAGCATCTATATGATTTGTCGTATGTGACATAACAAAAATAATCAAAATCTGTGCTTTCTATTCACTCTGTCCAATCGGGCCAAGATGTGGTAAACTACATATGAAAACCGCAGTTGTAAAAGTTGTTGTTTTTTGGACACTGCATACAAAATACATCCACGGAGATCCCGATTATGACAATCCTCTACATTGAATGGAACAGTTTTGGCAACGAAGATATGAAAGAAGCTTTTCAGGCGGAAGGTCATGCTTTGGTCTGTTTTCCCTTCTCCAACAAAGAAGGCCGGCATGACGAAGCAATAGAGTCTTCCCTTATGGGAGTGTTGCGAAAAGAAACTCCTGACATTGTCTTTTCCTTCAACTACTTTCCCCTGATATCCAACATCTGTAAAAAGGCTGGCATCCGCTATATCTCCTGGATTTACGACAGTCCTTATGTAATGCTCTACTCTTACACAGCGATCAATCCTTGCAATACCATCTACGTGTTCGATCGGGAATTATGTCGGGAATTTGAACAGGCCGGCATCCATACCGTACATTATCTGCCTATGGCCGCTAATACCGACAGGCTGGACCGGCTTTCGATTCCGGCCGTTGTCCGGCCGTTGGGGGATTCTGCCGTTCCTCTGCCACTTCCTGCCCGTTATGATATTTCCTTCATCGGCTCTCTCTACACAGAAAAGCACAACTTCTTTGACCGGATGACGAACTTAAACGACTATACCAAAGGCTATTTGGATGCCCTTATGTCCGTCCAAATGAACGTACAGGGCTTTAATTTCATTCAGGATTCATTGTCTCCCATTATGGAAGACTTGTATCAGGCTTTACCTATGGACCCTAATGCAGACGGTGTGGAGACAAGGGAGTATCTTTATGCCCAGTACGTGATCAACCGCAAGATTACCGGCCTCGAACGGGCCAGTCTTCTTAGCGCCATCACCAAATATCACACTTTAGATCTGTTTACCCACGACAGGACTTATTCCCTGCCCAACCTAGTAAACCACGGCCCCGTAGATAATGTGATACAGATGCCTCTGGTTTTTAAGCAAAGTAAGATAAACCTGAACATCTCCCTGCGCAGCATAAAGAGCGGTATTTCCCAGCGCGCCTTTGATATCATGGGCAGCGGCGGTTTTCTCCTGAGCAATTTCCAGGCGGATTTCCTGGACGATTTCATCCCGGGAGAGGATTTTGATTACTATGAAAGCAAAGACGACCTGCTTGCCAAGATTGACTACTACCTGGCGCACGAAAAGGAGCGCCAGGCCATCGCCAAAAACGGTCATGACAAGACAGCGGCCGCCCACACCTACCGACACAGGGTGCGGGAAATGCTGTGTCAAATCCCCTGACCGGCCGTATCGGATTATTCCCAGAAGCTTTGGTCAAAGGCGGCAAAGTCAATGACAAAATCCTCATAGATGCCTACAGGAACCTTGTCTTCAAAGGTGTAATCCGTCTCGGTATCACGTCCAAAGTCATATACCTTGATCATCTTTTTCATGGGATCGATAATCCAGTACTCTCTTACCCCGGCTGTGCGGTATTTGAAAAGCTTCCGGATGTAATCCATCTTTTTACTGCCGGGTGAGACAATCTCCACCAGCCAGTCCGGCGCGCCGTGGCATCCTTTCCGGTCAAGCTTATCCATGTCGCAAATCACCAGCAGGTCCGGCTCCACATAATTGTATATATCATTGTTGATATACACTGCAAATGGCGAAAAGAATACTTTGCACTTTCCACTGTGATTCCTGATATACTCTCTAACCACTACATGCAGCTCGCCTAAAATATCTTGATGTGCTAACTCCGGAGAATCCATCCTGAACATCTGGCCGTCAATCAGCTCCGCCCGTTCTCCCTCCGGCAGCGCCTCAATGTCTTTAATTGTGTACACTCTCTCTTCTGTCTCCATACGCTCTTTCCTCGCTACATTTTCCTGCATTTTCAATCTCCTTTCGTGTGTTGCAGAAGATAGACCGAAAATACAAATTTCATAATTGAATATTTCGTTTGATTGATTGCCAGTCATCCGTCTTATGCATCTTCAGAGAATCTTCTGCTTTTTAATTGTTTTTTGATTCAAAAGCATAGATTTTCTGAAATCGTAAGATAAAACAGATAGGCAGTCACCCAATATGCTACAGAACTTATGCTTTATGGATTGATAATAACATCTTATTCCGTACGTGTCAATATATTTTTGAAAATATTATAAACGATATTTCGTTTATTCCAAGAAACACAAAAACTCTTTTCTCCTCCTCTATCAGAAAACGCTCAGAAAATAGAAGAAATAGAAGTTCCGCCCCTTTTTTATCGGTTTACGATTCTCCCCAAAAATGTTATGATAGTAATACCGTAAACGACATTGGAAATTTTAAAGGAGCCGTCATGCAGCCTATTTCTGTATGTATCATTGCCAAAAACGAAGAATCCAGAATTGAGCAGTGTCTCTTATCCATCAAACCCTATGATTTTGAGATTGTGGTGGTGGACACGGGTTCCACAGACCGGACAAAGGAAATCGCCGGAAAGTACGCTCACAAGGTGCTGGATTTTACCTGGTGTGATGATTTTAGCGCCGCCAGGAACTTTTCTCTGCGGGAAGCTTCCAACAATTGGATTTTCATGCTGGACTGCGATGAAAGCATAAAATCTCTGGATTTGGAAGAACTGACTTATTTCCGCAAGCATTTATCTGACAGTGTGGGCAGTGTGTCCCGGGAAAATCTGGTGACAGAAAACGGTGTCCTTACGCTGAACAATACGGACTATACGGAGCGTTTCTTTGACAGGCGGCTGTACCGCTACACCGGCGTGATTCACGAACAGCTCACTCCCATCCGCGGGCATCAGTTTCCGAACTACCTGTTAAAGACCACCATACTGCACACCGGCTACGACATGACGGATGCGGAACGAATTGCCAAGTACCAGCGCAATTTTACACTTTTGTTAAAACAATTGGAACAGGAACCGGATAATCCTTATCTCTACTATCAGCTGGGCAAAAGCTGTGAGATTCTAAAGGATTATGGGCGTGCCTGTGAATACTACGATAAGGGGTTGTCTTTCGACCTGGACCCGGAGCTTGCCTATGTACAGGCTATGGTGGTCTCTTATGGCAATGCCCTTCTCTATACGGGAAATGCCCAGACAGCGCTGGGATTCGAGGGGATTTATGAAGAATTCGCAAGCGTCACGGACTTTATCTACCTGATGGGCAATATCTATAAAGATAACGGCATGTTGGAGCAGGCTCTCGCGCAATACCAGAAAGCCATCGGTATGCCGCCTGGACGGCAAAATGGCAGCAACACCTTCCTGCCAATCTACCAGTCGGGCACTATTTTCGAGGCATTAGGAGACATGGATACCGCCGCCGCCTGCTACAGGCAGTGTGCCGGATTCCCACCTGCCGATCATAAACTTGCCGCCTGCATAAGGAGCAACCCATGATTCCCATATCTGTCTGTATTATTACGAAAAATGAATCTGACAATCTGGAAAAATGTCTGTCAGCCCTTGCCTCCTACCCCTTTGAGATCGTGGTGGTGGACACCGGTTCCACAGACAATTCTAAAGAGATTGCAAGAAAATATACCGATAAGGTATACGACTTTACCTGGATAGAGGATTTCAGCGCCGCCAGGAATTATGCCGCCGGCCGCGCCTCCCACAATATGATATTCCCTGTAGATACCGATGAATTTGTCACCAGGCTTGACTGGGACGCATTGCAGTCGCTAATCGCAAATAATCCCAAGTCTGTGGGCAGCATCAAACGGCTGGATTATTTTGAAGAGGACGGGGAGCGGCACTGTCAGACCTGCCTCATCGACAGAATCTACAACCGGAAATATTATCATTATGATAAACCCATTCATGAGGTGCTTGCGCCGTTGACCAAGCATCCCTATACATCCTACGCCGCCCCCGTGGAGGCAGATCATGTGGGCTACCTTGGTTCCGGCGATAAACTAAAGGAAAAAGCCATGCGGGATATGGAATTGCTGCGCAGGGAGCTGGAAGAAAATCCTGACGAGCCCTACTATTATTTCCAGATTGCCCAAAGCTATATGCTGATGCGCGATTTGGATAATGCTTTGACCTATCTGCGGCAGGCGGTGGAACACCGGCCTGACCCTCAGGCCGACTATACCCACATTCTGGTATACAACTATGGGCATTTACTTTTAGAAAGGGGATTATTGACGGAAGCTGCTATCCTGCTTTCCTATTATGAATCTTACAAAAATAATATGGACTATCTGTGTCTGATCGGCCTTTATTATCTTCACCTGAATCAGCCCCTGAAAGCTTTACCAGAATTTGTAAAAGCGCTGACGGCTTCGGAGCGCGACATGACTGACCGCCGGGAACCGTCTTACTATATCGGCTATATCTATGAACTATTTGGGCAAAAAGAGACTGCCCGGACACATTATTTGTATTGCGGCAAGGAGTATGCCCCCGCATTGGAGGCCCTGGCCAGACTCGGCTAAGGAGCCCCGCAACCAAAGGAGACTGCTTATGATTCCCATATCTGTATGTATTATAGGAAAAAACGAAGAAAAGAATATTGAAAGATGCCTGGCCCCTCTTACGCCTTACGGCTTTGAGATCATCTATGTGGACACGGGCTCCACGGACCGCACCAAAGAGCTGGCCGCCAAATATACGAATAAAATCTACGATTTCGAGTGGGTCAATGATTTCAGCGCCGCCAGAAACTTTTCCCTGAAAAAGGCGTCCCACAACTATGTACTTGTCGTTGACTGTGATGAATTCCTGACAGAGATTGACTTAGAAGGCATTGAACAGGCTGTCAATGAACATCCCCGCGGCATCGGCATGGTACTGCGGATTAACCACTGCGAATCCAACGGTAAGATGACCGTCTCCCCCGACCGTGTGGAGCGGCTGTTTCACAAACGGTATTATCATTATAATTATACGATACATGAACAGGTCTGCGATATTAACACCAACAGTACCTACTGCGAACGTTATGACATTCCCCTGACGCTGGACCATATTGGTTACGTGGGAAATGAGGAGGAAAAGCGGCTGAAAGCGGAGCGCAACAATGCTCTCCTTTTTAAAGAAATCGAGAAGCGTCCCAACGACCCCTATTTCTACTTCCAGGTGGGACAATCCTACAACCTGATCGAAGACTACGAAAACGCCTACATTTATTATAAAAAGGCTTCCAGTCTTCCCCTGAATACGGAAGAACTCTGGGTGCAGTTTATGGCCACGGCCTTTATCAATTCCATGACGCACACCGGCCGTTCTGAGGAAGCCTTGGAAATCTTTGAGCGGGTTTATAACGATTATGCCAACAATGCGGACTTTTACTGTAGTATGGGAAATATTTACCTGAATCTGGAAAATCCTCAGCCTCTCAAGGCTATGATGGAATATGTAAAAGCTTCCCAATGTGCCGATGCCAGGGAGGAAGGCGCCAACACCTTTATCCCCTTCTATAACATGGGACTGGTCAACGAGATGCTGGGCAATATCCCTGCCGCCATTAACTTTTATCAAAAGTCCGCGGCTTACGATTATCCCCTTGCCTTACAGCGCCTGGCCATATTAGGCGGGATGAATCCCTGATAAGGCACCCGAAACTGACTATGAAAACCGGAGGCAATTATGATACCCATTTCCGTATGTATCATCACCAAAAATGAAGCCCGAAGTCTGGAACGCTGTCTTGCGGCTCTGCAGCCCTTTCCCATGGAAATCGTGGTGGTGGACACCGGTTCCACAGATGCTTCCAAGGAGACTGCCCGGAAGTTCACAGACAAGGTCTTTGATTTTACATGGATTGATGATTTCAGCGCGGCCAGAAACTATGCCGCCGCATGTGCTTCTCACAACATCATCTTCCCCGTCGATACCGATGAAATCCTCACCTCTCTCGACTGGGATGCCTTACAGACGGCACTCACAGATAACCCGCAGAGTGTAGGACACATCAAACGTCTGGATTACTTTGAGGCTGATACTGAGACAAAATGCTATGAAGTCATGATCGAGCGGATTTATGACAAGCGCTATTATCATTATGAGCGCCCCATCCATGAGGTTATCCTCCCCACAGCCGATATTCCCTACACATCCTATGAGACCGCCGTCACGCTGGCCCACACCGGCTATCTGGGCGATAAAGAGGCACTAAAACAGAAAGCGGAGAGAAATCTTGCCCTGCTCTATAAAGAGGTGGAAAAAGCGCCTGATGACCCTTATCCTTATTTTCAAATTGCCCAGAGCTATATGCTGATGCGGGACCATGCGCGTGCCTGTGATTATTTCAAAGAAGCCATTACGCGGAATCCTCCTCCCACGGAAGACTATACGCGGCTTTTAGTCAATAACTATGGCAATGTGCTGATTGACTTAGACAGGCCGGAGGAATCCATTAAACTTCTCTCCTACTATGAGTATTACGACAACAACATAGATTATCTGTGCATGATTGGCTTAAGCTATATGCTGATTGGACAGCCACTGCGGGCCCTGCCGGAATTCGTCAAGGCACTGACCGCACCCACCAGGGATTCCAGCGACCCGAGAGTTCCGTCCTACTATATCGGTTACATCTATGAATATTTTGACAAACCTGAGATTGCCCGGACCCATTATCAGAACTGCGGAGACTATGCTCCGGCTGTGGAAGCCTTGCGGCGCATAACTGTGGAGTAAATTTCTTCGAAATTAACTCCACATAAATTTCTTCAAAATGAGCTCCACATCTCCCATACACAAAATAAAGCCCATCCTTTTACGGATGGGCTTTGGTAGTTTATTTTGCAATCTTGCTTTACTACAGCTATTAGCCAAGTAAGGACAGTGCCAACTGGTTGGACTGATTTGCCTGTGAAAGCATGGAAGTACCAGCCTGCTGTAAGATATTGTTGTTGGAGTACTGAACCATCTCTGTAGCAATATCTGTATCGCGGATAGCTGCCTCTGCGGAGGAGGTGTTCTCAACGATGTTATCCAGGTTGTTGATTGTGTGCTCTAATCTGTTCTGGATTGCACCGAGGTCACTTCTCTGCTGAGATACTAAGGACAGAGCACCCTTGATGAATGCATTCAGGGAGTTGAAATCCTGTACTGTAGCAACAGAAGTATCTTTACCTGTCTCTAACTTCATGAAACTGTTAACAACTGCTAATGCAATCTCGCTGGTCATTGTCTTGCTAGAGTAATTAGAACCATTCAATGTAGAGAAAGTTGTTGTGGTCTTATTACCTGCGGAGCCAATCATTACCTGCTGGTTGCCAACCTTGGTTGCTGTGTAAGTTGTGGAAACGTAGGAAACGTTCTCACTCTTAACCAGGTTGTTGTAGGTAACTTTGGTGTACAGCTTTGTGCTGATGTTGCGAGCCAGACCATTCATGCTCATATTGTTGATGCTGATGTCGATGTGCTGACCAGCTTCTGCACCAACCTGAAGGCCCTTCATGAAGGAACCGTCTAAGAGGTTCATCTCATTGAAAGTGGTTGTGCTCTGTACACGGTCAACTTCACTCATCAGCTGTCTGATCTCAGACTGGATGGAAGCACGGTCGGTTGTTGTAAGAGTAGCGTTCTCACCCTTAACAGCCAGCTCGTTCATTCTCTGTAACATATCCTGAACTTCGTTCAACGCACCTTCTGCGGTCTGTACTACGCTGATACCATCCTGAGCGTTAGCAGAAGCCTGTGTAAGACCTCTGATCTGTCTTCTCATCTTCTCGGAAATGGAAAGGCCTGCTGCATCGTCTGCTGCACGGTTGATCTTATAACCAGAAGATAATTTCTCAGTAGATTTAGCCTGAGAAGAAGTTGTCAGTCCTAACATTCTGTTAGAGTTCATTGCTGTAATGTTGTGTTTTACTACCATAATATATTCCTCCTTGAATTTATTGCGGCATCCTTGCCGCCACTTTGTTTGCTGTAAAGATATCTCCGTCCCGTCCGCTGACATCGATATCCTTACATCTGTTCAAGTAAACTTTTTACTTTACTTGTATTATATATCGGTGTTTCTCCGATTTACTTTAGGGCAGTTTTAAAATTTTTTTGAAATTTTTTCTGCCTTAAATACTACTTTTTGCTGTCATAAAACTGTGGTGATACATAATGCAGATTGTTCATGCTGTTATAATAATTCTTGCTCACCTTCATTTTAGACGCCGCCTTGCCTATCTGGTTCCGGCTCTTCTGGAATTGTCTCTCCGCCTTCACCTTATTGCGCATCCGCATGGCATTGACACGGACCACCTTATCTGTAATCTGACCGATCAGCTCCTGCATATGTTTGATCTCGTTCCGATAGGCAGCCTTATTGGCCATCAGCTCTTCCCGGGTATGCTCATATACCACTTCGAAGCCGTCGTCCAGCTTCTCAAGAGATTCCGCTAACGAACCCATCCTGTCCGTGGACACATCCAGCGCGTCCATATCCAGTTCTTCCTGTTTCAGGATGTCTTCCTGCACCTCATTTTCCCGGATGATATCATCCAGAAGGCGGTTTTTCTTCTCAAGGCTCTCCACCAGTATCCTTACACTGCTCTGACTCATGCCGCACTACCTTTCTATGACTGTTTGCTCCGCTTCATGACCTCTTTCCAGGTATCCCTGACACTTCTTAAATGGGTGTTGACCTCCTCCAAGATTGCCGCATCTTTCTTCATATTGGCCTCGAAAAGCCTGCGAAGAAGATAGACGTAAATCCTGTCAAAATCCTCGGCCACCTCATAATTATGGTCCAGGGTGTTCCGGAATTCTTCGATAATACGCTGGGTCTTTTTGATATTGTTATGCGCCTTCTCAATCTCGCCATGCTCTATGGCGATAATGGCGATATTGCAGAACTTAATCGCACCCTCGTACAGCATCAGCGTAATCTCCGCCGGGGAAGCTGTCATAATCTTATTATTCGTATACTCCGCAAAGGGATTGTGTGCCGGCATAGCCATTCTCCTCCTTGATCCAACCTGCCATTCTCATACTCTACATCAGCCGCCAAACATGCTGGATACAGCATTGTTCTTGGATTCCATCTTCGCCAGGGCAGTCTCCATCGCCGAAAACTTCGCATACCACTTATCCATCAAAGCATTCAGCTTCTCTTCCTGTTTCTTGATCATATCCGTATAATTATCATACTCTTTCTTCAGCTGTTTGTCATTATAAACAGTAAGGGCACTGCTCAACGTAGTAGCCGACATCTTCTTTGCCAGCTCGTCATGCATGTTATTGGTCAACCCTACGAAGAACTTCATCACAGTATCCGGGTCTGAAGCAATCATGCTGCGCAGTACATCGTCATTCGCTTTTACTGCAGAATCATCCTGGTCTCCATTGATATGGAACGCATTTCTCTCATTATCCTTCGCCCCGAAATATCCCAGCGTTGCAATACCGAAATCTGACAGATACATATTCTTGCCATTGACGGATACGCCCTGTAACATCACACTCTTCATAGCGGAACTTACCGTGCTCAGTGTGGAATCTCTGCGAAGCAGGGAATCTTTGATTTTCTTCTCCCACTCCTCGATCTCGTCATCGGTGAGCGCCTCTTTTTCTTCTGAGAGCAGAGGGTCATATCCTTTCGCCGCATCCGCATTATACATCGCATCCATCTCGTTAATCAGCTTATTGTACTCTGTGAAGAGTCCCTTGATCATGTCATAAATGCCGTCCGTATCCGAGGTGGTGGATAAGGTAATTTCCTTACCCGGTTCTGTCTTCTCCATCGCCGTAATGGTCATACCGTTAACGGAAATAGTATTGTTGTAGGAAGTGTACTTCACGCCGTTTAAAGTCATTACCGCATCCTGACCCTGAATCTTGTGGGCCAGCTTATCTTCCGCTAAGCCGTTGGTAAACTCACCTTTCATCATCGCATCTGCGGCATCAATCTTAGTTTGTACCTCAGTCGTCACTTTAGTGTTTAACAGATTGGTTCCTTCTACCTTGTCGGGGTCGCCGGTAACCGGCTGATAGTACTTGCCATTCTCTACTATCTGCTTATTATTGGCTACTGTGGTTGCTTCATTTGTGGCAATGGCATTGACGAAGCTGTAGCAGTCAGAAGCCTTCTCAATTTCTTTCTCTGTCTTCTCTATCTCCTGCTTGGCTGCTGTAATCGCCGCCTCATCACGGTCAGCGCCTTCTTTGGCATCCAGTTCCGCCAGTTTCTTCTTCTGCTCCTCCAGTGTCTGGACCAGGCCGCCCTCGCGGACCATCTCCTTGACATCGTTGCCATCCGCGGCCTTAATCGGATTGCCGT
>ERZ779623.467-NODE-467-length-15391-cov-8.244523_pt1 | contig 15391 bp, 13 predicted proteins | sample MGYA00514189_ERZ779623 | MGnify/ENA primary metagenome ERZ779623 (study PRJEB29562, sample SAMEA4376712) | mouse gut metagenome | isolation source: Cecum | study: EMG produced TPA metagenomics assembly of the A DSS colitis mouse model was used to assess the... | reverse complement strand
CGTCCTCTTCCTCTTCCAGCCCTCGGAGGAGACCACCGGCGGCGCGGAAAAGCTCTGTGACACCGGCATCCTGGAGAAGTACCGGGCCGCCCGGGTCTTCGCCATGCACCTGTGGCCCAAGCTGGAGCAGGGCCGGATCCACTGCCGCCCCGGCCCCATCATGGCCCGGTCCAACGAGGTAACGGTGACCCTCACCGGCAAAAGCGTCCACATTGGCAAGGCAGAGGAGGGGATCGACGCCTTGGCGGCGGGAGCGGAGTATCTCCGCCGGGCCTATGCCATGGCGGGAACCCTGCCGGGAGAAGAGCCGGTGGTGCTGCGCTTTGGGAAGATGGTCTCCGGCACGGTGCGGAACGCCGTCAGCGGGAAGACCGTGCTGGAGGGGAGCCTCCGCACCTTCCGGGACGAAACCCAGGCCCTCTGCCGCCAGGGGCTGGAGCGGATCGGGCGGGAGATCGCGTCGGAGACCGGCTGCGGCGTGGAGGTTTATTTAAACGAGGGCTACCCCGCCGTCTGGAACCATGAGGGGCTTTATGAGACGGTCCGCTCCGGGCTGGGGGAGGCCGCGCCCCTGCCGCTGGAGGCCCCCACCCTGACGGCGGAGGATTTCTCCTTCTACCAGCGGCGGGTCCCGGGCCTGTTCTTCCTGCTGGGGGTAGGCGGCACGCCGGAGCTCCACTCCCCGGAGTTCTGCTTCGACGACGAGACGGTGCTTCCCAAGGGCGTGGAATTTTTAAAGCGCCTGCTCCTGCTGGCGTAGGCTGCGGGAGGCGCTCTAAGGCGCCGGCAAAACGGATACAAAGAACCAGGGCAGGACCGCCGGCACCCGGCAGTCCTGCCCTGGATTTTGTCAGGCTGTAAAAGGGCGGCGCTTCACGCTGGCGCGGTGAAACGCGGGGAAAGGCGCTTACTGTACGATCAGGGTCTTTCCGTCCATCTCCGGCGGGCAGGCCAGGCCCATCACATCCAGCATGGTCGGCGCGATATCCGCCAGCCGTCCGTCCGCCCGCAGCTCGGACCCCGCGCCGCAGAGGATAAAGGGCACGGGATTGGTGGTGTGGGCGGTCATGGGGCTTCCGTCGGGCTCCACCATTTGCTCCGCGTTTCCGTGGTCGGCGGTGATCATGGCAATGCCGCCCATTTTCAAGGTGGCGTCCACCACCTTGCCTACGCAGGTATCCACGGTCTCCACGGCCTTGACGGCGGCGTCGAATACGCCGGTGTGGCCCACCATGTCGCAGTTGGCAAAGTTCAGGATGATGACGTCATAGGCCCCGGACTCGATGCGCTCCACGCACTTTTCGCAAACCTCCGGGGCGCTCATTTCCGGCTGGAGGTCATAGGTAGCCACCTTGGGGGAGGGAATCAGCACCCGGTCCTCGCCCGGGAAAACGGTCTCGCTGCCGCCGTTGAAGAAGAAGGTCACGTGGGCGTACTTCTCCGTTTCGGCAATGCGGAGCTGGGTCATGCCCATTTTGCTGAGGTACTCGCCCAGGCCGTTGTTCACCAGCACCCGGGGGAAGGCCACCTCCACGTTGGGCATGGAGGCGTCATACTCCGTGTTGCAGACAAAGGCCAGGGGGAAAATCTGCCGGGTAAAGCCGTCGAATTCCGGGTCCACCAGGGCCCGGGTGATTTCCCGGGCCCGGTCAGGGCGGAAGTTGAAGAAGATTACGCTGTCGTTGTCGGAAATGGACCCGTCGGCGTCGCAGACCACAGGCTCCACAAACTCGTCGGTGACGCCCTTTTCATAGGATTTCTTCACCGCGTCCACAGGGTCCGGATTGTTGATGGGGCTCTCGCCGTAGACCATGGCGTCATAGGCCTGCTCCACCCGGTCCCAGCGCTTGTCCCGGTCCATGGCATAGTAACGGCCCATGACCGTGGCGATCTTGCCCACGCCGATTTCCTCGCACTTGGCGGCGGTTTGGGCGACAAAGCCCGCGCCGGAGGTGGGGGACACGTCCCGCCCGTCCAGGAAGGCGTGGATATAGACCCGGGTGAGCCCCTTGTCCTTCGCCATTTTCAGCAGGGCGAAGAGGTGGGTCAGGTGGGAGTGAACGCCGCCGTCGGACAAAAGCCCGAACAGGTGCAGGGCAGAGCCCTTTTCCAGGCACGCGTCCATGGCGTGGAGATAGGCGGGGTTCTGAAAGAAGCTGCCGTCCTCGATGGCCCGGGTGATGCGGGGCAGGTCCTGGAAGACCACCCGGCCGCCACCGATGTTGGTGTGGCCCACCTCGCTGTTGCCCATCTGCCCGTCGGGCAGGCCCACGTCCAGCCCGGAGGCGGAGAGGGTGGTGTGGGCGAACTCCTGGAAGAACTTGTCCAGCCGGGGCGTTTTCGCGGTTTTGACGGCGTTTCCCGTCTCGCCGCCGCCGGTGCCGAAGCCATCCATGATGATTAAAGTAGTCGGTGTTTTGTTCATTAAAAGCTCCTCCTCATGGGAGAATTGAAATCATTTTCGTGACGGCATGCGCGTCACGGAAATTCCTGGCCCCAGCCGCCTTGCCCCCGCAGGGGGGGATCCGGCATCCGGAAAGCGGCAAAGCCGCTAACGGCTGTCCGAGGCGGCATCAGTCCAAGGACTGATGGCGGGGGAGGCCGGGGGGGAGCCTGCTCCCCCCCCGAAATTCCATTACTCTTGGTTCGCTGCGTTGATGATCTCCACAAACTTCTCGGGCACGAGGGACGCGCCGCCGATGAGGCCTCCGTCGATGTCGGGCTGGGCCAGCAGCTCGGCGGCGTTCTTCTCGTTCATGGACCCGCCGTACTGGATCGTGACGCTCCGGGCCACCCGGGCGCCGTACAGGGAGCGGATGGTGGCGCGGATGTTGGAGCAGACCTCGCCGGCCTGTTCGGCGGTGGCGGTCTTGCCGGTGCCAATGGCCCAGATGGGCTCATAGGCGATGATGCAGCGGCGCAGCTTGTCGGCGGGCACGCCGAAGAGGGCGCTCTTCACCTGCAGGGCGATCCACTCGTTGGTGATGCCGGTCTCCCGCTGCTCCAGGCTCTCGCCCACGCAGATGATGGGGCTCATGCCGGCGTTCAGCACGGCGTGGACCTTTTTGTTTACGGTCTGGTCGGTTTCGCCGAAGTACTGGCGGCGCTCGCTGTGGCCGATGATGACGTATTTGACGGCCAGGTCCTTGAGCATTTCGGCGGACACCTCGCCGGTGTAAGCGCCCTTCTCCTCGAAGTAGACATTCTCGGCGCCCACGGAGATGCGCAGGTCCTTGAAGGCCTTGGAGGCGACGGGAATGTTGCAGGCGGGGACGCAGAGCAGGGTCTCGCACCACTTGGCGCGGGGCATGATTTTGCGGATATCCTCGGCGAATTTCTTGGTCTCGGAGGCGGTCATGTTCATTTTCCAGTTGCCGGCGATGACAGTTTTGCGGTATCTGCGGTTCATGATGTTCAAAACTCCTTTATATTTATGTTTTCGCAATGGCGGGCGGAAGGGCCCGTGAGAAAGCTGAAAAGCAATCAACTATTATATAGCCGAATTAGGGGGAAATGTCAAGGGCGTCAAGGACTTTTCCTGAACTTTTTTCCCTCAAACCGGCGGAAAGGCCCTTACTTGTCCAGCAGGCACGCCACGCCGGGCAGCTCCTTGCCCTCCAGGAATTCCAGGGAGGCGCCGCCGCCGGTGGAGATATGGCTCATCTTATCGGCGTAGCCCAGCTGCTCAACCGCCGCCGCGCTGTCTCCGCCGCCGATGACGGTGATGGCGGAGGTCTTGCTCAGGGCCTCCGCCATGGCCTCGGTGCCCTTGGCGAAGGCGGGGAACTCAAACACGCCCATGGGGCCGTTCCAGATGACGGTACCCGCGCCGGCCACGGCGTCACAATAGAGCTTCACGGTCTCAGGCCCGATGTCCAGGCCCTCCCAGCCGTCGGGGATCTCGCCGCCCTTGACAATCTGGCTCTTGGCGTCGGGAGCGAATTTGTCGCCGCAGACGGTGTCCACCGGCAGGAGGAACTTCACGCCCTTGGCCGCGGCCTTGGCGATCATCTCCTTGGAATAGTCTATCCAGTCGGCCTCCAGCAGGCTGTCGCCCACCTTGCCGCCCTGGGCGGCGGAGAAGGTGTAGGCCATGCCGCCGCCGATGATGATGGTGTCGGCGATCTCCAGCAGGTTGTTGATGACGCCGATCTTGCTGGACACCTTGGCCCCGCCCAGAATGGCCACCAGGGGCCGCTTGGGGTCGGCCAGGGCGCCGCCGATGAACTCCAGCTCCTTCTGGATCAGGAAGCCGGAGACGGCGGGCAGGTAGGCCGCCACGCCGGCGGTGGAGGCGTGGGCCCGGTGCACCGCGCCGAAGGCGTCGGAGACGTAGATCTCCGCCATGGAGGCCATAGCCTTGGCCAGCTCCGGGTCGTTCTTGGTCTCGCCCTTTTCAAAACGGGTGTTCTCCAGCAGCAGAATCTCGCCGGGCTTCAGGGCGGCGGCCTTGGCCCTGGCGTCCTCGCCCACCACGTCGGCGGCTATGGAGACGGGCTTGCCCAGCAGCTCGCCCAGGCGCTTGGCCACGGGGGCCAGGCTCAGCTTTGCCAGGGACTTCTTCCACGCCTCCTCGGTGAGGGAGGCAGGGTCTTTTCCTTTTTCGGTCTGCTTCTTCACCCACTTGTCAAAGCTGGCCTCAGGCTTGCCCAGGTGAGAGCAGGCGATGACGGCGGCGTTGTTCTCCAGCAGATATTGAATCGTGGGCAGAGCGGACACGATGCGCTTGTCGCTGGTGATGGCGCCGGTCTCCTTGTCCTGGGGGACGTTGAAGTCGCAGCGCAGCAGCACCTTTTTGCCGGATACTTCCACATCTTTGACGGTTTTCTTGCTGTAATTCATATCAGGACTCCTCCTAAAAAGAACTTATTTCTCGGCGCGAACGCCGGTTGAAACATCATCGAGGGCCATTTCCCCCGTGCCCAGCAGGCCGGGGAAGCCGTTTTGCCGCAGGGCCTCATACACGCAGACGGCCACGGCGTTGCTCAGGTTCAGGCTCCTGGCCCCGCCCGCCATGGGCAGGCGGACGCAGCGGTCCCGGAACCTCTCCCGGAAGGGGAGGGGCAGTCCGGCGGTCTCCTTGCCGAAAAAGAGCCAGCTGTCCGCCGTGAACGCCGCCCCGGCGTATGGCCGGGGGGCCTTGGTGGTAGCGAGCCAGAGATCCCGCGCGGCCTCGGGATGGCGGCGGAACAGGTCCTCCAGGCTTTCATAGTCGGTAACCTCCACCAGGTGCCAGTAGTCCAGGCCGCAGCGCTTCATATTCCGCCGGATGGCGGACTGGGAGATGTCGAAGCCCAGGGGGCGGATCAGGTGAAGGCTGGAGCCGGTGGCGGCGCAGGTGCGGGCGATGTTCCCGCAGTTCTGGGGGATCTCCGGCTCTACCAGCACGACGTGCAGCATGACCTCCGGCCTCGCTTTCTCTACAGATTCTTTGGAATGGTATTATTGTAATCCATTACCTGGACAAATTCAACTATATTCTTTGCAGAAATTGCATTTTTGAGTAAAACGTACCAGTGGAAAAAATCAAATTCTGCGAAACGACGAAAAATTTGGGGAGAAGCAGGGGCTTTTTTTCCGTTTTCCGTAGGCTCTGACAAAAACGAACAAGAAAAAGGAAAAGATTTGGAAAAAATTTTAGAGACAAATTCAAAGGAACCACTGGATTTTCCCCAAAAATTTGATATAATGTACTTGCCTTTAGTAAAAATATGCAAAGGAGGGACGCTTATGAGATGCCTGGAGAGGGCTGTTTTGATGTTTGAGGAAGACGCCGCCGTCCCGGCGGGCTTGAAGCCGCTGATGCTGGAAACCGTGCTGTCCCGTCCCATCCTGTCCTGGGTATGCGACCGATTGCGGGCCGAAGGCGTTCAGCGGCTTTTCGCTGTCTGCGGGCCCCGGTTCGCGGAGGAGGCCCGCGGGCTCCTGCCCCCAGAGGCGCAGGTTTCCGAGCAGTGGACGGAGCTGGAGGTGTTTTTGGATACGGACGAGCCGGTGCTGGTGCTCCCCCGGGCCGCGTTCCCCATGGAGCAGGCCGGGCCGGGCTTTGCCTACGCCGCCCCGGGCCGGGAGCTTCGGGAGATCTGGCGGGTGAAGATGACCAACAGCGTGCAGGGGGCGGAGCTGGTTTCCGGCTGGCTGCCGGTCTACGGGCCGGAGACCGTGGCGGAGATCGAGGCGCTGCTGCGGCCGGAAAAGGCCCCGGAAGGGAGCCGGTAAGGGAGCGGAGTGAATTCGTCCGGCCCGCTGGCGCGGCTGGACAAAAAATAAAATGACCGACCGGTCATGGAAAGAGAGCGTTTAGGATATGATTTCACACGGGAAAGACATCAAGGTGTTCTCCGGCAACGCGAACCTGAAGCTGGCGAAGGAAATCTGCGCACAGATGGGCACGAAGCTGGGAGAGGCCGAGGTCGGCGCCTTTTCCGACGGCGAGGTGTTCGTCTCCCTGTATGAGACCGTCCGGGGCAGCGACGTTTTCGTGGTCCAGCCCACCTGCAGCCCGGTCAATAACAACCTGATGGAGCTGCTGATCATCATCGACGCCCTGAAGCGGGCCTCGGCGGGCCGGATCACCGCCGTCATACCTTATTACGGCTATGCCCGCCAGGACCGGAAGGCCAAGGCCCGGGACCCCATCACCGCCAAGCTGGCGGCCAACATGATCACCGCCGCCGGGGCGGACCGGGTGCTGACCATGGACCTCCACGCCGCCCAGATCCAGGGCTTCTTCGATATCCCGGTGGACAATCTGGCAGGCAATCCCATCTTCGTGGACTACTACGCCAAGAAGTTCGGCGGCAGCTGCGAGGACATGGTGGTGGTGTCCCCGGACGTGGGCTCCGTCTCCCGGGCCCGGGCCTTTGCCCAGAAGCTGCACATGCAGCTGGCCATCGTGGACAAGCGCCGCCAGCGGGCCAACCAGTGCGAGGTCATGAATGTCATCGGCGACGTGGAGGGCCGGGACTGCATCCTCTTCGACGACCTGGTGGACACCGGCGGGTCCCTCTGCAACGCCGCCCAGGCTCTGATGGAGAACGGGGCCCGCAGCGTCCACGCCTGCGCCTCCCACGGGGTGCTCTCCGGCCCGGCCATCGACCGGATCAACGCCAGCCCCATTCAGGAGCTGGCCCTGCTGGACACCATCCCGGCCATCAAGCCGGAGCTGAGCGCGAAGATCAAGTATCTTTCTGTGGCCCCCATGTTCTGCGAGGCCATTGAGCGCATCTATCAGGAGGTTTCCATCTCCAAGCTGTTCCGCTGAGGCCCCTTTCCCGAGAGAAAAAGGACCCAAAGGGAACCTTGTGCGCTCCATGCCTGGCGCTTCTCCCGGCGTTCCGCACGATGGCGGAGACAGTGGGGCGGGGGGAGGGCTCCATCCATACGGATAAGGCCATACAAGGCGGGGAAGTGCTACTTCCCCGCCTAAGTGGGTTATTCGGATTTGTCGAATCTTTTGTTAAAGTGGAAAGGCGGGACCGATATGCTGTTTGGAAACAAGGGCGGCTCCTCTGTGGAGTGGCTGATCGCGGGGCTGGGGAATCCCGGCCCGAAGTATGAGAACACCCGGCACAACATGGGCTTCCGCGCCGTGGAGCTGCTGGCGGAGCAAAAGGGCGTGAAGCTGAACAAGGTGAAGTTCAAGTCCGCCTATAATCTGATGGAATTCGCCGGGGCCAGGTGCCTGGTGATGAAGCCCCAGACCTACATGAACCTCTCCGGCGAGGCGGTGCGGGAGGCGGCACAGTTCTACAAGATCCCGCCGGACCGCGTGCTGGTGATCTACGACGACGTGTCCCTCCCCGCCGGGAAGCTGCGGGTCCGGCCCAGCGGCTCCGCCGGAGGGCACAACGGGATCAAGAACATCATCGCCCACCTGGGGACCCAGGATTTTCCACGTGTCAAGATCGGCACCGGGGCTCCGGAGGACAAGGACGGCATGATCGACTGGGTCATCGGCGTTCCCTCCCAGAAGGAGCGGGAGGTCCTGCTGAAAGCCTTCAAGCGGGCCATTGAGGCGGCGGCGTGCGTCATAGAGCACGGCTGCCAGAGGGCCATGAACGACTTTAACTGAATTATAAAGGGATTAGTCATGAAGCATCTGCTGGAAACATTGATGACCCTTCCGGAGGCGGGGGAGCTCCTGCGCCGTGTGGAGGACGGCGGCTGCCCCGCTGCGGTGACGGGGCTCCAGCCCGTTCAGCGGGCCTGCCTGGGTGCGGCTGTGGCCCGGGCGGCGGGCCGCCCGGCGGTGTTCGTCTGCGGCGACGAGGGAGAGGCCCGCCAGCTGGCGGGGGACCTGGAGGCCCTTTTGGGTGAGCCGCCGGTAACGCTGCTCTCCCGGGAGTGGCAGCTCCGCCCCGGAGCCGTATCCTCCCGGGATTGGGAGCGGGGCCGCCTGGCGGCGCTGTACGCCATGGCCCAGGGCGCTCCCGGGGCTGTCGTAGCCGCCGCCGACGCCCTGATGGCCCGGACCCTGCCCCCAAGGCTGCTGAGGGAGCTGTCCATGACCCTGCGGGCAGGGGACCGGCAGGACTTGCCGGAGCTGGCGGACCGGCTTCTCTCCGCCGGGTATGTCCGCTGCCAGCAGGTGGAGGGCGTGGGCCAGTTTGCCCTCCGGGGAGGCATCCTGGACGTGTTCTCCCCCCTGATGGACCAGCCCCTCCGCTGTGAGTTCTTCGACGATGAGATCGACTCCATGGGGGCCTTCGACCCCGGCACCCAGCGGCGGACGGCGAACCTGGACTCCGCCCTGATCCTTCCCGCCGCCGAGGTCCTGCCCCGGCAGGCGGAGGGGGGCCTGGAGGGCCTGGGGGAGAAGCTGCTGGCGCTGGCGGCAAAATTGGAGAAAAAGGGGTCTTCCGCCGCTGTTCGCCTCCGGGAGGACGGCGAACGGCTGAAAAGCGGGGCCGTTCCCAACGGCATGGACCGCTACCTGGCCGCCGTCTATCCGGACGCCGTGGCGGGCGTCCATTACCTGCCGCAGGACGCCGTGGTGTTCCTCTGCGAGGCGGGCCGGGTGGACGAGCGGGTGAAGGGGACCCTGCTCCAGAACCGGCAGGACCTGGAGGCCCTGATGGAGGCGGGCGTCCTGGCGGGGGACTGCGCGAAGCTGCTGCTCTCCGCCGAGGAGCTCTACGCCGCCCTGGAGGTGTTCCCCGTCATTATGGCCAATGCCCTGCCCACATCCCGCTATCCCTATCCGCCCAAGGGCCTTTTGAGCGTCAACGCCCGGCAGCTCAGCTCTTACGGCGGCAGCCTGGAGACCGCCGTCGCGGACCTGGAGCAGTACCGGGAAAACGGCAGTGCCGTGCTGCTCCTCTGCGGCGGGGAGACCCGGGCGAACAACCTGCACAATCTTCTGTCGGAACGGGGGATTCCCGCCGCCTTGGATGTAAAGGGAACCGCCATGCCAGCCCCTGGGGAGATTCGGATTGCCGTGGGGGCCCTTTCCGCCGGATGCGAGTGGCCGGCCCTGAAGCTGGCGGTTTTGACAGAGGGCCAGCTGATGGCTCCCTCCCGGAAGCGGGCCCGGCTCAAAAAGGACTCCAACCGCCAGAAGATTCAGTCCTACACGGACTTGAAGCCTGGGGACCTGGTGGTCCACACCCACCACGGCGTGGGCCGCTTCGCCGGCATCCAGCGGATGCCGGTGGACGGCGTGGAGAAGGACTATATCAAAATCGACTACGCCGGGGGAGACTGCCTCTATGTCCCCGCCACGGCGCTGGACCTGGTGAGCAAGTATATCGGCGGGGGCGAGGACGGCGAGGGCCGCCAGAAGCTGAACAAGCTGGGCGGCGCCGAATGGGCCAAGCAGAAGACCCGGGCCAAGAAGGCCGTCAAGGACCTGGCCAAGGGTCTGACGAAGCTCTACGCCGAGCGCCAGCGCTGTCCCGGTTTCGCCTTCTCCCCGGACTCCCCCTGGCAGCGGGAGTTTGAGGAGGCGTTCCCCTACGCAGAGACCGACGACCAGCTCCGGGCGGTGGCGGAGATCAAACAGGACATGGAAAAGTCCCGGCCCATGGACCGCCTCCTCTGCGGCGACGTGGGCTACGGCAAGACGGAGGTGGCCCTCCGGGCGGTGATGAAGTGCGTGCTGGACGGGAAGCAGGCGGCCATTCTGGTGCCCACCACCGTCCTGGCCCAGCAGCACTACGCCACGGCCATGGGACGCTTCCGGGATTTCCCGGTGCGGATTGAGGTGCTGTCCCGCTTCACGCCGGCCAAGGACCAGAAGCGCATTTTAGAGCTGGCGAAGGAGGGCCGGGTGGACCTCCTCATCGGCACCCACAAGCTGCTGCAAAAGGGCATGGAGTTCAAGGACCTGGGGTTGCTCATCATCGACGAGGAGCAGCGCTTCGGCGTCACCCACAAGGAGCGGCTGAAGGAACTGAGCCGCCAGGTGGACGTGCTGACCCTCTCCGCCACGCCCATTCCCCGGACGCTGAACATGGCCCTGTCGGGCCTCCGGGACATGTCCGCCATCGAGGAACCCCCGGCGGACCGCCAGCCGGTCCAGACCTATGTGCTGGAGCACGACTGGGCCATTTTGGAGGACGCTATGCGGAAGGAACTCGGCCGGGGCGGGCAGATTTACTACCTTCACAACCGGGTGGAGAGCATTGACCTGACCGCTTCCCGGATCCAGAAGCTGCTGGGCCCGGAAACCAGGGTAGTCACCGGTCACGGGAAAATGAGCGAGCAGGAGCTGTCCGCCGTTATGCGGGCCATGGTGGAGGGGGAGGCGGACGTGCTGGTCTGCACCACCATTATTGAAACCGGCATCGACATCTCCAATGTGAACACCCTTATCATAGAGGACGCGGACAAAATGGGCCTGGCCCAGCTCCACCAGATCCGGGGCCGCATCGGCCGCAGCGCCCGGCGGGCTTACGCCTACCTGACCTACCGGAAAGGGAAGGTCCTCCAGGAGATCGCCGCCAAGCGCCTCTCCGCCATCCGGGAGTACGTGGAGTTCGGCTCCGGCTTCCGTATCGCCATGCGGGATTTGGAGATCCGGGGGGCGGGGAACCTCCTGGGCCCGGAGCAGTCCGGTTATCTCATGAGCGTGGGCTATGACCTCTATTTAAAGCTGCTGGAGGAGGCGGTGCTGGAGGAGCGGGGCGAGGAGAAGCAGATCGAGACGGAGTGCTCCGCCGACCTGACGGTCAATGCCAACATCCCGGAACGCTATGTATCCTCGCCGGAGCAGCGGATGGATCTCTACCGCCGCATCGCCGCCATTCGCTCCAACGACGACGCGTCGGACCTGCTGGACGAGCTGCTGGACCGCTACGGCGAGGCTCCCAAACCGGTGCTGGCCCTGCTGGACGTGGCCCTTTTGCGGGCGGCGGCGGCGAAAGCGGGAGTGTCGGACATCACCCAGAAGCGGGACGTCCTCCGCTTCCAGCTGGCGGTGTTCCGCCCGGAGTCGGTGGTGCGGGTCTGCGGCTTGAACAAGTACCGCCAGCGCCTCACCGTGGCCGCCGGGGAGGACCCGGCCCTGACCCTGAAGCTGAAGCCGGGGGCCGACGCTTTGGAGAGCGCCATGGAACTGGTGGAGGATTTAAAGCTGTCCGCCAAGGAATGAAAGGAAGCCCTGACGCTTGCAAAAAAGCGTCAGGGCTTCTTTTGGGGATAGGGCGTTTTGACCTCCTTGCGGCCCAGAAGATAGTCGACGCTGGTGTGGTAATAGTCGGCCAGCTGGTCCGCCAGTTCCAGCGGAAGCGGGCGCTCGCCCCGCTCATACTTGGAATAAAGGCTCTGGTCACAGCGCAGGGCCGCAGCTACCGCTTTTTGCGTCAGGTCTGAATCCTCGCGGAGGTCTCGAATCCGCAAATTCATACAGTATCACCGGGAACCAGTATAGTCTGGACAAAATGTCCTACTGCTTTTTTGGACTATTTGTCCTAAAATAGAGGGAGAGGTGATATAGTATGCCGGATTATAAGGAAATGTATTTGATGATGGTGCGGGAAACGGAAAAAGTGGTTCAGACCTTGATTCAGGTCCAGAAAGCGTGTGAGGAGTTATACATCCAGGATGAAGGGCCTGTCCTGCGGGTACTTCCGAGGAGAAGCGGGGAAGAAATCCCGAATGAACCGGAGAATAGTTTGACATGATTCAGCTGGATCTGCGCCAGTCATAACCGCCGCTACCGTCCCATATAATGGTTCGGACAACCTTATGGGAGGAGTGTGAGCAATGCGGAAACGGATGGCGGCCCTGACCCTGGCCCTCTGCCTGGGGCTCAGCGGCTGCGCCCTGAAAAAAGAGGAGGAAAACGCCTCCCTGCTGGGCCGGGCGGCGGAGCTGGGGGAGGAGCTGGTGCTGCTGACGGTGGACGGCCGGGAGGTCCCGGCCTGGCGGTATCTCTATTGGCTGGCCTTTACCTGCGACCAGATCCGGGAGAAGTACAAGGACTCCGGCCTGACCCTGGACTGGGAGACCCCCGTCCCCGGCGGCACCCTGGCGGATTACGCCAAGGACCAGGCCCTGGCCAACACGGCGCTTTACGCCACGGTGGAGAACTGGGCGGCGCGCTATGGCTGCGTGCTCAGCGAGGCGGAGCGGGAGGCCCTGGCGAAAACCTGGGCGGAGCAGTCCGAGGCCCGGGGCGGGGAGGAGGCGTACTTAAGGGAGCTGGCGGACCTGGGACTGGACCGCCTCCGGGCGGAGGAGCTGACGGAGGTGGGGATGCTCTATGCCAAGCTCTATAATCTCTGCCTCACGGAGGGCAGCGAGCTTTCCGGCCTCCTGGACCAGGTGGACAGCCTGACGGTGGACCGCATCCTGATTTCCGCCGGAGAGGACCGGGAGGCGGCCCGGGAGAAAGCGGCGGAGGTGTTCTCCCGCCTCAACGGCGCGGAGGACCCGGCGGCGGCTTTCCCGGCCCTGGCGGCGGAGGGGGACGACGGGGCCGGGCCCCGGACGCTGCTGCCGGGAGACGGGACCCTGCCCCAGGCCCTGGAGGAGGCGGCGAAGGCCCTGGAGGAGGGCCAGTACTCCGGGATTCTGGAGTCGGAGGAGGGCTTCTCCATTCTCCGCCGCCTGGCGTCCGAGGGCGGGACCTTGGCGGGAGAGGCCTTTGACAGCCTGCTCCAGGAAGCCGCCGAGGGAGCCCTGGTCCAGACCGCCCCGGCTTATGACGGCCTGGACGCCGCCGCGTTTGACAAGGCCCTGACGGAGCTGCGGGAGGCGGGGGAGTAGGGGGCACCTGGAAAATTTCGTCACCTTGACGAAAACGGCCCTGATGTTGTCAAAGATTTAACGAAATTGTAAAACCTGACGAAAGGCCATTGACGAAACGGGGAAGAATCTCTATAATGATAGGCAGAGAAAGGTGGTCAGCGGTTTGTCAAAAAATTGGCAATCCGCGCCCCGTCTCGCCCGTTGAGACTCCGGCGGCCCGCCGAGCCGCCAAAATATTACAAAACGGAGGAACATCATGAAAGATCTTTATGTCGTGAACTGCTGCCGTACCGCCATCGGCTCCTTTGGCGGCAGTCTGAAGAACACTCCCGCTGCGGAGCTGGGCGCGATCGTGGTCAAGGAGGCCCTGAACCGCGCCGGCGTTGCGCCGGAGAACGTGGATGAGGTCATGTTCGGCTGCATCCTCACCGCCGCCCAGGGCCAGAACGTGGCCCGCCAGGTCTCCATCAAGGCCGGCATCCCCTATTCCGTTCCCGCCTACACCGTCGGCATGGTCTGCGGCTCCGGCATGAAGTCTCTCATTGAGGGCGCCCGTTCTATCCTGGCCGGCGATTCCGACATTGTCGTCTGCGGCGGCACGGAAAACATGAGCGCCGCTCCCTTCGCCTCCATGGACGCCCGCTGGGGCGCCCGCATGGGCGACAAGAAGCTGGTGGACACTATGATCAAGGACGGCCTGTGGGACGCCTATAACAACTACCACATGGGCACCACCGCGGAAAACATCAACGACATCTGGGGCATCAGCCGTCAGGAGCAGGACGAGTTTGCCGCCGCTTCCCAGCAGAAGACCGAGGCCGCTCAGGCCGCCGGCAAGTTCGAGGCGGAGATCGTTCCCGTCCCCGTGAAGGTGAAGAAGCAGGTTGTGGACTTCAAGGTCGACGAGTTCCCCAAGGCCGGCGTTACCGCCGAGGGCATCGCCAAGCTGCGCGGCGCGTTCCCCGTGGGTCCCGAGTCCCCCAATCCCGAGGTGGTCCATACCTTCGAGGTTACCGGCAAAAAGGAAACCGAGGATAAGGGACAGCAGCGGGTCACCGCGGCCAACGCCTCCGGCATCAACGACGGCGCCGCCGCCATCGTCCTGGCCTCCGGCGAGGCCGTGGAGAAGTACGGCCTGAAGCCCATGGCCAAGCTGATCGGCTGGGGCCAGGGCGGTGTGGATCCCAAAATCATGGGCGTGGGCCCCGTGCCCGCTTCCCGTCAGGCCATGGCGAAAGCCGGCGTGACCATCGACGACATCGACCTCATTGAAGCCAACGAGGCCTTTGCCGCGCAGTCCATCGCCGTAGGCCGCGAGCTGGGCTTCGACACCGCCAAGCTGAATGTCAACGGCGGTGCCATCGCCCTGGGCCACCCCGTGGGTGCTTCCGGCGCGCGGATCATCGTCACCCTGCTCCACGAGATGCAGAAGCGCCCCGAGGCCAAGAAGGGCCTGGCCACCCTCTGCATCGGCGGCGGCATGGGCGTCGCCACCGTCTTCGAGAAGTGCTGACCTGCTTTTCTCAAGAGACTGTAACACACTTGATTTTGCGAAGCAAAATCTTTGCGTAGTACGTTCCCGAAGGGGAAAAGGAACCGAAAAGAGCTTTCGCCCGCTCTGATTGCCTGGCAGTTGACCGGGCTGGAGCGACGGCAGCGTAGGGTTGCTGAATGATCAAAGAGGGGCCTTCGGGTCCCTCTTTGGCTGTGAGGGGAGATACATGAACGAGCGTTGTCAGGGTTTGGGCCATGTGGCCGTTTATACCCGGGATATCGAAGAGAGCATCACGTTTTATGAGAAGCTGGGCGGCTCCGTAAAGGACCGGGGCGGGGTGCCCACGCCGGAGGGGGAGAAGAAGCTGGCGCTAGTGTCCTTTGGCGGTATTACGCTGGAGCTGATCCAGAGCCCCGGGGCCATGCCCATGGGGGAGGGGAACGTCCCTCATTTTGCCATTCTGGTGGACGATTTGGACGCCGCCGCAGCTGTGGTCCGGGCGGCGGGAGTCCAATTTCTGACGCCGGAGAAGAAGGTCCTGCCGGACCTGTTCGGAGGCTTGCAAAATTGGTTCTTTGCGGGCCCGTCCGGAGAGCAAATTGAGCTGCTGCAAATGCTGTAAAGGAAAAGAGCTTTCACGTTAGGCAAGGTGCCGCAACGAAGTATTCTATGTACGGCAGGGCTGTGACTGTAAAAGGTCAC
>ERZ779623.464-NODE-464-length-15434-cov-5.799467_pt1 | contig 15434 bp, 9 predicted proteins | sample MGYA00514189_ERZ779623 | MGnify/ENA primary metagenome ERZ779623 (study PRJEB29562, sample SAMEA4376712) | mouse gut metagenome | isolation source: Cecum | study: EMG produced TPA metagenomics assembly of the A DSS colitis mouse model was used to assess the... | reverse complement strand
CGCCATATAGGACCGGATGGTGCTGCCAACCAGAACATACTGCTGGAAATTCATGGTCAACCCATAGGCGGAGAACAGCCGCTGCAGAATTGCCTCAAAGCAGAGCGGTCCCTGACAGATACCGGTGATTTTCTCCGCGATCTCCAGCACCTTGTCAATGTTGTACTGTGCCAGCGCGGATACATCCTCCGATACCTCCGCGTGAGCCGGGACGAAGCACTTCGCCTCCATGGCCTTCACCCGTTCCAGCGTATCCAGATAGGCGGCCACATCGTAGACAAAGCTGATCTGGTACTTGTCCAGCGTCTCCCGGCTGGACAGGCAGTCCGCCAGATAGACCACGCCGTCCTCCGTCCGGAAGCCCACCATGTCGAAGAAATGTCCCGGCAGGGGGATGCTCTCCAGCCCCTCCGGCAGGCACTCCGCCGTCAGCTCCACAGCATCGCTCTCCTGGGCCATAAGAAACTTGTGCCGCAGGTCCCTGCACGGATATCCGCCGTACAGGAAGGAGGGCTCCAGGACGGGATGGCGGGTAAAGGCGCGCTCGATCCCCGGGGCGTAGATACGGCATCCCGTCTGTCCCTGCAAATACCTGTTGCCGCCAATATGGTCGGCGTTGGAGTGGGTGTTGTAGATGGCGGCCAGCTTCCAGCCGTTGGCGTCCAGGTGCTGGCGGACCTTGCGGCCCGCGTCCTTGTCGCTGCCGCTGTCGATGAGACAGACCTCCGAACCCTCCAGACGCACCAGGCCGATCTTCGCCGGGCTCTGGATATAGCAGCATTTATCTGAGACCTGGATCAGTTCATACATCGCAGAATGTCCTCCTTACGACTGGAGCGTGGGCGTCCAGTGATGCTTGCCGAAAATGTCCGTGAACCGGTAGGACGCCAGGGTAACGCCGTCCAGAGGCACATCGCTGACGGTCAGCTCCTCCTCCGTGACGATCAGCGGGTCTCCCAGCAGGTAGCTGTCTTGATAGTCCCCGTCATAGCTGTAGTAATCGCACAGGAACTCCAGCGTGTCACCGGGCTGGAGCTCGCTCTGGCTCTTCGCCACCGTGTCCGTCTCCCCGTTCAGGTACACGGTCTGCACCCCGGCCACATATCCCTGGGGGCACTCCGTGTCAAAGGTCAGGATCAGCTCCGCCCGGCTGCCGTTGTGCATCACCGGGACCCGGCCGGTGATGGCGTAGTTGGTACCGTCATCCACGGTGGCGGTGTGGTAGTAGGCCACCGGCTGGCCCTCGACGGCCAGCCACGTGCCCTCGTTCATCCCCAGCAGGCCGCCCTCACCGTCAAAGTCGAAGGTATTGTCCAGCCCCAGGTCGATATAGCCCTCGCCGTCGTCATAGAAGAGATTCAGCTCCAGATCCTGCACCAGGCTCCACTGCTGCTCGTTCAGGCGGAGCACGGGCACGCCGTCCTCGCCGGTCTGCCACACCAGGGACTCGTCCGGGAAGCGGTGGGCCGTCAAATATTCATTGGCGTTTTCCATGTCCAGGCTCCTGCCGCCCAGGACGCTGGCCAGCAAAGCGGAGATGTCGTCCCCTCCGCTCCCCGCGCCTCCCAGCATTCCCAGCAGGGCGGGCAGCGGGGAATCCGAGCCGCCGGAGACCGCCTGACCGCTGTCCACCACATCGGCAAACTGCCGGATGCACTGGGTATAGGCGTCGTCCATGCCGATCCGCTCAAAGGTGGAGGCCGCCCGGCTGACCGCGGCGGTCTTCCGGTAGGGGAAGTAGATGGACAGGCCGTAGGCGTTGGTCATGTCGGCGGAGGTGCGGTTGTACTTCACCGCGCTCAGCAGGACCTTCGACAGGGCCTCGCCCTCCTTCGTCCCCAGGTTCTTCGCCAGATGCACCAGGTCCACCTGGTCGATCCTGCTGGAGGGAGCAAACTCCCGGGCCCCGCTGCGGGCGTTGGAGACGGTCTGGTACGACTGCTCCCGGATCAGCTTGGCGGTGGACCGGGAGAAATCCGCCAGCACGTCCGGCAGGGTGGCCTCCAGCTCCGCCAGGTCCACTACGGACAGGGTGGTGGACTGGCCCCGGCACTTCTGGGCGCAGGTCTCTACGAAGCTGTCCACGATTTTCTGCCCCATTTGGATGGTGGGCATGGAGGTATCCTTCCCCAGGGCGGTAAGCCAGTCGGTGTAGTACCAGCCCACGCCCGGCTCGGTCTCCTCCGAGGCGATCAGATAGTCGGCGTACTGGGCCATGGTCAGCGCCGTCTCCGCCGTGGCCATGAGGCAGGCGTCAAAGCCGATGAAATCAAATTTCACCCCGGCGTCCTTCAGCGCCCGGTCCAGGCCGGACAGGTCCATGGAGCCGCTGGAGGCAAATTTCTCGTCATATCCGTAGCCGCTGACGGAACCTCCGCCGTGGTCCCAGAGGATCAGCTCATACCGGCTGGCGGGGTATTTCTCCGCGCACCAGCGGATGTAGCCCGAGAGGACGTCCGGGTCCGTCATGGGGACGCTGCCCAGGTCCTTCTCCAGGCAGGCCATCTTGCCGTCCTTGATCTGCCAGATCTGGTTGGTGGTGCTGCTGACCACGGTATTTTGCCAACCCTTGCAGCCGCCGGTATAGACCAGCAGGTTGACATCGTTTCCGAAGCTGGCGTTCAGCATCTCCTGAAGGTCCATCGTCCCCATTTTGCTGCGGGATTCCAGGTCCGTGCCGCACATGTATACCATGATGGTGACCGTGTCCCTGCCGTTCCCCAGCAGGGCGGTGTAGCGCTCCCGCGCGCCGGGGGCCACGGAGGCGTCCAGCTTCCCGGTGTTGGGCGTGCTCTGCCAGCCGGAGGAGACGCTGCCGCCTCCCAGTCCGCCCAGCACCTGGCCCCAGTCCACGCTCCCGGCGTTCGAGACCTGCTGCTGGCTAGCGGAGGGCGTCTGGACACTGGAGGGAGCCTCCGGCTGGCCGCCCAGCATGGCGATCAGGCCTCCCCCGCCGCCCAGCAGGATCAGCAGGGCCAGAAGGACCAGCTTCATCATGCCGCCTCCACTCCGGGTCCCGGCGCTCCGCTGGCCGGAGGATGCTTCCGGTTTGCGGTCCTGATAGCCGCCCGCGTCGCCTACCGGGCCGGTGCCCAGGCCCTCGCCCCGCTTTTTCACCGTCTTGGCGGGACCGGTCACGTGTTTCTCCCGGCCCCTGGGTCTGTTGTTTTCCATAGATATTCTCTCTCCTTTATACTGATCTTCAACAGTATTATCTTGCGGGAAGACCGGCGGACCCGTCCGCCGTCCCTTCCCGTTAAACAGCTTTTTTATGATACCATAGATGCCGTCCCCGGACAAGAAAAAAGTAAAAACCGCCGTGATTTTCTCCCGCCGCCCGCTCAGGAGCAGAAAAGCTCCCCGGCTGAAAGGGCCGGGGAGCTGACGGTACACTGTCTTTTGTTCTGATTGAAAGTCTATTCGCAGGTCAGGATCGTCCGCACGCGGGCGAGGTCCATTTCCTCCAGCACGTAGTCCGCCTCCGGAAGCGGCTCCTCCGGGGATATGTTGGAGCGGATATACACCGTGGAAAGCCCCGCCTCCCGGGCGCCCTGGATGTCGCACACGCCGTCGTTGCCGGTCATGACGGCGTTCTCCACGGCGATCCCCCGCTCTTTCAGGAGGATGTCGAAAAACCGGCGGTCCGGCTTTTTGCAGCCGTAGTCCGAGGAGAGATAGATCCCATCGAACAGCGGCTCGATCCCCAGCGTTTTCAGTTCGTAAGCGGTGAAGATACGCTGGGCGTTGGAGAGCAGCCAGATACGCTGCCCGTTGGCGCGGAGGGCCTTCAGCAGCTCCGCCGCGCCGTCGTAGAGACGGATGTAGTCCAGAGACTCCTTCCGGAACCGCTCCCCGGTGCGGACGGCCAGGTCCAGGCTGGCGTCGGTCCCCTTCTGCCGGTAGAGCGCCTGGAAGACAAATTCCAGCTGGATCTCCGGGTGGGCCTCGTGGGCGTCATTGCGCAGGGAGGTCCCGCACTCCATCTGCCGGACGGTCCGTATATAGGCCTCCTGCAGTTCCTCCGGGGCGTACGGCGCGCCGTGCTCCCGGTACCAGGCGGCCAGGTCCTTCCAGAGCTGCGGGCGCTCCTCGTCGGTGTGGATATCCACCAGAGTACCGTACAGGTCAAAAATGCAGTCCTGATATCGCATGGTCACCGCTTCCTTCGATAGAGCATCTGGGCTTCATAGGGCCGGAGCACACCGGGGGTGGGCTCATAGTTGGACAGCAGGAGCTCCGCGTTTGCAAAGGGTTCCGGCCGCAGGTAGGGCACGGACTCGCCGGTGAAATTGCAGACCACCAGCAGCTCCTCCGTCTCCGCGGACCGGGTATAGGTGAACAGCCGCTCGCTCTCGGGCTCCAGCAGCGTGAAGCTTCCGTCCTGGAAGACCGGGTAACACTTGCGCAGGGCGATGAGGGACTGGTAGTAGAAAAACACGGAGCCCGGATCGGCCAGGGCCGCCTGGGCGTTGATCTCGCGGTAATTGGGGTTCACCGGGAGCCAGGGCTTCGCCTGGGAAAAACCGGCGTGCTCCGCCGCCGACCACTGCATGGGCGTGCGGGCGTTGTCCCGGCCCCGGGCGTAGATGGAGGCCATGACCTCCTCCTCGCCGTACCCCTTCGCCAGACGTTCGGTGTAAAGGTTTTTGATCTCAAGGTCGTCATAGGCCTCGATGGGGAGACGGATGTTGGTCATGCCCAGCTCCTCGCCCTGGTAGATGTAGGGCGTGCCCTCCAGGCCGTAGAGCATGGTGGCCAGCATCTTGGCGGACTCCACCCGGTATTTCCCATCGTCCCCCCAGCGGGAGACGACCCGGGGCAGGTCGTGGTTGTTCATGAACAGGCTGTTCCACCCTTGGCCGTGGAGCCCCTGCTGCCACCGCTCCACGCACCGCTTCAGCCGGACCAGGGGCAGGGGGATCCAGTCCCACTTCTCGCCGCCAGGCTTCTGGTCCAGGCAGATGTGCTCGAATTGGAACACCATGCTCAGCTCCCGGCCGTCCTGGGCGCTGTACTTCCTGGCGCGCTCCACATCGGCGCCCCACGCCTCCCCTACGGTGACCAGGCCCTCCTCGATGAACGCCTCCCGGGACAGCTCCTCCAGGAACTCGTGGAGCCGGGGGCCGTTGCCGGTGATCTTCCGGTCCGGGTCCTTGGCGATCTGGTCGATGACGTCCAGCCGGAAGCCCTCCACGCCCTTGTCCACCCAGAAGCGGATCATGTCGTACAGCTCCCGGCGGAGGACGGGGTTCTCCCAGTTCAGATCCGGCTGCTGCACGGCGAACTGGTGGAAGTAATACTGCCGCAAGCGGGGCACATAGGTCCACATGGAGCCGCCGAATACCGCCTGCATGTCGTTGGGCGGCGCGTCCGGCGTACCGTCCCGCCAGACGTAGTAGTCGTGGTATGGATTTTCCCGGTCTTTCAGCGCCTCCTGGAACCAGCTGTGCTGGTCGGAGGTGTGGTTGAGCACCAGGTCCATGATGATGGAGATGCCCCGCTTTTTCGCCTCCCGGATCAGCAGTTCCATGTCCTCCATGGTGCCGAAGGTGGGCCAAATAGCCTGGTAGTCGGAGATGTCGTAGCCGTTGTCCACCTGGGGCGAGGCGCACACCGGCGAGAGCCAGATGCCGTCAACGCCCAGCTTCTCCAGATACCCCAGCTTCTGGATGATGCCCCGGATGTCTCCGATGCCGTCGCCGTTGGCGTCCAGGAAGCTCTTGGGATAGATTTGATAGAACACGGCGGACTTCCACCAGCCGAATTTCGTCTTGTCCAGCATATACACGCCTCCTCCATTATCCTTCGATCCGCTCCAGGGCCTCATAGACCCGCAGCAGCTCGCCTACGCTCCAGGCCTGAGCAAAGCAGCCCTTGGAGGGACCCGGTTCCCCGCCGTCGTAGATCTCCGGCAGCTGTCCCACGCAGCCCTCCCGGAGCATGGCCTCCATGGTCCCCAGCTGCTCCCGGACTTGGGCGGCCGCCTGGGGCGTATCGCCGTGGACCTTCAGCCAGGCCAGGTAATAGGCCCCCAGTGGGTAGGGCCAGATGGTCCCCTGGTGGTAGGCCATGTCCCGCTCCCGCTGCTCTCCGCCGTAGGAGGGGTGGAACTCCGGGTCCTCCGGGGACAGGGTCCGCAGGCCGAAGGGGGTATAGAGGTGCCGCCGGACGCTCTCCACCACCCGGCGCTCCCGTTCGGGGGACAGCATGGTGAAGGGCATGGTCAGCGCCCAGATCTGGTTGCACCGGAGCTGCTCGTCCGCGCCGGTGCCGGAGATGACGTCCTTCAGATAGCCCTTTTCCTCCATCCAGAACAGCTCCGTGAAGGACTGCTTCACCCGTTCGGCCAGCAGCCCGTAGGGCGCTCCGTCCGCGTCCGCCATGGGCGCCAGCTCCTGGAGGATCCGCAGGGCGTTGTACCAGTAGGCGTTGATCTCCACCGGCTTGCCGTGGCGGGGAGTGGGCAGGACGCCCTCTACGCAGACGTCCATCCACGTCACCTGGTCCTTCCCCTTGCCAGCGTGGATCAGGCCGTCCCCGTCCATGCCGATATCGTGGCGGGTCCCCTTCTGGTAGGCCTCTACGATCCGGACCATCACCGGCCAGGCTTCCCGCACGAAGTCCCCGTCGCCGGTCCTCTGCCAGTACAGCCAGACGCAGTTGATGAGCAGCAGCGCCGCGTCCACGGTGTTGTAGCGGGGCTCCTCCCCGCCCTCGGGGAACAGGTTGGGCACCAGGCCGTCCCGCTCATAGGCCAGGAAGGTCCGCAGGATGCTCCGGGCCGTCTCGTACCGCCCCGTGGCCAGCACGCAGCCGGGCAGAGCGATCATAGTGTCCCGCCCCCAGTCACCGAAGTAGGGGTAGCCCGCCAGGATCGTCTTTCCGCCGGTGGAGGGCCGGTAGGCGATGAAGTGGTCCGCGCTCCGGGCCAGCTCCCGGGCAACGGGGTCCTTGAAGCCGGAGTCCTCCAGGAGGGCGCGCTGCCGCGCCTCGGAGTCCCGGAGGATATCCGCCCCCGTTTTATCGGAGGGCTCTGTGGAAAACACCAGCTCCAGCCGTCCGTCCTCCCCCTGGGGCACCGTCAGCTCCGCGGCGGTACAGATCAGCCCCAGGCCCTTCTCCCGGCGGCCGTCCTTCCGGTCGTCCTCGTAGAACAGTGCCTCGCAGTCCTGTGGGACATCGGACAGCCCGGCGCTGCTTTTCACATATAATGTCAGCCCTTCGCCCTGGATCTTCCCGCCGTCACAGCGCAGGGAGACCTGGGACTGCCGGGCCTCTCCCTTGGGAGAGAACTGGAACACGGGGGTCACCCGCAGGGTGCAGGGGCCGTCCGACCGGTTCTCCACCGTATAGACCACCGCCGCCGCGTTCGCGCCATGCTCCATGCCGAAGCGCCGGACGGCCCGAACGCCGCCGACCTGATACTGCCAGCAGGGGCCGTCCTCCCAGGTGAAGGAGGTCAGACGCCGCCAGCCGTCCTCCGCCTGCCTTTCGCCGTCGAATGTCTGGCTGGAGAGGAAGACGGAACCGTCCTCCCCGGACAGCGTCTCAGCCAGACGGTGTACCAGGTTGAAGCGCTGGCTGGGCGTGTCCGCCGCCACCAGCAGGCCCTGGTCGTTGCGGGTGACGGAGAAGGCCGCCGAGGTGGACGCATAGCCGCCCAGGCCGTTGGCCAGCAGCCAGCAGGTCCCCTCCGCCTGCGGCAGGGTAAGGATATCCTTCCGATCATACACAAATTTCATCTTGCTGCCTCCTTCATCGCTGTCCTAAGATCAAAGCCGACACAGGCTCCAGGACCGCCGCGTCCCGCACCACACGGGGCTCCCGCCACGCGAAGCTGGAGCGCGCGTCCGCCAGAATTTCCCAATCGCCCCGGGGCAGGGGCAGGGAGACCCCCTCCTTTGCGGCGCTGTACGCCATGAAGAGCCGCTTCCAGGGACCGCCCTCCCCCCGGTTGTCCATCAGGACCGCCCCGCAGTCCTCCGCCGGGACCGTTACCGCCAGGAGCCGCTTCGCCGCCTCCGGCGTCTTGTCCCGCAATCCGGGCAGGCGCATCCGCAGGGCCAGCAGGCCCCGATAGTATTCCACCATCTCCCGGTTCTCCCAGGCCCGGCTCCAGTCAAGCCGGTTGATCTCCACCGGGGAGGCGTAGGTGTTCTTGACGCCTCCCTTGGTCCGGGCAAATTCCTCGCCGGATAGGAAAAATAAATGGCCCTGGCAGGTGAAATTGACCGCCGCCGCCAGCCGGTTCTGCCGCAGGAGCTCCGGCTGGCACAGCTGGAACCGGCGCTCCGGGTCCCTGGTCATGACCAGGCGGTCCCACAGGGTCCAGTCATCGTGGCAGGACAGGTAGTTCACCGTCTGGGAGGGGGCCTTGGCGCCGCCCTCCGTACAGCCGGCCCAGCCCTTGACGCAGCAGGCCAGCCGCTCCGCGTCCAGCCCGCCGCCGTTGACGAACCCCGCCGCGTCCTCGCTCCACAGGTCGCCCTTGACCGCGTCCCGGGTATCGTCGCAGAAGGCGCTGACCTGTACGTCCAGGTTGGCCAGATGCCCCTTGTCCGCCAGTACCGTCCCCGGGACGGCGTTCGTCTCCGCCGCCGACCAGGGCTCTCCCAGGATCAGCTTCTCGCCCCGGCCCCAGCGCCGGTCCAGCTCCCGCCGGATGCGGTCCATCAGCGGGACGTCCATCAGGCCCATCAGGTCGAACCGGAAGCCGTCGATATGGTACTCCTCCGCCCAGTAGAGGACGGAGTCCAATATATATTGCGCGCACATGCTCCGCTCGGTGGCCAGGTCATTGCCGCACCCGGAGCCGTCGGAGGGCGTCCCGTCCGGCTTCTGCCGGTAATAATACCAGGGCACGGTCCGCCACAGCCAGGAATCCAATCGGTAGGTGTGGTTGTAGACCACGTCCATGATGACCCGCAGGCCGTTGCTGTGGAGGGCCTGCACGGCCTCCTTCAGCTCCCGTATCCGCACCGCCCCGTCCCGGGGATCAGTGGCGTAGGAGCCCTCCGGGACGTTGTAGTTGACGGGGTCGTAGCCCCAGTTGAACGCCGCCGGATCGCCGCCCTCGTCCACGGAACCGTAGTCGAAGACGGGCATCAGCTGGACGTGGGTCACCCCCAGGCCCTTTACGTAGGACAGGCAGGTGGGGTGCTTCCCGTCCCCGTTCAGGGTGGTGTCCTCCAGGCAGAGCGCCTTGAATTTCCCCCGGTACGCTTCCGGCACGCCGGAGGCGGAGTCCCAGGAGAAGTCCTTGACGTGAATTTCATAGATCACCGTCTCCGGCGGCAGAGGGGGCGCGTGGTCCTCCGGCCAGCCCGCCGGGTCGGTCCGGGACAGGTCGATGATCATGCTCCGCTCGCCGTTGAGGCCGCAGGCGCGGGCGTAGGGGTCCGCTGTGGACCGGGTCTCCCCGTCCACGGTGACCAAATAGTCGTAATAGACCCCGTCCAGGTCCTTCTCCGTGATGTAAGTCCACAGCCCCCGCTTCTCCGGGCGGAGGGGGATCTCCTCCAGCGGGCCGCCGCCCGTCCCCTCCCGGTAGAGCCGGAGGATAACGTCCTGGGCGGTGGGCGCCCACAGGCGGAAGACCGTCCCCCGCGCCCCGCAAAAGGCGCCCAGAGGAACATCGCAGTGATAGGCCTCTTGAAAGGCGGGAGAGTCAAAGCGTTCTTTCATACTCAGCATATGGGCAGCTCCTCTACAGAAATAACGGCCTGAAACCAACGTTCCGCCGGCCGGCAGGGTATGTTGCCTGTCTTCCTCCCGGTAGGACAACAGGCCCTGCCAAAACGACAGGGCCTGCTGCACGGGAAGAGGAGGGAGTAACAAAAAGAGATCGGCGTTTCGTACAGACATGAGGCGCAGGCTTTGTCGGACCCACTATCGCGTCACCGCAGGCCCGATGGGCATTCCCGGCATCCATCAGGGCCCGCTCCCAAAAGCTTCCTCTGGAGGCGCGGACCGTCCGGCGGAAGCTAATCGATTAACTTGCGTCATATTATAATTAGCCCTCACAAAAATGTCAAGCAAAATTTTCCGGTGAAGGGTGTAGAAAAATCCGGTCGAATAATTGACATCCGGAGGGAATCCATATATACTAAATTTGCATTAACCGATTAGCCTGGCATGGAGAATGATGTTATGAACTTGAAAACCATCGCGAAGCTGGCGGGCGTCAGCACGGTCACCGTGTCCAACGTGATGAACGGGAAGCACAACAAGGCGTCCAGGGAGACCATCGAGCGGGTCCAGAAGATCATCGAGGAGACCGGCTACCACCCCAGCGCCACGGCCCGGAGCCTCATCATGAAGCGCAGCCGCATCATCGCCGTGGTGATCCCCAACCTGCACGCGGAGGAGTCCTTCTCCGCCAGCCCCTACAACACCCAGATCCTGGGCTACCTGGAGCGCTATATCCGCAGCCGGGGCTACTACATGATGCTCCGGTGCGTGGTGCAGAGCTTCGAAGTCCTCTCGGACCTGGCCACCTGGAACATCGACGGGGCTTTCCTGCTGGGAGTGGCCGCGGATGATGCTCTGGAGCTGCAAAAGAAGATGGACATCCCGGCAGTCTTCATCGACACCGACACGGAGGACGGCTCCCTGGTGACGGTCACCATCGAGGACCGCAAGGGCGGGTATCTGGCGGCCAGGCACCTTCTGGACAAGGGACACCGGCAGATCGCCTTCATCAGCACCTCCACGAAGTCCCCCGGGGTGATGCAGGAGCGGTACCGGGGCTTCTGCGACGCCTACCGGGAGCTGGGGATCGAGCTGCCGCCGGACCACCTCATCGGGACCGAGAACGTCTTCTACGAGCAGGGCGTGGAGGCCGGAAAACTGATCGCCGCCTCCCGGCCCGAATGCACGGCGGCGGTAGCGGCGGCGGACATGCTGGCCTTCGGCGTGATGGAGGGCCTGCGCCTGGGCGGACGGCGTGTGCCGGAGGACGTCTCCATCGTCGGCTACGACGATCTTCCGGAGTGCCAGTACACCCACCCCAGGCTGACCAGCATTTCCCAGCACCTGGAGGAAAAAGCCCTATGCGCCGGAAAAGCGCTCTTCTCCATGCTCCGGAATAAACCCGCCGCCCGCCACCAGACGGTGGACGTGGAGCTGATAGAGCGGCAGTCCGTGATCGACATCACGGACCGGCGTCTGAAAGGAGACACGCAATGAACATTTACAAGTCCTGTCCCGTATTGGAGAGCGAGAGATTCCTGCTGCGGCTGACCGAACAGAACGACCTCGGCGACCTGCTGGCGGTCTACAGCGACAGGAACGCCCTGCCCTTCTTTAACAGCGACAACTGCGACGGGGACAATTTCTACTACAACACAGCGGAACGAATGGCGGAAGCCTACGATTTCTGGAAGCTCTCCTATGAGAACAGCTGGTTCGCCCGGCTCTCCATCATTGACAAAGCCGCGTCACGCGCAGTAGGGACCGTGGAGCTGTGCCTGAGGGTTTCGGAAGACCCGTTCAACAACATGGGAATTTTGCGCGTGGATGTCAGAAGCGACTATGAGACCGAAGACGCCCTGTATGAGATCGTCTCCCTCACAGCGCCCCGCATGGCGGACCTGCTGGGCTGCGCCGGGGTACTGACGAAAGCCCCCTTGTACGCGGTGGAGCGGATCAAGGCGCTGCAGAGGGCGGGCTTTACAAGATCCGAGCATCTGCTGATCGGAAAGACCGGGTACGCCTACGACGGCTATTGGACGCTGCCGTAAGCGCGGTCCGCTTCTTCTTGCAAAAGATCGGGCTAATTTTTTGCCGGTCAGTTAATCGATAAACTTATATACTTTTGAAAGGAGCGCACCATCATGCCGGACAACTACAGGCTGCAGCTGCGGCCAAAGGCCAGGGCGGAAGCCACGATCACGGGGGACTGCTGGCGGTTCACCATCCTGACGAACGCCCTCATCCGCATGGAGTACCAGCCGGAGGGACTTTTTACGGACGAGGCGACACAGACCATCCTTTGCCGGGACTTCCCGGCGCCGGACTTCCAAGTCATCGAGGAGGAGGGGCGGCTGGAGATCGTTACGGAAAAACTCCGCCTCTGCTACGACAAAAAGCCCTTTTCCCCGGAGGGCCTCTCCGTGCGGCTGAAGGAGAGCTTCCACGTCCACGGCTCCATCTGGCGGTACGGCGACGCCGTCGGGGACCTGAAGGGCACGGCCCGGACTCTGGACGGCGTGAACGGAGCGGCGAAGCTGGAGAGCGGCCTGCTGTCCAGGGGCGGCTACACCGTGCTGGACGACGGCAAAAGCGCCCTGGTGACGGAGGAGCAGTGGGTCCGGCCCCGGGGCCGTGAGGCCGTGGACTTGTACTTTTTCGGATACGGCCACAGCTACATGGAGTGCCTGCGGGACTTCTACCGCCTCAGCGGGCACACGCCCCTGCTGCCCCGGTACGCGCTGGGCAACTGGTGGAGCCGCTTCTACCGGTACACGGAGGAGAGCTATCTGAAGCTGATGGAGGATTTTCACACACGGGAGCTTCCCTTCTCCGTGGCGGTGATCGACATGGACTGGCACCTGACAGATATCCCGGCCAAGTACGGCAGCGGCTGGACGGGGTACACCTGGAACCGGGACTTCTTCCCCGACCCCAAACGGTTCCTGGACCGGCTCCACCGCCGGGGGATGCACGTGACCCTGAACCTCCATCCGGCATCGGGTGTCAGCGCCCACGAGGAGGCGTATCCCGCCATGGCGGAAGCCCTGGGGGTGGAGGGCGGGGAGAACATCCCCTTCGAGCCCACGGACCCCAAGTTCATGGACGCCTACTTCAAGTACCTCCACCACCCCCTCGAGGAGGAGGGAGTGGACTTCTGGTGGGTGGACTGGCAGCAGGGGGAGCACTCCTCCATGGCGGGCATCGATCCCTTGTGGATGCTCAACCATCTGCACTTTCTGGACAGCGGCCGGGATGGGAAGCTGCCCCTGACCTTCTCCCGCTACGCCGGTCTGGGGAGCCACCGCTATCCGGTGGGCTTCTCCGGCGACACGGTGACCAGCTGGGAGAGCCTGGCCTTCCAGCCCTACTTTACCGCCAATGCCAGCAACGCGGGCTATACCTGGTGGAGCCACGATATCGGCGGCCATATGCTGGGCAGGCGCGATGACGAGCTGACGGTGCGCTGGGTCCAGTTCGGCGTGTTCTCCCCCATCATGCGCCTCCACAGCAGCAGCAGTCCCTTCTATGGCAAGGAGCCCTGGAACTACGGCATGGAGGCGGAACAGATCCTGTCCGGCTTCCTGCGCCTGCGCCACAGGATGATCCCCTACCTCCACACCATGAACTACCTGACGGCGGAGGAGGGCGCGCCCCTGCTGCGGCCCATGTACTACCATCACGACGCCTGGGAAGCCTACACGGTCCCCAACCAGTACTACTTCGGCACGGAGATGATCGCCTGTCCCATCACCACCCCGGCGGACCCCCGGACGGGGCTGGCCTCCTTCCACGCATGGCTCCCGGAGGGGACTTATTTCGATTTCTTCACCAAGAACGTCTACCGGGGCGGCGGGAGGACCGCCCTCTACCGGCCTCTGCGCTGTTTCCCGGTGTTGATCCCGGCGGGGGGCATCCTGCCTCTGGCCGGAGAGTGCATGACCAGCCATCTCGCCAACCCCGAGGTCCTGGAGGTCCAGGTCTACCACGGCGCGGAGGGGAGCTTCCTGATGGTGGAGGACGACTGCTCCGGCCGCCGGTCCTCCCCGGTGGCAAAGACCCGGTTCACCTACACGCTGCCGGGAGAGAAGGAGGCCGTTTTCCGGATGGAGCTGGAGGGCGAAGCGGATGGGATCGTCCCGGCGAACCGCACCTATCAGGTCACCCTCTTCGGCGTCCGGGAGCCGGAGGACGTGCTGGTGAGCGGCGCTGCGGAAGTTCAGCAAGCCTACCGCGAGGAGGAGAAGGCCCTGTGCGTCACCCTCGGCGGCGGGTCCATCCGGACGTTCGAGATCCGGTTCAAGCTCCCGGATCGGGCGGTCCAGGGGCCGGATAAGCTCCGGCAGATCTTCACGATCCTCCAGCACGCGCAGATCGAGTACGAATTGAAGGACCGGATCTATGAGGCTGTGAACCGGGGCGGGGATACGGCGAAGACCCTGGCGGCTCTGGCGGAGCTGGGGGCGGAGCCGTCCCTGTACGGCGCGGTGGCGGAGATATTGACTATGGACCTGTAAACCGCGCCGGAGCGCGGAAATGGAGCCGGAGACCCCGCAGGGTCCCCGGCTCCTCACCTTTTTGTCCTTTTGTATAGAATGTCATATTTTTACGGGAAAGCCCTGGCAAAAAAGGGCGATTTTCAAAAGAAAAATTCCAATCTGCTTCTAAAACGCAGGATTTTTTCATAGAATGCAATGGAAAAGTAGTGAAAATCCACAGGTTTGGGAGGCGCGTTTCTTTGCATCTGAGTACTTGACATTTTCAGTACAAGCAATATAATAGTGGTGGTTTACCGATTAAGTAATGCAAGAACATCGATAAACCTACACAAAACTTTTAGGAGGATTTTTCAATGAAGAAAGCACTTGCCCTGATCCTGACTTTCGTTATGATGTTGAGCCTGGCCGCCTGCGGCGGCGGGAACGACAACAAGGCGCCGGACGATTCCGGCTCCAGCACCCCCAGCACCGACGCTGCCAACTCCGGCGGCGAGCCCACGGAGGTCCAGGACGTGACCCTGAAGATCTGGACCGCTTCCGAAGAGCTGGAGCTCATGAAGAAGATGGGCGAATCCTTCGCCGCCGCCCACCCCGAGTACAACATCACCTTTGACATCTCCGAGATGGGTATCGACGAGGCCAACGCCAACCTGAAGACCGACGCCGACTCCGCCGCCGATATCTTCCAGCTGGCTTCCGGCGGCATCCCCGAGCTGACCCAGAAGGGCCTGCTGCTCCCCATCGGCTATGACGAGGCCGGCCTGCGCAGCCTCTATCCCGAGGGAGCCATCTCCGCTGTCTGCGGCGATGACGGTCTGATCTACGCCGTTCCCTTCACTCCCAACACCTTCTTCATGTACTACAACAAGTCCATGTTCACCGAGGATGAGGTGAAGAGCGTGGAGACCATGCTGGCCAAGGACCTGGGCGAGGGCGTCTATAACTTCTCCTTCCAGGTCAGCGGCCCCTGGTACCTGGAGTCCTTCTTCTATGCCGCCGGCTGCACCCTGTTTGGCCCTGACGGCAAGGACGCCTCCTCCATGGATTGGAACAACGCCAACGGCCTCGCCGCCGGCAAGTACATGATCGATCTGGTCAACAACCCCAAGTATGTGGAGGACAAGGACGGCATCGCCATGAGCCTGCTGCGCGAGGGCAAGCTGGCTGCCTATGTGGACGGCACCTGGAACGCCGGCCCCGTGCAGGAGGCCCTGGGCGAGAACTACGCCGCCGCTCCCCTGCCCA
>ERZ779623.455-NODE-455-length-15620-cov-16.132734_pt1 | contig 15620 bp, 27 predicted proteins | sample MGYA00514189_ERZ779623 | MGnify/ENA primary metagenome ERZ779623 (study PRJEB29562, sample SAMEA4376712) | mouse gut metagenome | isolation source: Cecum | study: EMG produced TPA metagenomics assembly of the A DSS colitis mouse model was used to assess the... | reverse complement strand
TTGGGTATTGATGCATTTTCCCCAGCTCCCGCTTGTTTTTTCCTATTATCTCCCACTCCGCCATTTTTGTCAAAAGATTTTAAACAGGCTCTAAGTGCCTGTTTAAAATCTATCAAAACGCCATCCCGGCACATCTTTTTCCGCTGGACCGCGTTGACTTGACTGGAAATACACAAAGTATTCCTGCGCCAAATCGCCTTGCCCAGCGAAAAAATCCGTCCCTGCCTGGCATTCCGCCAGATTTTAAACAGGCTCTAACAGCCGGTATTGCACCTCGGTACGAGCCCGGCTGTTTCTTTGTTCCTATACGGCTCCGCGTCCACTGCCGTGGGCCGCCCCTTCGTCTGACTTTCCTAAAAAATCAGGCAAAGGAGGCTGTCCCGTGGAACAACGAAACGATGGTCAAAACGAAGCGTTCGCCCTGTAAAACTGCTTTACAGCATATCTTCTAGCATCTCTAAAGCGAAAAAGGCGCGATCACATCCAGAAACAGCACCGCGTTAAACAGTACGAATTTTCCACCGACTTTCCAGAGACTTTACTTGCGGATGATTCTGCCCGTGACACGTTGGATAGAGTTCCTTTTTCATGGCAATGTGAAAATCAAGTGCTGTTGTCGGCCTTGGATCAGTTAACAACGCGGGAGTGCCACATCCTGTTAACGCGTCCTGAATGAGCGTAGTTACAACGAGCTGGGCAGATCGCTGGGGCTGCGGTATAACGGTACGGCGGCGGCCTATCGCCGGATCATCATAAAGCTGCGGAAAAAGTTGGGAGGTGATTAGAGAATGAATTTCAAAGACATTCTGCCGCAAGCCCAGGCAGGCCGGAAAACCGCAGTAGAGGAGCTTTTGACACGTTACCGGCCGCTTCTGGTAAAAGAGTCCATATGCGATGGCGTGTTCGATGAGGAGCTTTACCAGGAATTGTGCCTTATCCTGCTCAAATGCATCCATAATTTCCGCATCTGAACGCAATGGTACGGGCCCCGATTGAGGCCCGTACCATTGCTGGTTTTTTAGATAGCCCGTGGTGCTCCCCGTCAATGGAAACGGCGATCAGGCGCTGGTTTTTGGGCCGGATAAAGGAGAGCTCCACCGCAGGCATGAAGCCCATCTTTTTCTCGTCCACCTTGTCCAGAAGCTCCGGCACAAGGGAATTGAGCCGGAGATAGCGCATGACCTTTTTATAGTTCATGTCGTGCGCCTCGCCCACGATCTCCACGGAACGCTTGCCGATGTCGCCCTCGGCCACACCTTTCAGCCTCGTGCCCTGGTGCTTGATGTCCTCGACCTCCAAATCCAAAAGGGCGGCCAATTCGCTGGGGAGGGTCTGCTCCCGCTGCTTGTTGCTGTCCTTCATAGCCTGAACAGCCTCGTGGTCGGTCATTTCACGGACGATAAAGGGCATCTCCTCCAGCCCGGCCAGTTCGCTGCCACGGTGACGGCGGTGGCCCGCAATCAGCTCATAGCCGTTATCATGGGCGGGCCTCCTCTGTGTCAAGCCGCAAGCATATCAACTGCAAACAGGCGGTGGCATCACGGTAAAGGCCATTGGCCTCCATGTAGGCCCGGAGGCGTTCATACACATCATCCGGTATGGTTAAATTGATACGTTTCTTATCTGATGGCATAGCGGCCCCCCTTACCAGCGGCGCAAGTCGAGGATGGCCTCAGCCAGACGGCCCAGCACACGGAACACGGTGGACACCAAAACCACGCCTATCAAGACGGTGAGCAGATAGGGGATAAGCTCCGCCAGATTATCGGGCGGGAGCATATCCACGCCAATGATGTTAAAAAATTCAGCTACGACCGAAGCCATGAGAATCCCCCTTTCAGGATTTTGGCACAGGCGGCGGCGAACGCCGCCAGGAACAAGAGCAGGAGCAAGCCCTCCATGACCGTGTAATCCTGGAAGGAGGTGGTGAGGAGGGGCCGGGTCTGGTGGAGCTGGATATCAGCAAGCTGATCTGACACCAAAACAAGCTCACTCTTGATATCGCTGAGCCTGTCCAGCACCGCCAGGGTGCCGGGGTCTATCTCCACGGCAACGGTATCGCCGGGGTCTGCGGGGAGGGGTTCCGGGGCGGTGGATTCCTGGGGCGGTTCCTCCTCACCCTGGAGCCGTTCCAGAAGCTCGTCCACGGATATGACATTCATGGGCGGGGCGTCCGGGTTGTAGTCCGGGGGAAGCTCCAGGACGGGGGCCTGGGTGGGGGCGGGTTCCGGTTCCGGGGTGGGGACAGGTTCCGGGGCCGGGGTAGGTTCCGGGATGGGGGCCGGGGTAGGTTCCAGGGTCTGGGCTTCGTCAATCATCGAAAAACACCTTCCCGATAAACCAGCCGAGGATGGAGGCCACGGCGGAGAAGATAAACACCTGGAACATGGAGAAGGTCACGCCGTAGATGGTGACTTCATAGGTAAAGAGCCGCATGATGAAATTGAATAAAGCACCGATATCGCTTGCCATGGTCTTACCTCCTTAACGCTTTGATAATGCCGATAAACACCACGGCAATGACGCCGAAGGTGAGGAGCAGGGTAATTTCCGCTGGGATGAAAGGGAACACCACGCCCAGGAAGTTCAGGAAGCCGTCAAAGAGCTTGGGCACCTCGTCCAGGACGGAGAGCACCACCTCCACCACATCCTTGACCTTGCCCATCAGCATTTCAGACAGGGCGGTGAGGGCGTCCAGCAGCTTGCCCAGGATAGCCTCGAAAATCCCGGCGATACCGTCCACGATGGAGCCGAAGAAGTTCGCTATCTTGTCCCAGATGGTTTCCTTGTCGTCGTCCTTGTCCCCAGGGCCACCGGGCGGGCCTGTGCCCTGGTCGTCCTTGTACTGTTCAGAGCAGACGGAACACTGGTAGATGGTGTAGCCCTGCTGGATCATGTTGCCCTCGTCATCGTAGGCGGTCTGGACGGTACGCAGCACTTGCCAGGTGTGGCCCGTGGCCTTGAGGGTTTCCACCTTGGTTTCGCCGCACTGGGAGCAGATATATTGCGCCGTTCCGGGAGAAGTGCAGCCGGGTTCGGTGCGGTTGACCTCCTTCCAGATATGGGGGCAGACGGAGACGGTGGGGCCGGGGTCTGGGGAGCCGGACGGGCCGGGGCCGGGGTTCTCGCCACCGTCTATGATGTAATAAATGGTGTAGTTGTTGACGATGGTATCGCCCTCGTTGATGGTGTTTTCCGTGATGGTGATGTTCTCGTCACCGTACTCGACGTTTACAGTGTCCCCGGTGTCCAGGGTGATGGTATAGATACGGCCATCGTAGTTATAGGACCAGTCCGTGATGGTACTTGTCTGGCCCGTGGCGGGGTTGTAGTAAGTGTTGTTGGTTTCGTTGATGATCTGCTGATTGTTATTGATGGTGGTGATCTGGCCGTTGTCCCCTACTATGCCAAGGTTGCCGCCTGTGATGGTGGTGGGGCGGGTGGTGATATTATACTGGTTCTCAAAATTGAGGTCAGAGGATGGAGCGGGAGTAAATTTAGCAACAGGCGGTAAAAAGTTAATAGTAATGGAATAAAACGAATATTGATTATAGTTATAAACATAAATATCATCATCAATCGTATCAACAGTTCCCGCAGAATAATACGTGCCTACACGTGAACCAAAATCATATCCATCACTCCCAACAGGCCCTACGCGACTTCCTCTCGTGCCATCTGTCAATACATAAGAACATTCCATACGTGGTGTAGACAACACATAAAATCCATCATAAGGACGTTCCAAAACAGCTTTATAAGAAAAGCCAGCATTACTAAAAGAAGAATGACCCGACCTCAAACGAAATGAAACGGAATTTGACGAACAAGAATAAGAAGCAATGTAACCAAAATTGTTACCATCAAAAGCCGACAAGGTATGAGATTTACAATCAGATACATGAGTATACCTTGAACCAGTATAGTAGTTGATATAATGAGTTTCAATTGTATACGGAATCAACAAACAACCATCTGAACTGTAACCAGGGGCGGGGAGGGAATCGACCTGTTGCTTATGCACTTTCTTGCCCACGATATCGGCGGACTCACCGCAGTAGCGGCAGACATAATATACGCCGTCCTTGCCGTCTACTGTAGTAGTGGTTTGTACGAACTCGTGGAGGCCGTTGGTGTTGGGAGATTTGGGGCATCTGTCTTTGTCGAAAATGCTCTTGAATTGATTGTTCGACATCTGAATCCATGTCCAAAAGTCCCCAGATAACAGAGAATTTAAGGAACTGCTATCAGACGCAAAAACCGGAACGCACAACATAGACAGCAAAAAACCTGCCATAATCACAGATAGAACACGAAGGATACATTTTTTCAACTGTTGATACCACCCAACACTACATGGTAAAATTTTGACAGAACAAAAAGGGGGAGAACATAATGAAAACCGCAAAAAAACTGCTTATTGCCGGAATTGTACTAATTCTATTTGGTTTTATCAGTGATTTCCTAATTGCCGTACCATTTGGGTTACTATGCTTTTTAGGGGCATTCGTTCTTGTTGTTTTTCAGGGTATCATGGAGATTCTCAATAAAAACAAAGCCCCCAAGAGTGGGAACTATTCGGAGGAAGCCCGAAGAGCGTGCGAGAAAGTCACGCCGAAGCGAAGCAAGGACACCACACCGCCTTGGGAGGAATGATGTAACACAAACCCAGACCGCAGCCAGCTGGCCATGGGCGACGGAGTGTGTTACAGAATGGGGCCGTGAGAAATCACGGCCCCTCGTCTTTTTTGCGGCGGATGCGCCGGAGGATGGCGCGGCACAGCTCCCGCATACCCAAATAAATGTTGAAACCCAGGTCTGCGGCAAAGTTAATCGCCCAGCAAAACACAACAATCGCGATAAACCAGGCAAAACCCACAAAGGCCAAGCCTTCATCCATTGAGCCGCCAGTGTGTTCCGCCCAGCGGGCTACAGCGTCATATAAACCATAATTCATGAAATACCTCCTATTCTTCCGGCCTGATCTCCAGCCGGGGACACCCTTCATCCAGCCTCACGGCATAATCCAGCGCGGCACGGGCCATAGGCCAGCTTTCGCCCTCATAGAGGGCGCGGCCCTGGGCGTTGTAAACGGTGAACCTCACAGCTTCCGCCTCCCCACATACATGAGCCACCGGAGCATTCCGGCTATCAGCAGGAACACCAGCAGGCCCAGGAGCAGGGCGAAGAAGGGCACATCGAGCAAGGCCCGGAGGGTATCGTCAAACAGCCCCAGCACCTGGGGCAGAAATTCCTGCAATGTCATTGCCATACCTCCTTATGAGGGGGGCGGGGGCGAACCCCCGCCCCTTCGGGGTTCAGCCCCGGGCGGCGTTGCGGATGGCGCAGAACGCGCCCACGCCCACCGGGATCAGGGCCGTGGCCACCATCACCGTGAGGAAGGGGTTGGACGTCATCAGCGTCCACACCTTGCCCATCAGCTCCACAATGGTGTCCATCGCCTCCATGACGGCGGGCATACCCGTGGTGGTGGTCTCCGAACCAGCGGCCAGAGCGAAGAACATAGAACTACCTCCTTTTGTTTTGTCCAGGGTGGATAGGGACTATCACGCCGTCACAAAGCCTGGCGGCGTTTGTAACACATTGCCGGACGCCGCATCGAGCGCAGCCGCTCCCGGTTGTGTTACAGACTGCACATGGGCGCACTACGCCCGCAGGGGATAGAGCGCGTTGTAGTCCGCGATGAGGAACCGCTGTTTATCCGACAATCGGGAGCTGGCCTCCACCGCCAGTTCAAAAATCTTGGGGAAGCCCATGGTCTGAAACAGGATGGCCAGGGACGGCCCCACCTGGGCCTCCACCCAGCTGGCGATATGCTCCACACAGTGCTGGACGGTTTCACGGGCCACCAGCCGGACGGATTCCAGCTCGTCCACAAAGGCTTGCCACCAGGGGCAGACGGTACACCGGGTGATGTTGGTATCGTCCCGGATGATGAAGGAAAACTTGTCGTTGATCACCTGTGCCGCCAGCTTGCCCACGTTCTCGGCGTTGGTGAGCTTCTGGCCGAAGGCTTGGGCGTTCTCACCGCGCATGACAAGCTCCACCCGTACCCAGTGCCCCGATTCACCCCGTTCCAGGGCCTTGTCGTAGATACGGACACGGAAAGCGGAGGATTCCGCGCCTATGTAAACGGTGGTGCCGGAGCGGTCGGTGCCGTCATAGCCGAGGTACAGGGTACGCTTCATCATCCGACTGTTAATCTCATTGCCCTGCACCTTCCCCACGATATCGTCCATACTTAGATAGCCCTCCCGGTCGTCACAGGCGATATCAATGCGGGAGATGTTGGCGGACGGTTCCGCCGCCAGGAGTTGGAACAGGACAGGGAAAGCGGTGCTGGCGGTGCCCTGGGTGTCCTTCGCGCCCTTTATAGTTAAACGGGACATAGTTTCAAAGGCGCGGCAGCCGTTGCCGGACATACTGACGCACACGCCCATATCCCGGAAATATTCGTTTTCACGGGGGTCATATAAGACCTGGATATCACCGAAGCGCAGCACCCGCTGATATCCCATCAGGCCGTAGGGGGCTTCCTGGAACAGCGCGGGGTCTAAGCCCAGGTACTTCTGAATCACCTGGGCGGGGTTTTCGGTATTTTTGATGGAGAAGGTCAGCCAGTCTATTAACACTTGGCACTTCATCGGGTTCCCTCCTGTCTGTCATGAGTACCCCCGTGATTACTTCCGGGGGTTCCCGGAGGCCGTTCCCGACCTCCGGGATTCCGTAACTTGTCCAGTTGGCGGCTCCACAGGCTATCTCACGACAGGCTGGTTACCATGGGTCAGCCGTAGAGATAGGCGGCAAGCTCTGCCCACTGCTCCTCTATGGCGTCAAATTCTTCATCCGTCAGGTCTGTCCAGGGCTTGTCCATCAGGCCTCCACCTCCAGCATATCCACCAGACGGGCGGCCTTGCCGTTCTTGGTGTCGTAGACCTCGTAATCCAGCTGGTACGTTGTGCCGATACTCAGCCCTTCCGGGTCGATATCGCGAGGACAGCTCACCGATTCCACTTTGCTTCCCTTCACTCCGCGCACGCTGTCCTCCAAATGCACCAGGTGCAGCCCGCAAAATGTATGCTGCTTCCCGTCCTGGCCTTTGTACTCTCTCACTTCCTTGCCTACCAGCTTCGCCACTACTGCCATTTCTGTGTCCCCCTTTCCATAAAAATAACAGCCGGATCAGCGTGATCCGACTGTCCAACCTCATATTACAACTTGCCGTGGAGCCTACCCCGACAAGTTGTGCTTGACGGGTAGACAAAAATGTGTTAACATTAGGTAAAAAGATGCCCTTGCAAGTTTATGCAAGGGGTTTTCTCTCTTGACGTACACCAATTTTAGACAACGGGATATATTTAGTGGCCGGAATTTCAGGAGGTGGTTAGGGTGTCATTTGCACGAGAAATTGGATTTGCTGTTCAGCGGGCATCCACAGATCACGGAGTGAAAGATAGACTCTGCGAGGAACTTGGCCTTACTCCACAGGAACTGAAAAAGCTGTACAAGGGGAGGATTTTCCTAACAGGGGCGGATTTGGATAAGCTTGTTGCACTATGTGGAGTGCAGCCTGAGACATTGGTGGATGCTGATCCTACTGAGTATGATGCACAGGTGGTTCACTGCATGACTGAATTTAAAAATCGTGAGAACAGAGAGATGATTTTGGATTTAATTGATGCGTATATAGATGCAAAGGAAGCACTTGCAAGGAAATAATTGTGCAAGAGCTTATGGGCAGGCAGAGAGGAAATTGCTTCTTGCCTGCCTATTTTTCTGCAAGGGAGTGATAATATGCTGGATTTGGATAATATTTTTGACATTCCTCGTGAAAAGATAGATTTCCTGATAAAAATCATTCAAGGTAAACGAAATAGCGTGAAAAAGGCAGGCCTCTATATCAATGAAATTGTACGAGAGGATATTTTTGGTATTCTTGAATACTATTGTACTGTTGTTTTTTATCCCCTGCCACCTGAAGAAGAAAACGACGGATTTCACATTACAATGCCAGTTGACTATAAGAAAGAGGGGGAGGAAGAACATTTTGTTTTTTTAAACACCGCAAAACCTTTAGAAAAGCAGGTCTTCGCAGCAGCACATGAGCTGGGACATATTTGGGTGGATCTGGATAAGTTTTGGGATACTATATTGGGAAAGGAATTTTTGCGAAATCATGACAATGAAGAAGCGGTTATGAATCGTTTTGCAGCAGAATTGCTGATGCCTTATAGTTTGTTTAGACAGTCTGCGGATGAACGATTGAGAAAGTTTGTCAAGGAGGATCATGGAATTTACATTGATGATGCTTTCCGTGTTATTGCGAGCCTCATGGATGAATTCTGTGTTCCTGCTCAAGCAGTGATTTGCCGATTCTACGAGACTGGGCTGATGAAGAAAGAAATATGTAAGCAACTGTTAGCCGGCCCAATTGGTGAAATTAGCGTTGAGAAGTATCGGAAGTATGCTGATTCGTTGTTGGAGGAGTGTATACAAGAGGGGAGCTATACGAAATTACTCAAGGCTACAAATAAACGTGGGATCAAGGATTTTCCGGAGGTACTGAGTGCAGCTGAGCAGAAAGGCGTATTTTCGCTGGAGAGGGTAGCTCAACTAAGGGAGATGCTTAAGATTCCAAAAATTGAGGGTTTAGCCGAGCTAATTGATGTAGGAGAGACAGAATAAGGGGCGTGATCGCTGTGGCTGTAGAAGAACGGCGGGTGGTTCTCGACACAGATTTTATTGGAGGAATAACAAGCTACGAAGCAGGAGATGGAGCGGGCTTGTTTTGCCGGGTGTTTCGAACGTTGGATAAGTGTCCGGTTATTCATCCGTATGTGGCCGAGTACGAACTAAGCAGCAACGCTATAGCACAGAGCCTGATAAGTAGTGGAGAACTCATAGTTATACCATATGCCGATTTTTTGCCAAGTGATGGATTTAAACAGATCTTGTACCGAAAAACCTTTCAAGATTTGCATACAATTATTCGTGAGGCACATATCCCGCGAAGAGGATGTCCTGAAATGCTACCTTTAGGGCTGAAAGATGATATATTTGGGCGTCAAGCGGGAAGAAGTTTTGGTGAGATCCATTCGATTCTTATGGCGGTCGAATTGGGTATACCATTGTTTTACTCCAATGATACAGGCACTAAAACAGCCGTAAATCGTTACCATACAGGTCGATTGATTGTCCAAAACGCAGAAGAGGTGTCAGAACTCTTGAAAGAGGCAGATCAATCTCAGGTAACAGGGGCGGAACGGCGTTTTATTCGTCATTTCTATACGAGAAATCGGCACTGACTGGTGGGGGTATTCTTTAGTGGTGAGTACATACTTCGGTACTATGCTTGAACAGTTAACGGATGGAAAGCGCTTGACCCACAACCTGACCCACAATAGGAAACGAGCGGGCGGAGGCAGTGGAGCGGAAAGCACCATTGTCTCCGCTTTTCTGGAACAAAAATGCCCCCAAAGCGCCGGATGGAGGCGTTTCGAGGGTGGGCAATCAGTTGGTAAGGATGAGGTCTCCAGTTCAAATCTGGATAGCAGCTCCAAGAAACTCCTGAAATCGCTGGATTTCGGGAGTTTTTGTTCTGTTTTTATCAAAAATAATGTGGGTCAAAAAGTAGGTCAGGTTGGGTGACCCACAACTTGACCCACACGGGGAAATGTCGGGAAAGGTTCAGAGAGCACCGGGCAGGAAGTTTGGCCTTCCTGCCCGGTGTTTTTGATGGGTCATGGGGTGTGTTTACATCATCTGGCTCATGAAATTTCCCATGGTTTCCGCAGCCTGGTCCTGCATCTGCCGCGTGGCGTGGGTGTAAGTGCGGAGGGTGAACCCTGCGTCATAGTGTCCCAGCATACTGGAGACGGTCTTGATGTCCACGCCATTCTGCAACGCTAAGGTTGCGAAGGTGTGACGCAATGCGTGGAAGGAGATATGCTCCAGTCCGGCGTCCTTGAGGATCTTCTCATGGAGCTTCACCACCGAGTCGGGGTAGTACATCTCACCTGTGGTGCGGGATGGGAACATATAGGGGCTGTTCGGATGCTTCTCATGTTCCTGGATCAGCAGGTCTACCGCTTCCTGGGGAATGGACACCCTCCGCACTGAGGTTTCCGTCTTGGGCCGGGAGAGGGTCAGTTTCCCGCTGGGGTTTTTGATGTACTGCTTGCTGACCGAGATCGTCCGGTTCTGGATGTTCAGGTCATTCCAGAGGAGGGCCACCAGTTCACCCTTCCGCAGGCCGCTCACCAGCTCCAGGTAAAACATGGGGAGGACTCCCCGAGCGTTGGCGGCGTCCAAGTAGGCTTTGAGCTGTTCGGGCCGGAGGGTTTTCATCTCCACCTTCTGTACTTTGGGGGCGATACAGTCGTCGGTGGGATTCCTGGCGATGAGGCGTTCCTTCACCGCCCGCTCAAACGCGCTGTGGAGCATGAGGTGGACGCTTCTCACTGTGGTGCTGCTCAGGCCAGGGTTGCCGTGTCCGCTCCGCTGGTTCACCCTGCCATGCTCCATCAGGTTTTTGTACATCTTTTGCAGGTCGCGGGAGGTCAGCTTCTTCAGCTTGAGCTTTCCAATTCTGGGGATGGTGTAGGTCTCAATCATCAGCTTGTAGCGGTCAGCTGTGGCCTGACGGATGTTGGGTTGGGCGTAGAGATCGTACCAAGCGCGCAGCCAGGTGGCTACGGTGTGCTCGTCGGTGCGGGTCACGTCCACCTGCTGGGCCTGTTCCACCGCCGCTTTGAGCTTTTCCTTGGCTTCGGCCTGGGTGCGGCCCAGGACGTTTTTGATGATGCGCTTGCCGGTGTCGGGGGCGTAGCCCGCCGTGTAGCGGCCCTCCCAGCGGCCATCGGAACGCTTTCGCAGATTGCCCTCGCCATTGGCGCGGCGTTTTGACATATCTTATCCACCTCCAGTTCTGATATCGCCATCGTTTTCATCCATGCACTCCATCGTGATCTTGGCGCCCAGCCGGAAGCCCAGGATGAAATTTTCCAACGCCGTGATGCTGTCGATCTCCTGTTGCGATTCGATCAGCTTTGCCAAGACCGCCTATCCAGCCTCGTCGAGCTGCTCCGCGAGCTGGTTTTCAAAGCGGGCCACACGGTCTGCTGCCCGTTTTAGCTCTGAATTGGGCGCCATGTCCTGCGTGTTGGGTGTGATGTTGCCATAATAGAGATCTTCCAAGGTATTTCGCATGATTTTCGCCTCCTTTGCAGCGACACACCATACCACAGGCTGGCGGAAATAGCTACGGCAAACGGGAAAGATTATCAGTTTGGACACATCTTTTTTCGTCTGCGGTGGCGGGCGTTCTCTTTGTAGACACTGGTGCAATCCGCATCCCCGCACAGCGGCGCACAAAGGGGCCGACACCGCGTTCTATCTGTGGGGGGGGCACGAATGCCATCGGTCCCGCAGGATGGCCACAAACCACTTCACAGGGGCAGACGCGGGGAAACAGGTTGGGCGGCGCTCCGTATCTGCGGAGCGCCGCCCGCTTATGCTCCAGTGCCTATTCTGGGTAGCGGGTGTAGAGGGTGAGACCAGGCTGTTCCTCCAGCCACCAGCGGGGGTACTGCCCGCCCCAGTATGCTTTTTGGGTGGTGCCGCTGTCTGTGAAGGTGACCCACTCCGCGTCAATCTTTATTACTACGATGACGTGTCCATTGCGTTCGTTATCGTACCTGACCAAATCGCCGGGGCGGATCTGCTCCCAGCTGGGCCGATCCACCCGCCGCCAGGGCAGATTTCCAAACGCGGCGTCCGAACACAGGGTGGCCCAGCCTGCGCAGTTCATGCCGCTGTAGTAGGGCCCGTTGCTGGTGGAGCGGTAGGGTGAGGGCCAGACAGTGCCGTGAGGATACTGCTTGCGAAGGGCTCGCAGGGCGGCCTGGACGCTTTCCTCGGTGGGGCCGGACGGTGCGGCGGGGGTTTCCTCCTGGTATGGTTGGGTGCTGTCAATGTAGACGGAGTTGGTGGCGGTATTGTAGGTCACGCCGAAGTCTACCGCTCTGCCGATGTCCCGGAGCTTGACGAAGTTGTTGCCGTGGATGCTGTACGCCTCAAACTCTACCTTCTGCCCATCCACATGGATGGGCTGGCTGCTGGGCCGAGCGGTGAGGTAATCCGCCGCCTGGGCGGCGGGGCCGCTCAGTGCGAGGCCAGCGAAGATGCCGAGCCCCATGAAGATCGCATCCCGTTTTCTGTTCATGATGATTCCCTTTTCAATTGTGTTGCGCCTTTGGCAAACACAACCATGCTGGAGGATTGTCAGGAAGTCAAGCACAATTGGAGCGGCGGTGTGGAGAAAAACAGGGCGGCAAACGAAGCACTTTACACAACGGGGGCTTCCCTATTGTTTTCTGTGGCGCAGATTTTACGGGGGTCACATGGTCTGCTCCCAGTGCTGTCCGCCGCTGAATTTCTGGCCCAGGGCCATCTTCTTGATGGCTTCCCGGCGGAGCTGTTTGCTGTCCGTCCAGGTGGGTGGGGCGGGGAGTTGCCATTCCACGTCACGCTCCAGGTCGGCCGCCACCTGGAACCATCCAGCGGCCAGTTCGCCCATCCAGCCTTCGTCCGGCTCCGGGGTGACAGGACGGAAGCCTGTGGCCTGACGGTAGAGAAACAACGCCTCCAGATTTTCTTTGAGGAAGGTTTCGTCGTGGAGGCTGCTGTCCCGGCACTTGCGTCCGTTAGGGCAGGTGAAGGTGATGTGCTTCCGCTTCGGAGACCAGCTCACCTCGTAACCTTCCAGCTCCATGTTTTTGATGAAACTCTCCCGGCTGGCGGCGTATTCCAGTGCCTCGTTGATGGCCTGGATGAGATCCAGCTTCCAGCTGTCGCCGCGCAGACTAGCTTGATACTCGCCGGGCTTCATGCGCTTCTTTTTCTTCCTGGGATTGCACTCGTCCAACACCAGCAGACTGTGGGCCAGACAGATTTGGTCGTTTACCTTGCGGTGCATCAACAGGTCGCTGTAGCTCTGATGGAGCTTGTGGCCGTCCTTGTGACTGACACTGTTCACCACCATGTGGTTGTGCAGATGGCCGGTGTCCACGTGGGTGGCGACCACCACCTCGAAGTCCGGGAACTGCTTCTGCACAAACTCCAGACCGATGGCGTTGACCTCCTGGGGTGTAACGTCGTCCCCCGCAGAGAAGGACTGGACGAAGTGGTAGAACTGCGTCCCTCCTGTTTTGCGGAAGCGCTCCTTGGTCATCTGCATCTCGATGAAGGCGGACTGTGGAACGCAGTTGCTGCCGGTGACCAGCCACGCATCACCCAGGCGCGTTTTTTTCTCCTGCTCCACGTAGTCGAGCACGCCGCGCATGGAGCTGGCGGACTGCTTTTTGCACTGGATCGCGGTGAAGGTTGCCATCAGCGCACCTCCCGAACCAACACGCTCAGCGTATCGCACAGCTTGGTGTATTCGCAGACCAAATCGTCCCCGCGCAGAACGGTGATCCGTCCCATGTTGGCCAGGGTGGTGAGCTGGTTGAGGTTGCGGCCCTGTGCTTTCAACTCGGAGAGCAGATCGTCCGGTCCGTCCACCCGGACGATCTCCTTCCCCAAGGCGCAGGTGGTGAGGTAATCCGTGACAGTCATCCCAGCGGCCTTGGCCCGCTGGCGGATGGCTTTTTTGTCTGCCAGAGTCATCCTGGCGGTGATGATTTCGGTTTTCTTCTTCTGCATTAAACTCCTTTCTCCCCCTTTAGGGGGCAGGGGGGGCCGGGGCATAGCCCCGGCGAGTGCGGCACGGCGTATAGCCGGACGCGATGCTTGCCCTCGCCGGAAGAAATTCCGCTCCGCTACGTCCCCGCCTGCGGCGGGGACTTCGCCCGCTCCATTCCTTCCGGCTCTCCCCACAAAGCCAAAAGGCGGCTTTGCGGGGGCCCCGGCGAGGTAGGCCTTCGCCCCAACGGGGCGTTTCTGCGGTGCCCTTACCCGGAGCTCCCACGGTACAGCGGCGGGCTGGGCTATACACACTCGTGCATGGTAGGCCACACGGGGGCCAACGCCGCATTTCAAGGGCTGGGAGGTGTGTCATTCTCCACCTGTCCAACAGGAGGGCCACAAGGGGCCTCAAAACGCGAAACATGGGGTCATGCACCGAGTTGGGTATGGGCGCGGGCAGTTTCCAGTGCCAGCCGCTCCAACTGCTGATGGTAGTGCAGTTCCAAAACATCTTGAAATGGGGAGACGGTATAGAGCAGATTGCCATTTCGTTTTACGCCAGCCTTGGTGGTAACGGTGGTGTTTTCAGTTTGGATAAGGCCCTTGCGTTCGAGCGCGCCGACGTATTTTGCCACCGTGTTTTCCGTCATGTCAACCGCTTTGCCAATTGTTTTGTAGCTGGGCCAGCATTGGTGTGTTTTGCGATTAGCACAGCAGAGCAGGTAGGAATAGACGGCCAGCTCACCAGGGCAAAGGCCGAGGATAAAAATTTCATTAGGGAAAGGGAACGTGTTTTTCAAGGGATCATATTTTTGTCGCCGGCTCAACCGATTTCACCGCCCTTCGTATGCTGCTCTACCCACTGAATAAATTTTTCTTTGGGCACCACGATTCGATTGCCGATGTAGCTTTGCAAATGGAGCACAAATTTTTTGCATATAAAGCCCAAAAATAAAAAGCTTAAAAACCCGCTTTTGTAAATGCAGGAAAAGGCGTTTAAGAGGTCAAAAAAATCCTCTTAAACGCCTTTCCTTTACCTGCAACCAGCAGGCGGCTTGCTTCAATTGCCATGTTCCTCGGCAATCAGATCTTTCCCCGTCTTGCGTTGGTAATTTGGTATGTACTCGAAGATATCCGAAACATCACAGCCGAGTGCCTCACACACCCGATCCAAATTCTCCAGAGTTATCCGTGTGGCAAGGTCATGGTACAACTCGTTGATAGTCGTCGCACGGATGCCTGTTATTCTGGCCAGTCTTGCTTGGCTCCAACGCTTTTCTCCGAGGATGCGTGAGAGATGATTCACAATCATCTAATCGCCCCTGTACAGGACTGTATCTTAAATATGGGGCGCTGCCTTTGTTTCGGAAGAATATTCCGTCCTGCGTAATGCTTCAAAAGTTTTTGATGATCAATTCCGCAAATGGTACTCGTTTGTCGCTGTTCCCAGCCAGCGTATTGCTGCGGACGACGGTTTCCATGCCGCACCATGCGTACTGCTCCCTGATGAAAGCATTATCATTATACCTCATTGGCTGTCAGCCTGGTTTTTATTGTTGCACCCGCTTTCTTAACCTGCCATCATCAGTGCGGGGAGGTCGTCCCCCGCAGACGGGCCGTGGCCCATTTCGGCTCAATGCTCGTTAAAATACTTCAGATAATAGGTCTTGACCGCCGGACTGGAAATGGCGTAGCCGTTGACGGTGCAGAACCGGGCGATCATACTGAAATTGAGGTTTTGCTGTTCCTGCATCTGTGCCAGCATCCCTTCCACCTGACGCACAAGTTCTTTGGGGAAGCTCTCCAGCTTGCACCGGGCAGGGCCGTAATAGGTCGGGCGGGTGCTGTCCAGTTCGGCCTCTAAGAGCCTGTTTAAAATCTATCAAAACGCCATCCCGGCACATCTTTTTCCG
>ERZ779623.444-NODE-444-length-15912-cov-22.900549_pt1 | contig 15912 bp, 14 predicted proteins | sample MGYA00514189_ERZ779623 | MGnify/ENA primary metagenome ERZ779623 (study PRJEB29562, sample SAMEA4376712) | mouse gut metagenome | isolation source: Cecum | study: EMG produced TPA metagenomics assembly of the A DSS colitis mouse model was used to assess the... | reverse complement strand
CCCTGGGGCACTACGTGCGCCAGTACGGCGGTACCATCCCTCTGGGATGGTACCGCCGCCCTGGGGCACTACGTGCGCCAGTACGGCGGTACCATCCCTCTGGGATGGTACCGAATAAGCCTTGCCGCCGGACTTGGGATCACCTTCGGGGGCTGCGCGGTCCTCTCCCTGCGTGACGGGGCGTTGAACGAGCTGTTCCTGGAGGGGATGTCCCCCGGTCCCGCGCTGATGGCCTTCGGCCTGTTCGGGCTGATCCTGTTCGGAAGGGATCTGCCTGACTGGGCGGCGCGGCCTGTGGCGAGGCTGGCCCAGGCGTCCTTCTGCATCTACCTGTGCCACATCCTGTTCCAGCGGTGGTTCCTCCGGCTGGGGCTGAGCGGAGGGGCGTCTCCCTGCGTGCTGGCGGTACCCGGCATGGCCGTGCTGCTGGCGGTGTGCGGCTGGCTGGCGTGGGAGGTGCTGCGCCGCGTTCCCGTTGTCAAATCCTATCTGATCTGAGAAGCTGCACCAACCGCCTCAGCACCCAGCTTTGCGGCCCAAATTGCCGCTGGCTGCGTTGAAAAATCTTGAAATACACAAAGTATTCCTGCGATTTTTCGCCTTGCCACCGGCAATTTTGGCTCGCCAATCTGAATATTTCGGCGATTGGTACAGCTTCTGATTCTTATCATAAAGGGGTATGAACGCTATGAACAACACGGAAAAGACCATGGAAAAGATCGTCGCCCTCTGCAAGGGCCGGGGCTTTATCTTCCCCGGCTCCGAGATCTATGGCGGCCTGGCCAATACCTGGGACTACGGCCCCCTGGGCACCCGGCTGAAGAACAACGTAAAGGACGCCTGGCGCAAGAAGTTCATCCAGGAGCGGCACAACAGCTTCGAGGTGGACGCCGACATCCTCATGCACCCCCGGGTCTGGGAGGCCAGCGGCCACGTGGCCAGCTTCTCCGACCCCCTGCTGGACTGCAAGGAGTGCAAGCTGCGCTTCCGGGCCGACAACCTCATTGACGACTTTGACCCGGACGCCCACGCCGACGGCATGACCAAGGAGGAGATGTTTGAGTATATCAAGGCCCACTCCATCCCCTGCCCCCACTGCGGCAAGCACAATTTCACCGGCATCCGGGAGTTCAACCTGATGTTCGCCACCCACCGGGGCGTCACCGAGGACAACAAGAACGTGATCTACCTGCGCCCGGAGAACGCCCAGGGCGAGTATGTGAACTATCCCAGCGTGCTGCGCTCCATGCGGGCCAAGCTGCCCTTCTCCATCGGGCAGATCGGCAAGGCATTCCGCAACGAGATCACCCCGGGGAACTTCACCTTCCGCACCATCGAGTTCGAACAGATGGAGTTCCAGACCTTCTGCAAGCCGGGGGAGGATCTGGACCTCTATGAGTACTTCAAGGGCTTCGGCCGGGAGTTCTTCCTGTCCCTGGGCATCCCCGCCGGCCACCTGCGCTACCACGACCACGAGAAGCTGGCCCACTACGCCAAGGCCGCCTGCGACATCGAGTTCCTGTTCCCCTTCGGCTGGGGGGAGATCAACGGCACCCACGACCGCACCGACTTCGACCTGAGCCGCCACCAGGAGTACAGCGGCCAGAAGATGGAGTACCTGGACCCCTACACCGGGGAGCGGTATATCCCCTATATCGTGGAGTCCACCTACGGCCTGGACCGCACCGTGCTGGCCCTGCTGTGCGAGGCCTACGACGAGGAGGTGGTGGACGCGGAGAAGAACGACGTGCGCACCGTCCTCCACCTGCACCCCGCCATGGCCCCCATCAAGTGCGCGGTGCTGCCCCTGTCCAAGAAGCTGGGGGACAAGGCCATGGAGATCCGGGACGAGCTGTCCAAGCACTTCATGGCGGACTACGACGACACCGGCTCCATCGGCAAACGCTACCGCCGCCAGGACGAGATCGGCACCCCCTACTGCATCACCGTGGACTTCGACACCGTGGGCGATGGGGAGAAGGAGGCCGACCACGCCGTCACCATCCGGGACCGGGACACCATGGATCAGGTGCGGGTGCCCATCAGCGGGCTGAAGGCCTGGCTGGAGGAAAAGCTGGCTTACTAATTTTCTGTTAAAAAACGCGGCCGCCCCTGTGCAATCGGGGGCGGCTGTGTTATACTATGGGAGAAGCACGCCCCTGAAGCTGATTGACTGCCGGGGCCGGACGGCCCCGCGGAGCGAAACCACACACAGATCGGAGAGAACCAGATGAGACAACTCTTTTCCTGCTTCCTGTTCCAAACCCGGCCGGGAGACGGCCTGTCCCCCAGGCGGCGCGGGGCCTTCTGGCTGTGGAACGCCCTGCTGGTCACCGGGGCCGCCGTGGGGCTGGGGCTGGCCTCCCTGCTGCTGGCCACGGGGCAGTACAGCGCGCGGGTCCTCCTGCTGGACTACATCTGCCACCCTGTCCTGCTGCTGCTGAACCTGCTGCCCCCGCTGCTGCTGGTGGGCCTGCTGTACGCCGCCACCGGGCGGGCGTGGCTGGCCTGCCTGCTGGCCGCCCTTCCGGTGCTGGGGCTGTCCCTGGGGAACTACTACAAGCTGGCCTTCCGGGACGATCCGGTGATCGCCTCCGACCTGCTGATCTTGGGGGAGGCGGGGAAGATGGCGGGGCAGTACAAGCTGTTTTTCTCCAACAAGGCGGCGTTGGCCCTGCTGTGCGCCGGAGGGAGCGTCGCGGTGCTGGCCCTGTTTGCCCGGGGCAGGCCCCGGGGCCGCGTCCGGGCGGGACTGGCCGCCGCCGCGGCAGTGTGCGCCGCCGCGCTGATCCCGGTGTACGCCAGCGACAGCGTGTACAGCAAGAACACCAACACGGCGCACATTAACCAGTGGTCCACCACCCAGCAGTATGTCTCCCGGGGCCTGCTGTACCCCTTCCTGCACAGCGTGAAGGACGCCCTGCCCGACCCGCCGGAGGGCTATGACCAGAAGGAGGCGGAGGCCCTGCTGGCCCAGTACCGGGACAAGGACATCCCGGAGGACAAGAAGGTGAACGTGGTGGCGGTGATGCTGGAGGCCTTCACCGACTTCTCCGCCTTTGAGGGGATCGAGTTCGCCAAGGATGTGTACGCCCGGTACCACGCCCTGGAGGCGGAGAGCTATACCGGGAACCTGTTGACCAACATCTTCGCCGGGGGCACGGTGGACACCGAGCGGGCCTTCCTCACCGGAATGGGCCTCAAAAATACCGACTACCGCGCCAACACCTCGTCCTATGTGTGGTATCTGAAGGACCAGGGCTATCAGACCTTTGGCGGGCACCCCTGCAACAACTGGTTCTACAACCGCCAGAACATCAACCGCTACCTGGGCTTCGACGAGTACCGCTTCGCGGAGGACTACTACGGCCCGATGTACGGCGCGTCCCCCACCCTCAACGACTACCTGTTCCTGACCGACCTGGCCAACACGGTGGCGGAGCGGCTGAAGGCGGACGCCCCGCTGTTCTCCTTCTCCGTCACCTACCAGGGCCATGGGCCATACGCCAGCGACGCCTCCTGGTGGAACGAGGTTGACAGCTATATTGGGAACAAGGACCTGCCCGAGGATCAGCGCACCATCCTGGCCAATTACCTGGGCTCGGTGGAGAACACCCAGATGCACCTGGTCGACCTGGTGGATTCCCTGCGCCGGTCGGAGGAGCCGGTGGTGCTGCTGCTGTTCGGGGACCACAAGCCCTGGCTGGGCAACGGCAATTCGGTATACGATGCCCTGGACGTGGATCTGTCCCGGACGGACGCGGCCAGCTTCTACAACTACTGGTCCACCCGTTACCTGATCTGGGCCAACGACGCCGCCAAGGAGGCCGTGGGCCACGACATGGTGGGGACGGGGCCGGACGTCTCCCCCTGCTTCCTGATGAACGTGCTCTTTGAGCAGCTGGGCTGGGAGGGAGACGCCTATATGCAGGCGGCGGACGCCTGCCGCCGGGAGGTGCCCGTGGTCCACTCCTACGGCATTTACTTCACGGCGGACGGCGCGATGAAAACCGATGATGCGCTCACCGATGAACAGCGGGAGCTGGTGCGGCAGTTCCGTTGCCTGGAGTATTACCGCCAGCACCATTTTTCCGGAGGATAAGAACCCCTGGAGCCGCAGCGGAAGCCTTGTTATACGGCGTTCGCTGAAAAACACAGGCCCCGTGCCTTCGCCTACGCGGCGGGCACGGGGCCTGTCCTGTTGTCCGGGGGTTACGCCTCCGGCCGGGGGGCCAGGGGCAGGATGTCCCGCCGGTAGACCCGGCGCAGAAAGACGGCGCACAGGGCGGCGGAGAACAGCTCCGCGATGGGGAAGGCCCACCACACCGCCTCCAGCCCCAGGGTCCGGGACAGCAGGAAGGCCACGGGAAGCAGCACCGCCAGCTGCCGCACCACAGAGGCGGCCAGGCTGATCAGGCCGTGGTTCAGGGCCTGGAATACCGAGGAGGCCACAATGCCGAAGGAGGCCAGCAGCCAGCTGATGGAGATGATCCGCAGGGCGGGTATGCCGATGGACAGCAGATCCCCCGCCGCGTCCTCCTCCGCCTGGAAGATGGACAGCAGGGGGCCGGGGAAGAACTGGAACACCAGGAAGCCCACGGTCAGCATCACCACCGCGTACAGCACGCTGAGCCGGATGGTGCGGATAATCCGGCTGGGCTTCCTGGCCCCATAGTTATAGGCCACGATGGGCACCATACCATTGCAGAGGCCGAACACGGGCATGAAGAAGAAGGACTGGAGCTTGAAATACACCCCGAACACGGCGGTGGCGGTCTTGGTGAAGGACAGCAGGATCTGGTTCATGCCGAACACCATCACCGAGCCGATGGACTGCATCACAATCCCCGGCAGGCCCACGGAGTAGATCCCCCGGATGGTGGGCCAGTGGGGGCGGAAGCCCCGGAAGGACAGGCTCACGTCCGGATTCTGGGCCACGTTGAAAAAGACGGAGATGCCGCAGCCCACGGTCTGGCCGATGACGGTGGCCAGGGCCGCCCCCGCCACCTCCATCCGGGGAAGGGGGCCGAGGCCGAAGATGAGGATGGGGTCCAGGATGATGTTCACCACTGCTCCCACCGCCTGGGAGATCATGGACTGGAAGGTGCGCCCGGTGGCCTGGAGAATCCGCTCCAGGGTCACCGCCCCGAACAGGCCCATGCTCAGGGCGCAGCAGATGGTCAGATAGTCCCCGCCGTAGTGGATGATAGGCTCCACATCGGTCTGCACCTCGTAAAACAGCCGGGAGCAGGTGAGGCCCAGCGCGACGAAGGCCAGACAGCTCAACGCCGCCAGGAAGATGCCGTTCACCGCGGCCCGGTTGGCGTTGTCCTGGTTTTTTTCCCCCAGGCTCCGGGACAGCAGGGCGTTGATGCCCACGCCGGTGCCCACGCTGACGGCGATCATCAGGTTCTGCACCGGGAAGGCCAGGGAGACGGCGTTCAGCGCGTCCTCGTTGAGCTGGGACACGAAATAGCTGTCCACCACATTATAAAAGGCCTGCACCAGCATGGAGATCATGATCGGGATGGCCATGTTCAGCAGCAGGGTGTTTACCGGCATGACGCCCATTTTGTTTTCAGCCGCGGGATGCTCCGCCATGGTTCGTCTCCTCCCATCCTAATTTGAAGGTTGTTGTTTATTGTCACATAAACCGCTATTATAAGGGATTTCTTTTTTCTTGTCAATACAGGGGAGGGCGGGAAATTGCTTGCTATTCCAGCCCGCGTCTGGTACAATGAAAAAAATTCGACAAAATTCGACAAAGCGGCGGCGTGTGGAAGCCATTCCCAGGAGAGCCTTCGCCAAATCTGCATAGCATAGGAATAGGGCAAACAGACATGGGAGGCGGCCAGGGATGGATTGGGAGCGTATAGAACAGGGGACGGCCAGGACGGCGGCCCAGCTGCGGATTCAGCTGGCCCAGATGACGGCGGCCAGCCAGCTTTTGGAGCGGTGTGCTTGGGATGAGAAAAGCAAAGGCTATTTGGCGGCCCTGAACCAGGGGATCTGCCGGATGCTGCGGATCGTGGGCCGGATGGAGCTGTGCGCCCGGCTGGAGGGGCCTGCCAGCCCGGAGCCGGTGGACCTTGCCGCCCTCACCCGGGATCTGGGAGAGCGGATGGAGGGTTTGCTGGACCGGGCGGGGGTGGAGCTGACGGTAGACTGTCCGGAGCGTCTGCTGGCCCGGGCGGACGGGGCGTTGGTGCGGCAGCTTTTGCTGGAGCTGGTGTCCAACGGGGCCGCGGCGGGCAAGTCGGTGAAGCTGGTACTGAAGCGGGACGGGGAGGACGCGGTGCTCACCGTGGAGGACAACGGTCCCGGCCTGCCTGCGGAGCGGGCGGCGGTCCTGTTCGGCGGCGGGGAGGAGGATCTGCCCGACTGGCGGCAGGGGGGTATCGGCATCGCGGTGTCCCGGCGGATCGCCGCGCTCCACAACGGACGGATATTCCCGGTGTGCGAGCCTGGGCGGGGACTGCTGGTGATGGTTTCCTTCCCCCTGAACCAGGCGGGCGGGGAGGGATTCCGGTGCCCGGAGGTCACCTTCGACCGGGGCGGCTTCGACGAGGCGGTGGTGGGGCTGAGCCACCTGCTGCCCGCCGGGGTGTTCGCGCCGGGGGAATGCGAATAACAGGAAGCAGGGCGTTGCCTCCAGGCGGGGGCGGCGTCCTGTTCCATTATCGCGCCCGGGGCAGGGGGGCGGCCTGCCGGGAGATGGTGTCCGCCACGGCGGCCAGCACCTCGCCGTGGGTCTGGTCGAACAGGTGGGTGTAGATCCGCTGGGTGATGTTGGGGCTGGCGTGGCCCATGGCACGGCTGATCTGGTACATGGGCACCCGGGCGTTGTTGGCCATGCTGGCGAAGGTGTGCCGCAGCCCGTGGAAGGTGATGGGGGGCAGACGCCGCTGGGCCACGAAGTCGGCCAGATCGGCGGACAGCACGTTGGGGTGCCAGGGCACCCCCTCCGGGTTCAGAACCAGGTAGTCGTCCGGGCCGCAGGGCAGGCCGTCCCATCTCCTTTGGGTCCGGAGTGCCTGGAGCAGGTCCAGCAGGCCGTCCAGCGCGCCGATGGACAGGGTGCGGCAGCTGTCGGCGGTTTTGGGGGTCTTCTCCACCACCCGGTAGCCCACGGTGGTACGCACCCAGCGCACGGACAGAAGACCCGTCTGGAGATCCACGTCCCGCCAGCGCAGGCCCAGCACCTCGCTGCGGCGCAGGCCCAGGTGGCAGGCCAGCTTCACCGGAAGCTCCAGGGAGTGGCCCTCCACCTCCCGGAGGAGGCGGCTCAGGCGGGCGGGGGTGTAGTACAGCACATCGGTGGAGGTGGCCCGGGGCGGGGTGGCCCGCTGGGCGGGGTTGGCGGGGATGACCCCCTGCCGGAAGGCGGCCTTGAGGGCGGTATGTATGAGGACATGGTGCTTGCGGATGGTGTTGGGGGACAGGCCCTTTTCCTCCGCCAGCCACTGGTAGTAGCCGTTGATAAGCTCCGGGGTCAGGTCGGCCAGCCGCACCTCGCCCAGGGCGGGGCGCATATGGTTGCGGATGATGTTCCGGTAGCCGTTGACGGTGGTTTCCGCCCGGTTGGGCTCGATGTCGTCGTCCATCCAAAGCTCCAGCCATTGCCCCAGGGGGGCGGTGGCGTCGGCGGCGGGGGCGGCGTTGGGCAGGGGGAAGCCCACCGCCGGGGGGCGGGACAGGGGGCGGAGGGTGATGCGGTTGGCATGGGCGTTGGTGTGCTGCATGGTAAATGGCTCCTTTCCTGAGTAAACGTCCGTGGATATGGGCGGATGTGGTATTATGTTAAACGTTTGGACGGGAAAGGGGAAGGGGGGAAATTCACAAACTTTTTCCGGTTCCCTCTTGACAGCGGGGGCCGGACAGGGTATAATGCAAAAAGTGTTCAAAGACAGCAGGCGCGAAAGCGTAAGTCCTGCCGAGAATGCAGCCAACCCGTTAAGTTTGCGCTGTTTTCGTGTGGACACGAAAGCGGCGTTCTTTTTTCGCCGCCACCATTTATTCGGAGGTGAATTTAACAATGCCTAACGCAAAGGTTCTCAGTGAGAAGCAGGCCGTGGTGGCCGCCCTGGTGGACAATCTGAAGGCCGCCAGCTCCGGCGTCCTGGTGGACTACAAGGGGATCACCGTGGCCGAGGACACCGCCCTGCGCCACGAGCTGCGGGAGAGCGGTGTGGAGTACGCTGTGGTGAAGAACACCCTGCTGCGCCGCGCCCTGGACGACGTGGAGCTGAGCGAGCTGGACGAGGTGCTCAACGGCACCACCTCCATGGCCATCTCCAAGGACGACCCCATCGCCCCCATGCGCATCGTCAACAAGTACGCCAAGCAGCTGGGCGACCGCTTCAACATCAAGGCCGGCTTCATGGACGGCAAGGTCCTCCCCCTGGACGACGTGTACGCCCTGGCCGAGCTGCCCTCCAAGGACGCCCTGCTGGGCCAGGTCCTGGGCATGATGCTGGCTCCGATCACCAGCCTGGCCATCGTGCTGAAGGCTATCGCGGAGAAGGACGGCGAGGCCGCCCCTGCCGAGGAGGCCCCCGCCGCCGAGTAAGCGGCACACATACTTTAAAATTTGAAAACTTAGGAGGTAATTCATCATGGCAAGCGAGAAGATCACTGCTCTGATTGAAGAAGTCAAGAATCTTACCGTTCTGGAGCTGAACGACCTGGTCAAGGCCCTGGAGGAGGAGTTCGGCGTTTCCGCCGCCGCCATGGCCGCTCCCGCCGCCGCCGGCCCTGCCGCCGCTGTGGAGGAGAAGACCGAGTTCGACGTGGTGCTGGCCGGCTTTGACGCCGCCGCCAAGATCAAGGTCATCAAGGTGGTCCGCGAGATCACCGGCCTGGGCCTGGCTGAGGCGAAGGCCGCCGTCGAGGGCACCCCCAAGACGCTGAAGGAGGCCCTGGGCAAGGAGGAGGCCGAGGAGCTGAAGAAGAAGCTCGAGGAGGCCGGCGGCAAGGTGGAGCTGAAGTAAGGGACGGAGCGGATTGCTTCCGGTACTCTGACCTTGAATATGGTTTCACTCTAATAACGACCAAAAAAGGACTCAGGAATTTAGGTTCCTGGGTCCTTTCTCTATTGTCTTTCCTCGGGGAACCGGAATGGTGAGGATTTTAGCAAAGAAATTGATAGCGTAGAAAACCATGTGTGTCTCACTCTGGTTTGTCGTGTACTATATGAATCGCATAAAGGTATTTTTAAGAACACGAATTTTGCTTGCGATTGTATTGTGAGCCAAGCTGCCATGCAGCCACTTTGTAGGCTGAGAACAGAAACGGTATCCAGAGTACAAGCAGGCAAAGGGAACAATAGAACTGCTTACAGTCAAAAGCAATGTGGAGCGGATTTTAGGAATGCCAGAAGCGGTCAGCCACCAACAAACACGCATCGGTATATATTGGCGCATTACTTACCGCTACCACTACGATCAATTTTACACCAATTTTACAACACCAGCCTTTTGACTTTTACACAGCAGCATTATCCTTTTCTCGTACCCAAAAGTCGAAAGGAGAAATTTGAACATGAAAAAATTTGCAAGTCTTATGGTAGCCGCTGTGCTGGCTCTGTCGGTTATGGCGGGATGTTCGCAGAAAATGTCTGGAACCGTCACCACTGACGGCTCAACTTCCATGGAGGAGGTGATCGGTGCGCTGGGTGAGGCGTTTATGGAACAGAACGGTGGCGTGACCTTCACCTACAACCCCACCGGCTCCGGCTCTGGCATCCAGGCAGTCTTGGAGGGGCGCTGCGACATCGGCCTCAGCAGCCGCAATCTGAAGGAGGAAGAATCCGCCCAGGGCCTGACCGGAACGGTGCTGGCCTATGACGGCATTGCGGTGATCGTCAACCCCGACAATCCCGTTTCTGATCTCGATGTAGATACCATCGCCAGAATCTACACCGGCGAGATCACCAACTGGAAGGACATCGGCGGACAGGATGCGGAGATTGTCCTGATTGGCCGGGAAGCCGGCAGCGGAACCAGGGACGGCTTTGAATCCATCACCGGCACAGCAGACAACTGCCAGTACCGCCAGGAGCTGACCTCCACCGGCGATGTGATCACCGCCGTGTCCCAAAACCCGGACGCCATCGGCTATGCCTCCCTCGCCTCCGTCAAAGACACCGTGCGGGCCGTTACCGTAGGCGGCGTGGCCCCTACAGAGGACACGGTGAAGGACGGCAGCTACGTCATCCAGCGGCCCTTTCTCCTGGTCACAAAGACGAATGCGCCCCTTTCCGCACCGGCACAGAAGTTTTTCGACTTCGTAACCTCTCCTGATGCCGTGGGGCTGATTTCCAACGCAGGCGTTGTGGCGGCAGGCTGAATATGGGGCATAAAAGACAACTGGCGGAAACCGCCGTCCACGGGATATTCCTGATGCTCGGGCTGGTGACGGTGGGCTGTGTCCTGCTGATCACCGTATATCTGGCAGCCTCCGGCATCCCTGCCATCCGGCAGATCGGGCTTGTGCCCTTTCTGCTGGGCGACACCTGGGAATCCACCGCCGCGCAGCCCTCATACGGCATCCTGCCCTTCATCCTCACCAGCATTTACGGCACAGCCGGGGCCATCCTGTTCGGTGTTCCTTTGGGATTTTTCGCGGCGGTCTATCTGGCAAAGCTGGCTCCGGCCCCAGTGAAATCCATCATCGAGGCCGCCGTCAGCCTCCTGGCGGGCATTCCGTCGGTGGTGTACGGTCTGGTGGGGATGCTGGTGCTGGTACCGGGTATCCGGGTGCTGTTCCATGTGCCGGACGGAGCCAGCCTGCTGGCGGCGATCATCGTCCTGGCGATCATGATCCTGCCCTCCATCATCAAGGTATCCATCACCGCGCTGGAGGCAGTCCCGAAGGAGTACGAGGACGCATCCCTGGCCCTTGGCGCGACTCCCATAGAGACCTATTTCCGGGTATCCGTCCCTGCGGCGCGAAGCGGCATCGCGGCGGCGGTGGTGCTGGGGGTGGGCCGGGCCATCGGGGAGGCCATGGCGGTGATGATGGTATCCGGCAACGCGGCCAATATGCCCTCGCTGTTTGAAAGCGTCCGGTTCCTCACTACGGCGGTTTCCAGTGAGATGTCCTACTCCAGCGGCTTGCAGAGACAGGCTCTGTTCTCCATCGCCCTGGTGCTGTTTCTGTTCATCATGCTCATCAATGCCGCGCTGAATTTCTTCCTCAAGAGGGACAAGGAGGGCTGACGATGCCGGGTAAACCGATTTCTCCATCCCGGAGGGCCTATACTGTCACGATGAAGCTGCTGTGTGTCCTGTCGGCCCTGCTGGTGTGCGCGCTGACGCTGTTCCTTATCGGCTATGTAATGGCGGCAGGCCTCCCTAACCTGACCTGGGAGCTGCTGACCACCAAGCCCAGCTACTTGTTGGACACCATCGGCATCCTGCCGGACATTCTGAACACCATTTACATCATCCTCGCCGCCCTGCTGATCGTCCTGCCTTTGGGGGCAGGGGCGGCGGTCTATCTGACCGAGTACGCCGCAAATAAGCGTCTGGTGTCTGTCATCGAGTACGCGGCGGAAACCCTCTCCGGCATCCCGTCCATCATCTACGGCCTTGTGGGGATGCTGGTGTTTACCGGCGTGTTGGGAACCTCTCTGCTGGCGGGTGCGCTGACGCTGGTTATCATGAACCTGCCCACCATCATGCGAACGACCCAGGAGAGCCTGAGAACTGTGCCCCAGAGCTACCGCGAGGGGGCCTTTGGCCTGGGGGCCGGAAAGTGGCGGGTCATCCGCACGGTGGTGCTGCCCGGATGTGCGGGCGGCATCATCACCGGCTGCATCCTGTCGGTGGGGCGTATTTTGGGTGAATCGGCGGCGCTGCTGTTTACGGCGGGCTTTGCCCATGCGCTGAACGGCTTTTTTACCGGCCTGACCAGTCCGGGGGCCACCCTCACCGTGGCGCTGTACGTCTACGCAAAAGAGCAGGGAGAATTTGGCGTGGCATTTGCCATCGCCGCGATCCTGATGCTCCTGACGCTGGCGGTCAACCTGACTGCCGCCCTGGTGGGCCGCTGCTTCAAGAAAAGGAGGGCGCTATGAACAACGCAATTACCGCAAAAAATCTATGCCTGTGGTACGGCAGCGCCCAGGCATTGAAAAATATCAATATCCAGATTCCAGAGAACAACATCACCGCTCTGATCGGCCCTTCCGGCTGCGGAAAGTCCACTTTTTTGAAAACGCTGAACCGCATGAATGACCTGATCCCCGGCGTGAAGATCACCGGAGAGGTGCGGTATCTGGATACGGACATTTTCGCTCCCGGCCTGGATGTGAACGCTCTGCGTAAGGAAATCGGCATGGTGTTCCAGAAGCCCAACCCCTTCCCCATGAGCATCTATGATAACATCGCCTACGGCCCCCGCACGCACGGCGTCAAAAACAAAGCCAAGCTGGATGAACTTGTGGAGCAGTCCCTCCGGGGGGCGGCCATTTGGGACGAGGTGAAAGACCGGCTGAAAAAGAACGCCCTGGGCCTGTCCGGGGGCCAGCAGCAGCGGCTTTGCATCGCCCGCGCCCTGGCAGTGGAGCCCAAGGTGCTGCTGATGGACGAACCCACCAGCGCCCTGGACCCCATTTCCACCTCCAAAATTGAGGAGCTTGCAATGCAGCTGAAAGAGCGGTACACTATTGTTATCGTGACCCACAATATGCAGCAGGCGGTGCGTATTTCAGACCGCACGGCGTTCTTCCTCTTGGGAGAGCTGATCGAGTATGACGAAACGGAAAAGCTGTTCTCTCAACCGGAGGATCAGCGGACCGAGGACTATATCACAGGGAGGTTTGGGTGATGCGGAGCAGATTTGACAGCCAGCTCGCCCTTCTGAATACGGAGCTGATCCAGATGGGCGCGCTGTGCGAGGAGGCCATCTCAAAGGCGGCGAAGGCATTGGAGGCCGGTGATCCTGCGCTGGCCGAACAGGTCAAGCCATTAGAGGGCGAGATTGACCAGATGGAGCGGGACATTGAAACGCTGTGCCTGAAGCTGCTGCTCCAGCAGCAGCCGGTGGCCCGGGACCTGCGGCAGATCTCCGCCGCCATGAAGATCATCACGGATATGGAGCGCATCGGAGATCAGGCTGCCGACATCGCGGAGATCATTCTGGCAATGCTGGCCCAGGGGTATGTGCCGGAGGATGTGGGCCATATCCGGGAAATGGCGGCGGAGGTCATCAAGATGGTCACGGAAAGCGTAGATGCCTACGTCCAAAGGGATACTGTTCGGGCCAGGCTGGTGATTGCCCATGACGACATTGTGGATCAATGCTTCGACCGGGTAAAGCTGGTGCTGATTGGGAACATCGCGGCAAATCCCGCCTGCGGCGGACACGCCCTTGATCTGCTGATGATCGACAAATATCTGGAGCGCATTGGAGATCACGCGGTCAACATTGCGGAATGGGTGATTTTTGCCGTGACAGGCGAGCATAAAGGAGAGACGCTATGATCTGGTGTGTAGAGGACGATGCCAGCATCCGGGAGATTGAGCTTTACACCCTGCGCTCCACCGGCTTTGAGGCCAGGGGCTTTGAGGACGGCGGAGCGTTCCTGGCGGCGCTGGAAACAGAGCGGCCGGAGCTTGTCATTCTGGATGTCATGCTGCCGGGAATGGACGGCGTGGAGTTGCTGCGGCGGATGAAGGCGACGGTACATCTTGCGGATATTCCCGTCATCATGGCCACCGCCAAGGGCGCGGAATACGATAAAATCCAAAGCCTGGATCTGGGCGCGGACGATTACCTGGTGAAACCCTTCGGTATGATGGAAATGGTGTCGCGGGTAAAAGCCGTCCTGCGCCGCTGCCAGCCAGCATCTCCGGCAAAGCAGTTGACAGCCGGTGGTCTGACGATGGATCTGGAGGAGCGGACAGTTACCGCGGATGGCGCGCGCATTTTGCTGACCTACAAGGAGTTTGAACTGCTCCACCTGTTTCTCTCCCGCCCCGGTGCCGCATTTACCAGGGAGCAGCTTCTGTCCAGCGTTTGGGGCGTGGATTACGCCGGGGAGACGCGGACAGTGGATATGCACATCAAAACGCTGAGGCAGAAGCTGGGAAGCTATGGCGGGATGATTGAAACGGTGCGGCATATCGGCTACCGGCTGGAGGCAAGGGCATGACGAAGAAAATCCTTCATTCCATTCTGCTGGCGGCGGTTTCCGTTCTCCTGGCGAGTCTGGTTCTCATCATGGGCTGCCTGTATGACTATTACAAAAACGTGCAGGAAAAACAGCTGCGGGATGAGCTTCGCCTGGCCTCCTATGGGGTGGAGGCGGGCGGGAGCGGCTATTTGGAGCGGCTGGCCTCTCCCTACCGCGTTCCGTCCATAGCGGACTGCCGCCTGACCTGGATCGCCGCTGACGGAACGGTGCTGTTCGACACCCACGTCCCGGCGGCGGAGCTGGAAAACCACGGGGACCGGGCGGAGGTGAAAGAGGCCCTGCTCAAAGGGGAGAGCGGCGGGGTCCGTTACTCCAAAACACTGACTGAGCGGACGCTGTACTGCGCACAGCGGCTGGCGGACGGGACCGTCCTGCGCATTTCCATCAGCCAGCTGACGGTGTTTGCCCTGGCCATGGGGATGCTCCAGCCGATTCTGCTTACCGCCATTTTAGCGGTCATTCTCTCCGCTGTGCTGGCCCACCGGATGGCGAAAAGCATTGTCGCGCCGCTGAACAATCTGGATTTGGACAACCCTCTGGAAAATAATTCTTACGAGGAACTGTCCCCGCTCTTGGTGCGTATCCACCAGCAGCACCGGCAGATTGAGGCACAGCTCCGGGCGTTGAGACGGAAAACCGAGGAATTTGAGCAGATCACAGAACACATGAGCGAGGGGCTTGTCCTGTTGGACGGGAAAGGCGTCATTTTGAGCATCAACCCCGCCGCGAGGACGATCTTTCATACGGACAGCTCCTGTGTTGGGCGGGAATTCCTTGTGGTAGACCGTGACCATGCGATCAATCTTGCCATCCAGGCCGCGCGGGAAGGGGGCCACAGCGAAGTCCGGGCTGTGCGGAATGGCCGGGAGTATCAATTTGGTGTCAGCCGGATCACGGTGGACGGCGTTGCGGCGGGAACGGTACTGCTGGCCTTTGATGTGACCGAACAGGCCGCCGCGGAGCGCAGCCGCCGGGAGTTTACCGCCAACGTGTCCCACGAGTTGAAAACGCCCCTGCAATCCATCCTGGGCAGTGCCGAGCTGCTGGAGAGCGGGCTTGTCAAGCAGGGGGATGTTCCGCGGTTTGTCGGCGTGATCCGTACTGAGGCGGCGCGGCTGGTTACGCTGGTGGAGGACATCATTCACCTGTCCCAGCTGGACGAGGGGACTGCGCCGGAAAAGGAGCAGGTGAATCTTTTGGAGCTTGCGGACAGCGCGGCTTCCGCTCTGCGGGAGCAGGCGGAGGAACGGCGGATTTCCCTGTCCGTGACTGGTGAAGGGGCCGTGGTAAACGGAGTGCGGGGGTTCTTGTATGAAATGTTCTATAATCTGATCGATAACGCCATCAAATATAACATAGACGGCGGCAGGGTAGAGGTTTCCGTTTCGGCAGGTGATGCCGGCACAACTGTTTCTGTGAAAGACACCGGGATCGGCATTCCGCCGGAGTATCAGGCCAGGGTGTTTGAACGGTTTTTCCGGGTGGATAAGAGCCGCTCCAAGGCTTCCGGCGGCACCGGGCTGGGGCTGTCGATTGTCAAGCATATTGCGCAGTACCATCACGCGGAAATCAGATTGCAAAGCGGGGTTGGAGCCGGAACCAATATTGAAGTCTTGTTTGGCTTGAGGGAAATGAGAGATTTTTGATGCTTTTAGGAGTAGGCCTTGTTTGAAAAATCAAGGAAGGTGTGCTAAATCAACAAAATAGCGATA
>ERZ779623.437-NODE-437-length-16101-cov-25.231522_pt1 | contig 16101 bp, 16 predicted proteins | sample MGYA00514189_ERZ779623 | MGnify/ENA primary metagenome ERZ779623 (study PRJEB29562, sample SAMEA4376712) | mouse gut metagenome | isolation source: Cecum | study: EMG produced TPA metagenomics assembly of the A DSS colitis mouse model was used to assess the... | reverse complement strand
CTTATTATAGCAGGGGCGGCGCATTTTATCAAGAAGGTGATTTTCATAGAACCCATCTGCCCCGGCCTAACCCGCGCCGCGTTCCTGCTTGAGCGCGTCTGTGCGCCCAGGTGCGATCCCCCGGCCTACTGCGCCGAGGCCGCCCAGCTGCTGGCAATGCTGGAAGCCGCCCGCAGGGATAGCGAAGGGCGGGAAGCTGTGTCCGGCGGCACCCGTCCAAATCCAATCAATGAGGTGATGACAAAATGAACCTTGAAGCTGTACTGCCCGCTCTGCGCAGGGCTGGGCTCCTGCTGGACCATACGCCCCGCAGCGTCCGGTTCCAGAGGCTGACCGCGTGCCTGCTTCAAACCCTTTCCGACTCCGCCGCCATCCCTGCCCTGTCCGCCGGGGATATCCAGCGGTATTCCACCCTGGCCCTGCTCCATGATATCGGAATGCGGACGGTTCCCCGGGAAATCCTTGAAAAGCCCGGAAGCCTGACCCGGGAGGAGTTCCTGACGGTGAAGGCACATACCACCCAGGGCTGCGGCCTGCTGGAGGGGGTGCCGGAGCTGCGGGAGTGCGGGGTGTTTCCCGATGTCTGCGACGTCTGCCGCCACCACCATGAGCGGTGGGACGGCTCCGGCTACCCGGACCGGCTGGCCGGGCCGGAGATTACCCCCTGGGTCCAGGCGGTGGGGCTGGCGGACGCCTTTGACGCGCTGCTCCGCTCCAGCGTCTATAAGCCCGCCTACCCGCTGGGACAGGCGGTGGGGATGATCCGGGGCGGCGCGTGTGGGGCCTTTGATCCGGCGATGCTGGTTTGCTTCAGCCAAAACATCAGGGCCATCTGTGGAGCGGCTTTCGGTTAAGCAATGAATCATGATATCAATTTTAAGGAGGAACTCATGCAGACCAAAGAAAATTTCTGGGGGCGTCTGTGCCTCCGCCTGTCCCGCCTCTATCTTCAGATCATGACGGCGGCGGCACTGTGCGCGCTTCTCATCCTTCCCGCCATGGCCTCTGCCAATACCGCCGGAAACGATATGTGGACGGTGGCCCAGAACATCATCGTGGACGTGTATAACCACATCGCCGGAATCAGCACCGCCCTGGCCGGGCTGATGTCCGCCGTTGCCGTCATCGGCGTGAAGCTGTCCGGCAACCAGCACAAGTCGGATCAGGCGTGGGACTGGCTCAAACGCATTTGGGCGGCCTGGGCCATCATCAACGGCATCGGGGCCTTCATCGCCTACATCACCCCGCAGTTCTCCGGCTTCAACACCCTGACGCCGTAACGCCATGCTGGAGCTGATTTTTCGCGGCTTCCTGGAATGGATCTACGTCCTGCTGGTGGAGATCTGGGGGTTCATCGCGGACGGCCTGCTGGACATCATGGGCCTGGATTTCGCCTACCTGCAAGCCCACATCCCCATCATCCCCCAGATTTCCCAGGCGGTTACGGCGGCGGGCTGGGCCCTGCTGCTGGGCAACCTGGTATTCCAGGCACTGAAAAGCATGGCGGCGGGCCTGGGCTTCGAGGGCGAGGACCCCAAGCTGCTGTTCTCCCGCACCTTCGTCTTTGCCTTCCTCCTGCTGGCCAGCCCCCAGATCTGCCGGATCGGGCTGGACCTCACCTCCAGCGTCATGGACCTGCTCAGCGTGCCGGACGCCACCGATGTGGCCCTGGTAGACGAAAGCGTGTTCGGCGCGCTCACCGCCTCCTGGATCATGGCCATCATTTGCAACGTCATCGTCATGTTCAAGGTGCTGAAGCTGGTGGTGGAGATTGCGGAGCGGTATGTGATCCTGGCAATGCTCACCCTCACCGCGCCCCTGGCCTTCGCCATGGGCGGGAGCAAAAACACCGCCTCCATCTTTAACGGCTGGTGCCGGATGTTCGGCTCCATGTGCCTGCTGATGGTTACCAACCTGATATGCTTCAAAATGCTGTTCTCGGTGGTGTCCACGGTGCCCTCGGGGCTGGACGTGCTGCCCTGGATGGTACTCATTTTCGCCATCGTGAAGGTGGCCCACAAGTCGGACGCCATCATCACCCGCATCGGGCTGAACCCGGCCATCACCGGCGGGCCCGGCCGGACCTTGCCCGGTATGCTGGCCTACACGGTGGCGCGCACAGTGGCGGCCGGCCTGACAAAGGGCGTCACAGGCGGCGGTGGAAAAACCGCCGCCGCGTCCAGGTCCGCCGGGAGGCCCGGCAGCACCCGGTTTAACGGCTCCCGCTTCGCCCCCGGCGGCGGGGCGCGGTTCAACGGCGGTACTGGAGCTGGCGGCGGGCGGTACAGCGGCAGCCGGGACAATGCCCAAAGCGGCGGGGATGAACCCCGGGACGGCGGCAGATACGGCTCCCACAGCACGGAAGGACGCCAATCCGCCCAGCAGCCCAATGCCCGGCAGGAAAATCCGGCCCAGTCCTCCAGCCGGAACAGCAATACCAACACCGCCGCGCCGCACGCTCCCCGGGGCGGCGGACGGCCCCAGCACAGCCGGAGAAGCTCCGCGCCCGCTGGAGCCGGCCATCCCCGCAGCTATGTGCCGCCTGCCGCCACACCCAAGCCGGGCGCGGCGGGAGCAGGCGGATCTCAGCCGCCTGGAAGTCCCCGGTCCGGCCCCGCTGGGGCAACGCCCAGAAGCGGTGTCTCCCGGCCCGGCCCCGCTGGAGCGACGGCCAGAAGCGGCGTCTCCCATCCCGGCCCCGCTGGAGCGACGGCCAGAAGTGGCGTCTCCCGTCCCGGCGCGGCAGGTACGCCGCCGAAAACCGCCGCGCCAAAGCACCCCAGCAGCCCACGGCCCGGCGCGGCAGGAACCGGGGCCTCCCGCCAGTCCACCCGCGCCACCCATTCCGCGGGTGGCAGTACGGTGAACAGCTCCAGCCAGACCTCCACCCAAACCAACGTCACCATGGGCGGGGGCAGGCCGGGAAATCCGGCGGCACAGGCCCAGCCCGGTCCGGCCCGGACGCCCCGACCCGGCGGACCGGCGGTTCCGGCATCCGGGGCAGAACCGGGCAAGACCCGGGCCACCCGGCGGGAAGGTCCGGACGCTGCCGCAAAAACGCCCGGTGCTCCGGCCGCCCCCGGCGTATCCCAGCCCGGTCTCGCGGGAAAGCCCTCCCGCAGCACCCAGCGGCCCGCTGACGCCCCACCCAGGCCCGGCAGGAACGCGGCCCCATCCTCGGGCCCACACCCTGTAGGCGGCACACCCTCCGGCCCGGCCCCGCAGGAACGCACCCACAGTCCCGGACGCAGTACGGGCAACGCTCCAGCCCCCAGCCCGGCCCCGCAGGAACGGCGCGGAGCCTCCGCACCCGCGGCTCCCGCAAGGACGGGCGGCCCGCCCACGGCCCGTCCCGGCCCGGCCGGAACCGCGCCCGCCGCCAAGCAGGCGTCGGGAAAGCCCCAGGCGGCCAAGAGCCGCACGACGCGGGCAAAACCGGGCTACCGCCCGCCGCCCCGTCCGAAGGGAGGGAGCGGCCATGGATGAACAGGAAAACCGGGGCGGTGCGGCCAGGGCGGCGGCGCATATCCTGGCCGCCCTGGCCACCACCGGGGCCAAGGGTGCGGCCCTGGCCGCCGCCCAGGAGGCCGCGCCCTTCCTCATAAAAGCGGCCGCCGGACTTCTGATCCTCCTGCTCCTCATCCCCATGCTGGTGTTCACCGCGATGCCCAATATGTTTTTCGGCTACGAGGGCTCCGGCACGGAGGACGTGACCCACATGACCCAGCAGGCCATGACCCTGGGCGGCGTCTACATGAGCCTGGAGGATTTCGAGAACACCCAGGTGGACTCCATCATCACCAGCATCCTGGACGAATATGAACGGGACGGCGTAGAGATCGACGAGGTGAGGATCGACAGCGAATTCGATGAAAACGACCTGGCCTGGCTCATCGCCATCAACTCCGCGGCCTACCAGCAGGACCTGGACGCCATGAACGCCCAGAACATCCGGGCCTTCTGCACCTCCCGGCTCACCCACGAATACTCCCTGCTGGAGGGCGAGAAGACCGTGCTAAAGGTGACGGTGAAGCACTTGGACCCGGACAAGCTCATGGAACGCCTGGGCTTTGAGGAGGAGGGCCGCACCTGGGCCGGGGCCCTCTACGAGGTGCTGTCCGGGAGCAACGCCCTGGAGGAATACGCCCCCTACTTTGAGCAGTACCGGCCCAGCTACGGCGGCGAGCCCTCCGGCCCGGGCGGGGAACACGGCTCCGGCTACGGCAACGACATCGACACCTCCCGGTTTGTCAGCCCCGGCACGAAAAACAACCGGGATCTGGCGGCCTACGCCGTCCAAGCCTGGGAAAACAACTGGGGCTACGTCTGGGGCACCTATGGCAGCATACTCACCGAATCCCTTTTGAACTACAAAATCCAGCAGTACCCGGACGGGGTAGGCCAGTACGCGGCGTTCATCCGCTCCCACTGGCTCAATCGCCGCTGTACGGACTGCGTGGGCCTCATCAAGGGCTACGGCTGGCTGGACGCCTCCACCGGGGCCATCCGGTACGGCACCAACGGGATGCCGGACTACGGGGCCAACACCATGTACCGGGCCGCCACCCAGGCGGGCGTCTCCGGCCAGGACTACGGCCCCATCAGCACCATGCCGGACATTGTGGGGCTGGCCGTCCACATGAACGGCCACATCGGGGTATACATCGGCAATGGCTGCGTGATCGAGGCCGCCAATACCTCCACCGGAGTTATCAAGACCCAGCTGGCGGGCCGGGGCTGGAGCTCATGGTGCAAGATCCCCTACATCGACTATTTGGAGTGAAGCATATGGAATATGAAACCAATCTGCGCGCCCTGCGGCACCGGCACGGCGTTTGGCTCACCGAGCTGGCCGATGCCTGCGGGCTGTCCAATCAATACCTCAGCCGGGCGGAGCTGGGCCTGATCCCGCCCACACCCCGGCTGGAACGGCAGCTTCTGTCCGCGCTGGAGGCGGTGATCGCCCACCGCTCCAGCACCGCCCGGGCCTTGGAGCGGGAATTGAAGCCCCTCCGGGGCCGCCTGCTGGAAAAGGTGGTGGATCGGCGTGAATGAGACGTACCACATCCCCGCCAACTTCACCGACGCGGGCCGGGTGATGGGGCTGTTCGAGCTGCGCAACCTTGTGGAGGCCGTCATTCTCACCCTGCCCGCGCTGTACCTCTGCCTGGTGCTGCTACCCCTGGAGCTGACCGCCAAGATCACGGTGACGCTCATCATCGTGGTGCCCCTGGGGGGCTTCGGGCTCATCGGTGTGCGGGACGACAGCCTCACCCGCTGGCTGGGGGCCTGGCTGCGCTGGCGGCGGGCCCGGAGGCTGATCACTTACAGAGGAGGAAAAACTGAACCATGGATTTGAAACAACTGCTGTTCGGCGGCGGGGCGAAAGCCGCCGCCGCCGAGCCTTTCCGGGACAGCATCCAGGCATGGCTGCCCATCAAGAACATCGTGGGCGGCGTGGTGGTCACGAAGGACGGCCGTTTCGTGAAAATACTGGAGGTGCTGCCGGTGAACATCTACCTGAAATCCCCCAATGACCGGGAGAACATCATCTCCAGCTACGCCGCGTGGCTGAAGATCGCGCCGGACGATTTGCAGATCCAGGCCCGCACCCTGCCCGCCGACACGGCGGACTATGTGGAGCGGATGAAGGGGTATGCCGCCGCGGAGCCTAACCCGGCCTGCCGGGAGATGATCGAGGACAACATCGCCCAGATCGGCCGGGGAGTGGCCAGCGACGCCCTGCGCCACCGCTTCTTCCTCATCTTCCAGTATGAGAGCCGGATGCACGCCAAGGGCCGCACCGCCGCCGCCATTGTCCAGCAGCTCAACGAGGAGGCGGACACCGCCCGGCGGTATCTGGACGGCTGCGAGCTGGAGACGCTGGAGCCCAGCTTTGCCGACGACTTCATTTTGAAGCTGCTGTACGAGATCATCAACAAGCGGACCTCCCGCCGGGTGCAGCTGCCGGAGGGGGTATTCGACATGACCACCGCCGTCCACGGCGTGTTTGAGGAGTGAGCCATATGCAGAAGAAAAAAACGGCCAGGGGCGGGGCCAAAACCGCCGCCAAGAGGAAGCCCCCCCTGAAAAAGGGAGAGGGCCAGGAGAAGTTCTCCCTGAAACGCTTGATCCCCGGCGGGGAAAAGCCCGACCTGTCCGGGCTGGAGGCGGGCTCCACTACCATCCTGGACATATTATCCCCCACCGCCATCGACACCAAGAGCCGGGACTGCATCCTGGTGGACGGGGTGTACCACGCCTACCTCTACGTGGCGGGCTACGGCTACTCCACCACCGTGGGCTCCTGCTGGCTGGCCCCCCTGGTGGAGGCGGGGGAGGGCGTCAGCCTCAGCTTCATCGCGAAGCGTCAGAGCAAAGATAAAATCCTCTCGAAGATTTCCCAGACCACCATGATGAACCGCTCCCGGATGCGGGACGTGGGGGACACCCGCCAGGACTATGAGGAGCTGGACAGCGCGATCAATTCCGGGCTGTATTTGAAGGACGCCATGAACCGCCAGAACGAGGACTTCTACTATATGCACACGCTGGTGGAAGTGACGGCGGACGACCCGGAGACGTTGGAACAGCGGGTGACGGCGGTGGAAAAGCTGTGCGTGTCCGCCGACATGATCGCCCGCCGCTGCGATTACAAAAACGAGCAGGCGTTCCTCTCCGCCCTGCCCCTGCTGGCCCTGGACGCGGACGTGGAGCGCAAATCCCGGCGCAACGCCCTCACCTCCGGGGTGGCGGCGGCCTTCCCCTTCGCCTCCTACGAGCTCAGCGACCGCAACGGCATCTTCCTGGGGCTGAACCTGTACAACCGCTCCCCGGTGTTCCTGGACCCCTATGATGACTATAAGTACACCAACGGAAACTGCTGGATCGGCGGCTCCTCCGGCGCGGGCAAGACCTTCACCCTCCAATGCCTGGGCGGGCGGCTGCGCCAGCAGGGGCGGCGGGTGATCTTCATCGTGCCCAAGAAGGGTCACGAGTTCCGCCCCCTGTGCGAGCTGCTGGGCGGGCTGTACCTGCGCCTGTCTCCCTCCTCCAAGGACTGCCCCAACATCATGGCCATCCGCCGCAGGTCCCTGGACAGCTACGCGGGCCTGCGGGACATGGCCGCCCGGGACGACTCGGTGCTGGCGGACAAGATCTCCCGGCTCATCATCTGGTACTCCCTGCAAAAGCGGGACCTGTCCGATGAGGACAAGAACCATCTGGATTCCTCCCTGGTGGAGTGCTACCGGCGGTACGGGATCACCTTCGACAATTCCTCCGTCACCGACGGGGAGGAGAACTTCGTGGAAATGCCCATCCTGCCGGATTGGTACGATGTGCTCTCCCAGAACCCGGACACCAAGCACCTGGCGGTGGTGTTGGCCCGGTATGTCACCGGCTCCGCCTCCGCCATGGGCCGGCGTAACCACATCGACCTGAACAACAAGTACATCGTGCTGGACACCTCCGGGATGCCCGACGATCTGCTGCTCCCCGGCATCTTCTGGGCCACCGACATTGCCAACGACCTGATCATGGACGCGGGCAGCGACCTGTCCGCCCTCATCGCCGATGAGCTGTGGTCCCTGGTGGGGGCCAACTCCAACCCGCTGGCGGCGGGCTTCGTCCAGGAGATGGTGAAAACCATCCGCGGCCTGGGCGGCATCGCCATCACCTCCACCCAGGGAATGCAGGACCTGTTTGGGCTGGACGGCGGCAAATACGGCAAAGGGATTCTGGACTCCAGCCGGATCAAGCTGGTGATGCAGATGGAGGAGCAGGAGGCCCGGCTGATTCAAAACGTGCTGAACCTGTCCGAGGATGAGGTGCGGCAGATCACCCGGTTCCGCCGGGGGGAGGGCCTGCTGTGCATCGGCTACAACCACGTTCCGGTGCAGTTCCACGCCACCGAAAAGGAGTATGACGCCATCACCACCTCCCCCACCGACCTGCGGTCCAGGAGGAAGGAGGGCGTCAAATGAGCTTCCGGCAGGACGCCGCCCGCCTCCAAAAGCTGGCCAACAACGCCTTCTGCCAGACTGGGGTGCTGGCCGCGCTGGCGGACGGCGGGACACCCGACCCGGACAAGCTCCAGCGGGCACTGGAGCAGACGGCGGCCCAGTTCGAGGGGGCCGCCCTGGAGGTGCGGAAGCTGTGCGAGCGGTACAGCACCGGCACTGGGGGCTACGGCTCCCGGCCTGTGCTCCCGCCCATGGAGATCGCCGGGTCGGTGGATATGCTGGGCTATCACTGGCTCCACATCGCGCTGAACACCCTGCTGCCCCACTGCCGTTTTCAGTCCCCGGAGTGGCTCAGCGACACCATCCGCCGCCTGCTGGACGAATACGAGGCCCAGGGCTGCCAGCTGCCCTTTTTCAACCAGGCCCTGCTGGTGATCGACGAGTTCACCGGGATCAGCGGCCGCCACATCTTCGACCAGGACAACAAGGGCTACAAGGCCGTGTCCAACGCCATCAAGGGCAGGCTCATCCCCGACGACGACCAGCACACCCTGGCGGTGGCCCTGCTGTCCGGGCGGAGCGAAGTGGACGTGTGCCACATCACCCTGCTGGACCTGTCCGACGCGGCGGACTTCTTTGCGTTCCACTCCGGGGACTATGAGGTGAAGCATTTTTATGATGGCGGGTGGGGCTGAATTGCCCCGAAAAGTGATCGGGACACCCATCAGATACCCGTCAGATTTGGGGCGATTTGGGCCAGGTGGAGGGTCTTCACCTGACCTGATGGGTGTCCAGCCCGCGAAACCGCTGCGGGGCAAGGCTTTCCAGCGGACGCGGCCGCTTCAAGCGCGGCAAAAAGCTGACTTCTATGGGGAGCCATCAGATTGGCTCCCCATAGGGGGCGTGGGAACGCGCCGAAAAGGTTCTTGCGCCGGCAGCGGCGCAAGGGCGTTTTCGGCGCACGCAGGAAATACGAAAGGGGGCGCGGTATGCGTGATTTTCAGCCAACGGGACGTTGATATGTTGAAGCTGCTGTGCTGGTGCCAGTTCATCCAGCCCAGGGATTTGAGGGGGATAGCCACGGAGGGGGAGCGGAAAAACCTGATGGGCCTGGGCCTTGTCCGGCGGCACGAAAAAAGCGGCGCACTGCTGCTCACCAGCAAGGGGCAGCTCCTGTTGGAGCACCTGCTGGACGGGAGGGTTCCCCAGACCACCCGGGCCTACCACCCGCCGCTGATGGAACGCCGCGTCCGGGTGTCCCGGCTGGTGGTGGCCGCCTACCATGGCGGAGTTGACCCCTTCACCTTCGGGCCGGAGGAGCTGGACGGCCCCCCGGCCCTGTTTCTCCCGGCCATCACCCGGCGGAAGGGGGCCAACCCCTGGGGCAGTACCCGGGTGGCGGCTATCGCCCGGCTGGGGGACAGCCTGTACGCCATGCACTACGTCTGTCCCGGCATCGGTAAGGTGGCGTTAATGGATGAGCTGGCGGCCTTCTCCAATCAGACCGCCCGGTTCCGGGATGTGGGACGGGCGTTCATCTTCGCCGGGGCCAGCTATCAAAGCGTACTCACCGAGCTGGAGCGGCCCATGGAGCGGAAGGATACCAAGCTGCTCACCTATGGCGGCGTGTACCGCTGCCTCCAGCTCCCCCTCCACCTGCTGTCCTGCGACGCCACCGGGGCGGTGCAGCTCCAGATCATGGCCGCGCCGGACTACCGGGCACGGCTGACCAGGGCGGCGTTGAACAGCCAGTACCGCCCGCCCCCGGACGACGTGCCCGAGTGGGACGCCATGTTCCAGGGCGTCCCCTTCCTCATGGCGGCGGATATGGACCTGCGCCGGATCAACGCCGCCATCCGGACGGCTAAGAACCGGGGCTTCCCCCAGGTGGCCATGGCCGCCCTGGAGGGGCAGGCGGAGCAGGTGCTGTTCCCCCGCTGCCGGGACAAAAACCTGGCGCGGGTGTTTGTGCTCACCGCCGAGGCGATCTCCGCCGTCACCGGCAGGAAGCCCGTGCCCTATGTGCCCCCGCGCACCCAATTCACAACCGCGAAAGGAGAGGTGGCGGATGCCCCGCTTATCCAAACTAATAGAAAAAGCTGAAGATTACCTGGAGCCAAAAATCGGGCCCTGGTATGAGCGCAACAAAAAGAAGCTGCCCCTCTATGCCGCTGTGGGGCTGATAGCCTGGTATTTCTACGGCATGGTGCTGAACTCCATCCGGCTGGGTACTGCCGCCACCTTCCACAAGGCGGGGGAGGCAGCGGTGGAGAGCATCTGGGTGCTCAACCCCTTCCGCAACTGGTTCGTACTGTTCACCCCCTTCGGCCTGGGAGCCACCGCCGTCACTGCCCTGCTGGTGTGCCTGTTCACCGGCACGGGGTACAAGTGGTTTTCCGGGTACAAGGCCACCCGGGACAGCCGGGGCTTCGATATCCTGCCCGACGGCACCCACGGCTCCTCCGGCTTCCTCACGAAAAAGGAGATGTCTGATTTCCTGGAGGTGGGCAGCGTGTCCGAAGTGAAGGGCATGATGTTGGGCAAATACAAAAAGCGTCCGGAGGACCCGGACAAGTACGCCCTCTACGCCGCCCACCGCATGGTGCCCGGGGACAACAACAATCTACTGTGCATCGGTGCTCCCGGCAGTGGCAAGTCCCGGGGCTTCATCATCCCGTTTTTGATGGGATGTGCCCAGCGCGGGGAGTCCGTTTTTGTGACAGATCCGAAGGGAGAGCTTTTTGAAAAGCTGTCTCCCTATTTCAAAGAGCATGGCCACTATGTCAAGGCGGTGAACTTCCTGGACATGGCCCACTCGGACGGCTGGAACTGCCTGTATGGGCTGGACAAGGAGCCCCAGCTGGCCCAGACCGTGGCCAACACCATCATCCAGAACACCTCGGGGCCCCGGGAGGCAGACGACTTCTGGAGCCGCGCGGAGCTGAACCTGCTCATGGCGCTGATCCACTACGTGGTGAACTTGAAGGACGCCAAGGGCAATCTGCTGCCCATCGAAAAGCGGGGACTGGGGGACGTGTACCAGCTTCTGGCCCACCAGAGCATCCAGGACATCAACCGCACCCTGGCCCAGCTCCCGCCGGATCACCCGGCCAAGGGCCATCATGGCCTGTTCCTCAAGGCCAAGGAGAACCTGTGGGGCAGCATCGCCATCGGCCTGGGCAACCGCCTCGCCATCTTCCAGAACAAGCTGGTGGACGCCATCACCCGGAACCACGATGTGGACCTGCTGCTGCCGGGGCAGAAGCCCTGCGCCTACTTCGTCATCATCTCCGCCCAGGACAGCGCGTACCGCTTCCTCAGCTCGCTGTTCTTCTCCCTGGCCCTGCCCCGGCTGTCCGACTATGCCCGGCTGGAGGGCGAGGGCGGCCGTCTGCCGGTGCTGGTGAACTTCTGCCTGGACGAATACTGCAACATCGGGTACATGGACGGCATTGCCGACGCGCTGAACAGCATCCGGGGATTCAACATGAGCTGCCAGGTGGTGGTGCAGAGCCTGTCCCAGTGGCAGGAAAAGTATCCGGGCAAGGAATGGGAGAACCAGCTGGCCACCTTTGACCAAACCCTCTACATGGGGTGCAACGACTGGACCTCGGCGGACTACATCTCCAAAAAGTGCGGCAAGGTGACCATTGCCCTCACCAGCCAGTCCAAGCCCCAGCCGCCGCTGTACGGCTTCGTCTACGGCAACACCCGGCCCTACTCCCAGACCAGGAGCAGCACCCAGCGGGAGCTGATGCAGCCGGATGAGATCCTGCGCCTGGACCGCCGCCAGTGCATCGCCCTGTTCCAGGGCCGCAAGCCCGCCCTGCTCTACAAGCTGACGCCGGAGGAGCTGCCGGGGTACGGGGAACTGAAATCCTGCCGGGTGGCGGACTACACGCCGGAGTGGAGAGCGAAGGAGGAGCAGAAAAAGGCGCAGGCGGCGAAAAAGGAAGCCCCGCCGCCTGTGTCCGGGCAGGAACTGCCTGACACGCAGAAGCAGCCTGACCCGGGGGATGAACCCAACCCGGCACAGGATTTGGAGTACCAACTCAACGATCAGGGCCAGGGGCTGGGCATGGTGGAGCTTGGTGCTGACGGTGTGGTGGGCGGGACGGATGAGGACGAAGAACTCCCGCCGGGGAGGTGATTCCGGCGGGAGTTGGCTTTATGCTATTCGGTTGTAAATCCATAACGCAGAATGGAACGCCAGTCGCTTTTCCCGTAAAGAAAACGAATGATGTGGACAGTCCGCGTTTCCTCGGCGATGATATAAAACGCCAGATATTTTTTGATCTGGACAAATCGTATCCCCCATGCGGACAGGAGCCTGTCATCTACTACAGCATACCGCGCCGGCATCTGATCCAAGCCGGCTAAAACGGTCTCTGCCTCGTCCAGCAGGCTGTCCGCTGCCCGGGGATTTTTGAGGGAGAACTCAATATAGTCCAACGCTTGGTCTAAATCCCTCTCTGCTCTTTGTGTGATGTGGACTTGGTACTTCATTTGGCACGCCGCTTTCTGAGTGCCCCGATGGCTTCGGACAATGGGCGGGTTCTGCCTTCGGTCACGTCATCCAGGCCTTCCTGGATCAGACCATAGAGCTCAAAACGCCCCATCAGTTCCTCATACGCCTCAATGCTCATGACGGCCAAATCGCCCTTGCCATTTTTGGTGATGAACACCGGCTCAGCGTAATCGTGACAGAAGGTAGATATCTCGTTGTACTGGTTTCTCAGCTCTGCGCTTGAGCGAATATTCGGCATGATATTCAGCCCCTTTCATAAAGAAATTATACCAATATTTCTTTATAGTGTCAAGCCACAAAGCTCTGTAAGTTCTCTGGAAACTATTCTATCACAATGAAAGCAAATATATTTCACGAGGAGGTGCCCCTTATGAGGGCCGCGGCCATGAAAGAACGCCCGTCCTTCCCGCTGATGCGGCAGACGGACGTGCAGAGTATTTACCATATGCAGATGCCCCGCTGGCTGTTTTCCGATCCCCGCTACGCCGGCATGAGCCTGGAGGCCAAGGTGGCGTACACCTTTCTGCTGAACCGCTTCCAGCTCTCCCGCCGGAACAGCTGGGTGAACGACCTGGGGGAGGTGTTCGTGGTCTTTCCCCGGAAGGAGCTGGCCCGGGAGCTGCGGATCTGCGAGCAGAAGGTGACGGCGGCATTCCGCGCGCTGAAGGAGTTGGACTTGATCTGGGAGAAGCGGTGCGGCCGGGGCAACGCCAACCAAATCTATCTCGCCACCGTGACGCCCCAGGATGACCCGGACTACACCAGCGCGCCCTTTGTCCCGCCGGAGGACGGCACTTCAAGAACCGCCGGTTCTGAGGTTCTTGACGGTTCGGATTCTCCCATACCTGCCCAAGAACCGCAGGATCGGAGCGGCAAGAACCGCGAAACCTGCGCTTCAAGAACCGCAGATATTGAGGTTCCAGAACCGCAGGAATTGCGGCCAAGTTATAAAGATCTTAGTCATACTTACCCCAGTCATACTGATGTCAGTCCGTCTGTCCCGCGCGGGGACGGACGGGCGGACGGCGAGGCGGAGCTCATGGGCATTTTAGACGCCTGTGAGCTCCAGTGTTTCTCCCGCGAAACTGCCCGGGTGTTTGAAAACGCCATTGAACGGCTTTTTTACGCGGACAGCTTTCGGGTGGGCAACGCCACGCTGCCCCAGAGCCGGGTGCGGGCCAAGCTGAAGCTGCTGGACTACACGGTATTGCAGACCGCCGAGGCTAAGCTCTACGCCAACCTGGACAGGCCGGTGAAGAACTCCACGGCCTACGCCATGGCCACGATTTTCAACTGCGTGGCGGAGAGCGAGAGCGACCTGATGGTGGACCCGTACCTGAACGGCCTGCGACAGCCGCCCGGCGGGAGGTGACAGCCATGTTTTTGTCTGCACAGCAGAAGTTTATTCTGGACGCACTGGGAAAGCTGAACTGCGTTCGGCGGCGGCAGCTACACGCCCTAGTGCGTGGACAGTTTGAGACGGACAGCTTTTCGGTTACCCAGGCCCGCATGGACGCCATGCTGCGCCAGCTCCGCATGGGCATGGCCGACGTGCGGGTGGACGATGAGCTGGTCTGGCTGTCTAACACACAGCCGGACAGCCGCCGGCTGGAGGCTGTGGACGTAATGATCGAGCTCACCGGGGGCAGGCCCGGGGTGATCAGCGCCAGCGCCGAGCCGCCCTGCTTGCTGCGTTTTGCTTTCGGGGACGAATTGCGCCTGTTCACCGTGGCCTCTTTGGACACAGCGCCCGCCGGGCTGCTGGAGCGTGGTAGGGCCGAGCGCATCGTCTGGATTTCGGACACCGGCGCAATTCCCCAGGGGCTGGCCCTGCCGCCCAAGCATTTTTTCGCCGCCCGCCAGCCGGACGGCTCTCATCGCTTCTATGGCTCCAACGGGCCATGAAGATATATCACACCACAAAGGAGGATTTACTATGCCAAGGAAGAAAATTAACCCCTCGGAGGAACCCGAACAGACCGCCGCCATGGAGGCGGAGCAACCCGGAATGGATGCCCCCGCCACGCTAGAGGGGCCACCCCAGGACATGGGCGCGCCCGATAATGGCCTACCCATGGAGATGGGGGAACAGGGCGAGATCCCACCCATGCCCGGTGACGAGCCCACCCTGCCGGGAGAGAACGGTGGGGGCACCCCGGAGGTGGTGGACGTGGATGTGTCCGGGCCGCCGTTGGACAGCGGCCCGGAAGCTGAACCGTCCGTGGAGCTGCCTGACCTCATACCGGAGGGTAAGCTGTCCATGGACGGGCAGGAACCCGGCTTTGTCGGGGATATGGATGCGCCGCCCGTAGGTGAGCCTGAAAGTGCCGAGGCCAGGGGTGTCCCTTCGGCCCCAGAGCCCGAACCGAACGGGGACGCACCCCCGGATCCGCCCCTGACAGAGCGCCAGCAGTTTTTTGCCCTGGACTTCCGGGAGCTGGATCGGGGGCTTTCCCAGGAGGAGCATCAGGCGTGGAACTCCATCTACGCCTCCTTCCGGGGCCACAGCGCTCTGTCCGGCACCGTCATCGGCGCCGACCCCCATTCCATGAACGTGCGGAATCGGGAGACCGGCCAAGTGGAGCGGCGCACCATGTACTGCGTGGTGGTGCTGGTCTACCGTGTGCCCGTTTACATCCCCGCCACCGAGATGTGGACGGGCGAGGCCCGGCCAGACTATGTGCTTCAGAACATGATGGGGGCCAACATCGACTTCATCATCACCAAGGTGGACCGGGAGGGAGGTTACGCAATCGCGTCCCGGCGGCAGGCCGCCCGGGCCCAGCGGTACTTCTTCGCCCACCGCCCCGACTTGTGCGCCGAGGGGGCCAGGGTGAAGTGCCGCCTGCTGGCGGTGGGGCCCCGCCGCTGTCTGGCGGAGTGCTACGGCCACGACATCGACCTCACCCAGCGGGAGCTGAGCTACACCGCCATCGCCGACCTGCGGGAGCAGTACCATCCCGGTGATGAGCTGGACTGCGTTGTGAAGGGGTACAATGCCCGCCAGCGGGATCTCCAGATTTCAGTGAAGGAGACGGAGACCAACCCCTTTGAGGGCGCGGAGCAGCGTCATCCCGTGGGCAGCCGCCGCTATGCGGTGATCGCCGGGAAGTACGGCGGCGGGGTGTTCTGCAACCTGCCGGACGGCACGGTGTGTATGTGCAACTACTCCTACCAGCATGAGGATTCTGATTTCCAGTCCGGGGATCACGTCACGCTGGTGGTGCAGCGGTTTGAGCGGGACAAGCGGCAGATGTACGGCAAAATTATGAGCAAGCGGTGACAAAAGGGCCCGTGCTGTCAAATTCGACGGCACGGGCCCTTTCTCATTTTGCCGCAGAGGATCAAAGAAATGTTTGGGGCTGTTTGTACCCGGCTGCTTTTACACTCAGCATCGTTTTGGAGGCAAGCGGTGCCGGGGCCGGAAGTGCCCGCGCTTTCTGTGGGCAGACGGCCGCACAGCGCATACAGGTGATGCACTTCTTTGGATCAGTCTGATCGGGGTTTTCTGTAGCCTATTGGTACAGCTTCTGAATAAGAAAATCAAACAGGAAGTGCCGGCGGCGGCAAAGCGGTATCGGGATGAGCTGCTGGCGGAGATCAACGCAG
>ERZ779623.435-NODE-435-length-16160-cov-9.609500_pt1 | contig 16160 bp, 9 predicted proteins | sample MGYA00514189_ERZ779623 | MGnify/ENA primary metagenome ERZ779623 (study PRJEB29562, sample SAMEA4376712) | mouse gut metagenome | isolation source: Cecum | study: EMG produced TPA metagenomics assembly of the A DSS colitis mouse model was used to assess the... | reverse complement strand
ACTAGATGTGCGGAGGTGTCTGGAGTTCAGTCGTGTGCTCTTCCGATGTCCGCAGCTGCATGACCTCCCGCTCCTGGAGGGCCCGGAGGAGCTTGATTTGCAGGGCGAGGCTCATGCCCTCCACCTCATCTAAAAACAGCGTTCCCTTGTGGGCCAGCTCAAAGAGGCCGGGACGCCCCCCCTTCCTGGCCCCGGTGAAGGCCCCCTCCTCATAGCCGAACAGCTCGCTCTCCAGCAGGTTTTCCGGGAACGCCGCCACGTTGATGGCAACAAAGGGCCCCTCCTCCCGGCGGCTGGCCTGGTGGACGGCGTGGGCGAAGAGCTCCTTCCCCGTCCCCGTCTCCCCGATCAGCAGGACGGGGCTCTCGCTGCGGGCCATGCGGGCCAGGGTCTCCTTGGTCCGGCTGATGGCGTCCGACTGCCCAATGACGTCGGCAAAGCTGTATTTGGCATAGTGCCCCTTGTGAAAGAGCTGGCTCCGCAGCTCGCTCTGCCGGGCCTCCACGTCGTTGAACCGCTGGAGCAGGGCAAAGGCCCCGATGCAGGCGTTCTGGCGGATTACCGGCACCACCTCCACGCTGAGGTTCACGCCGTTGACCTTCATGGCCTTGACGGGCAGGGTCCGGCGGCTTTGCAGGCATTGGGCGAAGGGAATGTAGGGAAACACCTCCTCGCAGCGCCGCCCCTGGACCAGGGACGCGCTGACGCAGGTCATCTCCTCGGCCCGGCGGTTGCAGGCGAAAATCTCCCCCTTTTCGTTGACGCCCACCACGCCGTCCTCCAGGCTCTCCATTAAAATATAGAACTGGCTCTCCAGGCGGACGGACCGGGCAAACATCCGGTCAAAGCTGTAGTTGCTGGTGGCTACCTCCCGGGCATACTGCTGAAAGGCGGGTCCCTCCAGCAGGGCTTCCAGCCCCAGCCGGAGCGCAATCTCGATCATCATGCCGGAGGTGCAGACCCGCTGTCCCAGGTCGATGACGGTGCCGGTCCCCGGGGGAACGTAGCGGCGCTCGTCAGGCGTCACGGCGATATGGGCGTCCGGGACCTCCGGCGCGCCGGGGTAGTACGGAATCCATTGAATGTGGGTGACGCCGAACTGCTCCAGCTGGGCGATGGCCTCCCGGGCCATGGTCTGGGTCATGTTGACGAACAGCACCCGGCTGCCCGCCGGAAGCTCCTTGAGCTTGCGCAGCTCGCTCCAGCGGAAGGACACCTCCACCGACATGGTCTGGCTGTCGATGGGGATATGCCGCAGCAGCTCTTCCGGGGACCCGTAGGCGTCGGTGGAGGCCACGAACAGGTCCGCCCGGTCCAGCACCCCGGAGGCGCTGCCGTCCAGCACGGAAAAGGCGGAGATCTCCGCCGCCTCCCCGAACAGCCGGGCGATGTCCGATCGATAGGATTCCCCCGCCCTGGGGTCCAGGGCAATGACGGATATTTTCTTTTTTGCCGGCATGGGCAGCCTCCTTTTGGTTGGGTTTTAACCAGTTTCTTTGACCATTTAACCACAAATGCCGGCGGATTGCAAGGGATTTTGGAGGAAAACGCCTGGCACGGAAGTTGCTCTATTATTCAGCGAAGAACCTTCATCTCAGGCCAATTTACAGAGAGGAGCATTTCGTATGATTACAAAGGAAGAGCTGCTGGCCCTGCTGCGGCAGGAGGTGGTCCCCGCCCTGGGCGCCAGCCTGCGCAACCCGGAAAAGGGATTGCAGCTTCTGGAGGATATCCAGGACGGCGTGATTGCCAACGCCCTCCGCCTTGTGGAGGAGGGCCGCGTGAGCGTGCGGATCAAGCGCGAGGAAGCCCAGCTCTATGCCCGGGCGGAGGCTTCCACTGCCGCCGGCACCGGCGTCAGCGAGATCCGGGGAACCCACTCCAATATCATACTCACCAAGCGGAACGACGGCGTGCTGCTGGAAAAGCCCTGGTCCGCCGCCGGCGGGGACGATCTCCATGAGCGGCTGAAGCCCATGACCGTGGCGGAGATTCGGGCTCTGGTGGAGCAGTGCTCGGAGGAGGAGCTGGCCTTCATGCTGGAGGGCGCGGAGATGAACGAGCGCCTGGCGGACTTTGGCCTGGAGCACGATCCCGGCATCGGCATCGCCGGGGCGCTGAAACGGCAGGTGACGAAGGGCGATATGGGGGACAACCTGTTCAGCCGGGTCATGGCCCGTGTGGCCGCCAGCGCCGAGGGCCGCATGAGCGGATGTCCCTACGCGGTCATGAGCAGCGCGGGCAGCGGAAACCACGGACTGACCGCCGTGATTCCCGTTGTGGAGATGGCCCGGCATCTGGGAGCCTCCAGCGAGCGGCTGGTGAAGGCCCTGGCCTTCTCCCATACCCTGAACGTCTACATCAAGCTCTTTACCGGAAAGCTCTCCGCAACCTGCGGCTGCGGGGTTTCCGCCGCCACGGCGGCCTCTGCGGCCATGACCTGGCTGATGGGGGGCACGGACGAGCAGATCGGAGGAGCCGTCATCAACATGAGCGGGGACCTGACCGGCATGGTCTGCGACGGCGGAAAAATCGGCTGCGCGCTGAAGCTGGCCACCGCCGCCAACGCCGCGCTGATGTGCGCCTATCTCACTATGGAGGGCGTCGTACTCCAGCCCACGGACGGCATCTGCGGCGCAACGCCGGAGGAGGCCATTCGCAGCATGGGCCGGGTCAGTGCGCCGGGCATGGTGGAGACGGACCGGACCATCCTGGAGATTATGATGGAAAAAGAGGGCTGAACCGCGTACCGCCGTTTGGAACGTCCAACGCGGACAAACCCTCCGGCCTCGCCTTCACGCCCTCCCGGCCGGGGCCTCTCTCCGGTCCCGCAGGGCGGTCACCGCGTAGAAGCCCAAAAACAGCAGGTCTCCGGCGATATTTACGACGCACGCGATGGTCACGGTGCGCAGCGTGGTTTTGGAATCCCCCAGCTCCCGGAACATGGCCCCCATGGACAGTCCGGTGACCAGAGCGGTGACGGTGTGCATGACCTGACTGCCGGTGGACACGGCGGATACGCCGGCGGGCTGGCCGAACTGCCCCACCACCATCAGATCCACCGCGCCGTACATGGCCTGCAGCAGCAGCGCCAGCAGTACGGGAAGCGTAAAGCGCAGCAACGGGCCGAGGATCGGGCCTTCTATAAAGGTTCCGTTTCGTTTCACAAAAGACAGCCTCCTTGACTTTGGAGCAAGAAAAAAGTCCGAATAAGCAGCGGGCGTTCCAGCGCGCATTTATAAAGGTAAGGAAACGCAGGGGCGGACACACAGGTCCGCCCCTGCGGCATAGAAGCTCGGAATCAGGCATTCCCGGGTTTTATATCGCCATTGTGCCAGTCCGCCGGAAAATCCATCTTGTCAAGCCCTGGGGAACTTGTTATAATTTTCTCATCGAATCAACGCAGTTGAAAGGAGGCCAATGCTCCTTTTCAGCCGCGCTGGCTATCACAGCAGTTTCCGGGGCGGCGGCATCCCCGCCCCGGAGGCGGAAAAGAGAGGACACCCTATGCGCATCAGACAACGCATATTATCCCTGCTGCTGGCCGGGGCGCTGCTGGTCCCCGGCCTTCCGGCGGCGGAGGCCGCCTGGAGCGGCGCGGACAGCGGCGCCATCTCCGCCACGGTCCGGGTGGACTGGCCCCAGACCCTGGAGGCCCTCCGGGACCGGAGGGTCCGGGCGGAGCTCTTTCAGGAGGGCCGTTCCCTGGGGATCCTGGACCTGACGGAGGAGAACAGCCGGACGGACGTGGGCGGCTGCCCCGCCTCCGTGGCCCTGCGGAATCAGGACGGCGGGAGCTTGGGCGGCGGCAGGTGGCCCGGTTATCTGGACCTGGCCGTCTCCGGCCTGCCCCAGGGGAATTACACCTTGGCATTCACCGGGGACGGCTACGCGGACTGCCGCCAGGAGCTGACCATCGGGAACTACTCCCAGCACGTCACCTTGGGCACGGCGGACGCGTCCTTCACCCTGGGGGACGTGAACGGCGACGGGCGCGTCAATGACCGGGACCGGGAGGCGCTGTCGGAGGCTCTGGGCTCCGGCCGGCGCCGGGACCTGGAGATTTATGATTTAAACGGCGACGGCGTCATCGACGTCTACGACCTGGCCGTCGTCAGCCGGAACCTAAATGCGGAGGGCCGTCCGGAAGTCCGGGACACGAACCTGCTGGCTCCTCCGGTGGAAGAAACCCGCCTGGGCGGGGAGGCCAGCCTGGTTTCCGGGGTTCTGGAGGATTTGTTCCGCAGCAATGGCCGGAGGGTCACCCTGTCCGGCGTGCCCCTGGAGCTGGCCGTCTCCCTGGCGGAGCCGGTGGAGATGGAGGAAATCCAGATCATCTCCCCGGAGGGCCCCGAGGCCATGCAGGCGGGCTCTGTGGCTGTGACTTATGAAGACGGAAGTGGGGAGACCTTCCCCTTTGACCTCTCCCTGCCGGAGGGAATCCACGCCATCGGCCCCGTGGAGGGCAGCAGCGTGGTTACCATCTCCCTGGGCCGCCGGGTAGCGGTGAAGGAAATCGTCATCACCGTCACCCGCACCGAGGGCGGGGACTATACTACTGTGGAATCCATCCAGTTCCTCCGGGAGGTCATCCCGGAGCGTCCCTCCGCCGCCGGCGGCGTAGTGCGGAATCTCACCGCCACCCCCGGGAGCGAGCGGGTCAGCCTCCGCTGGGGCGAGGTCCCCAACGTCTCCGGCTACCGGGTGGACTACTGGCTCCAGGACGGCGGCGGCAGCCGGCGCTCTTTGCGGGTGGACGTGCCCCGGGCGGAGGTCACGGGACTGGAGAACCTGAAGACCTACCTCTTTACCGTTACCCCGGTGGACGGGACCTGGGAGGGAACCGCCTGTGACCCCGTGTCCGCCACGCCCCAGCCCTCCAAGGCCCCCAGCGCCCCGGACATGGTGAACGTGGGGTCGCTGGACAGCGCGCTGTCCGTGGGCTGGAAGGCGTCGGAGAACGCCACGTTCTACGAGGTCTATTACAAGGCCGAGAGCGAGTCCGGCTTCCGGCAGTGGGGCGGCCGCCTCAGCAATACCAGCACGGTGATCACCGGATTGACCAACGGCGTCACCTATTCCATCTACATTCAGGCGGGGAACGCCGTGGGGGTCAGCGGCCCTTCCCGCACCGCCCTGGGAACGCCCGCCGCCGTGGACTACTCCCGCCCGGAGGGCATCCCCACAGAGGGCGTTCTGGAGGGGGCGGACATCGAGCGGGTCTGGCTGGCGGACAGCGGGAACGTCTCTCCCAGCGCCTACCCCGCCGGACAGCCCTTCCAGACCGCGTACATGAACGACGGCGATTTCAGCACCCACTGGACCTCCCAGTCCTGGGACGACGGCAACTGGGCCAGGAGCAAGCAGGTTTTCGCCTCCTTCAGCCGCCCGGTGGACCTCAGCGCCGTCATCTGGGTGCCCCGGCTGGACGGGAGCTATCCCAACAACCTGCGGCTCTACACCGTCACCGTCTGGCGGCAGGGAGAGGACCTGAACGGCCCCGGCGCCCTGGCGTCGCCGAATCCCCTCCAGGGGGGCAGCGCCTCCGACCACAGCACCTGGCTGGGCGTGGGGAACAACCCCGGCGTGACGAAGTTCGCCGTCCTGCCCTTCGAGCCGGTGACGGACGTGGTGAAAATCGCCGTCACCATTGAGCAGACGGCCTACACGGCGGTGAGCCTGTCGGAGCTGATGTTTGTGGAGTACGACCCGGCCCATTGCCTGCCGGACAACATCGCGGCCCTCTTCGCCGACGAACTGCGGGCCTCCCTGCGCTCCGGCGTCACCCAGGCGGACATTGACGCCCTCCGGCAGCGGCTGGAGAGCGAAGAGCGGAACTATTACATGAATCTGGACACCCTGGCGGACGAGCTGGCCCTGGCGGAGGAGCTGCTCCGGGGCGGAACGTCCTCCGGCGTGTTGGTAAACGGAATCCAGTCCCGCAGCGGCGGGGAGGACAGCCGGAAATACCAGCAGGGCGGCAGCGACCTCCAGCCCCTGGGGGTGGCCGCCGGGGCGAAGCAGGAGCTGACCATTTACGCCTCCGGCATCCCGGCGGGACAGAAGCTGACGGTGTACGCCAGCCAGTTCCAAGCCGAGGCCTCCGCCTGGCGCGCCGCCATCGGAACGCTGTCCAACGGGCGGAACGTGCTGGCCGTCCCCCAGATCGGTAGCCAGAACACCCCCCGGGGCGGCAGCCTCTACCTGACCTACGGCGGAACAAACCCCGAGGGTATCCGCCTCCACATCCGCCGGGGAACGGACATTCCGGTGCTGGAGCTGGCGGATTGGTATTCCCTGAGCGAGAGCCAGCGGCGAAGCGAGCTGGGCCGCTACGCCGGCGAGCTGGAGCGCTATGCCGCCGGACTGACCGGCGACCTGCGGACGAACATCCGCAACGTCACGGAGATTTCCACCCCCACCATGCTGCTGTCCCTGCCCGCCGCCGCCGTGCTGAGCGGCGCGGGCCGCAGCCGGGCGGAGCGGATCGAGACGCTGTACCAAACCGTTCTGGCCTGGGAGGACGTGATGCACATCTGCAAAACCACCCAGGGCATCGACATAACCTACGCCCAAAACGACATGCAGACCCGCCAGAATATCCGCTGCATGCAGATGTTCTCCGGCGCGTTCATGTACGCGGCGGGAAACCACATCGGCATCGGCTACGGCTCCTGCGCCGGCATGGCCTGCGGGAAGCCCGTCAGCGCTATGGGAGCCTCCGACACGGCGAACCGCCTCTTCGGCTGGGGCATCGCCCACGAGATCGGCCACAACATGGACAAGCTGGGCAAGGCGGAAATCACCAACAACCTCTATTCCCTGATGGTCCAGACCTATGACGGGAAGCAGAACACCCTGGCCTCCCGGCTGGAAAAGAGCAATAAATACGCGGGTATCTTCACCAAGACCGCCCAGGGCCTCCCCGGCGACTCCAACGACGTGTTCGTCCAGCTGGGGCTCTACTGGCAGCTCCACCTGGCCTATGACGGCGGGGAGAAGCCCATGGATTTCTACAACCGCTTCTTCAAGGCCTGGAAGGCGGGGACCTATTTCGGCGGCGAAACCAATTATCAGGACCGGGTGGCCCGCACCGCCTCCGCCGTGGCGAACCGGAATCTGACGGAGTTCTTCACCCGCTGGGGCATGACCCTCAGCGAGGGGACCAGGGCGGCGCTGGCGAAGTACCCGGCGGAGTCCCGGGCCCTCTGGTACTTGAGCGACCAGAGCCGCCGGGACTGGCTGGCGAACATTCCGGCGGGCCAGGGCACGGTCTCCCTGACGGCGGCCCTGGAGGAGGAAAAGGCGGTGAAGCTGACCATCTTCCCCGCTTTCACCCAGGGGAAGGTCCAGGGCTATGAGATCCTCCGCAACGGCGTTCCCATCGCCTTCACTACGGAGGCCGTCTATACGGATACCATCGGCTCCGCCAACCACCGGACCTTTGCCTACAGCGTCCGGGCCTATGACACCCTGGGGAACCGCGTTGCCGAGGCTTCGGCCCCGGAGCTGCGGATCGCCTATGACAAGACCGTCCCGGCGGACGCCTATACCCTTGTCCGGAACGGTACCACGGCGACCTTCACCATGAAGGAGGAGACCCCCGTCTCCGGCCTGAAGCTGGCGGGGGCCCCTGCCTCCGGTGAATTTACCGTCGCCGTCACGGATAAGGACGGAAAGACCACCACCGCCCGCTCCGGCGACTTCGGCCAGGGAAACCAGGCCGTGGACGACAAGAGCAGTTACCTGACCTATTTCCAGAAGCCCGGCGCGGAGGCGGCGGACACCCGCATCTGGACCTACGACGCGAAAACCGTCGTTGTCACCGGCGTCCCGGAGGGCGCGGACATCCAGCTCATCAGCTACGCCGGGGACGACGTGGCCTTCCTGGAGAACGGGGCCGTGGGCGTATTGTCCAAGGCGTACCGCTACGGCACGGAGGCCGGGCAGGTCATCCCCGCCGGGACGCTGATCGTCACCGGCGCCTACCGGGGCGACCCGGCCTATCAGACGGTGAAGATCGAGGGCCGGTTCACCCGGACCGTTCTCACCGATGGGGACGACGAGGTGAAAACCATCACCGAGACCCGCTGGCTGGACGGAAGGGCCCTGCTCTTCGCGGAGATTCCCGCCGACGGCAAGGTCTGCGACATCAGCGACGGCCTGTTCATCTTCATCCCGAACGTCCAGCGGGAGGCGGAGCTCCAGGGCGAGGCCAGCGGCTGCAACGACGCCAGCCTCCTGCCCGCCCAGATGCGGGCGGTGCTCTCCCGGACGGACCAGCCCACCCTGCCGGACAGCCAGCGGGTGACGGCGGAGACCCTTTGGATCAACACCCCCGGCGGGACGGACCTGCCGGTCATCGTATTGGAGGAAGGCGAATGAAGCGTATACTATCCGGCCTTCTGGCCCTGTGCCTGCTCTGCGCCCTGCCGGTGACGGCGGCCGCCCGCGACAGCCTGTCCCTCTCCTGCCGGGAATGGGGCGGCGAGGTCCGCCTCACCCTGGAGGGCCTGGACCGCCAGGTCTACGCCCTCCAGCTGGAGCTGGTTCTGGAGGGAGACTGCCCCGACGCCCGCTTTGAGCCGTCTCCCCGGGGCGTTTACAGTCCGGACTGCCATGTGGAGGCGGACCGGGACGAGACCGTTGTGACCATCTACCTGGTGGCGGAGGAGGAGCCCCTGTCGGGCCGCTCCCTGGTCCTGGGGACGCTGACCCCGGGGAACGGCTTCCGGCTTCCCGCGTGGGGGGAGCTGCTACTGCTGGACCGGAACCTCCAGCCCGTCTCCGAGGGCCGGGTCTCCCTGGAGGAGGAAGCGGGTGACGGCGGGGACCTGAGCCGGGTCCACATTGCCCAGGCGGAGCACGGCACCGTCACCGTCCGGCCCGCCGGGGCCAAGGAGGGAGAGACGGTGACCCTCAGCGTCAGCCCCGACGCGGGATATACCCTGGAAACTATCGCCGCCCGGGACAGCCGGGGCGGCGAGGTCCCACTGGCCCGGGACGGGCTGAACCGCTACACCTTCTCCATGCCCCTGCTGGACGTGGAGGTGACGGCCTCCTTTGTCCCGGGCGGGGAGCTGGCCTTCCAGGACGTGCGGCCCGGGGATTGGTGCTATGACGCGGTGCGCTGGGCCTTTGAGGCGGGGCTGATGAACGGCACCTCCGCCACTGCGTTTACCCCCAACACCCCCACTACCCGGGGGCAGATCGTGGCGATTCTCTACCGGCTGGAGGGCTCTCCCGCCATGGGGGCCAACCGGTTCAGCGACGTGGCCCCCGGGGCCTATTACGCCGCCGCCGTCTCCTGGGCCTCGGCCAACGGCATCGTCAACGGCTACAGCGACGGGACCTTCCGTCCCAACAACCTCATCACCCGGGAGCAGCTGGCGGCCTTCCTGTACCGCTACGCCTCCCAGAAGGGCCGGGACGTGTCCGACCGGGCGGAGCTGGGGGTTTTCACCGACGCGGGGCAGATCGCGTCCTACGCCGTGGAGCCCCTGCGCTGGGCCGTGGCGGCGGGGATGGTCAACGGCGTCGCCGCCGACGCCCTCTCCCCCGGCGGGAACGCCTCCCGGGCCCAGGTGGCGGTAATCCTCAGCCGCTTCGCGCAGAACGCACTCTGAGGACCCGTGGAAAAACAGAGAACCGGCGGACCTTTCGGTCCGCCGGTTTTTCATATGCCGTCAGGCGGCGCTCACCGCATGAGATACCCCTTGGACAGCAGCTCCAGCTGCAACGCCTCGGCGTGGCGGCTGTCCCGGGTCTCCAGCACCATGGTGACGACGCAGGCCCCCACGTCGGAGTCCTTGTCCTCCCGGTTGTGGTTGACGCTGATGATATTGGCTCCGCTGTCCGCCACCACCTGGAGCATCCGCAGGAGGCTCCCCGGCTTATCCTCCACCTTGGTGGTCAGCTCCACCAGGCGGCCCGCCTTGGACAGTCCCTTGGTGATGATGCGGGAGAGGGTGGTCACGTCCACGTTTCCGCCGGAAACCAGGCAGACGGTTTTCCGCCCGTCGGCGGGGACCTTGCCGAACATGCAGGCGGCCGCGGTTGTGGCTCCGGCCCCCTCGGCCACGGTTTTCTGCTCCTCCATCAGCGCCAGAATGGCGGAGGCGATCTCATCCTCCGTGACGGTGACCACCTCGTCCACGTATTCCTTGCACAGCGCGAAGGTCAGGTCCCCGGGCCGCTTGACGGCGATGCCGTCGGCGATGGTGGCCACGCCGCTGAGCTCCGTGAGCTCTCCGGCGTGGAGGGAGAGGTACATAGAGGGGGCCCCCGCCGCCTGAACGCCCACCACCCGGCAGGAGGGCTTCAGCTGCTTGACGGCGAACGCCACGCCGCTGATGAGCCCGCCGCCGCCGATGGGGACCACCACCCGCTCCACCTCGGGAAGCTGCTCCAGAATCTCCAGGCCGATGGTGCCCTGCCCGGCGATGACGTAAGGGTCGTTGAAGGGGTGGGCGAAGGTGTAGCCCTCCTCCCGGCAGAGGCGCTGAGCCTCCTTAGCCGCGTCGTCGTACACGCCGGGGACCAGCACCACCCGGGCGCCGTAGCCCTTGGTGGCCTCCACCTTGCTGATGGGGGCCCCGGCGGGCATGCAGATGACGGAGGGGATGCCCAGCCGGGCGGCGGAAAGGGCGATGCCTTGGGCGTGGTTCCCGGCGGAGCAGGCGATAACGCCCCTCTCCGCCTCCTCTTTGGTGAGGGAGCGGATTTTGTTGAAGGCCCCCCGGAGCTTGAAGGAGCCGGTGAGCTGCAAATTCTCCGCCTTGATGTAAAGGTCCCGGCCCAGCTTGGGGGCGGGGTCCAGGGGGGTCCGGCGGGCGACGCCCTCCAGCGCGTTCTGCGCGTCCCGTATCATGTCCAAGGTCAGCATAGGTTTACCCCTTTCCGCGGGGCCTTCCCCCGCAGTGAAACTGCGCCCGGTTACGATTTCCCCGCCTCCAGGAAGACGGAGGGGCGGCTCTTGTAGGTGGCTAGGCTCACGATCACCAGGGCCGCGCCGCAGGCGACGGTCCCCGGGACGGCGGAGCCCAGGCCGAAGGGCTCTCCCGCCAGCTTCCAGCCGACGCAGACGGTGAAGCCGGCGGCCATGCCGGCGATGACGCCGGCGCTGGTGGCCTTCCGCCAGAAGAGGGCCGCAAAGGCCGGGATGCCCGCCGCCGCCGCGTAGAAGCTCCAGGCAAACATGAGGATATTATACGCGTTTTTAATGTAAAGCGCAATGACCAGCGCACCCAGGGGCAGAATAATGGAGAAGACCCGGGAGAGGAGGATTTCCGTCTTGTCCTTCATCTCCGGGAAGAAGGTCTTGCCGATGTCGTGGACACAGGTCTGGACGCTGACCAGCAGGTAGCTGTCCGCCGTGGACATGATGACGGAGAGGATGCCCGCCAGGGCCAGCCCCGTCAGGCCGATGGGCAGCACGTGGATGGCCAGGGCGGGCACCACGGCGTCGGTATTGCCGTAAACCGCCAGGGCGTCGTCCCCGATGACCTGGTGGGCGGCCACGCCCATGAAGTAGACCAGGGCGATGGTGATGCCGTAGACGGCGGTGCCCAGGAACATGCCCTTCTTGGCGGAGCTCCGGTCCTTGGCGGCAAAGGCCCGCTGCCACATTTCCGCTCCGGCCATGGTGAAGACCAGGTAGGTGACGATATCCCCCAGGATGCTGCCGTTGAGATAGGGCTTTGCCAGGGCCGGGTCCAGATTCGCCAGGAAGGCGGAGAAGCCGCCGATACTCCGGAGAGATGCCGCAGGAATGAGGATGTACACAAAGAGAATCAGCATATAGAACTGGAGCACGTCGGTGTACACCACGCCGAAGAGGCCGCTGGAGGCGGTGTAGACCATGAAGATGATACAGGCGATGAGGGCCCCGGCCTCGAAGGACAAGCCTACTTGGCCCCCCAGCATGTTGATGATGGTGGCGGCAGCCGTCACCTGGGAGGCCACGGTGCCCATCATGGTGAAGGCCACCATGGCCGCCAGCAGGATCTTCGCCGTCCTTCCAAAGCGGCGGTGAAAGAGGTCCGGAATGGAGGTCACGTCGTACCGCATGCCGATATCGGAAATCTTCCCGGCGATGCCGGAGAAGAGAAACATGCCCAAAAGATAAGGAATGGCGGTCATGACCGCCTTAAAGCCGCTGGAATAGGCGACTCCCGCCCGGCCCATGAGGCCGCTGCCGCCGATGATGGTGGCGCAGACCGTGGCCATCATCACCAGGGGCCCCAGGGAACGGCCCGCCACGTAGTAGTCCCCGCTGTTCTTGATGCGCCGGACGAAGTAGACGCCCACCGCCACCATGGACAGCAGGTAAACCGCGATGATGCCGAGGTCCAGAATGCTGAGCTGCGTGTGATCCATGTTACCTTTGCCTTTCCGTTTCAATCGCCTGCCCTTACGTCGAAGTCCTCAAAAAGAAGCCTTTCCGTTTGCCGCGCCGGAGGAGAAACGCCGTCTCCATTGCGGGAGCCTTTCCTGTTTGTATCCAATTATAGCAGAAAAAGGAAATTTCGTCGAGGGCTTTTGGAGGAAATTTGTATTGCAAGGCACAGTTTTTAGTGAATATGCCTGGCATTTTTCCTGAAAAGAAGAAAACGCGGCGTCCGGTCGGGACGCCGCAAGGAATGTTATGAAATCGGAAAAGCCTCGGAAAGGACTTTCAAGCCGCCCCGACGCGCTCCGTCAGAGGGGCAGCTTTGCCCTTCCGTCCATAAAGTCCAGCACCCGCCGGGCCTGCTCCTCATCTTCAATGGGAGCGGGACAGTAATTATTCACCCTGCCTCCGGTGTGAACATAGCAGGGAATCAGCTCCGAGGAGGCACCCACCAGCTTCTCGTTTTCCACCTGGAGAATGAGCTGGTAGATAATGGTCCGGTTCTCCGGGCTCCGGCTGCCGCCGAAGCAGAAGTTCCCCAGGGAGTAGACGATCTCTTTGCCCTTGTAAACCTCCCGGGGCTGGAGCACGTGGGGATGGTTTCCCAGCACCAGGTCCGCGCCGTTGTCAATGAGACGGCGGGAGGCCCGAACCCGCCACGCCTCCGGGGCGTGGACGCCCTCTGCTCCGCCGTGGCAGAAGACCACCTGGAAATCGGAATTTTTCTCCGCCGTCCTGAGGCGCTGGATGATGGTCCCGGCCTGCCCCTCGTTCCAGAGGCCGTGGCAGATGACGGCGACGCGGTATCCGTTTTTCTCCAGATAAAAGGTCCGGTCGTTGCCGCCGTACTCCAGCCCGGCGGCGGAGACGGCCTTCACCGTGTCCTTGTAGCCCGCCGTGCCGTAGTCCCCCGTGTGGTTGTTGGCCAGGGACACCGCCTCCACGCCGGAGGAGGTGAGAATGTCCGTGGTTGCCGCGGGGGCCCGGAACCAGTAGGCGGGGTCCGTGGCTTTTTCCTTGGGAGTCAGGTTTCGATCCGTCAGCACGTTTTCCAGGTTCACCACGGTGAAGTCGTCGGCCTCAAAGATGGGCCGGACGTGCTGGAGGAAGTACTCCGGCTCCTGCTTGGCGGCGTAGTCCAGGAAGTTTCCCGCCGCCCGCTTGCCGTGGAGAGAGGCCAGCAGCATGTCGCCGGTGAAGCTGACCACGATGCTGAACGCGTCCTCCGTCTCCCCGAGCCGGGGCGTGGAGGGCATGGGCCCGTCGAACTCCGGCAGGTCCGGCTCCCACAGAAGGGGGTCGTTGGGGTCCGTTGGGTCCCACTCCGCCGCCGCAGCGGAAACGGCGCAGGACAGCAGCTGCAAAACCGCCAGAAGAACGGCCACACGGCGTTTCATAAGATTCCCTCTCTCTCCCGGAAAACCTCCGATCTTTTTCAATTCCATTCTAACAGAATTTCCCCCAAAAAGGAAGGGGAAGGAGGAAGATTTCCCGGGAAATGAAACGTGGGCGGAGGACTGCTCCTCTGCCCACGCCGGAAACGATTATTTCCTGGCCACCGCCAAGGCGTTGTAAACGTCCAGAATGCGGCCGAACAGGGGATTTTCGGGCTTCAGGCCGGAATAGGCCGCCAGGGCGGCGGCAGGGCCCTCCGCCTTGATTTTGGCCTGAAGCTCCACGCTCTGGGGGTCCTCCGGGCAGTCGAAGCGCAGGGCGGCGGCGGCGCCGAAAATCAGGTGGTCCACCGGCAGGCCGTAGGCGGCGGTGGTGGTCAGGGGCTTGATAAGCCGGTCCCCGGCCTCCAGCTTCCGGATGGGCTCCCGGCCCACCCGGAGCACCTCGTCCTCCAGGAAGGGGTTCTGGTAACGGGCGAAGATCTTCTCCACATAGGCGTGGTGTACGTCCGGGTCGAAGCCGAACTCACGGATCAGCCCTTCGCCGCTTTCGGAGATGGCGGCGTGGACAATCTCCCCGATGGCGGGGTCCGCGATGCTGTCCTTGATGGTTTCATAGCCCCGCAGGTAGCCAAGGTACGCGCAGATGGCGTGTCCGCTGTTCAAGGTGAAGAGCTTCCGCTCCAGATAGGCCATGAGGTTGTCCGCGAAGGTCAGGCCGGGAATCTCCGGCCTCTCGCCCTTCCAGGCGGCGGCCTCCACGTCCCACTCGCAGTACCGCTCCACGGCGGCGTCCAGGATGTTCTCAAAGCTGGGCTTGGGGCAGATGCGGTCCACAGCGCAGTCGGCAAAGCCGATATGCTCTTCCAGGAAGGCAGTCTCCTCCTGGCTCAAGTGCTTCACCACCTCGTTTTTCAAGCGGGTGGTGGTGCGCAGGCCGTTCTCACAGCAGACCACGTTCATGGGCTCCGTGTTCCCGGCCTGGATGCGGGCTTGAATGCCCCCCGCGATGGACTTGGCGATGATGGGCAGCACATTGGGGCCCACGGCGGTGGTGATCAGGCCGCACTGGGCCACCTTCTCCGCAAAGGCCGGGGAGGTGGAGAGCACGCCGTCCACGCCCGTGATGGCGATCTCGCCGGGCTCCTTGTCCAGGATGTGGACGGTATAGCCGTGGTCCCGGTTCAGCGCCTCGATGATGGGCTCCACCACGTCGGCGAAGGTGACGTGCCAGCCCGCCTGGCTGAGCAGGGCCCCGATGAAGCCCCGGCCGATGTTGCCCGCGCCGATTTGAATTGCCTGTTTCATAAGCTCCTCCTGAAAATGATTGTTTTTGAACGAGTAATCGTTTTCGCAAAACTCTTGAGAAGACGCCGCTCCGCTTGCGGGGCAGGGCGGCGTCTTGCGGGAATGCTTCACAGGAGCCGGGGCGAATGGAGGGCGGTTATTTCGCCAGCTTCGCCTCCAGCTCGGCCTTCTGGGCCTCGTAGCCGGGCTTGCCCAGCAGGGCGAACATGTTCTTCTTGTAAGCCTCCACGCCGGGCTGGTCGAAGGGGTTGACCTCCAGCAGGTAGCCGGACAGGCCGCAGGCGTACTCGAAGAAGTAGATTAGCTGGCCCAGGGAATCGGCGCTCTTGCCGTCGGTCTCCACGATGACGTTGGGCACGCCGCCCTCGGTGTGGGCAAGCAATGTGCCCTCCATGGCCTTGTCCCGGATATAGTCCATGGACTCCCCGGCCAGGAAGTTCAGCCCGTCGCCGTTCACCTCGTCCCGGGGGACCAGGAGCTGGTGCTCGGAAGCGCCCAGGCGGACCACGGTCTCAAACATGATGCGCCGTCCGGCCTGGATATACTGGCCCATGGAGTGGAGGTCGGCGGTGAACTCCACGCTGGCGGGGAAGAGGCCCTTGCCGTCCTTGCCCTCGCTCTCGCCGTAGAGCTGCTTCCACCACTCCAGCATGAAGCGGAAGGCGGGGTCGTAGCAGGCCAGGACCTCGATGCTCCAGCCCTTCTGATACAGCGCGTCCCGGAGGGCGGCGTAGGTCCAGGCGGGGTTTTCGAAGGAGCCGGTCTCGCAGGCCTTCATCATCTTGGCCGCGCCGCCCATGAGCTCTTCAATGTCGATCCCGGCCACGGCGATGGGCAGCAGGCCCACGGCGGTGAGGACGGAGTACCGCCCGCCCACGCCGTCGGGCACCACGAAGCTCTCCCAGCCCTCCTCGTTAGCCAGGGACTTCAGGGCGCCCCGGGCCTTGTCGGTGGTGGCGTAGATGCGGCCCTTGGCCCCGGCCTTGCCGTATTTCTTCTCCAGGGCGTCCCGGAAGAAGCGGAAGGCCACGGCGGGCTCGGTGGTGGTGCCGGACTTGGAGATGACG
>ERZ779623.434-NODE-434-length-16172-cov-6.904945_pt1 | contig 16172 bp, 13 predicted proteins | sample MGYA00514189_ERZ779623 | MGnify/ENA primary metagenome ERZ779623 (study PRJEB29562, sample SAMEA4376712) | mouse gut metagenome | isolation source: Cecum | study: EMG produced TPA metagenomics assembly of the A DSS colitis mouse model was used to assess the... | reverse complement strand
AAACGTAGTAAAAGTCAGTAAAATCAAGTGTTTTAAACCTAATCAGCAGACACTATGTATTGGAATCCGGCCAGGAATGTATTGGCATCTGGCTCTGTTCCATATTGCTTTCTGAATTTCGCCATCGCTCTTTTGGCGATTTCCGGAAACGTAAAGTTCTTAAATACTTTTCCATCTATACCCAGTGTCTGCATATAGCACCGTAAAAAATTCTGGTCTTTGCTTTGATAAATACCCGCAAATGGAGTATATATAAAACGGACACCATCTTTTTCCAGATTCAAATCCCCTAATGTTATCTTATTTCTGCTTAGCCTTACCTTCTTTGTCCTGTGATAAACAAACGTCGAAAAGCTTTGTCTGTTCTCTATTGTTTTGCCGTTGAGCACCTTTTCGGTAAAACAATCCACATTGATACATCTTATGAGCCTGTCAAGCCCTAATTGTGGTTCGCTTATTCTTTTTCCGGAATTATCCCTGTCAGTCAGGATTTCTTCTGATTCCGTAGCTTCTGCATTAGAATCCGCAGCATACTGCCGGTTTTGCTCCAGGTTGTCCGCACTTCCGGGAAACCGCCTGGGATCAAACGAGGTACATACTGTCACATCTCCATTTTCACCCACAGTATAAGGCAGCTTTTGCGCCCCAGTTCCTGTTACATCCTTATACCTGCAGCAATATTTGTCATGCATATATCCGTTATGTTCAGGATATATTTTTAAATCCTCACTGATTTTATAATAAAGTCCTGCGTCCGGACGGCATGCACACCACATATATTCCTTTTTTCCGCTGTACCGGTTTCTGATCAGGACTCTCTGCTCCCTGCCGAGATATCCGGGATATAAATCCTTTCCATCAGCCGTTATGAATTTTGTATTATACACGAAATATCCTCTTTTATCATATTTTCATTCAAATGTCATAAAACATATCATTAACAGGATCAGGGCAGGGAAAACGTTTCCCTGCCCTGTATACCACTACTTATCCAATCAGGCATTCTTTTCCCCTGAAAGCAAACCCATACTTTTTGATTTGCTCTGGGGAAAACCCGTCTGCAATCAGTTTGGCATCATACAGTTTCTCATCAATCTGGGAATGCGCGTTTGCAACGGTCTGCGCAAGATCTTTTTCTTTCAAGGGTTTATGCACCTTAAACTCAATAATGTACGCACAGTCTTTTTCCCTGTTCTTCGGTGTCAGCATGATATCATAGCGCCCAAAACCGCTTTCCCTATTTGACGTGATTTCAAACCGTCCCGCCAGTTCAACCATCAGTCCCAGTACAAACCCGTGATAAAACCGTTCAGGCGCATCATCATCTGACGCATTTTTGGCAATATCAAAACTTGAAAAGCTATACAGCGCAATTTTGTTCATAAACTCATTCATTCCGTCCATGTCATTTATAAGAAGCGCCTTAATAAAATTATTGTACGGCATTTCCGCATTGCCGCCAAACCAGTCGCTGACCATCTTGCGGAACATTCGTTTTGTTTCGAGGTTCGTGATGGTAAGCGTGTACCAGACATCACCTTCCGCTCCTACGCCTTCCTCATCCGTATCCAGTGTTCTCACTCTTAACACTTTCAGATATCCTGTCGCAAGCAGCAGGCTCCACACTGCATCCGCACTGCCGTTTAACTGATCAAACACTATTTTTTCATCGATTTTTGCCTCAAAGCTTTTACCCTGAAGGAGATCTTCCATTATTTGTTTTATGCCTGGGTTTCCTTTCTGGATCAGCTGGTTTACAAGTCCGTTTCCGCTTGTATTAGACCAATAGGTATCATATTTTCCTTTTTTCTTGATGAATGACACAATTGACCACGGATTGTAAATATCCGTAAAGGCCCCGAATGTAAATCCGTCATACCATTTCTTTACTTTCTCTTTCTGCTCTCCCAAGCCGGCATTTTCGAGCGATGTAAAGACCTCATCTTCCGTAAAGCCAAAAGAGGTCGCGTATTCATTAGAAGTCGTAGTTATGACATCAAGGTTATTCATTCCTGTGAAAATGCTTTCTCTTGCCACCCTTGTAATTCCTGTGATAAGCCCCCGCTCTAGATATTTGTTTGTTTTGAACGTGGAATTAAACAGGCCGCTGAAAAAGCTGACCGTTTCCTCCCAATGTCCCGAAATCCATGCATCCTGCATCGGCGTATCATATTCATCCAGGATAATGATTACTTTCTGTCCGTAATAGCGCTGCATGAAACCAGCCATTGAATGAATAGCATCAGCTGCCAGTTCCGCATTCATTCCAATTTTGATATCCTTATAATACATACGTTCATTTTCACTAAACAAATCTTTTGATAGTAAATAACTGTTTTTCTCATATAAATCAGCAATTACCTTTGTTATCTTAAAAATCATTTCCTTATATGATGCTGCCTTGACATTTGCAAAGCTTAAAAAGATCACCGGATAAGTACCCTGCAGCTTCCTATACTGATACTCCCCGTCAGGAGATTTTTCCTCCCATATGGACAATCCTTCAAACAGGTCGCCCCTGTCCTTGTACTTGTTTGAGAAAAAACACTCCGTCATGCTCATGTTCAGTGTCTTCCCAAACCTGCGCGGACGTGTGATTAAGGTCACTTTATCTGCGTATTCCCACCATTCCCTGATAAAATCCGTCTTGTCAATATAAAATATATGCTGGGTTCTCACTTCCTCAAAGTCCTGGTAGCCAAGCCCTGCCCTGTTTTCATTCATATGCCACCCTCCTCTGTCTGAAATCACTTATTTTCGTGTTTTTAGTATGCTCCTGTTATCAGTATACACGATACAGGCTTTTTTCACAACATAAGGATTACTTAATGGCTGCGCTTATAGTCATCGGCCCATGACATAAGAGATTTTGCGTCCCTTAGCGTTATTAAATTTTCCATTTGTATTCCATTTATGAAGTCGTTAATGTCCTGCAAGGATCTGTCCGCATACCCGGTTATAATTTTTTGTTTGATTATTTCTTCCATATTATATATGTACCTCCGTTTTCTATTAAATTGAAAGCCTGTTTTAACAGGGGAATGATTTTCTCCCCATATACGTAAAAACAGAACAGTCATACAACAAACCGTTCTGTTTTTATGTATCAATGTCATTTTTACGATATTTCCACCCTGGTCATTGCACGCATACAGCTATACATCAACATGGGGATTCCATTGCGGTATTCATCATGTTTGATCCTGTGCGGAATCACATCCGACACCACCGTGTATAAAATGCGTACCTTTTCCGGCGGCAGATATTCCTGTTTATTGTATCTTGTGGTGCTCAGCAGCAGATCCAGGTTATGCATGTAAAACCCTATCACGCCAAACTCATATGCAGAGTTATCGTTTTTGAAGTCAGCCGGCGTTTTTCCATAGACAGCCCTTTTCAGGGTTGCAGTAATTGCCTTTCCATATATAATTTCGCTGAGTCTGGGAATGCTGTCCGCAGCCATTTCCGTATTGATGGAAAGCTTTTTTGTCCCCGCTATGCCGTCAAAAAGTTCGTCAACTTTCGATGCATCCTGAAAAACACACTGATCCGTAGGTCTTAGCATCATTCCCGTAAATGTGACATAATGCGTGAGCAGGATTTCATAATACCCGTTTTCTTCTCTTATCGCAGGTTTGCTCATCAAAATTTCTTCGTATTTTGTTGACGGTTTCTGAAAAATAAGGTGAAAACCCTTTCCGGACATGGATAATTCACCATACATATATGGCAGCGTTAAAAGATTGTCCCTGATTTCCGGGGGACATTTGGGTTCAATATCCAGCACGACAAAATCATCGAGCGCCTGGTTTAAGCTGTAGGTTGCATTTGTCGCATTAGGAAGGATATTCCTGACATCGTACAGATCGACGAGCGGCATATTCCCATCCTTAAATGATGCACCGACAATTTTACCCTGTGACCTTAATACATTCATGTCTATGGGTTTCTTTTTTGAAGTGGATACAGTCCAGCGCCTGTTACCGGCGATGGTCTGTATGAAATGGTTGTGTATAAAAAAATCCAGGTTAATGTTTCACGCCTCCCTTTTATTGCAGGTCTGACAGACTCAGATCCCTGTTTCTTATCATATCTTAAAATATCACTTTTGAAAATACCAAAAATGGAAAATACGGCTATTGCATGATGAATAATGTCATGCAATAGCCGTATGATTAAAACAGAGTCTGCTTCACTGTTGTTTCAATCTCCTTTAGTTCATCGCTGCTGACCTTTCCATAACACGATTCAAGCCTGCATTTGTCAACGGTGTGTATCTGCGAACATAGTGCAATGTGCTCACGGTATTTCTGCCCCCTGCTTTTTCTGAAAAACGACATATCGCTGATCTTAACCGAATGCGGACGTTTCCTGTCTTTTGAACTGACATATACAATTTTGACAGTCCCTTCCGTCTGCAGGCTCTCGCTGCTGCTGATCACAATCCCCGGACGGTCTGACCAGAGCTCGTGGCCTGTCGGCACCCCGTTCTGCGATATGTGGTAGATTTCGCCTGTCTCAATCATGCCGTCTCCCCCATTTCGTTTACGATTGTTTCCGTGTTTCCGCTGTCCGGTGCGGATTTGCTGGCGCAAATTGCCTCATATGCCGTCCTGATATTGCTTGACTGTTTATGCGCATTATACGCAAGGATATACTCCGACTGCCTTGCCCGCGTAAGTCCGACATAGTACATGCGCTTTGTTTCCTCCATGGCTGAATCATGTTCGTTGTAGAGCAGGATCACATTGTCAAATTCAAGCCCCTTGGCGCTGTGGATGGTGCTTGCCACAAAATTATAATGGCTTATGTCCTGTTCTTTTTTCTGCTGGTTCCTCATGCTTGTCAGCCTCAGCTTCAATGCATTTTTCTCTATCTCATAGTCAATGAGCGTCTGGAATGCGTAATCATTAAAATCCTTCATTGTGATCAGGCCGTTCTGCAGCATCAGGTCCTTTGCCATAAGTTCGTCCCTGTTTTTCGTCATCCATTCCGTAAGGCTCTTTTTCAGTGCCGCGTCAGCATTGTCGTTGTATACGCCGATCTTCTCCTTGTTTCCGATGATGTGGCGCATTATTTCCACGGACGCGTCATTTCCCGCCCTGTGTGTATAGTCGTGCCCCATCAGGCGTATATACTTTGAGAAAAATGTCTGCTGGTAGTTCTTTGCAGGCACAATATTAATGAATGAAGCCTGCGGGAACATGATTTTGATAATGTCCTCAAAATTCTTAAGGTCGCTCCTCCTGTACGCAAGGAATGTCACCTGCTCATTATTTCCGAGCTTCTCCGCAATCCAGTCCTTGATCTCCAGCAGCATGCCTGGCAGGTATTCCTTTAATTTGCTGATACCGGGAAGGCTGCTGTATGTGACCTTCACATCATCATCAAAGGGCCTTGTATTAAAATCATTGGCATGGAGCTGGATTCTGGCATACTGGTTTGCCTCAATGTTTGTGAGGATCAGGTTCGCAAAGTCCAGGATATTCTGGTTTGACCTGTAGTTTGTCTGCAGCTGCATGCATTCAAATACCCCGCTCATTTCAAGGCAGTTGAGCGCTTTCGGGTTTGATGCCCTGAACTCATAGAGTGTCTGTGAACAGTCTCCCACAAGGTACAGGCTCGCCTTATGCTTAATTACATAATTGATAATGTAAATAAACTCAAAAATGGAATTATCCTGTACTTCATCCATGATGAGGTGCCTGCACAATGATGCGGGCTCCACCAGTCGGTCTGCCGCATGGTAACAGATGATTGATTCCAGTTCGAGCGTTGTCTGCCGTATGCTGTCAAGCAGGTTAACCAGTTCCTCAAACCAGCTTCCGGCAATGTCTGACAGCGCCACAAGGCCGGCATTTGTATTTTCCTTCATTTTTTCAAACGCCCTGATGACATCCTGCGCAACCGGGTTCTGTTCCATAATCCCATTGTCCGCCTGCAGCACATTGATGATCGTATCCGGGGTTGAAAGATTGTGCGCGTAATTTGCCGAATAGATGTCATGGATCATGGATGCAATGGTCTGTGATTTCACGTCGGGCGCAATTTCACTGATATGGTTTGCCGCTGCATTGGTAAAAGACAGTACTGTTACGGTTTTCAAGTCTACCCCGCACTGCCGCAGGTACTTCAGCCTGCTGTTGATCACCGTGGACTTTCCTGTCCCGGCTCCCGCCTGCACGATGCAGCATGGCTCCGGGGACGTAATTGCAGTTATCTGCTCCGGGGAAAAACTGATGTCAGAACCCGTATATGGCACCGGCGTGAATGTGGCAATATCCGGCCTGATCGTTTCAAGCATCTCCAGTTTCGCATTCAGCAGCATGTTCAGGTTGGCATTTACTGCATCCTCCAGCGCTCCGGGATACCCATTCTGGATACTGTTGTAGACATACTTGTAATCAGTGAGGTTTACTGAGTAATTGTCCAGCATCCTGCAGAAGGTGACAATGATATCCCTGTCAGTCCCTGTTTCCAGCATTGCATTCATGATCTGGGGTATTCCCTCGTCCCACAGCTCTGCTGTCGCCTGAACCAGGTCATACACCGTCAGCTTATTTACATATTCATTGACCATGTTGGCATCAATGTCCGGGGACTGCGCTGTTATAAAATCAATATCAATAAAAAATGATGAAGTTACGGACATTTCATATTTCCCATACTCGTTTCTGCATATGATCCCGGTATCATAGGAACAGTAAGTGCTCTTACCCTTCTTTTCCAGGTCGGTGGCAAGAATCATATAATCCATTGTCAGCGACAGATAATACCTCTGTTCCTCCGGAACCGTGTCCGGCGAAATGCATTCCGCGTTACCCGGGAGCTCGTCATATTCCAGCCTGTCCTGAATGTACAGGCTTAACGGCAGGACTTCAAATGTCGAAGTCCCTGTCGTGACGGTCACTTTCTTATATGGATACGCAATCGGGGGTTTTACCACTTTTGTCCTGTCAATGCATGGAAGCAGGGCGCCGTTTAAAAGTCCGCGTTTTTTACCTGATCCCGTCAGCGATTTGCTGAAAAACTGCGGCGACACGATTTTCTTTTTCTGCGAGAATATACTCGCTGCTCCTGTCTGTTCATTTTCATTTAAGATGATTGGCATGTTCGTTCATCCTTTCTTTGGATTTTGGGCTGTTTTATGCACACCCTTCCAACAGTTTATTGTCAATATAATTACATACTGCTGTCCTGACCGGTCTTGCACCAAAGCGCACGTCAAAACTATCATCACATAACTCTTTTAATGCGGATTCCGGAAGTTCATCCTCCAGTGCAGCACCCGGTTTCAGCCGCTTTATCAGCCGGACTTCCTTACTGTATGTATTCCTCATGATTTCCTCATAAATGTCACGCGTAATCTCATGGAACGTCATCCTGTGCTGGAAGCGGTTTATGAGCGCCAGCCTGAAGTGTCCTGACAGCTCCGATACGGACGTGCCGTGTTTCTTCCTGTTAAGCCCTATCGGGTTACTGGTATCCATATGTCCTGCATTTGTGGTCGCGATGATGATGGATTTGGAGAAGTCAATGATTTTTCCATTGTTGTCCTTCAGGTATCCCTCCTCAAATACATTCATGAACAGATCCTGCACGGACCTGTGTGCCTGGTCAAATTCGTTGAGCTCGATCACCTGGTATGGATTGGTGTCAAGGATGTCAAACGGCATTTCCGCATTTGAACCATATCCCACATATCCGGCCGGGGCGCCGATCAGGCGGTTTATGCTCGCCTCCGAATAAAATTCAGCCATATTCAGCTTTATCGGTTTTTCATCCATGCAGTATGCTGCAATAATGTTCGTCACTTCCGTCTTCCCGACGCCTGACGGGCCCGTAAACAGGAATGTAAGGGGCCTGTTCATCGGCCTTACGTGCATGTTCCTGAGCCTGATAATTTTTACAATCTGGTCAAGGATATCATCCTGCCCCCTGACAGGTTCCAGTTCCGACCGCAGCCCTTCTTCTGAAAAATCCCTGGGTTCATTGTGCCCTGTCGCAATTTTTAAGGCAGTCCTTATAATGCTGCGCCTTGACAGGCTGATTCCGGTAATGGAGCGTCCCATATCCTGGAGATTTTTATCCGGACTGTTCAGCAGTTTATATTTTTCAATGATGACGTCTGCGGCAGCGCGGTCAATCAGTGTCACCGCATTATCAGGGCGGTGTGTGTCATTTGAGCAGTATTCATCCGCTATGTCAACAATGTTCCTGCCAAGCTCCGCGTCATAATGAACCGGCATCTTATAATGATCAGTCAGTTTTCTGACATATGCGTTCACGATCTCCAGCGTCTGGTCTTTAGACAGCTCATCCACAATTACCTTTGTAAATCTCCTTTTGAACGCCGGATCGGATGCTATGCTCTTTACCTCCTGTGCTGTCGTGGCGCCAATCACCCTTATCTCCCCCCTGCTCAGTGCGGGTTTTAGTATCTGCGCAATCTTTTCATACATGCTTTCCTTAAACAGCATATGGATCTCATCCACGAACAGGATGGCCTTATTTTTCTTATCGGACAGAAAGTCAGTCAGTTCCTTTACTTTTTCTTCCAGTTCCCCCACCATGCTGCTTCCTGCCACGATATCCGAGAGCTGCAGGGAATATATTGTGTATCCGTATAACAGTTCGGGTACTGATGCATCCTTTATCTCAATCCTGTGCGCCAGTTCCTCGACAATCTTGGTTTTCCCGGTTCCTGCCATGCCGACAAGAAGCGCATTCGGGTGCGACTCACCAATCAGTACAGCCATAAGCTGGTCAATGATGGCATCCCGGAACAGTGTCGGTGTATGGTCTGCTTTGTTCAGGTCTTTCAGGGTCGTTCTGGAGCCGTTGTTCTCCGGCGGATTCATCATTCCCGTCATCAGCTCCTTGGGAATATTCGCTATGATCCCGATATGGATATCATTGTTACCACCGGCATTCTTACCGGCATCATTGTCATTCACTTCATCTGTCAAATCAACTACAGACATTTTTTATCCCTCCTTCATGTGATTTCCTAAATTTGCCGGCATGAGGATATACCTGCATATATTGGGTTCGATATGATACATATTCTGGCAGAACTCCTCTGCAGCTTCCCTCACATATGGCCATGATGCTTTTGACGTATCAATCGGGGCATAATATAACTTTGCGGGATAAGCCGGCCGTTCATCCGGCGGATAATATGCAAAATCCGTAATCATGAGGCTGATCTCCCTTTTTCTTCTTGCTGACTGCATGATATACTGCCATACAAGCTCAAAACTTGTCCCGCCTGATACTTTCGGTACGTTCTGGAACTGCCGGTAAATCTCGCCTATGGTCTTCCCCTTAATCTTCAGCCGGGTGCTTTCCGAGATGACATCACTGAACGAGTTAAAATACAGGTTTACATTCAGCTTTTTCGCCATTGTGATGCAAGTTATTATGGCATTTTTGTAATTTTCCTCTGAAATTGATGCTGATGTGTCAAGATATATATGGATATCCGGTTTATACTGCAGGGAAATGCCCCTCCTGGGAAGGTTGTAATTATCAGGATTGCGCCGGTTAGGCTTCATGTATGTTGACCGGATTACCCTGGAATAATTTTCAGACCTGCTTACATTCGCTTCCTTATTTATAATTCTCACAATCCGCCTGGAAAGGTCTGCCCTGGACATTGCAGCCATGCCAAACTGGAAAATCTTCCTCTTTTGGGCCTCCCTGCCCTTTTTGTCAAGCAGGGCGGCTTGGTTTTTCAGCTTCATTCCTATGATCCTGCTTTGCAGCGATGCCGCGCTTAACTTTGATATCTGGTTCAGCGGTATCTGGAAAAAAGTCTGTACCAATGCGGACTTTATGACGGACACGTCCCGCACGATTTTATTTGCCGGCGCTTTTGCAATATTTTCGACATTCATGAAAAGCATGCACCTGGGCACCAGCAGGCTGTTGATACTGGGGGCAATGATTCCGCAGTCATCCGGGTTCTTCTGTGCAAACATCATCGAAAATTTCATGACCAGCCGTTCAAATGCGTATGCGGCGGCGCCCTGTTCCCTGGTGTTGCGGAGTACGACGCCGTCTATCAGTTTCGGCCTGAACTTTTCAAAGTCGGCAAACTTCCGTATGGCATTCATATCCAGTTTAGCCACCAGGCTTCCGGCCATGGTTTTGATAAAATCAATGTATCTGTCATAAACGGCATTGTCCCGGAAATAAAATATGGGATGCGGCTCATTGATGTAAAAATACGCATTCACACAGAGCGCGTCTTCATCCCTGTTTTTCAGATACCCTTTACAGGCGTTCTTTATGTCTGACGGGACATAAATGACGGTGCCTGACGGTATGGGCAGGGGCGTATCCAGGGCGGCATTTGCCTGTGATATGAATACCTGTGAGGCACGCAGCCCGTTCTGGCAGCCCGTGAGCGTCTGCTCCCACACATGAATTAAGGTTTTATTCAGTTCGCATTTAATGTCTGCCTGGACGTCATCCGCAAGGATCATTGCGGCAAGCATGCCCGGTGTTATCTGGTTTCCGTTTTCATCAGATGCCGTGACATTTTTTCCTGATCTGTAGATTGGCTCGATTATGGATACGGCATTCTGAATCATCTGCCCGTTATCCAGCGCCCTGCTTACATCATCATTATAAAAAGGCGTAAGCCGTATCCTGTTATGATTGTTAAAATTTATTTTCATGCTCTTTTCCTTCCTGTGGCTGGTACATACTGCATAGTAATCTTTTTTCGCAGGATAAAACCTCCTGCTGTTCACATTTTGCATATACCGGGCAGTCTTCCCATACCCCACATGTCATGCATAAACATCCTTTACACATTCTTTTCAGGCTCCTTTCCATATCCTGATATGGCCAGAATCCTTATTATCCATGATAACGGGTTCTGTATCAGTTATTTTTCTGTAATTTCTGACTGTCTGCAGACAGGGGACACATCCGTCCCATGCCTGTCTGACAGTTCCCGGCCGTAATCACAGCCCGAACACGGACATGACCTGGGTTATCGTACAATTCAGCGAACAGACCGCCGCATAATTCACGTCATTGATCTTATGGCTGTTCGCGAGCGTGGAAAGCACCTGGGAGTCCCTGACATTCAGCGAGGTGATTGCTGGGGCAAGGCATTCAAGGATATTCGTGTTATCACGCGTGTCATACAATGCATACACAAAAAGCTCTGATTTTTCGTCATGCGTCAGTGCTGCAATGAAATGGTTCAGGTCATCCCTGGACGTAAACGAAACCATCTCCTGATATCTGGCAGGTTCCGTAAGGCTGATGTTCTGTGCCTGCTGGATGTTTTGTGCCTGGCTGCACAATGCATCAAAGATCTCCTGTACAAGCGCATGGGAAAACGGCGTCTCCCCGCTGTGGGCAACAACTGCCTCGTATAACAAGCTGTTGTCACTGCCTGTCGTTGTATTGAGCATTCCGATCAGCTCATGGTCAGAACATTCATTTAACCAGTTTGACACGCACGTGATTGTCCTTGGGACTGTCATCTGCTCCATGTTTTCATCATCATAATCAATCCCGTAGACAGCATCTTCATTTTCATCCTTATTTTCACCATCATTTGCCGGAATGGCGACTGCATCCTGCACAATCCTGTCAGGATATTTTTTAAGCACCGCCGATACATATTTGTTCAGGTCTGGATTTGCATTCATGAAAGTGTTTACATCAGGTTCCATATGGTACATGACAAACCTGGTGATCGATGCCTTGTCAAGCGGGCATACGTTTCCTTTGTCATTACCGGCTATGATTACTTTCAGGTTGTCAGGGATATCCCTGTCGCCGATGCTCCGCAGTGTGGGTATTGACAATGCCTCGGAAGTTACATCCGGCGTTGATCTGTTAATTTCATCAAGGAATAGGATCGGCGTTTCATCCGCGTTGGCGAGCGCATAGTCAATGGCCTTGCGGATTACAATATGCGGATAGAATACCTGCGCATAATCCTGTCTGCCGTCTTTATCCGTCCCTACCGGCACCAGGCGGCATCCTGTAAGGTCGGCCTTCTCCGCAAGCTGGTTCACCGGAAGCGTAAAACATTTCGTGCCCAGCCTTTTGGCAAGGCTTTCCACCCAGCTTGATTTCCCGATTCCGGGATCGCCTACCAGCATCGGCACACAGTTGTTTTTAATATCCTTTTCCACGAGCAGCGTTAAGTTTTCAAATTTCATTTTCGTTCTTCCTCTCTTTTCAATTTTGAATACTCCAGGCCAGGCAGGAAAAAACTTTCACCTGCCCGCGTGCAGCAAAAAAGCCGTCTGTGAAACACAGACAGCCTTTCAGACATTTTTGCAGAATCACTTCTCCCTTTCCTGAAGCTCCAGGAGTCTTTCAAGTGCGTATGTATCCATCTGTACATCTTCTGTCCCGTTTAACTGGTCATACACGGAGTTACTCAGGACATGGCTTACGTACATGCCGTCACCCAGGATGACCACGCCTGCCGGCACTTCCGGCACGGCATATTTCTGTAAAAGTTCCTGCCCCACAGACTGTCTTGATGCAACCCAGTAGATATCCGCCTTTCCTGCTGTTGCCTCTTTCAGGCTGTCATAAACAGCTTCACAGTCCCCGCATCCAAATCTGTAATAGATCAGGATATTCCCCTGCTGGTCCAGGCTGCTGCTTTTGTCCGCAATGGGGGATTTTTGTATCGCCTGGACCGTCCGCAGGATTCCAAACCGCTGCAGGGATTCCGGGTCTGCGCCATGCATACAGGCCAGTACAGCCGTTGTCATGTATGGAATAAATACTGCCGTAGAAGCCGCGGCAAAGATCTTATTCACTCTTTTGGATTTAGACTGTGGTTTCTTTTTATTCCTGTAAAATATGCCTGTCAGGGAAATGAGTCCTGTCAGGGCGGTGCATATTAATGTGTATATCAATGTCCTGCCTCCTCGCACGCACGAATTTTTCATGGAAGCGGCAAAGGATTCCCTCTGCCGCTTTTTTTCACTACGCAGTCCTGCCCTGCAGCTGGCTGGGTGTTCCCATTCTCACCATCGGGCTGGCCGGCATCTGTCCCGTCTGTGCATTTGCAGTCCTGCTTCCCTGTGGCTGCATCCGCGCCTTATAAGCGCCCTGCCCGGACGCATTTCCCTGCGGCTGCACCGGCGTCTTATAAACATTCTGCCCTGAAGCATTTCCCTGTGGCTGTGCTGTCCTCTGGACATTCTGTCTGGTTCTGTTCCCATCTGTATTTCCCTGCGGCTGCGTTTCATATCCACCCTGTCCCGTCCTGTTATTGTTCATACTGTTCTGGGGGGCAGTATTCCGCATTTGTGCAGCAACCGGCGCGGTATTATTTGTATTTTCATAATAAAAATCCTGTTCAAATGGCATTTCCCCGCCATATGGCAGCATTTCATCAGGATTTTCCGGAATACTGGCATAACCGTCAGGTGCATATGTACTATTATTAACGGGCGTCCCGGCTGGTACCGGACGCTTTGTTGATACATTCTGGCTGTTATCCGGCGCAACATATGTTACACCCTGGCTTGCAAGGGCATCTGCAAGCGCGTTTGATTCATAGTACCTGATCGGCTCATCAATCAGCACATAATCAATCCCTACGCCCACGCCTGCCGCTGTATTAAAGATTCTTGCCCCGACGGTTACGGTTAATCCCGTATCCAGCTCATATTCCAGTGGATGCAGCTTATCGGCTATGCCCTGCCCTGCAAGTTCGGCGCCCGCATATACGGAATATGCCACCGGCGGAAGGCTCGGGCTCTTGCTCGTGGCATAGTATCTTGCTGTATTTGTCCCCTTCACCAGCTTAAATCTTTCCTGCATGACTGCCACAACATCTGCCGGAAGCGTCTGCGGATTCAGTATCCGGGGATTGTCAAGTGAAAGTGTGCAGTATGGTCTGTTACTGGGTAATCCGCCATGCTCCTGCGCCCTTTTGTTGGCAGCGACCAGTTCTTCCCCCTCATACAGTTTGGAAATGTGGGAAAAACTTACTTCTCCCTGGATATTGACTGTGATCGGTGCGTACTGTCTTAAATAGTCTAAATTACTGCTCATTTTTGTTCTCCTTTGTCTCTCTTTTTGTTCATTTTTGTTCCTTATTCAGTTTTGACGGGTTTTATCCCCATATTATTTCAACCATATACAAACAAGTATTCTTAATATTAACTATTTATTTTACCATTAATCGGTTGATTTCAACTTATTTTTGTGATAGATTATATCTTATCACATCATTCTCATAATTACAAAGTATTTATTTCAGACGATTATAGGAGGTCTCAGTTATGAATAAGAATAATTTCAGGAATACCTGTGTCTATGCGGCATGTGGCGTCATCTGTATTACGCTTCTTGGCGTATCCACAATGTCTTTTGCAAAATCCATGCATGCGTCTGATACGGATACCCTTAATGTCGTATTGGACGAAAGTCTGTATAATGGTTTACTTTCACTGTCTTCTGATAATCAGGCTGCTTCAGATATGGATAATCTCTACGTCATTATTAACGGAAAGGAATATCCTGTCATTGAAAACGAAGATGGACAGCTCGTTGCACAGAATGTCGAACCTGACGATCCATCCTGCCCTGTGACTGATATACCTCTGGCTGACGCTGCCGAAACATCACGCTGTATTGTTGATGCCAGTGGTAACAGGGTTTATCACATTATCTGGGGCGATACCCTGTCAGAACTTGCACTTGAATTTGACAGTTCCGTGGATGAACTTGCCATTTACAACCAGATTCCTGATCCAGACCTGATTTATGCAGAGGATGACTTATATCTACCCAATAAATAAGATGGCCTCCCACGGAAAGACATGGTTTTATGAATCTTCACTCCCTGTTTCATTGAGATTGCTGATGACCTTATCGACAAGACCGTATTCCAGCGCTTCTTCTGCCGATTTCCAGTTATCACGTTCCGTATCCCGTGATACTTCATCATATGATTTGTGACAATTTTCGGCAAGAATGGTATTCAGGATCTTTTTTGTCCTGCCGATATGTTTTGCAGCAATTTCAATGTCGCTTGCCTGTCCTTTTGTACCGCCCAAGGGCTGGTGGATCATTACTTCCGCGTGGGGCACGATATACCTCTTGTCCCCTGATGATAAAAGAACCGCTCCCATGCTTGCGGCAAGTCCGATACAATAAGTATAAATTTTACTTTTTACCAGTTTCATTGTATCGAGGATTGCCAGGCCTGCAGTCACGGAACCTCCGGGACTGTTAATATAAATCTGGATCGGCTCCTCCTTACCCAGTGAATCCAGGTATAAAAGCTGTGCAATCACGGCTTCCGCCATCATGTCGTTAATTTCCCCTGTCAGGAGTATGATATTGTCATCCAGCAGTCTTGACGCGATATCCATTGCCCTCTCGCCATCCGTTGTTTTTTTGATGACCATTGGAACTGTGTTCATTTGTATCTCTCCTTCCTGTTTTGCTATTGGTTATGGTTATAAACCTCCTTCAGCATGGAAACCGAGTCTGAAAGACTCGCTGCACCGGGAAGACCTGTTGGATAAGATAGTAATTTTACGAAGCTGCTTTTTGTTCCCAGGTACCCATTGTATGCCTTACTGCATCAAGCAGTCCCTGCTGTGTTTCATTTTTCGTCTCAAGTATCCTTTCATCGATCGTGTCACTGCAGACGATATGGATAATTGAAACCGCATGGTTCTGTCCCTGCCTGAATATCCTGGAATTTGTCTGCAGGTATTCTTCCAGGCTCCATGGCAGTGTATACCAGACCAGGATATGTCCGCCTTCCTGGAGGTTCAGGCCAAACCCGGCACTCGCAGGCTGGATCAGCAGCATCCTTATCTTTTTTTCATTCCATGCATGAATTGTCTCCGGCTTTCCCTCAAAAACAACGGCATCCCTGAAACGACCTGTGATGGCAGACACATCCGTTCTGTAATGATATGCCACGAGCAGGGGAGACGGCTCGTTATCATAGATGTACTGAAGCTGTTCTATTTTCGCTTCGTGGATTTTTAAATATTCACCTTTTTTATTGGTATAAACCCTTCCGGAAGCAATCTGAGCAAGTTTTGATACGAGGACTGCAGGATTGACTGCCCTGACCAGTGCATCTTCGATAAAAATTTTCCACCTGTGCGGTTGCAATATGGCTAGGAGCGGCAATAAAGCAACAGAAA
>ERZ779623.431-NODE-431-length-16293-cov-8.989469_pt1 | contig 16293 bp, 14 predicted proteins | sample MGYA00514189_ERZ779623 | MGnify/ENA primary metagenome ERZ779623 (study PRJEB29562, sample SAMEA4376712) | mouse gut metagenome | isolation source: Cecum | study: EMG produced TPA metagenomics assembly of the A DSS colitis mouse model was used to assess the... | reverse complement strand
CTGCCATGCCTGCCGGTGAACGATACCAGTGAAAGATATTCTTTGTCCTGTAACTTGTTTAAGATGCGGCTCACTGTAGCCTTTGAGATGCCCCAGCGCAAGGCAAGGTCACTGAAGTTTGTCAGAGGGCTGCTGGTGCAGTTGCGGAAATACACCACAGGCCCCAGCTCTGAACCCTGCACCTGCCCGTCGTTGTAGATGGCATGTACCCATAGGTCCAGCACTATGTCCATTTCCGAACATTTCCCCATGCTGATCAGCTCATGGACGGCTGCAACCGGGAAAAAGAAAAAAACCACATCCTTCAGACATGGGTAATTGTAGTCCAGCGCCGTATTGTGCTGCTTCCAGCCGTTGATGCTGAATTTGACCAGGTTGTTCCTGCCGAGCCGGATATAGGTGATGTAGTTCTGTTTCTGCAGGAAGTTCAGGATGGACAGTGCCTGGTGCTGGAAGCGTGTGCGGAACCATTCCGCCAGCTCCGAGGTCTTGCATATCCATTCGCCCGGACCGACCAGATAGGAAATTCCTTCTATCCGGCGGTAGGAGGAGCGGAAGTTGGCATAGGAGCAGAGTGTCATGTAATAAAAAAGATAGGAGCTTCCGTTTGTGCGGATGTCCCTATCTTCCATAAGGCTGCGGATGAACTCGCGGTAAATACGGCACCGTGGGTAGTCCACAATTTGTTTAAGTTCTAATTGATAGTCCATAAAAACCTCCTGAATTACAAAATGTCCCGTAGTAGATTACAGGGCATTAGGAATAAATAACTGTTGTAACGCGATTGTTCTCTGTTGTATAATGTTTAGGCAGGAGAACATTGATTCGGCTACTGATTTCATGTGTACTGACGGCACATGAGATCATGGTATCATTACATGAAGCAAGTGCATTTTTTATTGATAGATTTTTCTCATTGTAAGGTTAAGTCTGCCTATGTGAAGCCGAATCCGAGTGCGCTTTCATGAGCAATCCGATCGAGGCACAGCTTCTGACGCAGGACGATTATCAGGAAAAAGTGGCGTGGGCGATCTACATGGGCATCATGCAGGTAATAAATGGCTAAATTGTTACGATATGTTACAATTATTTTAATTAAATGTCTTTATAAAATAGTATAAATGTGCTAGAATAATATGGAATTATCATTTTTATGAGGAACAAATGAAAACGGAGCAAAAAGATGAAAACAGAAATCGTTACCATAAGGAAGCTGGATCCTCCGGAGAGCGTGAGTGATAAGCTTTCATATGCAGGCGAGATCATCAGACAGGGCGGACTTGTTGCTTTTCCTACGGAGACGGTGTACGGTCTTGGGGGGGATGCGCTGAATCCGGAATCCTCCAGAAAGATATATGCGGCAAAAGGAAGACCGAGCGATAACCCGTTGATCGTGCACATCGCAGATATGGCTCATCTGGACCGGATCGTGTGTGAGATCCCAGAGAAGGCGCAAAAGCTCGCAGACGCCTTCTGGCCGGGACCGCTCACCATGATCTTTAGAAAAGCGGCGGGAGTGCCGTATCAGACAACAGGGGGACTTGACACAGTGGCAGTGCGGATGCCAAGCCATCCTCTTGCGAATCTGTTCATCCAAAAAGCAGGGGGCTATGTGGCAGCGCCCAGCGCCAATCTCTCAGGAAAGCCAAGCCCGACACTTGCCAGGTATGTGGTACAGGACATGGACGGCAGGATCGATATGATCATCGATGCGGATGGTGTGGAGATCGGACTCGAGTCCACGATCGTGGATGTGACATGCGATGTGCCTGTGATATTGAGACCAGGATATATAACGCAGCAGATGCTGTCCAGTGTGGTTGGTGAGATAGACATGGACGTCACGATCTACGACAGTGACTGCGCGCATCCGCCCAAAGCGCCGGGGATGAAATACCGCCACTATGCGCCCAAAGGCGAGCTGGTGATCGTGGAGGGAGAACCGCAGGAAGTCGTGCGCTATATTAATGAACAGACAGCACTGCACGAGTCGGCTGGGAAGCGGACCGGAATCATAGGGACGCAGGAAATGATGGCTCAGTACCATGCATCCAGCGTCAAGGACGCAGGGAGCAGAGGTGATCCTAAGACAATCGCAAGATGCCTCTACACATTCCTGCGTGAGTTTGACGATGAGGATATTGCATATATTTATGCGGAGTCCTTTGGTGGGATCTGCGAGGATCAAGGTTTTGGACAGGCAGTCATGAACCGGCTGTTAAAAGCGGCAGGGCATAGAGTGATACACGTCTGACCGGGTGCAGAAAGGGCAGGCGATACGTTGAAACAGGAAATTTTAGAGTATTTATCAGAGGAGGACAAGGATATGATAGCAATCGGATGTGACCATGGCGGATATGAGCTGAAACAGGAGATCATTAACTATTTTGTGGATAACCGTATCGAGTACAAGGACTTTGGATGTTACGGAAAGGGCTCCTGTGATTACCCTGAGTTCGGGCAGGCAGTTGCGAAGGCAGTTGCAGCAGGGGGATTTGATAAAGGGATCGTGATCTGTACGACCGGGATCGGTATTTCGATCACAGCCAACAAGGTGAAGGGGATCCGCTGTGCGCTGTGTTCGGACACAGTGTCGGCGAGACTGACAAGGGAGCACAACAATGCAAATATGCTGGCGATCGGTGCAGGTATCGTGGGGGCGAACCTTGCGCTCAGTATCGTGGAAACGTTTCTGAACACGGAGTTTCCCGGCGAGGAGAAACATTGCAGGAGGGTAGCTGCGATCCAGTCTCTGGAAGAGGAGACCATGAAGTAGGATCAGGATACTTGTAACAAAATCGTTTGAAGGGAAAGACAAACTCATGAAAGTGTCATATAAACAGTCGATAGCAGTGCTTCTCGCAGCTGCGATAGCAGTGGTATCTGCCGGAAGCGTGTCAATGCCGGTATATGCTGAGACGACACTGGAGCGGCTGCAAAAGGCAAAAGAGGAAAAGGAAAAAACCGAGGACGCCATGGAGAGTACGGAAGACAAGATGGAGTCCCTCGAGATTACCAAAAATTCTCTTTTAGGACAGCTTAGTACACTCAATGACGAACTTGCGCAGATCAGCGCCAACCTCACAAAGATCGAGGCGGACATCGCTGCAAAGGAGCTGCAGATCGAGCAGACAGAGGCTCAGCTTATGGAGGCTGTCCGTGCTCAGGATGAACAGTATGAGAATATGAAGCTCCGCATCAAGGCGATGTATGAGCAGGGCGGAACGGACAGCTATATCGGAATATTATTTTCATCGGAAAGCTTTTCGGAGTTCTTGAACAAGAGTGATTATATCGACCGTGTTCAGGCGTATGACCGCAAGATGCTGCAAAATTTTCAGGATACCTGCAAGTACGTCGCGGAGACCAAAGTGCAGTTAGATGAGGAGCTTGTGGTATTGAATGACCTCAAAGTAAAGGCGCAGGAGGAGAAGAGCCGGGTTGCCGGCCTTGTCAGCCGGACTTCGGCGAATGTGTCAAGTTACACGAATCAGATCGAAGACGCGGAAGCCACCATAGATGCGCTGGAATCCATGCTTGACAAGCAGGAGCAGGACATCGCAGCCCTCCAGAAACAGTATGAGGAGGAGCTAGCCAAATCACGTCTCGCGGCACAGTCAAAATGGCGCGATATATCAGATGTCAACTTTGAGGAAGGCGACCGCAAGCTGATGGCAAACATCATATATTGCGAGGCTGGGGCAGAGCCTTATGAGGGACAGGTCGCAGTGGGCGCAGTCGTGATCAACAGGGTACTCAGCTCAGTTTATCCCAACACGGTTGTCGGCGTGATCTATCAAAAAAAGCAGTTTAGCCCGGTTGCAAGCGGGCGGCTGGCACTCGCACTCGCTAATGACAAAGCGACGGAGAGCTGCTACAGGGCAGCTGACGAGGCGATGAGCGGTGTGACAAACGTGGGGCAGTGTGTGTATTTCAGGACGCCGATCCCAGGGCTTGAAGGGATCCGGATCGGCGGGCACATATTTTATTGATACAATATCAGATGGGAGTTATCATGAGATCAAAGATCTCATGATCCTGATAGGACTGCCCGCAGGTCGGGCGAATGGGAGATAATATGTACAAAATAGCGATATTGGATGAAGATCAGGCATATCTTGAGCGGCTTATCTTTTTCCTGAAGGAACACCATGGAGAGAGTTTTGAGATCAGTGCGGTGAGCTGTCTTGATGACCTTGATCAGGATGTCACACAGTACAATGCGCTGTTCTTTAGCGACGATGTGGCGGTGGATGCCGCCCTTTTTCCGGCGGATATCGCAGTAGGGTATCTCACGGAAAAAAGAGAGACTCAAGAACAGTATATCAGCAAATATCAGAGTATGGAACAGATATACAGGCGGATGATGAAGCTGTGTGAGGAGACAGAGAAGACGGAAACCGACAGCAGTAAGGCAGCGGCGGCACCGGACGATGCGCAGGCAGAGACTGCACAAACCGACCAGCTTAGGGCGGAAACTGTCACGGAGAATGGTGAGATATACAGGATATATCATATAGAAGAAGACCAGATAGACCGGCTTGCGATCCGGATGCTTGCCGGAAACCGCATCAAAGGGCTGTTTCAGGCGGAGTATCAAAACGGCGGTGTGCGGATATGCATCACGGGGATGAAGAGCCTGTACGAATTTATTCAAAAGAACAATACGCCGAAGGGTAAGGAAAAGCTTTTGGTATTTTTTGCGGAAATGATCGCTGCAGCGTGCAGTCTTGAGGAATACATGCTCTCCGCAGACAGGCTGATGCTGGATCCGAGAGAGATCTATGTGAATCATGCGGAGGACAGGGTGCTGGTGCCTTATCTTCCTGTGAAGGGTGCGGAGCCGCAGGACAGCAGGCAATGCCTTGAACAGATCAGGGATCTATGCAATGTTTTGCTGGAAGGCATATCCGGGGAGGTTTCGCCTGCGCCCAAGACGGCAGAGATCCAGCAAGAGCAGCCCGGCGGGACGGAGGATTTTGACAACCTGCAGAAAAAAGCGAAGGAAAGCCTGAAGCTGCAGGAAGATGCCAGGACAGCCAGAAAAGGGGTACTACCATATATCGTGAGAAAGCGGAACAGGGAAAAGATCATTGTTAACCGCAATCTCTTTAAACTTGGAAAAGATGTCTCATATGTGGATTACTGTATTAAGGACAATCCTGCTGTGAGCAGAAATCATGCAGATATTGTGAGAAAGCAGGATGGTTTTTACATCATAGACAAAGGCTCGTTGAACCATACGTTTGTCAACGGAAAAAAGCTTGCAGCTGAAGAATACAGGAAACTAGAGGACGGCTGTCTGATACAGCTTGCTGATGAGGTGTTTGAATTTAGGTTGAAGTAGGAGAAAGGCATATGAAATGGCATTATACAGTGGCGGCACAGTCGGATGTGGGAACGACAAAAGCCGTAAACCAGGACAGTCTGACAGTGAAGGTTGCAAATACGATCTGTGGCGAGGCTGCCTTTGCAGTGATGTGTGATGGCATGGGAGGCTTAGAGCAGGGCGAGGTGGCGAGCGCCACTGTGGTGCAGGCGTATGAGCAGTGGTTTCTAAAGGACCTTCCGCATCTGTTGGCGAGGGGATTTTCGGAGGAAATACTCGAAAAGGTGTGGTACCGCCTTGCAAACGACTGTAATGTCAGAATTGCGGAGTACAGCATGGAACAGAAGGCTCCGATGGGGACGACACTGACCGCAATGCTTCTGCTAGAAGGGCGCTACTACATATCTCATGTAGGGGACTGCCGCGCCTATGTGATGGGAAACGGAATGGAACAGCTGACCGCAGACCAGACTTATGTGGCGAGGGAAGTGGCACTTGGGCACATGACGCCGGAGCAGGCGCGGACAGACGCGCGCAGAAATGTCCTGCTGCAGAGCATCGGGACAGTGAACTGTGTTGAACCTGACTTCCAGATGGGGGACTTTTATGACGATGATACTTTTCTGCTGTGCTCAGACGGTTTTCGCCATAAGCTGACAGATGTCGAGATCTATGAGTACTGTCATACGAAACTGGAGGGAATGGAGTGGTTTGTGGAGAACAGACTGAACAACTCTCATTTCATGAATGGACGGCTCCGCTATATGATGGAAAATATAAAGGCGCGCGGGGAGCGGGATAATATATCTGCGATTCTGATCAAAGCCGTGAATACAATAGAATAATATAGAAAACAGGACAATAACATATGCTAAAGATCGGTTCCGTCATTGACGGAAAATATAAAATATTGAACGAGATCGGTCACGGCGGTATGAGCAATGTATATCTTGCCATCAACGAGAGGGCGAACAAACCGTGGGCAGTCAAGGAGGTGCGGAAATCCCTGGACAGGGATTTCAACCTGCTGAGGCGGAGTCTGATCATGGAGACAGACCTGCTGAAAAAACTAAAACATCCAAATCTACCAAGTATCATAGATGTCATCGATTCTGATGAAAATTTCCTAATTGTTATGGATTATATAGAAGGGAACACCTTAGAGAGGCTTCTGAATGACGAGGGCGCACAGCCGCAGGAAAAAGTGGCAGACTGGGCGCTGCAGCTGTGTGATGTGTTGGACTATCTTCACACGAGGCGATCACCGATCATCTATCGGGATATGAAGCCTTCCAATATCATGCTCAAATCGGACGGAAGCGTCGTCTTGATCGATTTTGGAACAGCGCGGGAGTTCAAGGAGAAAAATGCGACAGATACATGCTGTCTCGGGACAAATGGCTATGCTGCCCCGGAACAGTTTGGCGGTATGGGGCAGACGGATGCACGCACGGACATATACAGTCTGGGCACAACTATGTACCATTTGGTCACAGGACATAACCCTGCAGAACCGCCATACGAAATCTACCCGATCACCAGGTGGAATCCCAGACTCTCCACGGGGCTGGAGTGCATTATACAGAAGTGCACGCACAAAAATCCGGATGACCGCTACCAGACAGTCAGGGAATTGCGGTATGATCTGGAGCATTATATGGATCTCGAGGTGCAGGCACAGCGCAGGTACCGCACCAGATTGAGAGTGTTTGCCGCGGCTGTGGGGCTCTCTTTGACCTGCGCAGTCAGTGGGATGGGATTTTCGGAGGCAGCGGGGAGAAAACAGAGAAACGAATATTATGAACTGATCCGTATGGCGGAGATATCTTCCGTTGATGTGGATGCATGTAAACTGTATCTGCAGGCTGCGGCTGTCGACGGGAGCAGAGCGGAAGCGTACCATGGATTTTGCGCAAGGGCAGTTGAGGACGGTGTGTTCAGCGATGCCGAGGAGGAGCTGTTTCTGAGACTGAGTATCGGGGAACGCCGCTGTCTGCAGGAATTTCAGAGAAATAATGAGAGTGGATATGCGGATTTCTGCTATGAGATGGGAAATGCGTACTGGTATTATTATGAGCACGAGGAAAACCGTCAGGCGCGGGCAGTCAGCTGGTTTGAGGCGGCGCTGGATCATTATGAGGACACCGGCTCCAGGGCGGCAGAGTACAGGCGGTGCAAACTGTATGTGGAACTTGGCACTTTTTATAAGAAGATCATAGCCAGCCGGATTGACGGATCGGATGCCGGGATGTACGGTTCGTACTGGAGGAACCTGACCGAATTGAAAGCCATCAATGATACAGATCCCGACAGGGACATCCTTACCCTGAGGATCTACCGCGAGATCGCGACAAGGATCGTGGAGTACACAAGGTATTTTATGGAAGATGGCATTGCGGAGACTGAGATATTGTCGATGTTGGACAAAATAGATAAGGACATGGAGCGGATGGAACAGGGGGCGACAAGCGCCACGCAGCACGAGATCGAGGAGATCCGATGGATCATAGGGGGCGCTTATAAAATGGTACGGTCAACTTATAAAAATGAGGCTGGAGGCAGGTATGAGTGTAAGTCTGAGTACTGAGAACATGATGCATGTATCATATATACTGTTTTCGATATCGGGGGCAGTTTTGGCGGCGGCAGTCGTGATATTTTTTGCGCTGGATATACCCAGATGCTGGCGCATGGTGTCAGGAAATCATTTTGTGCACAAAAAAAGAAAAACAGAGACAGGAAGAACAGCCGCTGCAGATCGGCCGTTGACAGAAAAAATGAGGAGGTCTCCTGAGAAGATAACCGGTAAGCCATCAGTTTTTACAGAAAGCGAAGAGACTGTTCTTCTGCAAAACGAACCAAAAACAGTCTTGTTGGACCATGAGGACGCAATTTCTGAAAAAAGAATTAATAAAACAACAAAGTAATTGACTATTGGTCATTTTTGTGACATACTAACTTCATCAAACGGAAACAAGGAACTGTCAGCAGAGTACGCACAACAGAGACGAGCAATTTGTGAACGGTTCTTAAGGGAAGAAATCAAAGGATTTCATATGGAAAGGAGAAAAAAATGGCTAACAAGAATCATGTAAAATTAGGGGTTGCAGCGGCGGCGGCAGTCGCAGCAGGCGCGACAGCAGTTGTGGCAAAAAACAAGAAGGCGGCGCACAAAAAGGAGGTTGCCAGGAGGGTGAGCAGCTTTCGAAACACAGAGCGCGGGCGATTCGAGAAGAACAGCAAGGGAATATACTACAGTAATGGTAACTATGAAGCCTTTGCCCGCCCTTTAAAGCCGGAGGGCGTCGACGATAAATCGGCGTACATCGTAGGCAGCGGACTGGGAGCACTTGCGGCGGCGTGCTTCCTGGTGAGGGACGGACAGATGAAGGGCGAGCACATTCATGTGCTGGAGGCGATGGACCTGCCCGGCGGTGCCTGCGACGGGATCTATGATCCGTCCAGAGGCTATGTGATGCGCGGCGGCAGGGAGATGGAGAATCATTTTGAGTGTCTGTGGGATCTGTTCCGAAGCATCCCTTCCATAGAGACGCCTGGCGTGTCCGTTCTGGATGAGTATTACTGGCTGAACAAGAAGGATCCAAACTATTCGCTCTGCCGCGCGACAGTAAAACAGGGCGAGGACGCACATACAGACGGAAAGTTCAATCTGAGCCAGAAGGGCTGTATGGAGATCATGAAGCTGTTTATGACAAAGGACGAGGATCTGTATGACAAGACCATCGAGGACGTGTTTGACGAGGAGGTATTCAACTCAACGTTCTGGTTATATTGGAGAACGATGTTTGCATTTGAGAACTGGCACAGTGCGCTGGAGATGAAGCTCTACTTCCAGAGATTTATTCATCACATCGGCGGACTGCCAGACTTTAGCGCACTGAAATTCACGAAGTACAATCAGTACGAGTCATTGATCCTGCCGATGATCAAGTACCTTGAGGCGGCGGGTGTCACATTCCAGTACAAGACAGAAGTCACAAATGTGATCTTCGAGAAGACGGACGATGGCAAAAAGATCGCAAAGGCGATCGAGTGTAAGGTGGACGGTGAGGAGAAGACGATCCCACTCACCGAGAATGACCTGGTATTTGTCACAAACGGAAGCTGCACGGAAGGAACGATCTACGGTGATCACACACATGCGCCCGTCGGCAACGCGGAAGTCAGAACAAGCGGATGCTGGAGCCTGTGGAAAAATATCGCAGCGCAGGATGCATCGTTTGGACACCCTGAGAAATTCTGCTCTGATGTCGCAAAGACAAATTGGGAGTCTGCTACCGTGACGACATCGAATCAGCAGATCATTGACCAGATCCAGAAGATCTGCAGGCGTGACCCGCGCACAGGAAATGTTGTCACCGGAGGTATCGTGAGCTGCATGGATTCCAAGTGGCTCTTAAGCTGGACCATCAACAGACAAGGACAGTTCAAAGAACAGAAAAAGGACGAGGTCTGCATCTGGGTATACAGCCTCTTCACGGATGTGGAAGGCGACTATGTGAAGAAGCCGATGAAGGAATGTACCGGTGAGGAGATCACGCAGGAATGGCTGTATCACCTTGGGATCCCGGCGGAGGACATTCCTGCGCTCGCAAAGGATGAGGTTGTGACAGTTCCTACGATGATGCCATACATCACGGCGTTTTTCATGCCCAGAAGAAAGGGTGACAGACCAGATGTCATCCCCGACGGCTGTGTCAATTTTGCATTCCTCGGGCAGTTTGCAGAGACACCTAGAGATACCATCTTTACGACAGAGTACTCTGTGAGGACAGCGATGGAGGCGGTATATGGCCTTCTCGGGGTAGACCGCGGAGTGCCGGAGGTATGGGGCAGTGTGTACGATATCCGAGAGCTCCTCGACAGCACGGTCAAGCTGATGGATGGCAAGTCCCCGCTTGACATCGAACTGCCGGGTCCCCTCAACGCACTGAAACTGCCGCTGCTGAGAGCGATCAAGGGAACTGTGATCGAGAAGCTGCTAGAGGACCACGACATTATACAGTCACGATCCTGATCGAAGCGCCTGCAGAAGCAGGCGAATGGGATAAGGGAGTAAAAATGCATCAGACAGAGGCGCTGGTGCATTTTTAAATTTGACGCATCGGATCCGTTCTAGATATAGAAGTTGTCCTGAAATTGCTTGAAACAGGTAAAAATATATGATATAGTAATAAAAATGCAACAAGACGATAGCAGAATCATATAATAGTTTAAACACACTCTTTGCACTGCATACAAATCTACAGTACAAACTGAGCAGGCCGGGGCAACGCCCTTGGAGCCGGGTCGCGATGCGACAGTGGATTTACATCCGCGGGACAGTAGCTGCTAATACTGATACGTGGGTGTTTTCTTTACACATTTCATAAAGTCATATTTAAAACTCCCACAAATTTATAATTTTCATAAATCAGTATATCCTAACTGCAGATGCCATAGAGAAGTCAGCAAAACTGATTCTTTAGAAAGGCGGTATTTTATGAACGATTTTGAGAAAGTGGCGATGAAAGTTTCCTTTGTGAGCATTGTGGCAAATGTAATACTGTCTGTATTCAAACTTTTTACCGGCATTTTTGCCCATTCCGGAGCCATGATCAGCGACGCCGTACACTCTGCGTCCGACGTGTTCAGCACCATTGTGGTCATTATCGGTATCAGGATATCCAGCAGAAAATCGGACAGAGAACATCCATACGGTCATGAGCGGATGGAATGTGTGGCAGCGATCGTACTGTCAACGATACTGGCAGTGACAGGGCTGGGAATCGGTTACGGCGCAGCTGTCAAGATCCTGTCGGGAGACTACACAAACCTGGAAGTTCCCGGAGCGATGGCGCTTCTGGCAGCGATCATCTCGATCGCAGTGAAGGAAGGCATGTACTGGTATACCAGAATGGCCGCAAAGAAGATCGATTCCAGCGCACTGATGGCAGATGCCTGGCATCACCGCTCGGACGCGCTCTCATCGGTGGGAGCGCTGGTCGGCATTGCGGGGGCAAGACTTGGATACCCCGTATGTGACGCAGCCGCGAGCCTGTGCATCTGCTTCTTTATCGCGAAAGCCGCATATGACATTTTCAAAGATGCCATCGACAAGATGGTCGATAAGGCGTGTGATGATGAGATGGAAAACAGACTGAAAAGCTGTGCGCTGGCGCAGGAAGGCGTGCTGGGGGTCGATCTGCTCCGCACCAGGGTATTTGGCAATAAGATCTACGTGGACATCGAGATCCGCACAAACGGGGACGACACCCTGCGCGAAGCGCATGGTATCGCAGAGCGCGTACACGACTCCATCGAGGGGGAGTTCGCCAAGGTGAAGCATATCATGGTGCATGTGAATCCGGCGGAGTGAGAGGGTTTTCGGCGGCTTTTTGTGGACTTTGCATTTGGGGTATGATATACTTGGGAAAGGATATTGTTTATATAAACACGCTCTGGCAGAAAAGGTCGTGCAACTTCCTGATACTGTGGGAAAATCAGTATCAGCCTGGAGACTGCTGCTTGCGATGGGACAGTTGAAAGTGTTAGGGACAAAAGGGGAAGGACAGAAGTGTGAGTGTATTAATGAAAAACGGAAAGAAAGATGCAAATTTTCTTATAATCATACCCGCATATAAAGAAGCAGATAATATAAAAAGTCTTGTGGAAAGTATAATAGTGCAGTATCCCCAGTATGATTACATTATCGTAAACGATGGATCAAAGGATGCAACAAGACAGATCTGTCAAAAAAACGGCTATAATTTTATTGATTTACCAATTAATCTTGGAATTGGCGGGGCAGTACAGACAGGATATAAATATGCGCAGAGAGAAGGGTATTCGATCGCTGTGCAGATAGACGGTGACGGACAGCACGACATATCGCAGATTGACAAAGTCATAGAACCATTACTATGTGGAACGCATGATATTGTAATCGGTTCAAGATTTATTGAGAAAGAAGGCTTTCAGCCCTCTCCGATGCGCAGGTTCGGAATCCGTTTTCTGAGTGCATTAATTTGGGTATGCACAGGGAAAAAATTTCTGGATGTGACAAGCGGATACCGTGCGGTAAACAGGCGCTTTATAGAAATATATGCGGATAACTATCCAAGTGATTACCCTGAGCCAGAGGCGATCGTATCTGCGATCATGCATAAGGGCAGGGTAACAGAGATACCTGTTGCTATGAAAGAAAGGCAGGTGGGAACCAGTTCCATACATGCTTGGAAGTCGGTTTACTATATGATAAAAGTGACGCTGGCTATTTTGGTTTGCCGGGTCAGTTTTGGTATAAGGAGATAAGACAATGCTTCCAGCAAATTTGAGAAATACATTAATTATTGCTATATGCTGCTACTTTATTTTGATATTGATCTTTCTAAAAAGAAAGTCTCTTGAATTGAAATATACACTGCTGTGGATATTCGCAGGTTTTTTTATGGCGCTGGCAGTTATATTCCCACAATTGTTGGGATACCTGACCAGACTGCTCGGCATTCAAAGTAATATGAATGCACTCTATGTAGTATGTATTGGGTTTGTTGTCATCATATTAATGGCGTTGACATCCATCGTATCAAGGCAGACTATGAAAATTAGGACATTGATACAGGAGATAGGGATGCTGGAGAAAAGGGTACGGGAGCTGGAAAAGGTGATTGATAGATATGAAGAAAAAAATAAATAACGAATATCTATCCAAAATCCGAATCTTTTGAAGAATCAAGGGTAAATAAAAGGTAAAATATCATGTCAAGAAGTTCATAAAATCATTGTAAAAATATATGGAGCAATAAAATGAATACTAAAAGTGTACTAGTCACAGGAGCTGCTGGATATATAGGTAGGCATGTAGTAAAAAAATTTTTAAATAATGGATATACTGTTATAGCAAATGATTTGACTTTTAAGGGAGTAGATGATCGTGCAGAAATTTCCCATATGTGTATATACAATGGGGATAGGGATATATATGATAAATTTGGGAAACCAGATATACTTGTTCATTTAGCGTGGCGGGATGGTTTCATTCATAATTCGTCAGTACACATGATAGATTTATCAAAACATATAGAATTTTTGAAAAATATGATTGATGGAGGTTTGCCGAAGCTTACGGTTATGGGAAGTATGCATGAAGTTGGATACTGGCAAGGTGTAATAGATGAAAATACACCATGTAATCCAATGACAATGTATGGAATAGCCAAAAATGCATTGAGGCAGACTATGCTTTTGTATGTCAAGGATAAAACAGTAAAACTTCATTGGCTTAGAGGGTTTTATATCTATGGAGATGATAAATATGGTAGTTCTGTTTTTGCAAAGATTGTACAGGCAGTAGAAGACGGAAAAAAGGAATTTCCGTTTACAACTGGGAAAAATAAATATGATTTTATCCATATATCTGAATTGGCGGAACAAATATTCTATACAAGTATTCAAGAGGAATATAGTGGTATTATTAATGTATGTAGCGGTACTAAGGTATCATTGGCTGAACAAGTGACAAAATATATTACAGATCATAATTATGATATTAAGCTCAAGTATGGCGCCTTTCCGGATAGACCATATGATTCGCCAGAAGTATGGGGCGATAATAGGATTGTATCTCAGATAATGAGGAAATATAAATGAAAAGGTATCACAATTATAAAGGAAAAGACATAACTGTGGTTATTTGTGCATATGGGAAATGTCCTTATTTAGATGAAAGTATAAGGGCAATTGTATCACAAACAATAAGACCTAATGTTTTAATTAGCACATCCACACCTAATAATTTTATAACAAATATCGCTAAAAAATATGGGATAGAAGTAAGAATTAATTATGATGGTGGACAAATAAAGGATTATAACTTTGCTATGAGACAGTGTAATACGCCTCTTGGTATGCTGGCACATCAAGATGACCTGTTAGATAGAAGATATATAGAACGATGTTTAGATGGATTAAATGAAGCAAAAAAACCGATTTTAGTATGTACAAATTATTTAGAAATGCATAATAATATAATTGATTCGAAATCTTCTACATTGATACGTATTAAAAAAATATTGATTTGGCCAATACGAGTCAAATGGATTCGAGGTACTGTGTTTGGTAAACGAATGTGCATGTGTCTGGGAAATCCTATAACACATCCTTCTGTCATGTGCGTGATGAATCAGATGCCAAAAGTGTGTTTTAGAGAAAAATACAAAGCGGCTATGGACTGGGATTTATGGGAACGATTGTCAAACCGGCAAGGAGAGTTTGTATATATAAAAGATGTGTTATTATACCATAGGATGAATGATGATAACCAGACAGCAAAGCTTCTGAAGACAACGAATGCACGATTTAATGATGAATATGACATTTTTTGCAGATTTTGGCCAAGAAAGATAGCAAGAATAATCATGAAGTTCTATAGCAAGTCAAGTAAGTACTATTGAGGTGGAAGCTTGGATCATATACTTGTTGATATGAAGAAAAGTTTAGTAAGTAGGAGGAGTTATGTTGTCAATATTCAAGTTGCGACTGAAGGAGAGAAAAACATTACTTAGTGTTTCCTTACTGCTGGCAGTGATATGCATTTATGCGCCATTTGAAATATATCTTACAAATATAAATGAGTTTTGGTTTGGATTATCCTTGTTTTGGTGGTTACCGACAGTCGTTGGGATAGGTGTTATGGTGATATCAACATTTATGGGAGTGCTCCTTAATAATAAGAGTTCTTATATATATGTGACCATAGTTTTTGTGGTATCTATTTGTTTGTATATTCAAGGTAATTTTTTGAATCTTCGAATAAATGTTTTGAACGGTTCTCAAATAGAATGGGTTGAATACAAAAGACAATTTATATTTAATTGTGCAATATTATTGATGATTGCCATAATATTAATTGTGTTATTGCGGCGGAAAAAGCTAGAGAAATATGTAATGTACTGTGCAATATTTTTGTCAGCAATACAGATGATATCATTGTTGGTATTGTTGATACCTCATATCGATAATGATGATGAGAAAGTTAGATATACACGTGTTGTCACAGATAAGGGAGTATACGAGGTCGGTTCGGATTCGAATATTATCGTGTTTATTCTCGACATGTTTGATGATGCATACTTTAAACAAATTTTGGATTCAGAACCTGAAATCAAAGAAAAATTTGATGGTTTTACATACTTTTCAAATTTTACAGGTTCGTATAGTACTACAAACTATTCTATGGCACTTCTTGCAACAGGTAAACATTTTTACAATAATGGCAGCTGGCAGGATTGGTTGCAAAGTGTGTCGAACGATAGGTTGTATTTGGATGAGTTATTGGATGACGGATATGAGCTAAGTGTGTATTCTGATTTTATTGGATATTTTCCATCAAGATTTTCCGATGTATCAGACAATTACATTGATGTGCCATTAAAAATAGGTAATAAGACAAGTTTCATTTGTGATCTTTATAGATTAACTGCTATAAAATATCTGCCAGATATTCTAAAACCTTATTTATGGATGACGGGTACCGAATTCGAAAAATATAAGTCCATAGATAGCGAATATAACTCGTATACAACAGAAAATTTAATGTTTAAGGAAAGATTGGAAAAAAGCGAAATAGCAGAGGAAGGTAATGATAAACAAATTAAATTTATACATATCACAGGTACACATTATCCATATTTGATTGATGAAAATGCATTGGAGGTGGACGCTGATTCGGTCTCGGCAGTGCAGTGTGCTCGTGGTGTATTGCATATTGTAGGTGAATATCTTGATCAATTAAAGAGATGTGGAAGTTATGACAAATCAAATATTATATTGATGGCTGATCATGGATACTATTGGGATGGTGTATTGACAAATCCTGTCTATCTTGTAAAACCCCAAAATGCATCTGCTGCACTTGTAATAAATGGTGTGCCAGCAAGTCAAACGGATTTTGCACCAACAGT
>ERZ779623.429-NODE-429-length-16300-cov-5.445614_pt1 | contig 16300 bp, 22 predicted proteins | sample MGYA00514189_ERZ779623 | MGnify/ENA primary metagenome ERZ779623 (study PRJEB29562, sample SAMEA4376712) | mouse gut metagenome | isolation source: Cecum | study: EMG produced TPA metagenomics assembly of the A DSS colitis mouse model was used to assess the... | reverse complement strand
AACAAGTCTTTATCAAGGTCCCAACGTTTCCCCCGCGGCAATGGTAAGGAGAATTCATATCTTAATGCTTCTTGCATCTCTTCGAGAGTGGAAGGTTTATCATTGATTGATACAACTTGGAAAGAGGAAGCTTTTACTTCTCCATTTTCGGGTATCAAACGTCCGTTCTCATAAACCTTGAAATTATTACCTATGTATTTCGTGTTCAGTTCACAAATGTTTGCCATGCTATGATACTTCTGAAAATACCATTCTCCATAACGAAGATTCGCAGTGAAACCATTTTTATCGAGAAATACTGATACCGTACGATAATCCATAGAGTTCTTTCGGTCCGATGTCTTTTGCCGGAACTGAAGAGGGATGCCACTCCAAAAAATCAAACCTCCCTTTTTGCATAAAGCGGCCAAAGATAACAGAACATTTTTTTCATCTTGCAGTGAGTTCACAGAGTTAAGCACGCTATCACAGACAACTACATCATACTGGCCGTATGTATCAAGTGTTCGGCATATACGGGCATTATCATCCCTAATTTCCTTCTCATCAATGGCATCAACGTTGTCCTGTCGATGGAAGAACTCAATTGCATCAATCTTATAGCCCTTCTTCCGTAAATAGAGCGCATAATCTTTTTGCCCGGCACCGAAATCGAGAATACGCATGCTTTTGTCGATAATTGGAATCACCTGCGTCTCATACAGGACTGAGTGAGTCCTATTAGCCATCACTCCGTTTTTAGAGCGCAGACGTGGCTTCTGGGCAAAAGATTGGATATACGTTTTCTTCTCTATATGGGAATACTCAAATACTCCATATTGCTTACCAAAGAAGTACCTGGCACGTTCTTCCATTCCTTTCGGAAGAACATATACCAACAAGTCCATGCCAAGCAACTTGATAGCTTTAGCATACACACATGACACGAGAATATTACCTGCAAAATCACAGATAGCATTTGCAAACTGGCCATAACGGATTATCATCTTTGTAAGTTCAACAACAAACGTATTTTTAGTTCCTTTGTTATGCAAATGAATATCACTATTCTTGATTACCTGAAAACCAATACCCTGAATCGAACCCGGAGTGATAGTTAGTATAGGCTGCGCATCGTGTACTTCACATTCCACGAAGTTGTGAAGCTGATTGAAACGTACTTCATCGGTTGAATTAACTCCATCCAGAATGAATGCAGGAACCTGAGTGTAGCCTAGCAGTTTCATCGTTTTCGTTCTCTGGTGACCCGCCATGATACGAAAATCCGAACGACGGATGATGATTGGCTTTATAACACCTAGCTCCGTGATGGAGTTCTTCAATTCTTCCAGAGCGTCATCCGACAAACATCTAGGGTTGTAGTCTGCCGGGTTTAGTTTGTCTATGTCGATATACTCAATCATGTAAAATACTGTTTATGAATCCTACAATAACTCCGTTATCCTCCATGTACTTGTCAAGCGCATTTTGAAACTTGGATGCCTCATCGGCTGATAAGGGTATTTTCGTACCACCAAATTTCAGATAGCCTATGTTCTCTACCGCCTCATAATGTTCATTCTTCAATTCGTCCCCATCCAAAGCCGGACGGCCCTTCTGCTTGAAGAACTCCTCATTACTATCGTCTATGTATAATCCCCAATCAAGCAATGCAGTACAGTCCCATTCTTCGATAATCTTCAGTAAGTCCCACTCACCGTTGTTGACGTTATCGCGTATGACGATTTCGCGCTCTCGTTCTTCCGTCAACCCTTCAATAAGAACGGTAGGTACTTCTTTGAGCCCTAACTGAACGGATGCGTCATAGCGTTGATTTCCGGCTATTATAACTAATTCGCCGGTACGATTGGATAGTATTATAGGCCTAGCTTGAAAGTAATCCTGATTGTTCATAAGGGACTCTTTAAGTTTGTCCATCTGTTCCTCGGATATTGTACGAGGATTATTGGATAACTTCTTCAAATCTTCTATTTTGCGAAAAATTATCTCCATAGTTCAATTTTTATATTACGAAATAAAGATACCGAATAACCCTCTAACGGGATTACTCGGTATGTCATAAGTCACTGACATGACGTGTCAGTAGATGATTACTTTCTGAAAAACAGGTCTCCTGCAATAGAACGGGCCGTATCATCACCGGTTAGCCGGATATATCGGAAGAAGTTCTGTTCTGTCCGATGGCCGGTGAGTTTCATTATCTCCAGTGTCTTCATCCGTCCAGTCAGATACATGTTAGTTGCTGCACTTCTTCTGGCTGTATGACTGCTGACAAGTTCCCATTTCTCACGAGTGACGGTTACTAGCTTTCCGCCTTTGGTATAAGAGAATGTCACTAGGTCATCAAGTCCGATTTCTTTCATAATTACTTTTAGATACTTGTTGACGTATTGAATGCATAGACCACTGGGAACACGACCGTTGTACTTCTCGAATATCTCTTTCACATAATCATGAGCCGGGACTTTTACATCAACGTTAGTTTTCTTAGTCCGAATCATGATATAACCGTTTACCATGTTCTGACTTGTCAACCTTGAATAGTCGGAATACCGTAGAGCGGTAAGGCATCCCAATACAAACATATCCCTGATTCGCTCCTTGGCTTTCCGTTTATCCTGCTTCTCAAACTTGTAGTAGTATATCCTTGTGATTTCATTCATTGAGAGAAAGACCGCATTTGTAGGCTCACATTTCAAATCAATCTCATCGTAGGTAATATCTACTGCATAATTGTATTGCGATGCTCTACGGATAAGAGATTGTATCTTTAAAACGTATCCGACAATGGTATTATGTCTTAATCCTTGATCTTCCAGATAAATAATGAAATCGTCCAGAAACTCAGCCGTCACCGAATTGGTGAATATATCACAGTCAAACTCTGATGAGAAGTTATCTATGTGTTTTATGATAGCATCATAGACGGCTGCATAGTGTTCAGACTTGCGTCTGCTGCGCTTTTCAAGAACATCCCGGATGAAGTCAGTGAAGTATATTCCTTCAATAGGCTTCGATTGCCGGAAGTGGTTAATGTAGTCCTTGCGTACTTGGACGGTCGGGACAGGTTGTAATACTGATAATGCTTTGGTCGTATCATTTAAAGGGTTATTATCTTGAAATATCTCATATCAGGTTTTTGCGAAAAATCGTATATTTGACCGACGATGAATAATTGCTTAATCATCAGGAGTGGAGTTAATGTACAGCACTCCTTTATACAGATATACTTCATATAAGTCCTATTCGTTAAACTTTGGGATAGGCATCCAATAATCAGGAACTATTCCATTTTCCCATCTGTATTCTTTGTTATATCCCCAATACCGGCAGATGTAATAATAATAGTCACCATATGAGTTTTTAATTGCTCCTAACACATCTATACTACCATATTCATTGCTATCTATTACTTCTATATCAGGGATAGGAACCCTATCCTTTACGCTTATCCAAGGAGATTGCGTTTTCTGCCACTCAACGCCAGACGCAAATACTTTACGCATATATGTTTCAATCACATGCGGCTGATTGATGCGATTTGCTAATTGAGCTACCAATGATTTAAAATTCATATCTGATTTGTTTTTAATATTAATCTCTTGCTTCAGCCATCTTCCGTCCTTTTGCAGTTGCCGAATAGACATTCGGCTTATCACCGCTGAAACATTTAGTTTTTATCCATTCTTTCCGTTCGGCTTCCTGAATATAGAAGGATATCCCGTATTCAGATGTATGTTTTAGCCATTCTAATTCTTTGATTTGTTCAAACGTCATAGGGCCACCATACACAAGCGATGATGTCAGCATTTGAACGCTTTCTTTAAATGAATATTCACTCATATTTTACTTGTTTTACTCTAATTGATTAATTTAAACTCATAAACAAACACATACGGATTGCTATCCCATGTTCCTTTACCGGAAACAGAATCTATCAAGGATGCGAAAGCTTCTAATGGAGTGTCATATTCCTTATATTGCCCATGAGCACAATTAGAACGCGTAATTCCATGATGCCAATAGTATCTTCCCCATTCACCGTCAGCGGACTTATGAATAGTTTTTGTTATTCCTTCATTCAGACAATCATCGTTCGAAATGCCCTGCAATCGCTCCACCCATATTTTTGTTATTTGAATTTTATGTGGCATATATGCCGCTTTAACAAACATCTTGTTGTGCCATCCCGGATGATTCTCGCTGATAATCGGGACTTGTAAGCTTCCGAAATCATTCTCAACTTGTTGATAGCTTTGTGCAATTGCAATTACTTCGCCAAGTTTGTATTTCGGCATGATACGTACATAATCTTCTTCATCGTCAATCACACCTAAATATTTACCTTTCGAAATAATGATTGAGGTATAATTACCGTTAATGAATCTGCGTGTCATATTCTTGCGACCTTCCAACACCAATTTGGTTAGATTAAACAGGTCATTAAACATTATCTTCTTCACATCTATTTTTGTTATTATATTTATTATGCTGTCATTTTCTGACGGATTAATTTTATATTCTTCTTCACGAGGCCGATGATGCGGTCGTGGTATTCAGTAATCTGATTGCAAACACCTCGTGATTGAACTACGTTGAATGTTTTTAGGTTTACTTCAACAGTCTCAATACGTTTATCACCGATACGAGCAGATAGTATAAGATTATCAGATTTCTTGTAATATCCATTTGAAAATACACAGTGGTGCATCGTCTCTCCTTCCTCGAAAAACTCTTCAATGCTTTGCAATACGCTGACAGATATAATCCCATCACTAAAATGGATATCCAGGAATCTCCCTTTAATCTTCTTGTACTCTACATTTGCTGCAGCAATCTCTTTGCGCCTCTCTTCAAGTTTGCGTTTTGCTTCTACCTTTGCCTTTTTCCGCATCCACAAATCATGAGCTTTATTTAAATTGGAAGGACATACATAATGGGCATTGTGGGTATCAGCATTGAAATAGGTCAAAGTATCCATGTAATCGAACCATATAGAGGCATCCTTGATGATATAATGATTACGGTTGCAGATATTCAGTGAATGTTGATAAGGAATGGTATAATCCTTTTTGAGTAGCATATACTCAAACACTGATATTTGTCCGGTTTTGACTATCGTTTCCGCTGTCGGATTGGTTAATAGTTGCTTCATGGCATCCACTATTGATATTCTCTTCAATCCAAGTATCTTATTCGTCCATCCGTTGCGCTTCAATATCGGAATCACAGATGCACGGGGATAGAAGTAATTTCCAGCGACATCGAATATATCCTCCATTTCATAATTTCCTGAAGCTGTATAATTGTGAAACTTCACATCCATTGGACTATTATAATACCAATTAAAATGAAACGGGCTACGGGTGTACTTTCTACCTAAAATTATTTCTGTTCCATTCTCAACTACCCAATTTTGATATACCTCGGACATAAATAAATCAGTGGCTTCTCCTCTTGTGTTATTACGTTGTACTTCGAAAGTCCGGACAACCATCCATCCTTTGAAAGACTGTACAATAGAGTAATAGAGGATTTCATTTGAATATTGCCTATTGCTCTGGTTCCAATGTTCCAATTTCAAATCAGCGCCACATTCTGGACAAACATGACTACCCACACCTATGGATACTGCAAGTGTAGGCTTCAATACTTCGTCAACATGACCGCAGCATTGGCACCACACTCCGCCTTTTTTCCAATAGTAACCAACTTTTTGAAATAACTTTTTGTGGGGATATTCTTTTTGCGCCTTTGTTAGTGGTGGTAATTTCTTAGACATTTCCACCACTTCTTTCTGCAACAGGGTTTTCGGTTTCACAACTAAAACAATGACATTTGTTTAACTTCTGTTTCCTCTTTCTTTACCTTTGATGGTTTCTTCTTGAGCAAAGTGTATTGTTCATCAGCCAGGCGTTTAAGAACCATTTCTCGAGCCACTTTCTTTTCTTCCTCAGTAAGTTCCACCTTATCGAATTGGATGGAAGTTCGGCAGCCGGTAGATAGTTTGTTTATCTTGATATTGTCTTCATCGTAGTAGTGAATGGCCATGCCAAACACCTCATCATCAGTCATAGCAACCGCGTCGCCTAGTTTTTTAGCCTCTCCTAGAATATAGGAACAGCATTCGTCAATGTTCTTATCCTTCTTCGCATAAGAGTTGGCGAATAGCTCATCAATCTTAGCTCGTTCATCCAGATAAGATTTGATTGTGTTTTTGAATGATGTATTTTCCATAAATGCTATTATATTAAATTCCGTAAACAATATTCAACTATCCAATAAAGGATAAAATAAAAGGCCGCATATAGTCCAATGATGGAGAATACGGCCAATAAGTATTTTAGTGATTTCATCGTCTGCTTTTTCCTTTTAGTTCGATTACATTAAACATTTCATTAATTCTATCAGCTATATATGCCCCATAGGTGCTTTGTACATCCTTCAGTGACAGATTGGTCGTCACATGGGTTATTACTTCATGCCTTAATTCGTATCTGCACTGGAAGAGATATTGCATCACATTCAACTCAGTACCGAAATACTTTGCTAGAATAGGTTCCCGTCCTAATTCATCGAAGGAAATAGTATGCGGATTCCCTTTGTTGTATGTGTATGTTTCTAAAGCATCCGGACCTTTCGTCGAATATGCAGTTGCAGCAGTAGAAGCCGATTCTATCCGAAAGCCGCCAATCGGGTATCCCCCTATACTTAACCCTTTAGAGAGTTTATCGTACATGTTCATTATCTGAATGATAGTTGATTTCCCTGTCCCAATATCACCCCACAGCCATACGCCTTTACTAGTGTCATACTTTCCAGGTCTATTTTCCATGTACTTGAAAATATCATTCATGAGATTTCGGTTAAGGTCGTTAATCACAAATGAAGGACATACAAGTGTACAGCACTTCTTAAAGAGTGCCGGGCGTTCTTCAGGAGACGTAGGTTTATCCCGTAGTAGACCGGATGATAATATCTGCATCAGTGACATCGTTTGCCTGTTTCGCGCTTCCATTACTTTGTTTTTTTTCGATTATCCAAAGATTCGCACGGCTATCCCATCGCTCCACCTTTGCTCCGGATGCCGTGCGCCACCCTAGACTAGTGAAATGATTATAGAAAGTTTCTGCCTGTTGTTCCCAGTCAAGAAGCTTACCCTCAAAATAGGCTTTTATATCTTCCAGTGTAGGAGGTATAAAATCAGGCTTAGTTTTTCTTGGCAATTTTGGTGGTGGAGGGTCAGGAGGAAATAACTCGTTAGAGTTATTATTCTTTGTCTTATTCTTAGTCTTATATATAGGGTTACCGTTTACGTTACCATTTATGTTACCGTTTACGTTACCATTTACGTTACCGTTTTTGTTACCCTCAGAAACATAAAGTATTTGATAAATAGCTCCATTTACTCGTTTATTACCCTCTTTGAAAGAAATCAATCCTTTTTGTTGTAGTTTGTTGCGCAGGTCACAAATTGTTTTGCGAGAGATGCCAAGTTCTAGCTCCACATTCCTCGACGGCAATTCGAACGGATTAGTCCAGTTTCTCGAGTTACATTCTTTCAGCAGATAGAAATAAAAATCTGCCTCGTAACTTGTCATCGGTCTAATGCGCCTTACATTCCAAAAATTATTGATTAGTTCTATATAAGTCATTGAAGATAAGATTTAACCTCGTCTATAAATTGTTGAAGAGAATGGCAGATAACATACTTATTGCGGGCATTCTCAGCCGCTCTCTGCCATTTTAGTTGATATTCACTCTGGATTCCCTTTGGAGTTTTCATCTCTATGCAGAGGGAAGCGAATCCTTTTTTAGGAATAAGCAGTATTAAATCTGCTACGCCTCGGATACTTCCCTCATATTTCATACGTGCTCCTGTCTTTGCATCTCGTTTTCCACCATTGGGAACTGCAAACATAAGAAGAGATAAACTAGGATATTGGAGCCTGAACCAAGTCAAACAGCTATGCTGTATTTGGCTTTCAGATTGTGGGGTAGTTTGCCTTTTCATAATCTTCCACTAAATAAATTCATAGCCATATCAACCATATTCTCCTTAACAACATCATCCGTACCCGTCACACCGTTAGCAATGCTTTTTTTAGTTTGAATCACATCATACATATACCTGTCGATAGTGTCTTTTCCTAGGTAATAGTAACAGTTTACGTTATTCTTTTGCCCGTTACGGTGTGCCCGGTCCTCTGCTTGTTCACAATCGCTGAACGTCCATGGGAATTCAATGAAAGCTACTCGGCTAGATGCAGTAAGTGTTAGGCCCGTACCACCTGACTTATAGTTCAGAATTATAAGTTTGCAGTTAGGCTCGTTCTGAAACCTGTCTACTGACATTTGCTTTTGGGATGGATTTTCATCACCGGTTACCAAAACAGCATCAGGAAATAACTTTTTCAATTCATGAACAACATCCTTTAGATAGGCGAAGACTATTAACTTCTCCCCTCCATCAATGACATCATGAATAAATTCCGAGAATACCTTTATTTTACCTCTGGCTGATATTGATTTAAGAATACCCATTCTCACCATTACCTCTCCTCTCAATGCCTTGGCTATCTTATCGTCGGAAGCATTTTTATAATCTTTAAGGTACTGTATCAAATCATTTTCAGCCTTATCATACTCACGACGATTAGATATATCAACCTCTATGTACTGACGTGATTTGTCCGGCAACTGAGTTAACACCTTTGATTTCTCCCTACGGAAAAAGCAGGTATTCCATAATCTCCAATTTAGTTCCTTCAAGTTACTCGACTTTCTTAAACCATCACAATAACGGTCAACAAAGAATTTATATCCTCCGAAATCTTCTAAACGTCCCATGATTTTAAGTTGTTGTATCAAGTCTGTATTATCATTTACAACCGGAGTACCCGTAAGTTCAAGAATATATTCCTTTCCCTTACAGATGCCCTCAACAAACTTACTTTGCTGGGTCTTAGTCGACTTACATTTGTGGCTCTCATCAATAATGACAGAGCGGAAAAGTGAGATTCTAGGGTCAAACTCTATGCTTTTCATCGTGAATCTGGTATCATCCTTTACCCTGAGAACGAAGAACTTCTTCAGTGATTCATAGTTAGTTATGAATATGTCGCAACATTTAGTCTCAATATACCTTTGCCAACTACCCTTATTCCTGTCATCTAAAATAAGTGCTTGCTTTCCTGCAAATTTCTTGAATTCACGCTGCCAGTTTATTTTCAAAGCAGCCGGACAAATTACAAGGCACGGATATGATTTTGCAATCGTAACCGTGCCTATAGCCTGTAATGTCTTACCTAACCCTGGTTGGTCTCCAAAGATACACCGCTTATACTTCAATGCGTAGGCTATCCCTTCTTTCTGATAGTCATAAGGTTCCAGTAACAACCCGTGAGGGATTCCCAATTTAGGCATCTCAGGTATGGAATAGTCATTTAGGTTTCTTGTGCTTTCTCTCCACTGCTTTCTGTTACAATATCCATAATGAATTGCCCAGTCTGCCATAATCTTCACATAAGATTCATCCTGAGGTTCAATCTTCCAAGCTTTCTCATCAGATAAATAGGCTTTCTTTATATCTTTAGCCACTGACGGAATACGCTTCACACATGTAACTAACATCGGATGATATGGAAAAGAAATTGTATAGCAGTTAGGGTATTTAGTTATGCAGATTGTCCCGGGTATCATGCGGCAGTAGTTGCTTTATCCTTCTTTACTTTACGGTGCCTACCTTTGACCTTCTGTTCGCCCATAAGAATAATATTGGAATCAGCGGTCAACTTCTCTAGGTCTGCCTGAAATTCATCCAGGTTTACTTCCGGTGCTTCATCAGAAGTTATTTCGGATACTGGTTCTTCATCTTTAAACGGCAATTCCTGCTGAACAACGGCCCATTTCTTTTTAAATAAGTATTGTTCAACTTCATAATTACAAGCCTCTATGGCTTGTTCCAGTTCAAATGCGTAGGTATATTCTTCATTCTCATTGTTGAACATAGTGAAAGGAGCACAAAGGTTCAATACCTTCTTACTTTTCAGGAACCTTTTTCCTATCAACGTCACCCCTAAAGAATCGTCAGAACCACCTACGGTGTATCCGCTTACTTCCAGGATTGAATAAATATCATCCGGCAACTCATCCATCCTTTCCAAATGTGCGGCCTCCTTCTGTTCGCATAAGAATGTAAGGTGGGGAACAAGGTCACGGAATGAATTTGTTAGGTCTTTCGTAACCAGGTTCTTTCCATCGATGGTAACAGTGTCGCCATTCTCATTTTTGTAACTAGCAACTAAAGTATTATCTTTAGTTACCTTTGCTTTTAATATTTCCATATTACTTCCTATATTGGTATTCGTTAATAAATTCTTGATAAAAACGGTCAGCCGGAAGAGGGAGTACTATCCCCAATTCGGCAGCAGCATCAGCCTGTATCTTATTCATGAAGTCAGTCATTTGCACTGTATTAAGTTTCGATGTGCTTCCGGCTATCACCGTTTCTTTTCCTTTTATGAATGCAGTTCTACGTAAATAGCGGTTACAGTAATAGTCGTGAACGTCTTGCTTGTCGGTTCCTGTCTCCTGTTCTATGCAAGTAAACCATAACCACATCAAAGCATTTTGATTCAATGTTCTAGGCTCTGTGTAGCGTTCAATCTTTACACGGTACTTGCCATTGCGGAGCTGGGAACACATGAATTCAAAAGACTTGCTGATATTTACTTCACCGTCTATCTTTGTGAGAATTGCTTCTTGTGCCATTAATTACCTCCAAAAATCTTTTTATCAGTTATTAATTCCTTATTTGCTTCCAAGAACTCGATAAATCGTTCAACATGCCCAGTAAGCAGTCTAACGGTCTGCTCATGGTTATATGTATAATACTCTGGGTAACGAATACCTGATATCAGTGGTGTACGGCTAGTTCCACCCTTCAAATGATATGCAGTGTATTCGAAAGCTTTTATATCATCCATCTGGCCGGAAGCGACAAGGCAATACGGATAAACATGCCGCTGCCATCCGTGTTCGTACTTTCCAAACTGATAACTTGATGTAGTCTTGATGTCATAGACAGTATCACGTAAAAGTTCGTCAATATATCCGTAAAGCTCCACATTTCCGTATTTCGTTGGAAGAATAGCCGAGACAAATAGCTGGCTCACCGAACCTTTAAAATATTTCGACTGCTCTATACACCATTCCCTGTCAAAAAGGAAAATCCTTGCAGGCGCCATATCTGTTTCCGGAAAAGAAACCTGAATAGTATTGGTTTCTTCATCTCCGATAATACTATACGGTGAACGTTCAGTTGGGATATGCTTCTCTTTATGTATCCAGCAATCAATTATTGCATTGAACGCAGTCCCTTTATCGGCTGCCTCACTTTCGAACGGTACACGATTAATAGCATTCAGAAGTTGTTGCTTCAAGTCGGCCTCAATTTCTTCCGGAGAACGTTTATATTCTCCGGTTTCATTATCGACATTCCAAAAGCTCTCAACCTCTTCATCAGCTCTCAAGTACTTTCCGAAGTTATCAAGCAGCGAAGGGTAAATTCTGTAATCAGGCTGCATACTTTTTAGTATTACGGTCAAACTTCAATCCTAGTGCCTTGCACTTCTTATCAAGTAACTGAGAAGCCTGCAACTTACTATCGAAAATATGCTGCATATCCAATATACCGGACATCACTTCATTGGCTGAATCGGCATCCGTTATCTGCTCGATGCTGTCACGGATACTGTCAAGTAACTGTTCATATTCTGTCGATAACTCTGTTTGTTTAGACTGATACTCTTTATAAGTACGAATGATATTCGACATGAAATCATTTTTCCCAATAATAGTACCTTTTTCATCAATGATAACCTGTAGCTTGATACGTGAGGGAAGGTTGCAGGTATTCTTTCCATAAAACTTCTCACAGGGGTCAAAAGATATTGTTCTATCCTTTCCGATAGCTTCCATGTAACCTACCAAATCAAGTTCTTTGATTAGGTCTCCGGCAGATGAACCGCCAATCTCCGGGCGAATCTGTTTATCTTCCCCATTCTTTTCTTCGCGCTCATGGGCTACAAATATCACTGATTTGCCCATTAATGACACCTGACTTACAAAGTTGATAAACATATTCTTTCGAACTCCATACCCTTGCAAAGATAACGTTCCATCCGCCTTTCGCATTTTAGGATTCGTTTGCATTATAAACTTATCCATAAAAGAAAGCATCTTTCCGGCTGTGTCAATCACGATAGTATCAAATTCCTTGATGTCGTCGGAGAATAATACTTGATTAGTTTCTTCCCAGTTGGTAATCTGTACCGTAGGTACTCTATGAGCTGCATTTACACGGTGAATACCACCGTCGTAATCAAACAATACAGGATTAGGAGCACTTAATGCAAGTGTTGTTTTCCCCATACCTGGTTGACCATAAATAAGTGCTGACAATGTAGTCTTAACGGTCAGCTCGTTAGGTTTCTTAATAAGTCCCATAAAAATAAAAATTAAAGTGGTTAATAAAAAAGTTGTTCCCGAATAGCCGTTCAAAGCACACCGGGAAGATATAGAACACAGTAAACTCAAATACAGGGACTCACACCCTACAGTGTCCTTTACACCGGCATTGATTGATTAATAATAAAAAAAGCAACCGCCCACTATCACTAGCTACGGTTGCCGGCATGTCTAGTATAATTTTAATATTAAAGTGCTTCCTCCGCTGAGGTCTAGTGGATAAGCCCAGATTCGAACTGGGAATGTAAATTCAAGAGCCTCACTGAGTGGTTACAGAATGTCTGGCTTACAATCTTACTCTACTAAGCGTTACCAATTCCGCCACTTATCCATATTTGCCTGTATCACGCTTGATACAGGGCTTTTGAAACCAAATAATACACATAACACACAACCTACCGTGATTCACATCATGGGTTTGAAAATAGGTTTGAGAATATTATTATAAAACCAAACCGAATAAACGATGCCTATCAGGTTCCAGTGCCAGTTCCATTCACCTGTTATAGGGTTCACATCGTTAAACGTAAGCAAACACGGTGAAGCTATCAAACTAAGAAGCAACACGTTTATTATTATCTTTTTCATTCTTCTTTCTTTTAAATTGTCTATTAACTCTTACCTTAGCATGTCGCAGTACATCAGAAGCATTGCAGTAACATTTAGCGTTCTGCACGTTCAAAGGCTTGTCACATCGTACCTTTCCGGCTACAATTAACTTAGTTAATCTACCTCGTCCTCCAACAATGGAAGCAGATTTCCTGAAACCAAATGTTTCATCTTCCATGATATACAGGATATCTGCAAGCCTTGATTCGGCAGTACCATTAATGAGGATATTCATTCTACCTTCTGCTATCATCCCAATATTGATAATTGTAAATCACTATTTTTTCTACCTAGCCCCACTCTACAACTCATTGTAGTACGTACACGAGATGAAGACTTCATACGTCGCATATCAATGCTATTGCAAGTGACCTGCATAAGAGCAAAGAGTAGAGAGAATAAAATCTCGATTCCATGTTTCCGAATCTCCTTCAAATCAAAATTGACTTTCAATCTGTCACAAAGCATATAAAGTACTAGTTCAGTGTCTTTATTGATACCTATTTTCTTATAAATATCCCGCTTCTGGGCTTTTATAGTCCAAACAGAGCGTTTAAGATTGTCCGCTACCTCTTTATCTGCCAATCCCTTGCAATATTCCGTAGCTACCTGACGTTCGCGTTCGGAAAGCGGTTTCATTACGCTATTCTTTTGATTCGAAACGTGCCTTTTTTCCTATCTATATCTCCTTCACGTTTCCAATCTGCACCCTCTACACACATTTCCAATCGTAAACGGGAAATCGTTGTGTTCACTGATGAAATCGCCTTAACCGGAAATTCTACAATATCACCCACCCGCATCTCTCGCAAGGAAGGAGACCAATTTTCTGTAACTTTCTTTACCATGATATATAATTTTATTGATTAATTTCTAAAATAAAAAGGTGCACTATCTTCACAGACCGTACACCCCACAACACAAACACAAAATAAAACACGACAAAACTACTATACTAAATATTGATTCAACGACTTGACTATTTTATTATAGACCTCTATAAAATCAGGTTCGTTGAAATAAACCATAAATTCACCAAGCCACTTATTATAACTCTTCACACTCTCTGAAATGCGAATTTCTAGCCAATTAACGTGACCATGATAATTGATAAATACGCATTTCTCTGTTTTAGACTCTATTTCAAGAGCTAATGTCATTAGATTGGCAATTATTTCTTCTTTATTCATGACTTCATTTATTTAAATGTAGTGCCCCGATAACCTCTCTCTGGTCTTCCCACCGGAGTTATCAGTTACTATTATTCACTGCATAACCGTTCGGGGCATTTCAACCTTATTTTGCCCGGCTGCTTGCCTCGACCCTGTTACAGGCTGCTTGCTTCGACCGTTATTTGTTTCGCGTCCTCTATATTGAGGGTATGCGCCTAGTATCGCTTTGGAACGGATTACTTAGGGTAATCAATCCATTTGTTTCCGCCAACCTTTTAGGCAGTTGTACCCGGAATCGAGACCGGACGGAATACCGACTTATCGCTGTCGTGCGGGTTATATAGGAAACTCCACCTCGTAACCTCTTTCAGATTTTCCGTTTCCGGATGGCACATTCTCAAAGGGTTTGCATCGAAAACTAAGCCTTGCGCAATATCTTTTAAAGCTCTTGGAATGAATAACTATCGCTGTCAATCCCCCCTCTTTCCAGTTGGTCTTCGATGCCATCACATAACCGTGTTATTTCTTCATCGTATCCATCAGGGAGTGTCCATACATTCGTATCAGTGTGTTCCAATCTATTGTAGAGGTATCTACTATCTTTCAATACTTCTTCGGCTTTCTCTGCCATTTCAGGGGTTATTGTCAATTGAACTTTCATTGCTATACATTTTATAGGTTAGTATTTTTAATCACCGCAATACTGAGAATTCATATATCCACGGCTGTTTGAGTTATAGCAGTTAGACCAAGTAAGATTCTCGGGTTGTGCAGGCTGATTAACTCTTTCATTGTGAGCGGCCCAGCTTGCTTCAATAGCTGCCTGTTTCTTTGCTTCTTTCTCAGCACGTACCTTAACAGCATCCTTTTCCCACATCCATGCAGCTTTTACGCATTCACCCCATGTACGACCTTTTCTCTGAAACTTATTATTGTAAAGTCTATGGGCATCTTTCATAATCTGGGATAAATTATACTTTTTCATTGTCTTACTGCATTATGCAGGGCTTTCGCCCTACTGATTATTATTTTCTTAAACCATTCAACTCAGCCACCAACTTATCAGCCGCTTCTTTGCTTACTTCTAAAGTTTCCGTAGAGTGGTCCAACCTGTTTATTATCGCATAGTATCCACCTTTTAAAGGTTTTACATAGAATCTATCACCTGTTACTTTTTTCTCGTAGATTATTGTTTTCATTGTCTTACCTATTTTTAGTTATGTAATAAATTTGGTTTTCTCGCTCAAACTTCGTTTCTTTGTTTATTATTAATTGTTTGATGTTGCAAAGATACACACATTTTGTGTGTTTGCAAATTTTTCACTAAAAATATCACACTTTTTGTGTGTTAAACATTGTAAATATGCCGAAGAAAGATTCTACATTGCGAACAATAGAACTAATAAAGGAGAAAGGAATTTCCCCCAAAGAAATACAGCAAGCAACTAGTATTAAATACAATACTATAACAAACGCTTTGGGAGATAACAACAGAAACTTTACAATAGAGCAGATTTCGGAAATCTGTGAGGCTTTCAACTTCAACCAAACATATTGTGTGTTCGGAAAAGGAGAGAAATATGGATATAAGGCATCTGATAAAATTGAGACTAAAGAAAATTTAAATTTGGATGATGTAAAAGAGATTGCAAAAGAAATACTTGATAAAGATAGAACCATATCCTATCTGCAATCTCAGATGGAAATACTTAATTCATCACACAATGAAGCTATGCCCATACAACAGGACGTAGTATATATACCATTAGTAAACCAATTCGCCTATGCTGGTTATATAGACGGATATACAGACACAACTTACATGGAGCAATTACCAAAGATACCTTTTATAGTAGATAAGGAAGGACACGGAAACTATATAGCCTTTGAAGTAAAAGGCGACAGTATGAACAACGGAACTGAAGAAAGTTATCTGGAAGGTGATAGACTTTACTGCCGTGAAATACAACCGCACTTGTGGGTGAGTT
>ERZ779623.428-NODE-428-length-16340-cov-9.170341_pt1 | contig 16340 bp, 18 predicted proteins | sample MGYA00514189_ERZ779623 | MGnify/ENA primary metagenome ERZ779623 (study PRJEB29562, sample SAMEA4376712) | mouse gut metagenome | isolation source: Cecum | study: EMG produced TPA metagenomics assembly of the A DSS colitis mouse model was used to assess the... | reverse complement strand
GGCCATTATACCATATATTGCCAAAACAGTAAATTTATTTTTGCACAGTTCCTAAGTATATTTCTGTGTACAAACAGCACGGGAACCAGCATCCCTACCGCAAACACTGCGTTGAATGCCTGATAGCACAGCTTTTCCAGGTTGTCAAAGCCTCCGTAGATCCCGCTTCCCCACCGGTTATCCTCCTCCATGCGGCTGTACAGTTTGTTGGTGTAGGGACTGTCCAGATCCGGGTAGTTCATTTCCATATTTTTGACTGCCATCCTGGCATCCAAAAGCTCCCACGAATGGCTTTTGATCACCTCGCTCTCATTCGAGAGCTTTCCGATGAGCAGGTACAGCACGAGTGACACCGCCGTCCACCAGACCACCTTGGGGATCAGCTGTGACGCCGCAGTTCCAGCCTGCAGCTCATACAGTCTGGCGTATTCCCCGCCCGCCGCCAGAAGCTCCTCGTGGCTCCCCATCTCCGTGATATGCCCGTCCTGCAAAAACATGATCCAGTCGGAAAACTGTGTGCTGGCAAGACGGTGGGATATGAACAGAGCCGTCTTGTCCCTGCAGAGCTCCTGGTACGATTCATAGACCTCCTGCTCCGCAAGCGGGTCCAGCGCCGCCGTGGGCTCATCCAAGAGCAATGCCGGTGCATCCTTGTAGAGTGCCCTGGCAAGCAAGAACTTCTGTTCTTGTCCACCGGACAGATCGATCCCGTCCTCGGTCAGACGATCCGTCATGTAGCTTTCCAGTGTGATACCGCGCTCGGCAAAATCCGCATCGAGTCCCGCCAGAGCCAGCACCTCCTCCACCCTTTTCCTGTCCACATCCGCCAGCCCCGCATCTGCCGGTACATATTCTCGACTTCCTCGTAATGCTTCTCCATCAGATCATTGTGGTACACCGAGACCCGCAATCCTTTTTCATTTTGCTGTAAAAACAGATAAACGCCTGGTTCACTTCCCTGTAGCTCCTTCTGCTGAGCGGAACCCGCCTGCCGTCATCCAGAACGACCGCTTCCCTCTCTAAGCGCGCCACATGGAACAGATTGACCAGATAGGAGCGGTGACAGGAGCAGAACACCTCCCCCGCAAGCCGTTCTCTCCACACACTGATGCCCTCCCTGACCAGATAGCACTTTTCCTTTGTGTATAGCGCCGTATTGTGGGAAAAAGCCTCAACATATACGATATCCTCCGGCTGAAGCCACAATGTCACACGGCTGACCGGCTTCCCATCCGCATACTCCTCCGCCTCCGCGAGGATCACCCGCTGTCGCTCCTGTTCATTGTACCGTGCCAGAATGCGCTCCATGCAGATACTGATCTTGTCTGCATCGACAGGCTTCACCAGATAGTACAGTGCTTCCACCTCATACCCTTCCAGAAGGTAATCTGTGACTCCCGTGACTAAGACGATCGCGACCCGCCTGTCCTCCCAGCGGATTTTTTCGCGAGCTCCACCCCGTTCAGACCGGGCATCTGGATATCAAAAAACAGGGCGTTCCACGCCTGATCCTGCTCCCATTCAAACAAAAATGCCGCCGCATCAGGAAACTTTCGAATGCAAAAGGCAATGTTCCTCCCCTGCATCCATGTCTCCAGATATCGTGTCAACACAGCGGCATGCACCGTGTCGTCCTCCACGACGGCGATCTTCAATCCCTTCCATCTCATCTGTCCTTCTGTCATATACTGTCTGTCATCTCCTGCCATTGCAGCACCTATCCTAACTCCAACCTAACAGCGTTCTCCCCTGCTTGTCAGCACCTGGTAAAAAGCCTGCTTATATTCTATTCATTTTTATGACTTTATGCAACCCTTTTTAAACGAAACCGTTTGAATGAAACCGTATCAACGGATCCAACAGACAGTTTATTCAAAAATCCTATTCCATCTGCAGCGTCATTGCGCTATAATAAAAGCGAAAATAAATGATAATTGAAGGGAGTTCTTTGTATGTTTTCAACTTTTGATACGTTAACTGACATTATGTCCGTTCCCGGAATGAAAAAATGGTTTCATTCCCTGTTCCTCGAGGGGCAGCTCGACTGGTTTCCCGAAGATTCGTGGGATCAGCCATTGCGTCTTGCCGCTTTCAGGGGACAGACGCCGTGGGGCGGTAACTTGCAGGGATTGACGGAACAGATCGTCGACATGGCAAATCTGGTACTGGATCTGCAATCAGGAAAAAGACAGTGCCTGCATCTGCGTGACTGGAATGCCTGGGAGCCCTGTGAGGACGCGGACCTGCTGGATTCGGATCAGTCTTTTGTCATCACACCGTCACCGCGGACGGAAGATACCCCGCCAAGACCTGCACTGATCATCTGCCCCGGCGGCGGATATGAGTTTGTCAGCTTTCAGAATGAGGGTACCCCCATTCAGATCATAGCCGAGAAGAGAGGATATGTATCGTTCATGCTCCGCTACAGAATAGCGCCATCACGCTATCCGAAGCCGCAGCTGGATCTGTTGGAAACGATCCGCTACGTCAGGGATAACGCCGCAAAATATCACGTTGATCCTGACCGGATCGGCATCGTCGGATTTTCAGCCGGAGGCCATCTGTGCGCATCGACAGCGGCACTCTACAGGACATTGATGCCGGAAGCCAGACCAAATGCAGTTGTCCTGGGCTACCCCGTCATCAGCCTTGAAAAAGATATCGCACATGAAGGCAGTGCCCTGGCATTGATCGGAAAGGACGACGGGACGCTGCGCCATGAACTCTCTGTTGAAAACCTGATCCACACGGATTATCCGCCAACATTTGCGTGGGCATGCAGGGATGACGGAACCGTTCCCTGCGAAAATACAGAAAGGCTCGAGGCAAAGCTGAAAGAATTGGGAATCACACACGAATGCCGCTACTATCCATCCGGAGGGCACGGCTGTGGACTTGCCTATGACAATTCAGCCTGGCAGTGGAGTCTTGACATGCTGTCTTTCCTGGAGAAGAATCTGTAAACGCCTACATACGCATCGGTACTGATATACTGTCAATACTTCCATGCACCTGTCTAAAGATCTCCGTTCCGCCAATGCTGGCAGAACGGGGGATGATCATCTGTCTTCTCTGTTCTTCACCGCAAGCACTGCCATTCCTTCTCTTCCGGGAAGTGAGAGCGCTGTCTTTCCACTGGCATGTTCAGACAACACTGTCCTGGTCATGTTCCACGTATCGATCAGCTCCACCCTGTAAGTATCTGTCTCTGGCAGCTCCAGCACATCTTTCGCGCAGGTGCGCATGTCATAGAAGGTCAGATAGGCGTCCTCACCACAGTGTCCCTGATACGTAAATTCACTGGCACAGAACTCTTTCAGTTCATCGCCCATCTGCAGCATCGCCCGCACAAAAGTCCCCGCCTGTTCCATGCGCCTTTCCTTCTCATCAGGCGGCAGCTGAAGGATCTCCATGATCCAGTTTGCCGTCGGCTCCACAGGACCCGGCAGCTCCTCCACGATTCCGCGCAGGAAAGCGATGCGCGCCGGACTTTCACCCTTTAATCTGCCGCCCCTGCTCCACCAGAGGATTTCCTCATGAACATCTTCTCCACGCAGGGCCTCAGCGCTGCCCAGCGCTGCACCCGTCTCCAGAAAAGTCTCCCCGTGGGTGCAGTAGCCGCCCATCGTGACCACACGCCAGAACCGGTTTGTCATCTCCCTGCCGGAAATGCTGCCCCAGACATGCTGTATATTTCCCTCATAGCAGCACTCGTCGATCACAACCGGCTTGTTATACTGCCTGCGCCACTCCGAAACCTTGTACAACGCCTTGGTCTGGATGCACGCATGCGTCACATTCGGACGGGTAAAATCCCAGTTCTTGAAACAGTTGTGATTGGAGAGCAGGTGATGGTACGGGTCATGCTCCGCCACAAACGTCTCGATCTCCTCCCAGTCCGCGACAGACTTTGCACCGCACAGGTCATACTCGTTTGCAAGGCTCCACCACACGTTTGGAAATGCGGCAAGACGCCGCAGCAGATACGCCAGATAGATCAGGTTATCCGCCTGCGGCATGTCGGCAAATCCCCATCGATCATAGGGGTGAAACAGAATCAGATCCGCCTGGATGCCCATCTTCCCCAGCTGCACAAGGACCGTTTCCAGCCTGTCCCAGAACGCAAAGCAGGGGCGCGTCACATCCCAGCCGCCATCCTGCTTTTTTTCAAACGCATAAAAAGGCGGCTCATTGTGGTTAAAATCATAATGCTTAGGGAACACACAGAACCGGATCTTATTGAAGGGCGCCGCTTTCAGGCTCTCCATCGTCTCCGCCATCAGCGCATCCTCCTGGTGTATCAGCGCATAGACTGTCGTACCAAACGGATAAAAATACGTGCCATCCTCATGCCGGAAATGCGTACCTTCCGCGCGCACCAATCCGTGCACACTGTCCGCTGCCGCCTCGCAGACGATCTCTCCCTCCGCATTGACCATTCCGGTCACACGATATCTGCACAAACCTGCCTCCGTCGGAAGATATCGCACAATATATATGCCGTCCCCCGCGTAAAATCCTTTCACAACTGTCACTGTTCCGTTCATTTCAAAACTGCCATCCACATCTGCCCTGGCGTGGTCGGCGGGCTCCGGTCCATTTAACCTCAGTTCATAACACTCATACTGCTTCATATCATACGATCCTCCCTGTCGTTTTCCTGCTTCATTCTTGCTTATGCGTTCCTTCCCACATTTCCTTCGGGCTTTCTATCGCTTGATCCTGACTGTCTTGATCTCGAACGCATGAAACTGCAACGTCATTTTCCCATTCGTCACGTCAATCTCCTCCACGATATTTTCCAGCATATCGCACAGGAACGCCCTGCCTGCGCCAAACTGCAGACACACCGCAGTCTCTACCGCCGCCTTCTTGGATTCATAGAGGCGCAGGATGATATCGCCGCTTCCGTCCTCTGCCGGTTTCATGGTGTCGAGGATCACATTGTCTTTCGCTATCGCCACCGCGCTGAAATATTTTCTGCTCCCTGCAGTCACCGGCGGCTTCACATTCAGCTCATAGCCCTGTCTGACCACATCGCAGTCCGCAAAGCTTCCCTCCCATGCAGTGAACGCGTACGTAAAGGTATGGATCTCGTTGTCCGCGCGCATTTCCGGTGTGGCAGATGCCCGAAGGAGCGTCAGCTCCAACGCGTTCCCGTTCATGCTGATGCCATACTTGCAGTCATTCAGCACTGCTGCCCCATGTGACCCGTCACACAGCGCAGTGTATCGATGGTTGCACACCTCATATCTGTCTTTGTCATACAGCCTGGAGCGATGCGTGGGGCGCTCCACATAACCAAACTGCATCTCGTTCAGAGCGTTTTCGGCATATACCGCCACCGGGAACGACACTTTCAGCAGCCGGTGCAGCTCCTTCCAGTCGATCTCCGTCTCCAGTTCGATCCTCCTGCTGTCTGCCGCAAGACGGATGTACTGCACAAACCTAGATTCGCTGATCCTGCCGCTCACTTTCAGCACGCCCTCAATACCTTCCGCGCTCCTCTCGACCGACACCTCAGCCAGCGCTTCCACTTCCTGTTCTATATAGTTCGAATCGATATCCCACGCATCGAACATGCGGGGCACATCCTTGAACAGGCGGAGCCTGTTCATAGGTCCTGACGCAAACTCCCTTCCTGATTCCTTCAGCACGAAAGAGGTGATCTCGCCCCTGTGATCCACCACAGCCCTGACAATCCTGTTCTCCAATACATAGCCGGTCTCACACTGTTCCACGGACACTGCCGCATCTCCCAGCTCAGCAGATCCGTCTGCCGGAACCAGCGCGACTGCGCCGCACGGCGGAACCGTAACCAGCGCTCTCATCTGACCTGATGAGCGCTGCGCCATCACAGCCTCTCCCTCCAGAGTCTGTACGCCCGCTGCAAACGTCTCCGGCAATTCCACCAGCACTGTCCTGGCAAAGCTCAGTGAATTCCACACAGTCACGGCGTGTTCTCCCGGCTGGTCGGTCAGTGCCGCGAGCGCCTGTCCCTGCAGCTTTCCTGCGCCGTCCAAAATCTCCTGATGCGCCTTTCTCGCCTCCTCATACACCCGTCCAATGCATGAGCCGGGGAGGATATCGTGGAACTGGTGCAGCAAAAGCTGTTTCCACAGCGCATCCGCCTCCTGCTGTCCATACGCCAATCCGCGATCCAGCGCCAGGGCACTCCACATCTCCATTTCCCGCATGGCGGATTCACAGCGCCGATTATTTTTCTTCACTGCCGCCTGGGAGGTATATGTACCCCTGTGGGCGCTGAAATACAGCTCCCCTACATAGGTGTTGACAGGACCGCCCTTTTCGTCCATATCTTTGAAAAATTCCATGGGACCTGCCATTTTTATCTTCACGCCGCCCTCCAGATCCTCCTGGCGTCTGGCGTACTCCACAAAATCCCTCGCCGGTCCCCCGCCGCCGTCACCATAGCCGTACGGCATCAGGAACATGTCCAGATCCTGCAGCTGTGTCCGGTTCTTCCAGATACGGTTTGCCTCCGTCGGGTCCGTGCGGTAGGTATAGCTGGTCGGAAGGAAGGAAACGATCTCAGAGCCGTCCATACCCTGCCATGTGAAGTAGTGATACGGGAACTGATCGCCTTCATTGTAAGACCAGAAAATCTTCTGTGTGACCAGATAATCCACCCCGCAGCCCTTTAAGATCTGCGGCAGCGCGGCTGTATATCCAAACGTATCCGGCAGCCAGAGCACGCGGCTGTCCACGTCAAACACTTCCTTGTAATACCGTTTTCCGTGCACCAGCTGGCGGATCAGAGCCTCACCGCCTGCCATATTGGTGTCGGGTTCCACCCACATCGCGCCGTCCGCGATCCACTGCCCGCCCTTTACAGCTTCCTTGATCTTTGCGAACAGCTCAGGATAATATTTTCTGCACATCTCATAGGATGCCGGCTGACTCTGGATAAATTTGTACTCGGGATATTCCTCGATCAGGCGCAGCTGGGCAGCAAAAGTCCTCTCCGTTTTGCGGTACGTCTCCGCCATAGGCCAAAGCCAAGCCAGATCAAGATGCGCATTGCCCACGGCGTAGAACACCGGCGCGCTGGATCCGTTTCTTGCCTCCATCACAGGGCGGAGCGCTTCCCTTGCTTTCTTATAAGAAGCGATCCGCTGCTCCCTGGACTGTTCAAAATCGACGATCACCGTGAACTGCTGCAAAGCCTTTGCAATTTTCGCCGCCCGGAGGGACGTTTCGTCCAAAGTGGTCAGAAGCCTGCTCAGCGTGTCCACGTCCATGTACAGCTGATAGGCGTCCTCGTTCCAGATCCCGTAAGTACATTTTCCCAGAACACGCCTCTCTCCCTCCACTGCGGCATCCGCATAGGCTCCTGGCAGCACGGGACCCGTTGCGCAGCCTCCGCTGGATGCTTCCGGGTAGAAATGCCCCGCATAGGTCTCCATCAACAGGTCATACTGTTCCCCGCCCTCCGCACAGAGACTAAGTACATTGTCCTCCATAAAATGATGGGGCTCGTCCACCCAGGAAGCGCGGTACGTGCCAAACGCCTCCCCGTTCACAAACAGCGCAGACTCCCCGTCAGGTTTCAGATCCATCACGATCCGTTTGCCCTTCGCCTCCGCCGGCAGCGTGATACTGCCCCGAAACCAGCAGTACTCCCAGATCCTTCCCCACGTAAAACCGGGGATTACCGGGGTGAAATCTCCCTTTTGCGCCTCCTGGGGCGTCAGATATTCCATCGTGGTAAAAGCTTCCAGCGGGATCTCCCCAAGCGGCATATACAGATCATCTTTCAGGGTACGCATCCAATGTGCAACCCTGTCTCTCCATTCCGAATGCATTAGTTTCATCACATTTCCCTCCATTTTCTATTGTTCCTGTCCAGAGGCTGCATTGATGAATATTTCCGTCCATCGCCGAAATATTCATCAATGCGCTCGATCTTTCACTGTGTATAGTTTAGCAGACGATACACAGAAATGCAAATCCTCAATCCATCTTTTCTTCTGCTCTGGCACAGACAGCAAAACACTAAAACATGCCACACTTTTGCGGATGGCAAAAGCGTGGCATGATCCACATGAAAAACATTGTTATGCTCTAATATAATGAATGCCTCTGTCTTGTATAAACGCTGAACAGTAATATCCTGTCACTAAAGACTACAGAGCTGTTTTTTACTGTCCGCTACGTCCTCTTTGCGATCACCTTGTCGATCAGTCCGAATTCCAGCGCTTCCTGCGCGGACATATAGTTGTCCCGCTCTGTCGCAAGGGCGATCTCCTCCATAGTTTTTCCTGTATTCTCTGCCAGAATACGGTCCAACCGCTGCCTGCCCTTCTGCATGTGGTCGGACATGATCTTGATATCCGTCGCCTGTCCCTGAACGCCGTTTCCGTGGATCGCAGGCTGGTGGATCATGATCTCCGCGTTGGCGAGGGCGATGCGCTTGCCTTTCGTCCCGCCCGCGAGCAGGAGCGCGCCAAAGCTTGCCGCCAGCCCGACACAGATCGTCGACACGTCGCATCTGATGTAGTGCATCGTGTCGTAGATGGCAAAACCTGCCGTGACCGATCCGCCCGGGCTGTTGATGTAGAGCTGGATATCTTTCTCCGGATCTTCCCCCTCCAGATGGAGCATCTGCGCCACGACCAGGCTCGCCGATGTATCGCTGACCTCCTCCCCCAGAAAGATGATCCGGTCCGAGAGCAGCCGGGAAAAAATATCATAGCTGCGCTCCCCCCTGCTGGTCTGTTCTATCACATACGGGATCATACTCATGCCGCCATCATGCCTCCCATCCTGCTGATCCTGCACACCGCAGATGAAACGCCGCATAATTTCAGCTGTTTCGGATCAAAAACGCCCCTTCTCCGGTATGTCTGCGGGGTACACTGGTACAGCCTGCCAAACGCGAGCGTGAACGCCTGCTGCGAACTGTAATGCGCCTCGTAAGCGATCTCTATGATCGGCTCCCCGGTACTGACCAGCTTCTCTGCCGCCAGCGTCAGGCGTCTTCCCTGAATGTACTTGTAGACCGTACAGCCCGTCTCCTCCGCAAACGTGCGGGCGATATAGAACTTGGAATAATTCAGCGCTGCAGCGATCGTGTCCAGCGACAGATCCTCTCCCAGATGTTCCTCTATATAGGAAACAATTTTTCTGAAAACATTGTCCTCACCCATGTACATACTCTCCTTCTTTCTCCATTTTCCACATTCATGAAACACCAGAATAGTTCCTTGTACCCGTCCGCTCCAGGGGACAAACGGATCAGGAGCGTAAAATCTCTGACCTCACGATATGTCTCAGTATACCATGAATCCATGAACCTGTCTGAATAGAAATTGCCCTTTTCAGGGCTTTCGGAATGGAGCGCTGTATGAAAAAGTGCTATCAGCCTAGTGCAAACTCATCCCTTAAACGATCAAAACGATCCCGTTCATGCGCTTTCACCTCAAATAACAGATCATTCGAGCAAGCCACAGCTTTTCCCCCACGCGCAAGCTGACATTCTTCCTCCGGGTGCCCGGATGCATAAAAAACATGCTGCATCACATCGGCATCCTTTAACACCTCGTCAAAGGACTCCCCCGTGACCGCCTTGTCACTGTGGTGATAGACAGCTGAGCTGATCAAATTGATTTCCTCGTCGGAGAATACCGCCAACCCGCAAAGGATCTCCTCTGCCATCGCCGCCCCCCTGTGTGCGTGATCTGCCGGATCCATATTTTTGTAGGCATACAGGTCATGCAGCATCGCCGCAATGATCGATAGCTCCATGTTCTCTTTTCGTTTTCCGGCGATCAGCGCAGCCGCCTGTGCGACTCCGTACAAATGTATGTATGCGCATCTTCTCTCTTCCGGATCTGTCATAGCCTCCAATACGCTGTCAACCACTTCCCGAACTTTTTCAATTCTGCTCATATACTCTTCTCCATTTTCGAACATATATTTGTATTATTCATTTCACGAGGCATATATTCTATTCGTGATATACCCGTATCTGTCTCTGCCAATTTGAATCACAAATGGAAATTGATCGTATCTTGTGCACAGCCAGAAATCTTCCTCCGGAAAGACATCCTGTCTGCTCCTGTCAAAGAAATGCTGTCCGCCATTGTCTCGAAGTCCGTTCACTCTGTCCTGTAGATCTATAAAATCTGTCCCCTCCAAAATGCTCTTTATGTACGCTGCACACAACACATCCTCAGCCGCCGGACGTACACCGCCATTTCCCATACAGACTAGCGATACGATCTCCGGCTGCCTTTCGAATATATACTCAGCGACCGCTTTTGCATTCACCAGGCTTCCTGTAATGATCTCGCCGGCTCCTGTCGCGTTCATGATCCCCTGCGTGCCTGCACTGGTTGTATGGATAACCACTTTTCCCCTGACATCCTCTGCATTGATAGAAGACGGTGAATTTCCATAGTCGAACCCTTCGCATTTTTTACCATGACGTTCACCTGCAAGCACACTATTCTCTATCTCGTTTTTCAACCGAAATGCCTCTTCGACAGTTCCGACAGGTCGGATCGCTTTGACTCCCATTTCGTACAGATAACATTCCAATGAAAATGCCCGAAACACGTCAATGATCACAGTCAATCCTTCTGCCTGCTTCGCCCCCTCGATCAAATGTAGTATTCTGATCTCCATACGCCAATCCTTTCTGCTTTCTATTTTATCGCACCAACTCAGCATCGGCTACTTTACATGATCGATCTCAACCATTTTTTTGATGCCGTTAGAGATGATATCAAACCCCATTTTCTCGTAAAATGCCTCCTTTCCTTTCGCCGAGACCCCTCCGATCGTCGTAAACTTCCCCGTGACAGAATGTGCCTTCGCGTAGTCGACCAAATGCCCCACGATCATCGTCCCTATTCCTTTTTGCTGAAATCGGGGCAGGACGATGATCTCCTGAAGATACCAGTACATGGCGCCGTCCTCGACAAGCCTGCCCATCCCGACAAGCTCACCCCTGTACAACGCAGAGACATTGACCAGCCCATTCCGCAAAGCTTTCCTGGCGTGCTCCACCGGTATCTCGGCAAATCCGGTCTCGATCCTGAGTCTCACAAAATCCTCAGCCTGCAATACATTCTCGACCAGCTCGATCTCTCCACAAATAGTCTCGTCCATATCTCTCCTCCTATTTTTTGAATTCACTATCAAGATTCCGGTACTTACCTGCATTTAATATACCATGACTCACCACCCCTGTCTAATTTTAATATCAATCTGTCCATAAACTTTTGTTTATTTGATATTAATTTGATATCTAATTATCTGTTAAATACTACGACTTCCCACACCTTCAATATTTCAACCAATAAAAAAGGCATAAATTCAATCCGTTTGGTATAATGGAATTGCCAAGAAACCATTTTAACAAAGGAGGATTTATGCCATGTCCAGTATACAACAGAATCATTTGGAAGAGAAAGACTTAGTTGATTGTATCCAGAGATTTTTTCGTTTCAAAATCTATCAACACAAAACATTTCAATATATAATTGTAAAACACTAATTCAAAAAAATCTGACGTTTCAGTACATATATGTTTCTGTCTACAAAGTAAAATCCATTCAAAAATCAGTTACCTAGCCCGCTATGCGTCTGATTTTTGAGCGGCACTCTCGAAAAAACTCCTACGCGCTATTTAAAAGTTATTTCTTAACAGTTCCTCAACTAAAAATCTTTGTAATATCCTGGTACCGATTCACTATCCGATAAATCTCAACTACTTCTTTCGAAACCTTATACAACACAACATAATCATTCCACACCACATACTTATAATCCGTCTTAAAACTCACACGTTTCGACAAATCTGCACCAATATAAGGAAACTGCTGTATATTCTCAAACTGCCGATAAATCTCCTGAACCATTTCTAATGCTTTATCGGCGTTATCTTCTGCAATAAAATTCTTAATTGTTTTTAAATCCTCTGCCACTACCGGATTGAGTCGCAATTTCATCATAAATTTACTCTCCAACCTCAGCCTTTAATTCATCCATTGTCAGCCAGCCATTCCCATCTTTAACAGCTTCCTCTGCCTCATGCAGTTTCTCCAGAAGTTTTTTTTCTGCTCTGTCACGCTCGTAATCTTCTATATCCATTACCACAAATCTACCCCTGCCATTTTTAGTCAGGAACACAGGCTCTCCGATCTGACAGTTTTTCAAAACCTCATTATAATTTCTTAAATCTGATACCGGTAATATACTTGCCATAGTTATACCAATCCTTTCAAATCAAACTGTACTTTCTCTTTTTAATTATACTCAAAAACGCTGTAATAATCAACGAAATATTTTACAGCATATATGAAGGGAAAACAGGAGGAAATAAGTAATGCCTTATATCACAGTAGAAAGCGGCGTTCTATCAGATACTCAAAAAGAGAAACAGATAAAACCTCACAAAATCCCTTTCAGGTCAAGCATGGGCAGAGATATCTCCAGGGCGCCAACCGAAAATCCCTCACTTTTGTTAAATTCTCCGTGGCAATCACAACCGCCGGTGATTCGCATATCGTTTTTTGGGCAAAATTGAACACAGATATCCGTGGCATCTTTAGTGTGTGATGGGTAATAGCACTCAATCCCTCCTAACCCGCACACCCTCATTTCTCTGAGCATGGATGCAAATCCGCCCGGATCTCGCTCATACAAATATCCCTGATGTGCCAAAACGGGCACTCCGCCCGCCCGTTTGACCATCTCGCAGAAGTCCGATATATTGCATTCGCCAAAACCTGATAAATGATTCGGCATCCCATATCTGCTGTAAATGGTTTCATTCGCTTCCTCATATGTTTTTGCAGCACCCTTTGCCACCGCATAATACAGATATTTCCATCCGCCCTTTTCTTTTGGATATGCAAAATGACGATATTCTTCCAAAAACATCTGTGGATAATCCTGCATCATATTATAAACGATATATTCACACTCGATCGCCCTATACTGCTTATCCAAAAACGTTTTCATTTGCGCGTCGTTTGGATCAAAATTGTACGCGAGCATATGCAGGCTTTCCCCATTCCACAGAACCTCCAGTTCCACCCCCAGCACATAGTTCATCCCGTTATCCCTGCAAATTTCGGGCAAAACGGAATACGCACCGATGGTTGCATGATCGCATATGGAAAGCAAACCGACATTTCTCTTTTTGGCAAGCGCTACGATTTCTTCCGGCGAACGAGAACTGTCGGAATATATTGAGTGAATGTGCAGATCGACTTTCATAATTTGCCTCCTCCTTTTCCACCTTTCCTGCAAACTGGAATTCTGATAAGACACTTTTTATAGCATTTAATAACTGTTATATTTTATCTTCAAAAAGTCCGCAAACCCTTGAAAATGCTAAATTTATAACAAGTGAGTTTGCCCTTATACTTTCCCTTGTGTTATATCCTTTTCCCTCATGTTACGAACCCTCATAAGGGCAAAAATAAGGGAAACAAAAACCTGTAACAAATTATATCATGAAATGAACAGGACAGGAAGAACTGATTGGAATGCTTTCACAAATTTCTCAAACAAAAAGAAAGGACGAAAAAGATATGAGGGTTATTCATGCAACATATAATATGCTCCATAACTGTATTGACGTAACCACTTTTGACGGATATGTTTTACGGATAGACTGCGAAAAAGCGGAAGATGGATTAAATACAACGCCATGTTCCGAATGTGCCTTAAATGCTTTGGCGATAGATAATCCTCTTGAATATGCAACACTGTATCTTGATGGTTGTATGCAGCTATGGATAGATGCGGAAGATTCATTAGAATTGTGGTAACATATTTTCTTTGTACGGAGAACTGGTCAAAATATAAACCAGTTCTCTCTTTATTTGTAAAAAGAAGAATGTTATAATCTCATTAATCTAAATACATGAAAAGGAATACTTATGAAAAACGACATTCAAGAACTCTACGATTCCATACAGATTAAAAAAGCCATGCAGGAGTTACATATCACTAATGTTTCAGAACTGAAAGAGTATAATTGCGTTACATTAGCGAACAAGCTCCGAACAGGTTACAATAAGCTGATGATTATAAGGAAACTGAATCACTTAGGCTATCTTTCTTCTGCCGAAAACGCAATATCAATCCATGACATACCCATGTCAAGGAAAATACGGAATATTTTTTTAAGAAATGGCATCGTATACCTTGCACAGCTTTCTGTATGGTAGTGTCAAACGATATATGAAAAAACTGCCCTCTTTCTGCCTCTTAGAGACCATTATATTTATGCTTCGCAAATCCCTGTCAAGCCTGAAATTAACGGGCTTTCAGCCCGGGCTTGACACGAATTTGGAAGCAAAATAATTGGTCACTAAGAGGGAGAAAGAGGGGGTAAAGGCACCGAGGGGGCTGAAACCCTTGATTTTACTGGGGTTGAGGCGATTTTTGGGTATTAAACTTGACACTACCTTCTGTATATCCAAGGGAAGAAATATTACAATTTCGCAGCGTAGGTGAATATTCCATGTCAGAAATTGATACCCTTTGTGAAAAATACGGGATTCAGATACGTTCCCTTTCCCCCATTAAAGAGATATTCAGCGAATTTCAATTTCACAAAAAAATATACCCGCTTTTCTTTAGAGGAAACATATTTAGTGTAGATGATATCCGGAACAAATCTGCCTATGATTTATATAATATATGCGAACAGGATTACTGCCTTACCATGAAAACATACTATTCACTAAGGAAAAATGGAGTGACACTCTGCGGCTGGAATGACCAGTATCTGTTTGAAATTTTACCCCAATATAAATCTGTTCAGTTATTTAAACAATATGGGATTATTGCTGTTTCGCAGCTTTCAGATTGCAGCGAACAGCAGCTCAAAAAAATATCCGACAGTGTTCCGGCACTGTCATCATTGATACAAAAGTTATAGGCAGATACGCATATGAATAAGGACGTGGACTGATTAACGCAATTAAGTGTTGTAAAGCTGTTTTAATGTCCGTTTTCTGCTCAAATGGTTCATTTTCTGCAAAGGATATTGATAATCTTTGCAGAATCGTTTATATTGTCACCATTGATAGAAAAAATACCGGCAGATACACATATGGATAAGGACATGCACTGATTTATGCAGTGAAATCAATTTTTATCATTTCAATCTGCACTATTTTAAATGCTTTTCTTTACCCTGTAGGGAAAAGTGATCTGCCATAACCAATGAGGCTTTCAATGAATACGAGGTGCGGGATATGGAAACATATATTAAGGATTTAAAACTTTCACCGGAAGTCAAAACAGCCCTGTCATGGTGTTTAGGGATTACCAAAGTTTCAGACCTTGAAGGGCTTAATTATCTAACATTTGCAAACAGATGTCCTAAAAATTATAATGTACTTGCCATTGCTGATGAACTGAACGCATTAGGATACCTATACCCGCCGGAAAACGAAATATCTGTTAATGATATTTCCATGTCAAGGAGGCTGCAAAATGTCCTTATAAGGAACAACATACTATACCTCTCACAGTTATCACTACATCCCAGAGAGGAAATACTGAAGTTCCGTAATATGGGCGAAAGCACAATGCCGGAACTTGACAGCATATGCCAGAAGTATGGCATTCAGATACGTTCTCTTGCTTCTATCAAGGAGGCATTTGACAGTTGCCATTTTCCTGTAACACTGCACACCATGTTTTTTCAGAACAATATATTCTGTATGTACGACTTTAAACACAAGACAGTCCATGATTTATATGCCATTTGTCAGCGTGATTATACCCTGACTATGAAAACATACTACACACTAAAGAAAAATGGAGTTATGTTTGAAGATTGGGAGGACAAGTATCTATTTGAGATTTTTCCGAAGAAAAAGACTGCCTTGATATGGCGGAAATACGAAATTTCCACAGTGTCGCAATTTTCTGATTATAACAAGGAACAACTTAAAGAAATGACTTCTTTATCTCCTAAACTTCTGGATACCATAGGACATTGCTGACAGATACCCAGCAAAAAGGCAAGTAAGCTGATGAATTGCTTTACTTGCCTTTTTATTTTTCACTATCCGGTAACAATCCAATAAAAAATTCCGAAAAATCCACACCATAAATTTGTTTCAAGGTGGGAAAGTCGCTAATCCGTATATTCCGAGTGCCAGTTTCGATTTTGGAAATCTTATCAGAATGGGCATACCTGAATATTATGCACATACGGCAGCTTATAGCCGAAATGGACATTGGTTTTGTGCTAACCTTACAACAGTAAAGCGAACAATGTCAAAAGAAAGACTAGTACAGCGTTTTTTTGATGCTCATATACTATCAAGGCTGTTTTTAAC
>ERZ779623.425-NODE-425-length-16459-cov-13.955072_pt1 | contig 16459 bp, 14 predicted proteins | sample MGYA00514189_ERZ779623 | MGnify/ENA primary metagenome ERZ779623 (study PRJEB29562, sample SAMEA4376712) | mouse gut metagenome | isolation source: Cecum | study: EMG produced TPA metagenomics assembly of the A DSS colitis mouse model was used to assess the... | reverse complement strand
ACGTCAAGGCAGGCGAGACCACGCTGGTGGAGTGGAAGAACACCCCCATCACCGGGCAGATCCAGATCACCAAGAAATCCGCCGACTACAATTCCACCAACGGCCTGCCCGCTGGCACTCTGCTGGAGGGTGCTGTGTTCGAGATCCGGGACAAGGCCGGGAATCTGGTGGATACTATCCGCTCCGACAGCAGGGGCGTGGCTACCTCCAAACCCCTGCCGCTTTCGCGCTACACCATCCGCGAGGTCAAGGCCCCGGCCAATTACCGGGTGAGCGACCAGGAGCTGACGGCCTATCTGGAACACGCGGGGCAGATCGTCCGCTTTGAGGTCACGAATAAGGCACTGTCCACCGGCGTTTCCATCACCAAAACTGGCCCCAAACAGATCATGGCGGGCCAGCCGGTACGCTATGTGTTCAGCGATATTGCCAACCGCTCCAACGTTATGCTCACTTCCTTCTATTGGCGGGACACCCTGCCCGCCGAGGTGCGGCTGGACACCATTGTGACGGGCACCTACAATTTCCCGGGCACCTATAAGATCACCTACCGTGTCAACGGCGGCGAACCCCGGACACTGGCCGATAACCTGTCCACCGGCAAGAACTACACCCTGGCGGCGTCCTCTACCGCCCTGGGGCTGGCCTCCAACGAGCGCGTCACCGAGGTGATGTTCGTGTTCGGTCAGGCCCCCGGTGGCTTCGCCCAGGTGGAGAAGCCCATGCTGTATTGTACCGCCGTCAAGAGCATCGCGTCCACGTCCTTTGTGAACGTTGCCGACGTAGGCGGTGTCCATAACGGGATCTGGGTCCAGGCTGTGTCCCGGTGGGTAACTTCCGTGTACGGCAAGCCCATCGTACCCTCCCTGCCCAAGACCGGGTATTAACGTCAATCTTTGTGCCGAGCCGCCCGTACCCTGGGCGGCTCGGCCCGTGAAAGGAGGTCCACCCTTTGCAGGACGAAGTGCGGGACAAATCTGTGGCATTTGTCATCAGCATGGGCAAAACGGGGGGCAGGCTCACCGCCGATCTGCTGAGAGCGGCCATGCGCCGCTATCTGGAACACTCCCAGCACCCCCAGGCCCACCACGGGAAACAGACGGTAAAGCAGCTTGTGAAGCAGGGGGCGGGTGTGCAGAACATTGAGATCACCGATAAAAACATCAAGTCTTTTGAGCAGGTGGCCCGGAAATATGGCGTGGATTTCGCGCTGAAAAAGGACCCTGCCGAGGGAAAGTACCTGGTATTTTTCAAGGGCCGGGACGCGGATGCCCTCAACGCCGCCTTTGCCGAGTACACCGCCAAGACCCTGCGCCGCAGCACCCCTAAGAAGCCCTCCCTGCTGGCCCGTCTCAGCCACTTCAAGGAGGTAGCAAAGCAGATGGCCCAGGATCGGGCGAAGAACCGGGAGAAGGGGGAGATGGAGCGGTGAAGCAACTGGATATCAAGAAGCTCCTGCTTCAAAACTTCCCCTATGTGTTCCTGCTCTGGCTGTTTGACCGGGTGGGCGAGGGCTGGCGGCTGGCGGGAGGGGCCGACGTGGTGGAGCAGGCTATGGGCATGGTGTCTGGGCTGGGACCGCTCATCACCGGGGACCCCCTGCCCAGCCTCCATCCCCAGGACCTGCTCGTGGGTCTGATCGGGGCCGTGGCCGTCCGAATAGCGGTGTACTTCAAGGCCCAGAACGCCAAGAAGTACCGCCGGGGTGTGGAATACGGTTCAGCCCGTTGGGGCAATGCCCAAGATATTGCCCCTTTCATCAACCCCAAGTTTGACCAGAATATTCTGCTCACCCAGACCGAGCGCATCATGGTGGGCAGGAATAAGAATCCTAAATACAATATCAACAAAAATGTTCTTATAATTGGCGGTTCTGGCTCTGGTAAGACACGATTCCACATTAAGCCCAACCTCATGCAGATGAACGCCAGCTATATTGTCACAGACCCGAAAGGGTTAATATCGTAAGGGTGGAGAAATCCGCACAACAACAGGAGGTGGCGAACATGGCGCACAGCACTAAGATTACAGCACTTTATGAGCGGTTAAGCCGCGACGATGAGTTACAAGGCCCCAGCAATTCCATACTGAACCAGCAGGCATTTTTGGAGGACTTCTGCAAACGGAACAGCTTCACCAATGTCCGCCACTTCACGGACGATGGAGTGAGCGGCACAACCTTCGACCGGGACGGCTTCAAGGCCATGATTGCCGAGGTGGAGGCCGGGAACGTGGCAACCATCATCGTCAAGGACATGAGCCGCTTCGGGCGGGACTATCTCAAGGTTGGCTTTTACACCGATGTCATGTTCAGAGACAAGGGCGTTCGGTTTATCGCCGTCAACAATGGTATCGACAGCGACAAGCAGGGAGATAACGACTTTACCCCGTTTTTGAACATTATGAACGAATTTTACGCCCGCGATTCCAGCCGGAAGATACAGGCCATTTTCAAGGCCAGGATGCAGGACGGCAAGCGCGTGTCCCCCAGCGTTCCCTACGGCTACCGCCGCGACCCGCAGGACAAGCAGCACCTTATCGTGGATGAAGAAGCTGCTGCCGTTGTCCGGCGCATCTTCCAGATGGTGATTGAGGGATACGGCGTGAAGGGCATAGCGGACGCTCTGACGGCTGACAAGGTGCTGATACCCTCCGCTTATGCCAAGCTGCATAACCCGGAGAACGACCACAGCAAGGGCTTTCACGACCCCTGCCTCTGGTCAAGTACGGCGGTTTCCTACATTCTGGAAAAGCAGGAGTACATGGGGCATACCGTGTTGGGCAAGACCATCTGTGAGAACTACAAGACCAAGAAGCGGCGCAAGGCCAAGCCGGAGGAATTGATGATTTTCCGGGACACCCATGAGGCCATCGTGGATGAGGAAACGTGGCAGCTTGCCCACCGTCTGAAGAAAACCATCCGCAAGCCCAGCTATCCAGACCGCCCCGCCAATCCGCTGACTGGGCTTCTCTACTGCGCCGACTGCGGACACAAGCTGACCCATCATCAGCCGTCCCCCACCAAGAAGAAAGTCTATGACGCGGATGATTACTACATCTGCGGAAATTACCGTCAGTTGACCCATGACTGCACCAGCCATTATATCAAAACTTCCACCATTGAGAAGCTGATACTGACGGCGATCCGCGAGGTGAGCGCCTACGTTCGGGAGGACGAAAAGGAGTTTATCCGCATCGTGCGGGATGCCGCCAGCGCGGGGCAGGAGCAGACCGCCAGAGAGCAGAAGAAGCGGCTTCGCCAGGTGGAGAAGCGGATAGGCGAACTGGACGAGTTAATCAGGAAACTGTACGAGGGGAACGCCACCGGGAAGATACCCGACAAGCATTTCAATCGTCTGCTGGCAGAGTACGACACCGAGCAGAGCGCATTGGAGCAGGAGGCGGCGGAACTGAAAGAGGGCATCACCGCCCAGGCCGAGGACGGCATGAGGGCGCAGAGGTTTGTTTCTCTTGTGCGGCGATACACCAGTTTTGACGAACTGACCGCCCCCATGCTCAACGAGTTTATCGAGAAAGTCGTTGTCCATGAAGCTGACAAATCCACCGGGGACAGGCGGCAGAAGGTTGATATATATTTCAACTTTATCGGCTGTTTCGTTCCGCCCAAACCGGAGGTTATTCTGACCGCCGAGGAAGAAGCGAAAGCGCAAAAGGCGTTGGCGGCGAGGAACCGGGAACGGGAGCAAAACAAGCTGCGTATGCGCCGGGTGAGAGAGGCACAGCGGGCCGCAAAGGAGGCGGGAAAAGTTTCCTCTCCGGCTGGTTGATTTGTACCCTCTAATGTGCTATACTGATTTTGACAAGTTTAGCACATTAGGGTGCAGGGGGTATATATGGAATTTACATTTGAAACAGTTTATAACCAAAAGGCTGTAACTACTATGGCGAGAACATTGCGAAAGACGCTTCGGAAGAAAAGAAGTCGGCGCTCCCATATTTTTGGTTGGATTGTTCTCGTGATAGCCGTACTACTCACCCTACCTTTGGGAGATAAGGAGTTTGTCGTTAATTTCAAAACAATCATTACCTGGATTGCGGCATTAGCGATTTTGGTTGCCCTTCTTTTTGAGGATAGGATGAATGGATATATTGCCCGGAAACGGATGCTTGCTGGAATGGATAGGGCTACAACGGTTTTTAATGACGAAAGCTATGTAACAACTACGAGCATCGGAAAAACCGAATTTCCCTATGACCGCAACATTGACCTACTTGCAGAAACGGAAGATTACTTTGTTTTCGTATTCGATAAAAGTCATGCTCAGGTCTATGATAAGCACGCATTGTCAGGAGGAACTTTAGAAGAATTTCGCAAATTCATTTCAGAAAAAACCAAGAGAGAGATTACGCACGTTGCTTAATAGACAGTGATGTTGGAGGGAACTATTTTGAAACAGCTATCATTCAAAACGCAAGTCTATATTTCATTGGCTATTGTGGCGTGTGCGTTTCTGTGCGGTCAGATTTTTAAGATAGGCGTGTTCCACAACATAGGCTCGATTTTGGTTGGATTTCTCTTTGTGATAAATCCTGTATGGCCGAAAGCTGTGGATTGGCGAAACCATGGCGAGTTAAAAAAAGGCATACGCATTGGTGGTATTCTTGTGATAATTGTCTATGGATTTTTAATTCGCTATGGAGTGTAAAATCCCTGACGAAAGGAAGGGCGCACTTCTATACATGGTCTGCGACCATGTATCGTGCGCTCTGCGAGGCTACGGCCCGGACTTGCGAAAGTCCGGGCCGTTTGCGTCGCTGCGCTCCGTACAAGGGGCTGCACCCCTTGCGCCGCTTCGCGGCTATCCCTGCACCCTCGCTGGAAAGGTACATCCGCTTCGCGTCTGCACCTTTCCAGCGAGGCTAAAACCGGATACTGTCACCCTTGACCGTTTACCCGACACAGCAGGTAAACGGTCTTTTATTTTGTCAAAAAGGAGGTCGAACACCATGAAGAAATCACGCGAGGAATTGGAGAAAGAATGTGCCGAGGCCGCTACCAAAGCGGAGCAGTATCAGCACCAAGTCCAGCGGCTGGAAAACCGCTATCACGATTATCAGGAGAGCAAGCGCAAAAAGCGGAACCACCGACTTATCACCCGTGGCGCAGATGTGGAAAGCGTAGCCCCGGAGGTACGCGGCATGAGCCAAGCGGCCTTTAGAATTTTGGTGGAGCAAATCTTTTCTCTGCCGGAAGTTGCCGCCCTGGTGAGCTGCGCCACCGACCAGCAGGAGGGCGGATAATTGGCCCTGTTCCATCTCCACGTTACCCAGGTTAAGCGGAGCGCGGGACAGTCCATTGTCACGTCTGCCGCCTACCGCGCCGGGGAGAAATTGTATAGCGAGTATTACGGCGAGGTCAGCGACTACACCCACAAGGGCGGCGTGGTCTGCACAGACATTCTCCTGCCGCCCCAGGCCCCCGCCGAGTACCAAGACCGCGCCACCCTCTGGAACGCCGTGGAGAAGGCCGAGCGCGGCAAGAAAGCCCAGCTTGCATATAGCTTTGACATTGCCTTGCAGAACGAATTTTCTTTGGAGGAAAACATCGCTCTTGCAAGGCAATTTGTTTCGGAGCAGCTTGTGGGCCGGGGCATGATTGCCGACTTTGCCATCCACCAGCCGGACAAGGAGGACGGCGGCATCCCTAACCCCCACTTTCACGTCCTCTGCCCTATCCGGCCTATCGAGGAAAGCGGCAAATGGGGCTTTAAGCAGCGGCGTGTCTACCGTCTGGACGAGGACGGAAACCGCATCATGGGCGAGGACGGCAAGCCCCTCTTTGACGCTGTTCCCACCACCGACTGGGGAAGCCCGGAAACGCTGGAGCGTTGGCGGGAGGCGTGGGCCGCTATCCGGCTCACCCCGGAGGCCAAGCTGTCCGGCCCGGACAAGCGGCGGCTGGTGTCCGCCGTGAAAAAGGCCAAGCTGGAGGGCAGACTCCCCCAGACCGCCCAGCAGACCATTCCCTACCGGGAGATGTGCCGGGATGGGATCTGTGTGGTGACGGACCGCTACTACACTAAGCAGATTCGTTTTTACGATATCAATTATCAGTTGGCCCAGAATGAGGACAAAAACCGGATTTTTGAGGATTACTGCGATTTCCTCAACTACTTCGACAGCTCCATCCACGTCCAGTTCTCCTTCCTCAACCAGCGCACCGACATGGAGGAATATCAGCGGGCCATTTGCATCCCGGAGCAGATCGACGCCTACAACGGGATTCGGGAGGAATACTCGGATATGCTTCAGAACCAGCTCGCCAAGGGCAACAATGGCCTGACCAAGACCAAGTACATCACCTTCGGCGTGGAGGCGGACAGCCTGAAAGCCGCCAAACCCCGGCTGGAACGTATTGAGGCGGATATCCTGGCGAATTTCAAGGTGCTGGGCGTCCGGGCGCACCCCATGGACGGCTATGAGCGGCTGGCGGTGCTCCACCAGATGTTCCACCCCACAGGCGGGCAGAAGTTCCGCTTCGCCTGGGACGCCATCTGGAAAACCGGGCTGTCCAGCAAGGACTTCATTGCCCCGGACAGCTTCGCCTTCCAGGATGGCCGGGTGTTCCAGATCGGCAGGACCTACGGCGCGGCCTCCTTTCTGCAAATCCTGGCCCCGGAGCTGACGGACAAGATGCTGAAGGACTTTCTGGACCTGGAGAACAGCCAGGTGGTGACACTGCACATCCGGTCCATCGACCAGAACGCCGCCATCAAAAACATCAAGCGGAAACTCACCGACCTGGACCGCATGAAGATCGAGGAGCAGAAGAAGGCCGTCCGGGCGGGGTACGACATGGACATTATTCCCAGCGACCTCGCCACCTACGGCACCGAGGCCAGGACGCTGCTGGAGGACCTGCAAAGCCGGAACGAGCGGATGTTCCTGGTGACGGTGCTGGTGCTCAATCTGGCGGACCGGCGGCAGCGGCTGAAAACCGATGTGTTCCAGGCGGCGGGGGTGGCCCAGAAATACAACTGCGCCCTGCGGCGGCTGGACTGGCAGCAGGAGCAGGGCCTCATGTCCTCCCTTCCCCTGGGGCTGAACCAGATCGACATACAGCGGGGCCTCACCACCTCCAGCACCGCCATCTTCGTCCCCTTCACCACCCAGGAGCTGTTCATGGGCGGCGAGGCACTGTACTACGGCCTCAACGCCCTGTCCAACAACCTTATCATGGCGGACCGCAAGCAGCTCAAAACTCCCAGCGGCCTGATCCTGGGCACCCCCGGCGTGGGTAAATCCTTCTCCGCCAAGCGGGAGATCACCAACGCTTTTCTGATGACTCAGGACGATATCTCCATCATGGACCCAGAGGACGAATACTCGCCCCTGGTGCGGCGGCTGGGCGGTCAGGTCATCGACATCTCCCCCACCTCCAATCAGTACGTCAACCCCATGGACCTGAATCTGAACTACTCCGAGGACGACAACCCCCTGACGCTGAAAAGCGACTTCATCCTCTCCCTCATGGAGCTGATCGTGGGGGGCAAGGCGGGGCTGGAACCCATTGAGAAAACGGTGATCGACCGCTGCGTCCACCTGGTCTACCGGGACTATTTGCAGGATCCCCGGCCCGAGAAGATGCCTGTGCTGGGGGATCTCCACGCCCTGCTGTGCCAGCAGCCAGAGCCGGAGGCCCAGCGGCTGGCTACGGCACTGGAGATCTACGTCACCGGCTCCCTCAACGTGTTCAACCACCGCACCAACGTGAAGATCAACAGCCGGATCGTGTGCTACGTCATCAAAAATCTGGGCAAACAGCTCAAAAAGTTTGGGATGCAGGTGGTCCAAGACCAGGTGTGGGGCCGGGTGAGCGAGAACCGAGATGCCCACAAATCCACCCGCCTCTACATCGACGAGATGCACCTGCTGCTCCGGGACGAACAGACGGCGGCATACACGGTGGAGATTTGGAAGCGGTTCCGCAAATGGGGCGGCATCCCCACCGGGATCACCCAGAATGTGAAGGACCTGCTGGCCTCCGCCGAGATTGAGAACATCTTTGAAAACTCGGACTTCATTTATATGCTGAACCAAGCGGCAGGCGACCGCCAGATTCTGGCCAAGCAGCTCAATATCTCCCCCCACCAGCTCAGCTATGTGACCAACAGTGGGCCGGGTGAGGGGCTTTTGTTTTTCGGGAACGTGATCATCCCCTTTGTGGACCACTTCCCCAAGGACACCGAGCTGTATAAGCTGCTCACCACGAAGCCCGAGGATTTGGCGAAGGAGGGATAAGTCATGGACCCTTTGCAGAGCAACGAGGCCATCCAGCAGTTCATGAAGCTGCTGGCGGAAAACGGGCGGCGCGGACAGGCTGTAGACCTGTCCGCGCTCATGTGGTACATGGACGGCATGAACCGGCAGTATGAGGCAGTTCTGACTGAATTGCAGGCTCTCAAAAAACAGCTTGCCCAGGAAAAAAGGCCATCCGTCAAGTACATGGCGCAGAAAGCGTTGGGAAAGCTGGAGCGCGAGGCGCGCCAAGTCAAGGATGCGCTGGATAACCTGTGGGGCAAGGTCGCCCAGTGCGCCGCCGATGCTGTGCGGGATTTCAAGGAGATGGGTGTATCCGCGCTGGACAAAGCGGTGTCGGCCCTGAATGTGAAAAACGCGCTGGAGACCCTTCAGGAAAGGATCGGAACTCTGGCCGCAGACACCCGGAAAAGCATTGAGAAGATGGAGCGGATGGGCCATGACCTGCGCAGCGCGGGCACTCATCTGAAAAATGCTGGTCGGGCCATGCTGGGCAAAGAGACCCAGGTGGTGGACGGCGGGGAGGAGGGCCGCTTTCAATCGGTCCTCTTGGCACCCATGCGGGCTGTTCAAAGGCTGCTGGCAGGCATGAATAACACCACTCTTGCCGCCATTGGCAATGTAGAGCGTTTGGAGGCGGTGGCGGCGAAGGCACATGAGGCACAGGCAGAGCGGTCAGTGCTGAAACCAGGGAAGCGTCTGGAGAAAAAGCCCTCCGTCTGCAAAGATCTGGAGGCCAAAAGGCTGGAAGCCGCCTGTGCTGTCGCTGCGCCGGACCGAGCGCATAAGTCCCCGGAGGCGGCACGATGAACCAGGAGCGTGTCCGGGCCAAGTCCAAGCGAATCCAGAAGCTGGGCCGGGACGGTCTGGTGGAGCAGGACAAGGCCACTGGGGAGGAGTGCAGGGTCAGCCAGCGCACAGCGGATGTTTCCTTTGGGCCGGACCACACCACGGACCAGGGGCTGGCACAGCGCGCCCCAGCCAAGGGGAGGAAACGCCGCCAGCCCCCGCCACCCCCGGAGGGCCATTCCATCCATAAAGCCGAGCCGTCCCCTGCCATGTGGGAGGTGGACGGTGTTTCTGTAGCGGCCCCGCCCCTGGCCGGGGGCAGCGGCCAATCTCGGAAACGGCGGCAGTGGAAGCAGGCCCAGCGGTTCCGGGCGGATGCGGCCCTGTCTGTCCAGGCTGGCACCCAGGACGGTGGGCGGCTGCACTTTGAGGATGAGGGCAAACTCACCGCCCAGGATCATATCACCGGGCAGAAGCGGCCCAATCTCCGCTTTGAGGATGAGGAGGCCAGCACCCCGGATGTGGGCGGTGGGCCAGACATCCCGCCGCCCTCACACCGTCAGCAGAAGCAATATGAACGGGCGGAGCGGAAGGTGGAACAGTCCGGGCGGCGGCTGGAACGTGTCCAGGCCAAGCTGCCTGTGAAGTGCCGCGCCCGTTTGGAACAGGTGTATGATGCCAATTCGGGCAAGGCCCGCCGCCGTCTGCGGTTTGAGGAGGTTCAACCCGAGCAGGCATCCCCATCCCTCCCAGCCCAGGCAGGCCACACGCTGAAAATGGCGGCGGTGATGAAACTCCACGGGAAATTCCGGGAGGTGGAACACCAGAATGTGGCGGTGGAGGCGGCGAATAAGGGCGAATTCGCCGCTGAACAGGCCACGGGGCGTTTTTTGCGCTGGAACAAGCACCGCCTGCGGTCTAAGCCCTACCGGGCGGCACGTCAGGCGGAGCACCGTCTGGCTATGGACCGGGCGGAGCTGGCATGGCAGACCGCCCTTCGGAACCGCCCCGAGCTGCGGCAGCAAAATGCCCTGTCCAGGTGGATGCAGAAGCAAAAGATTAAACGCAGATACGCCCAGGCCGCACAAGAAGCCCAAAGGACCGCCCAGCACACCCAGCAGACGGCTGCCGTTGTGGGGAAGATCGCCCGGGTGGTGCGGCAGTACGTGGCGGCGCACAAGAGCACCCTGCTGATCGTGGCCATGCTGGCACTGGCAGTCTCCTTTTTCTCATCGGGGCTGGCCTCCTGTACCGCCATGCTGTCCGGGGGCCAATCCGCCTTCCTGTCTGCAACCTATCTGGCGAATGAGCAGGATATTTGCAGTGCCGAGCTGTACGTCACCGAGCTGGAAACCGACCTCCAGCTTAACATTAACGGCACCGCCGCCAACTTCCCCGGCTATGATGAGTACCGCTACAGCGTGGGTGAGATCAGCCACAACCCCTATGAGCTGATGGCCTATCTCGCCACCTGCTATGATCCCTTTACCTTTGGGCAGGTGCGCCCGGAGCTGGACCGGCTTTTCGGGGAGAAATACCAGCTTACCCGGACACCCATCACGGAAACCCGCTATGATGAAAACGAACAGCCCTATCAGTGGAAGGTGCTGAAAACCACCCTCACTGTGCGGCGGTGGGCGGACCTGATGGCGGAAAACCTCACGCAAGGGGATCAGGCAGACCGCTATGGCGTGTATATGCAGACCTACGGCAACCGTCAGGCGTTTGCCAACCCCTTTGACTTCCCCTGGCTGGGCTATGTGTCCAGCCCCTACGGTTACCGGGTCCACCCCACCACTGGAGTCAAGGACCTGCACCGGGGTGTGGACATTGCCGCTGCCCAGGGTACATCCGTTGCGGCGGTTCACAACGGGAAAGTGGTTTCCGCTGGAGATATGGGCAGCTACGGCCTGTGCGTGGTGATCGAGGACGATAAGGGCTATCAGTCCCGGTATGCCCACTGTGCCACACTGAGCGTCAGCGCGGGCCAGGAGGTCAGGCGCGGGGACATGATCGGCTCAGTGGGCAGTACCGGGGACAGCACCGGGTCCCACCTCCATTTGGAAGTCATGCTGAGCGGAGAATATCTGAACCCCTATTATTTCGTGGACACGGGTGGCAGCGGCGAACCCACCGGGCCGATCATCCCGGACTACTCCGGGAATCCTATGGGCGATGACCGCTTCCAAGCCATGCTGGCCGTGGCGGAGCAATACCTGGGCTACCCCTATGTCTGGGGCGGCACAAATCCCACCACCTCCTTTGACTGCTCCGGCTATGTGTCCTGGGTGATCAATCACAGCGGCTGGAATTATGGGCGGCTGGGGGTAATGGGCCTGGAGGATATCTGTACCCCGGTGTCCACCGCTGACGCGAAGCCCGGTGATCTGGTGTTCTTTATCGGCACCTATGACGCGCCCTATCCCAACAGGCCCACCCATGTGGGTATCTATGTGGGCGGCGGGCGGATGATCCACTGCGGTGATCCCATTTCCTACACCAGCATCAGCACACCATACTGGCAGAGCCACTTTTATGGATTTGGTCGTCTGCCAGAGCCTTAAACTGATTGGAGGAATGTCATGAAAATTGGCCTATATGATGTGGACGGCCACAACTGGCCCAACCTGTGCCTGATGAAGCTGTCCGCCTACCACAAAGCCCAGGGGAACATCGTGGAAATGTGGACCCCCGAGGGCAGCTATGATCTGGTCTACAAAAGCCGGGTGTTCACCGACACCTATTCCAAGGATACCCAGGTGATCCCCAACGCCGCCCATGTGATCTGCGGCGGCACGGGCTACGGTCCCGGCCCCAACCTGCCGGACGCGGTGGAACACACCCGCCCGGACTACAGCTTATATCCGAAGTTCCAAGGCACCGCCTACGGCTTTCTGACCCGTGGCTGTCCCAGGAGCTGCGGATTTTGTATCGTCAGTGGCAAGGAGGGGCGGCGGAGCCGTCAGGTGGCCGAGCTGTCCGAGTTCTGGGACGGCCAGCGGGAGATCAAGCTGCTGGACCCCAATCTGCTGGCCTGTCCCGACCATGAGCGGCTCATTTTGCAGCTTGCGGACAGCCGTGCATGGGTGGACTTTACCCAGGGACTGGACATCCGGCTCATTACCCCGGACAACGCCGTCCTGCTGAACCGGGTGCGCACGAAAATGATTCATTTTGCCTGGGATGATCCCAATATGGACCTGACCCCTTATTTCAGCCGTTTCCAGAAGCTGACCCATATCCATGACTTTCGGCGGCTGAAGGTATATGTGCTCACCAATTTCGGCAGCACCCATGAGCAGGACCTTTACCGGGTGGACACCCTGCGGGCCATGGGCTTTGACCCCTACGTCATGATCTATAACCGGCCCAATGCCCCCCACGTCACCCGCCAGCTCCAGCGGTGGGTGAACAACAAACGGGTATTCCGCACGGTGCCCGCCTTCGCGGACTATGCGCCCAACAAACGGGGAGGTGCTGCCCATGCGTGACGCTTTTGAAGTCAAGCGGGAGCGGATTAAGGCTGACTTGGCCAACGCCAGGGAGAAGGCCAGCCAGTGGCAGGCCCGTGCCCGAGATCTTGAGCGGCAGCTCACCGGGCTGGAGAACACGGAGATTCTGCGTATCGTCCATGGTGTGGCATCCTCTCCGGAGGAGCTGCGGGGGCTGCTGGACCTGATCGGGGCGGCGAGGGAGCCGTCCCAGACAAATTTGACCGACCTAAAGGAGGTTTGAGAGAACTTGAACAGAAAATTTCGGCATATTTTTTGTGTTCTGCTGTGTCTGGTGATGGCAATGTCCCTAACGGGCACCGCCCTGGCCTATGACAGCAGCGAAGGGGAACAGGATATCACCATCCGCATTACCCCGCCCAGCGGCTGGGCCACCCAGCGGGCGGAAGTGGAGGTGCGCGTCACCGACAACGCCGGAACCGGCTTTCGGAATGCCCAGGTCCAGGTGGGCGGCGGGGCGTGGCAGGACGTGACCAGCCAACTGGAACAGACGGAAAGCCGTTGGTACACGGTAGTGGAGATCACGGAAAACTGCGCCATCTACGTCCGGGTGACGGGCAGAGACGGCACCATCTATGAAAAATCCCAGTTTGTCCGCTGTTTCAATACCGCCGGTGATTATCGGATCCCCATCCAGTCCCAGCCGGAGGGCGGGATCTCAGGTGCACAGCCCACGCCCAACCCGGCACCCCAGCCCTCGGCGGGGCTGATCACACCGCCCGGAGGCCAGGGCACGGTGATCGACAATGATTCCGGCACTTCGGAGGAAAGCGGGCGGGAGTTTTTCACCATCGCCACCCCGGATGAAAACGTGTTCTATCTGGTGATCGACCGACAGCGGGACAGTGAGAACGTGTATTTCCTCAACGCCGTCACGGAATCCGACCTGATGGCACTGGCGGAGAAGGACGACGATGGGCCGTCCCAGTCCGCCATCCCCGAACCGGAGCCGGTATGCTCCTGCACCCAGAAATGCGTCCCCGGCGTGGTGAACGCCGCCTGTCCTATCTGCGTCCTTTCCTGGCAGGGCTGTGCCAGTACGGTGGAGGCCCCCGGCCAGACGGACCCGGAGCCGGAGAAACGGCCTGACGGCGGCGGAACCGGGGCAATTATTGTCGTGCTCCTGGCGGTGCTGGCGGTGGGCGGCACTGGCTGGTACATCAAAATCTACAAGCCCAAACACGATCTGGCCGACGCGGAGGACCTGGATGAGCTGACGGGTGATGCGGATGAGCCCACCGTAAATGAGGACGATCTGCCCGCGCCCCGCCCTCACACTTATGAGGACGAGCCTGATGAGCCGGATTACCCCGAGGGCTATGGCGGTGAGGAGGGATGATGTGCTTCACTGACAGCCCCTATGAGCTGTTCATGACCCAGGTGCCAGTTGGGAGGAGGGAGGCCCCGCCTCCCCCCTCCTGGCCCCCCGGCCATCCCTGCCGGGGCTGTCCGTATGGCAAGGGTGCGCCATGTATCGGGGTGTGCTGGCGTAAGCTGATGAAACGGCACTGAAATAGGCCACACACATCAATTCAACACATTGGATATAAGGAGCGTGACAATTATACGATTAGTAATCGCTGAAAAGCCGTCTGTGGCCCGATCTATCGCCCAGGTTCTGGGTGCCTCGGAGAAACGGGACGGCTATCTGAAAGGAAGCGGCTGGCTGGTGAGCTGGTGCATCGGCCATCTGGTGGAGCTGGCCCCCACCGACGCCTACGATCCCAAGTATTCCAAGTGGAGCTATGCCGACCTGCCCATCGTGCCCAGCGAGTGGCAATACCGGGTGCTGCCGGACACCAAAAAGCAGTTTGACATTCTGGACGGGCTGATGAAGGACAGCCAGGTGGAATCCATCGTGTGCGCCACTGACGCGGGCCGGGAGGGTGAGCTGATCTTCCGGCTGGTCTACCATCTGTGCGGCTGTGCGAAGCCGGTGAAGCGGCTGTGGATCTCCTCTATGGAGGAACCTGCCATCCGCAGGGGCTTTGACAATCTGCTGGACAGCACCAACTACGACAGCCTTTACGCCGCCGCCCTGTGCCGCGCCAAGGCGGATTGGCTGGTGGGCATCAACGGCACCCGGCTGTTCACCACACTCTACAAGGGGAAAACGTTGAATGTGGGCCGGGTACAGACCCCCACGCTGGCCCTCCTGATGGAGCGGGAAACGGCCATTATCAGCTTCAAAAAGGAGAAATTCTACATAGTGGAGCTGAAGCTGGAGGGGCTGACGGCGGTAAGCGGGCGGATAAAATCCAAAACGGAAGCGGAGAAGCTGCGGCGGGCCTGCCTGGGCACATTCGTCACGGTGGCGGGCGTGACACAGACGGAGCGGACGGAACGGCCCCCCAAGCTGTATGACCTGACCACCCTCCAGCGGGAGGCCAACCGCCTCTTTGACTACACCGCCCAGCAGACCCTTGATTATCTCCAATCCCTCTACGAGAAGCGGCTGGCAACCTATCCTCGGACGGACAGCCGCTATCTGACCGAGGATATGGCGGAGGGCCTGCCCGCCCTCTGCGCTACCGTGGCTGATGCACTGTCCTTCATGGCGGGCCAGCCCCTCCCGGCATGCGCCGCCCAGGTGGTGAACAGCGGCAAAGTCACCGATCACCATGCTGTCATTCCCACGGCAGAGATCGCCGGGGCCGACCTCGCCGCTCTGCCCACTGGGGAGCGGAATGTCCTCTATATGATTGCCGTCCGTCTGCTGTGCGCTGTGGGTGAACCCCATAGCTATGCCGAAACCGCTGTCACGCTGGAATGTGGCGGCGGTTCTTTTACCGCTGGGGGCCGGACAGAGATGGCCATGGGCTGGAAGGGAACGGAGCGGGCCTATCTCGCTTCTCTGAAAAAAGCCTCAAAGGAAACACCTTCCGCCCTGCCGGAGCTGGCTGAGGGCCAGATGCTGGTAGGCGGGGACGCGCTGCTGAAATCGGGTACGACCACACCCCCACCGCGCTTCACTGAGGACACCCTGCTCTCCGCCATGGAGCGGGCCAGTGCGGAGGACTTTGCCAAGCTGGAGGAGATAGAGCGGAAAGGGCTGGGTACGCCCGCCACCCGCGCCGGGGTGATCGAAAAGCTGGTGCGTTCCGGCTATGTGGAGCGAAATGGCAGGCAGCTGATCCCCACTGAGAAGGGGATGGCCCTGGCCTGGATCATGCCGGATCAGCTCAAATCTGCCAAGCTGACAGCGGAGTGGGAGGAGCGGCTGGGGGCCGTGGAACGGGGCGAGCTGTCCCCGAAGGACTTCATGGACGGGATCACCACCATGATCTCCGATTTGGTCCAATCCTATCGGAACGTAAACGTGGCCCCCTCCGCCCTCTCCGATTCTGGGCGGGCAGGGATCGGCAAATGCCCCCGCTGCGGCAAAAACGTGGTGGAGGGTAAAAAGAGCTTCTACTGCGAGGGCTACCACGATACCCCCTCCTGCGGCTTTGCCCTGTGGAAGAACGACCGCTTCTTTACCAGTAAGCGCAAGGAGCTGACGAAGAAAATCGCCGCTTCTCTCTTGAAAAATGGGCGCGCGGCTGTCACCGGCCTGTTTTCCGAGAAGAAGGGTGTTCTCTATGACGCCACAGTTGTCTTGGATGATGACGGCGGGAAATATGTCCGCTTCAAGCTGGAATTTGACAACAAATCTACAAGAAAGGAAGGGAAATGAATATGAATCAGAACAACAATGTTTTTGACCGCCGTTTGAGAGGGCTGCTGTCTGTCAGCGGCGTGGAGCGTGGGGAGCTGGCCCGTCACCTGGGCGTGTCTGTCCCCACGGTGAACCGCTGGCTGAACGGCATCAGCACCCCCAACACCTACCAGCTCCGGGAGATCACCCACTACTTCGGTATGCCCTACGACTGGTTCCT
>ERZ779623.421-NODE-421-length-16574-cov-17.046008_pt1 | contig 16574 bp, 19 predicted proteins | sample MGYA00514189_ERZ779623 | MGnify/ENA primary metagenome ERZ779623 (study PRJEB29562, sample SAMEA4376712) | mouse gut metagenome | isolation source: Cecum | study: EMG produced TPA metagenomics assembly of the A DSS colitis mouse model was used to assess the... | reverse complement strand
CGCCGCGCCGTCCCATTTGCTGGAGCTGTTTTCCTATCCCGGCACGGCGGACTATGAGATGCTGTCCACGCTGGTGGAAAAGGGCATCTCCGGGGGCGGCAGCTCCGCCGACGTCCTGCATAACCTGACCCAAGACAGGCGTAACCGGTGGATGGCGGAGGAGCTTCTGGGAACGCGGATGTGGGTAACCGCCAATGACCTCTGCGCCCTTCATGTTTGCATTAAAAATGATGCTGTGGGTGCGGCCAAGCTCCTGCTGGATGGCGGGATGAATTATGACCGCTGCCGCCAGTTGTTCCCCGATGGCGGCAGCCCCGAAACCATCCAGGCACTGGAGGGGCACTGGGCGGAGTTTCAGGCCCAAGCCCAGGAGCAGGAACAGCCTGACACCCCAAACGGGGCCCCCATCGAAGCCCAGCGAAACGGGTTCGATGGGGCGGCGATGGGGGGTATGACCCTTGGCTGATCCCATCCTTGTGGCGAAAGCCGCCGCCACCCTGCTTACCAATGAGAAGGCCCGGAAGGGCCTGGGCTGGGCCATCGCCGCCATCCTCTCCCCCATCATTGTGGCAATCGCCCTGCTGTGCGCCCTGGGTTCCGGAGCGGTGAGCCACAATATCTCCGCCGCCCAGTTGTGCTTCCAGGACGGGCCGCTGCCTGGCGGCCTCCCTGCCGAGTACCAGGCGTGCATTGAGCAGACCCGGGCCAGCTTCGCGGAGCTGGATACCGTCATCGCCGGCATCCAATCGAATATGGACGAGGGAAACAGCCTCGACCCCATCCGGGTTAAGGCTGTGTTTTTCTCCCTGTATTTCGGCGGCGAGGCTCCGCCTCTCTCCCAGTTTGCCCACTGCTTCGCTTCCAGCGAGATCCGTACCCGCTCCGTCACGGAACAGGACGGGGACGGCAATGACATCCAGGTGGAACAGACCTATTCCGTGTTTGTCCCCATTGAGGATATGGAGGCGGTGTACGGACGGATCGCCGCTTCCCTGGGGGCGGACATCACGGAGGAGCAGAAGTCCAACGCGGACAATGTGTACAGCCTGATCAAGTACGGCTATCCCGTTACCGGGGAGGGCGGCGCGGTTTATGATGGCTCCGATGTGCCCTATGTGGGCGCGGACGGCTTCTGCTCCCCGGTGGGGGCTGGCTGGCGGAGCATTGTCACCTCTGAATTCGGCGGACGCATCGATCCCATCACCGGGAAGCAGGACGGCCACACCGGGATGGATCTGGCGGTGCCCAAGGGCACGCCGATCCGGGCGGCCCTGCCGGGTACGGTGCGGGTGGCGAAGTACGATTCCAGCTACGGCTACTACGTGACCATCGGACACGAGGGTGGGCTGATCACGCTGTACGGACACAATTCCCGGCTGCTGGTAACTCCCGGCCAGACCGTCCAGGCTGGGGATGTGATCTCCCTGTCCGGCTCCACCGGGCGATCCACCGGGCCGCACCTCCATTTCGAGGTGCGGATCAATGGACAGCGGACGAACCCGAGATATTACTTGCCATAAGGGTGGCGCTGAAGGAAAAAATGGACGCCTTCTGTCTGGCGCGCTTTGGGGAGCATCTGTCCGGGGCACCGGCTCAGTGCCAGGAGGAACCTGACGCGCCCCAGGCAGAGCCCATCATGTGAAAGGAGATTGAAAGTCATGAAGAAAACAACCGTCACTCTGGCGTTCGATGAGGACAAGCTGTCCGCGCTGGAGTTCTCGCTGAAGAAGGAGGGCTCCTCCGTGCAGGCGCGTCTGGAGGAAACGCTGGGGCAGCTTTATGAGCGTACCGTACCGGATGCGGTGCGGGAGTACCTGGACAGCCGCGCCGTCCCCGCGCCCCGGCCCAGGCGGCCCCGGCCCGCGCCCAGGGAGCGGCCCAGCCCGTCCGGTTCGGAGGGCGGCGCATGAATTCCCGGGACATCATCGGCTGGCTGGACGAGCGTTGGTATGACGCGCTGTCCAGCCACCTGAAAAAGAAAGACACCACCGTGGAGGATGAGCTGAACACCTGCCTGGACGCCATGATCGGCCAGCTCCCGGAACAGGCGCGGGAGCGGATCAGCCGGGTGATCCGGGAGGAGGATCAGCGGCAGCGCGCGGAGGAGCAGGCGTCCCGCCGCCTCTCTGTATTCCGCGTCACCCAGGACGGGCGGACGGATCATCTGCTGACCGAGGGCGGCGCGTCCATGGACGCATACCATACGGCCCTCCGTCTGCGCTCCTACCTGTTGTCCAAGGGCAATTCGCCCCAGCCGTTTGCTCAGGCCATACCCGCCACGGACCACATCGCCTCGGAGGTGTTTGACGATTACGCCGCTGAATTCCGGCAGGGCGGCGGGCGGGTGACTGCCGTCCTGGACATCGATCTGGATCGGGGCGAGTTCTCCACCCTGGACGCGGCGGACGGCTGGGAAAGGTACACGATCCGCGATGTGTCCACCGCCGCGTGGCGCGCCAGCCGGAAGGACGGCTTGAAATGGGAGAAGCGGCTGGAGCTTTTCGCCGCCCACCTGGAACCCCGGATGATCCGCTGCGGGGGGCAGGGGCTGGAAGCGCCCAGCGGGCCGTCAATGTGAGCCGCGCTGTTGGTTTCGACAATGCGGTCCCGGAAATTTCGTTGGCTTTGCTGAATAGATATCCCGGCGAAGCTGTGGCATTGTGTTGCCAGCCCCCAAAAAAATATTGAAAGGAACGGTAAACATGAGTACGAGAACCCACTTTACCCCCACCGAAGCGTGTACCCTGATCGCCTACGAGACGGTGTCCCTGCTGAACACGGTGGAAACAGAGATCCCCCAGTGCGTTCAGGAACTCCGAACCGCGGTGGAAACGCTCAGCGGCATCTACGATCTGGGCCAGGACGGCAAGACCCTTCTGGACTGGCTGGACATGGAGATCGCCGCAGCCCAGCGGTTTGTGGACGATGGCGTAAGCCTGCCCAACCTGATCGACATGGAGCGTCTGCAAATGACGCCGGACGCGGCGGCGCAGATGGATCTGGTCTGGCTGCTGTTCGGCACAGCGGCAAAGGAGGAGTGCCGTCCGGAACAGCGGCAGGTGCTTCTGGGCACCGCGCGGGCGGTTGCGGAGATGTGCGGGATGGACGATCTGTTCCTGGACACGGTGAGGCCCAACGTGGCCGCGCTGGCCGAGGGGCTCCGCGCGGAGCTGGACGACGTCCGCGACTCGCTCCCGGGAGGGAAGGAACTGCTGGCCCGGCTGACGCCGGAGAAAGCGCATTCCCAGCCCGCCGAACCGGCAATGTAGCCCTCCACCCAGGGCAGCCCAGAGGGCCGCTCTGCACCATGCGGAGCGGCCCTCGAACCGTTTCCCCCGCGTCAGCCCGTTTGAGGGCGTTTGCGGCCCTCCTGGGGCCTGGGCAGCGTCCCAGCCCCACCGAGGGGGTGAAACGCGGTGTCGGCCCTTTGTGGGCCGGTTGTGCGGGCCGGGGGTTTCAGCCCCCCGCCAGGGGCCCCGTTCTGCCCGCCCGGCAGGGCATGGCAGGCGGGGATTTCAGGGCAATCCAGCCGTTCGATTTTTCTGCTGGATAAAGCGGTGGCTCACCGCCTGTCACACCGCCCCGCAACGCGGGTCGGAAGGGATGAAAAACGGAACCTTTGAACCCTTCCCGGCCTGTTTTCGGAACGACGGCGTGGCTCCGATTTTGGGCCGTTGAGCCAGCCATGGCTCCAAAACAACGGAAACGCCCGCTGTTGGGCCGTTTCGGATGGCTCCGAGATGGCTCAGGCGGGCGTTTTCAGCATTTTTGAGGAGGCAAGCAATATGTCAGAAGAAAAAATGCGCATCCACACCCGGGTGTCCCAGGAGATGGAGCGCAAAATCAACGCAGCGATGGAGAAGGACAACTGCCAGAGCCGGAACGAGTTTCTGGAAAAGGCACTCAAGTTCTACTGCGACTATCTGGCCGCGGAGGATGTGTCGGAGTTCCTGCCGCCCATTTTTGTCCACGCCATGCGCGGCACCATTCAGTGCAGCGAGGAGCGGATCGCCCGCCTGCTGTTCAAGCTGGCGGTGGAGATCAGCATGATGATGCACGTGCTGGCGGCAGGACTGGAGATCGATGCCAGCCAGCTGGATCAGCTGCGCTGGCAGTGCGTCCAGGAGGTGAAAAAAACCAACGGGGGGATCTCTTTCAAGGACACGCTGAAGAAGCACGGGGACGAGTGACCGCGCAAAAAATCAGCGTCCGCCAAGGGGGAAGTATGTCCATTGACTGAACCGAGTGTCGGTTCATGGTGGACTGCCCTGAAGGTAGTCTCTCTAAGAGTTTAGCGCAGAGAAAGAACACGGGGGTGATCTCACGCCGCGCGTGATTTTCAAATGCCCGCACATCAAGGGCGGCGGTGAAAAGGCCGCCGCCCACCTGTCCAACTACGTAAAATACGTGTCCACCCGGGAGGGCGTGGAGCGCATCGGGGCCCCCGCGCGAGCCCAGCGAAGCGGGTCGCGTGGGGAGAGGAGCCACAGCGGAACGAGTGAGCTCACGCCGCAAGGCGGGAGCGAGGGATGTGAAGCTTGTGGCGACGAGGCCGCGCTCCCTGCCACGGAGAAACAGGCCAGACTGGTGGAGCGGCTCCTGCGGGAGTTTCCGTCCAGCTGCGGGCTGTTCGAGTACGAGGATTACCAAGCTGCGCCCACCCGGGGAAACGCCTCCGAGTTTATCACCCGAGCCATCGAGGACAACTACGGGCAGGTAGCAAAAAAGGAACACTACGTGGATTACATCGCCAGCCGTCCCCGCGCGCAGAAGCTGGGGGCACACGGCCTGTTCTCCGCTGGGGACGGCCCGCTGGTGCTGTCCCGGACGGCGGCGGAGGTGGCAAATCACCCCGGCGTGGTGTGGCTGCCCATTATCTCCCTGCGGCGGGAGGACGCGGCGCGGCTGGGGTTCGACAACGCGGAACGATGGCGGAAGCTGCTGCGCGCCCGCGCTCCTGACATGGCGAAGGCGATGAAGATCCCAGACGCGCAGTTCCGCTGGTACGCCGCCTTCCATGACGAGGGACACCACCCGCACGTCCACATGGTGTGCTACAGTGCCGATGGCAAGTCCGGCTTCCTTACCAAACAGGGGATCGCCAAAATCAAATCCATGCTGGCAAAGGAGATTTTTGAGCAAGACCGCATTGCCATTTACCAGCGGCAGACCCAACGGCGGGACGATCTCACCAGGGACGCCGGGGAGGTTATGCGCCAGTTGGTTTCCGAGATGCAGACAGGCACTCTGGAGAACCAGCGCGTCGCACAGCTCATGCTGGAGCTGGCCCGGCGTCTGCGAAAATGCTCCGGGAAGAAGCAGTACGGGTATCTGCCGCCAGCGGTGAAGTCGCTGGTGGACGAGGTCGTGAACGAGCTGGAGAAGGATCCCCGCGTTGCCGCCGCCTATGACCTGTGGTACCGGGAGCGGGAAGAAGTGCTGCGGACCTACAAAGACGATCTGCCCCCCCGGGAGCCGCTCGTCCGGCAGAAGGAGTTCAAGCGGATCAAGAATCTCGTCATTGAGGAGGCGGTGCGGCTGGGTGATTTTGCGCCGCCCGATATCACACCCCAGGCTGAGGTGACGGCGGAGCCTGAAGATCAACCCGCAGATGAACCTGCCGATACTGGCGAGGCTGTTCCCCACACTCGGTGGACACACCGTTACCGTCTCGCCGCTCGGCTGATGCAAGGCGACAAGGACGGGCCACCGGATTTCGCGTCGGCGTTTGAATTGCTCATTGAGGAAGCCGACACCGGCAATGCCCTGGCCATGGCCGACCTGGGCCGGATGTATCAGGACGGCCTGGGCAGGGAGTCAGACCCAGAACTGGCGCGGGAGTGGTACGCCAAGGCACTGGCGGCGTTTCTGGAGGCGGAAAAATCCTCGCCAAACCGCTTCACGCAGTACCGGATTGGCTGGATGCTCCTCCACGGGGTGGGCACGGAGCGGGACGAAGCTGCCGCGCTGCCGTGGCTGGAGAAGGCCGCCGAGGGCGGCAATTCATTTGCCAAGTACCAGCTGGGGAAGCTCCTGCTCACCGGGACGGACGCGGCAGCCAAAGACACGGAGCGTGCGCTGAAGCTGCTCACCGAGTGTGCTGAGAACGGGAACCAGTACGCCCAGTACACGCTGGGCAAGGCGTACCTGCTGGGCAGGGATCTCCCCCAGGATCAGGGGCAGGCCGTCCGCTGGCTGAAGCTGTCTGCCGGACAGGGGAACCAGTGCGCCAGGTTTTTTCTGGACAGGGTGTACGGCTCCATCTTTTCGTCTGCCGCCTCGCTGCTGGGCCACATGGGCCGGATTTTCCAGGAGCGGCACCCCCAGCCTGCGGGCGGCATTCGGGCGGCGGTGGACAGCAAGCTCAGGCGGAAAATCCGGGAGAAGAAGATCGCCATGGGGCATAAGCCGGACGACCACGAGGATCAAGTCATGGGCTGACGCTCACGCTTCCCCGCGGCAGTGGCAGTACCAGCACAGCCCTCCCATAGCCGTACCGCCCAGGATGTTCCCCACTGTCACGGGCAGCAAGTTACGCAGGAGGAAGTTTCCCCAGGTCAGGGCGGACAAATCCAGCCCCGCGTCCGCGGCCAGGGCGGCGTAGGCAGGCACAGCCTGGGCGAACAGCCCCGCGGGTATGTAGAACAGGTTGGCGATACAGTGCTCAAAGCCGCAGATCACGAAGAACGCCACCGGCAGCCAGGCCCCCGCCACCCGGCCCGCCAGATCCTTGGCGGACAGGGACAGCAGCACCCCCACCGTCACCAGGACGTTGCACAGGACGCCCAGGATGACCGCGTTTCCCACCGGCAGGGCGCACTTGCCCGCCGCCAGCTTCATGGTGAACACCGCCAGCTGGCCGCCGGAGTAGTTAAGCTGGCCGCCAAAGGCACAGCACGCCGCCACCAGCATGGCCCCCGCGGCGTTGCCCAAATAGACCACGCCCCAGTTTCGGAGCATTCCCGCCACGGTGGCCTGGCCGTCCAGCACGGAGATGGTGATGAGGGTGTTGCCGGTGAACAGCTCCGCTCCGGTGAGTACCACCATGGCCAGGCCGAAGGGGAACAACAGGCCGCACACCATCCGGGCAGCACCCACGTTGGCGATAGAGTGGGCGGCGGTGTTGGTGGCCGTCCCGCCCATGGCGATGAAGAACCCGGCCAGTACCGCCAGCAGGAACATTTTCGGGATGGGCATTTCCGTCTTGGCGCGGCCAGCGGCGGCATAATTGGCCGCACACTCTTTTGGGGTAAACAGGTTCATCTCTGTTTCCTCCCTATCGTTTTTCTCCAGTGTATCACAGCCAGCGTGGAAAGTCACGCAAGAAAGGAGTGCATATGCCCTACATCCATTTCACAGAAGAACAAAAGCTCCAGGCCAACCAAGTGGATTTGGCAGAGTTCCTCCGCTTCAAAGGAGAAACCCTGATCCGCTCCGGGCCGGAGTTCCGCCTGTCCAGCAACCACAGCGTCACCGTCCGGGGGAACGAATGGTACGACCACGCCGCCGAGAAGGGCGGCGGGCCTGTGACCTTCCTCAAGGAGTTCTGCGGGATGAATTACCAGGAGGCGGTGCTGGCCCTGTTGGACAAGGACGTCAGCCAGCTCTGCCCCCAGGTAACAACGCCCCGGGAAAAAGTGAAGAAGCCCTTCGAGCTGCCGCCCGCCAATGAAAACAACAGGCGGGTGTTCGCTTACCTGCTGAAGCACCGCCATCTGGATCGGGAGGTGCTCACCACCTTCGTCCGGCAGGGGCTGGTCTACGAGGATCAGAAATACCACAACGCCGTCTTCGTGGGCATGGACAAGGACGGCACGCCCCGCCACGCCCATAAGCGCAGCACAAACAGCCAGGGGAAGCCCTTCCGCATGACGGTGGAGGGCAGTGACTTCCGGTACGCCTTCCACTGGCCGGGTGCCAGCGGACACCTGCTGGTGTTCGAGGCCCCCATCGATATGCTGTCGCTGATCTCCCTCTACCATGACAGCGACTGGAAGCAGCACAGCTATGCGGCCCTGTGCGGTACCTCCTCCCAGCCCCTGCTGGGGATGCTGGAGCGGTACCCCAACATCAAGAATGTCCTCCTGTGCCTGGACAACGATGAGGCGGGACAGCTTGCCACGCGGCGGCTGGCGAAGGTGGTGCGGGAAAAAAGTCTGACAGTGGGCGCGCGGGTGCCCGTCCACAAGGATTGGAATGAGGATCTGTGCGCGAAATTTCAACAGGAACAGGAGGTTCAATATGAACAGAAGCTATCGTGACTACTGCCGCCGCCACGGGGCGGAGATGATCCAGCGCAAGCCGCCCAGCTTTGCCCCCACCCTCAGCGGGGAGGAGCTGGCGGAGGTCTACCGGGCCGCGAAAACCACGGATCTGGATATCCTCCGGGATACCGCCGTCCAGATGTTCCCTGAGCGGTTCCGGGAGCAGCCGCCCCAGCTGTACGCCCACGCTGGCGGCGGCACCGCCTTCCGGCACAACGGGGTGGTTACACGCCCTGAATGTACCATCGGCGCGGTGCCCATGAACCAGATCGGCATCATGCCCGATGGCATGGCCTACCCCTATTGAGGTGGGCGTCATGCCCCAACAATTCATCGTCCTGATCGCAGCTGCCCTGGCCCTGCTGGTCATTGGCGGCGTTTCTTTTTTCTCCGGGCGGGGGTCGCTGAACAGCATCAAGTCCAGGCCCGTGGGCGACGGCCAGCACGGAACCGCCCGCTGGGCCGCCCCCGCCGAGATCGGCAAGACCTTCCACCGTGTTCCGTTCCATCCCGCTGAATGGAGGCAGGGAAAAGATCTGCCCAAAGTCCAGGGGCTGGTACTGGGCTCCCAGGGCAGGAAGGGCAAGGTCACTGCCCTGGTGGACAGCGACGATATCCACTGCCTCATGATCGGTGCGGCGGGCGTGGGCAAGACGGCCTTCTTCCTGTATCCCAACCTGGAATATGCCTGCGCCTGCGGGATGAGCTTCCTGGCCCTGGACACCAAGGGGGATCTGGCCCGGCACTATGGGGCCATCGCGGAACAGTACTACGGCTACCAGGTGTCCATCATCGACCTGCGCAACCCCACCCGGTCGGACGGGTTCAATTTTTTGACCCTGGCCAACGCCTATATGGATCAGGCGGCGGCCCACCCGGATGACCTGGCGGCCCGGGCCAAGGCGGAAAAGTACGCCAAAATCCTGTCCAAGACCATCATCAATCCCGAGGGGGACAGCTTCGGGCAGAACGCCTTCTTCTACGACTCCGCCGAGGGACTCCTGACCGCCGTGATCCTGCTGCTGGCGGAATTCCTGCCCCCAAAAGAGATTGACGGCCAGCTCCAGGAACGCCGCCACATTGTGTCCGTGTTTAAGCTGGTGCAGGACCTGCTGGAGCCGTCCGGGGCCAAGGGCAAAAGCTGTTTCCAGGTGCTGATGGGCCGCCTTCCCCCCGAACACAAGGCCCGGTGGTTCGCCGGGGCCGCGCTGAACACCTCGGAGCAGGCCATGGCCTCGGTGCTGTCCACGGTGCTGTCCCGGCTGAACGCCTTCCTGGACACGGAGCTGGAGCAGACCATCTGCTTCGACAGCCCTATTGACGCCGAGAGTTTTGCCAGCAGGAAGTCCGCCATCTTCCTGGTGCTCCCCGAGGAGGATCAGACCAAGAACTTCATGGCGGGGCTGATGATCCAGAACCTGAGCCGGGAGCTGTTCTCCGTGGCGGACGAGAACGGGGGCAAGCTGAAGAACCGGGTGGTGCTGTTCTGCGATGAGTTCGGCACCATGCCGCCCTTTGACGTGCTGTCCCTGTTCAGCGCGGGGCGGTCCCGGAAGCTGACTATGCTCCCCATCATCCAATCCCTGGCGCAGTTGGAAAAGAACTATGGGAAGGAGGGCTCGGAGATCATTCAGGACAACTGCCAGGACCTGCGACACGAAGTCGCGTAGCGAATTGCTGTCATAGCTGCTCTATCCATTTGGAGTAATCCTACCGCAGCCTGCGCGGGTGGTAACGCCCGGGTCGGAAACCTGCGGGACAACGTGGGAAAGCTGGGAGCCTAACCCAGCCGTACTGCCAGGATAAGTGTGCCATGGAGAATGTAATGTGAACCATCGTAAGGGTCGTTAAGTTGAATAGGCGAAATCAGGCTGACACGCCTAAACCAAAAGGTGCGGAGGCGGCCTGGGTGACTGTCTTGTATCCCAGGCAAATGGACACAGCCCTCCTGGCTCATAGATGGCTCCTAAAGTACACACAATTATTCGTTATGCGGAACGTGGTAAGCCCTATGCGTTCCTTGGTCATGTGCTGAGGTATCGAGCCCGCAAGGGCAAGAAATGGCGCAGAGGGTAGAGGAACGGGATAAAAAGCGAATGCCGCTCTGTAATGGGGCGGATAGGGGTTCAAACTTTGCCCCGGCCCGAAAGGGCGCTGACTTGTCCCATGGTATTTCATGGCAAGAAATGGAGGTAAACCTATGAACGGTAATCATTCAACGGCGGGGTGTAAAAGCCCTGAGAAGTTGCCGGACGCGGAAACGCTGGAGTACCAGTGGAAAACAATGGACTGGAAAAAAGCGGAGGCCGAGGTCAATAGGCTGCAAGCCAGGATTGCCAAGGCAACCCAGGAAAAGAAATGGAACACAGTGAAGCGTCTGCAATATCTGCTCACTCACTCGTACCATGCAAAAGCCCTGGCAGTGCGTAAAGTGACCACCAATAAGGGCAAAAATACGCCGGGCGTAGACCATGAACTTTGGAAAACGCCAGCAGCTAAAATGCGCGGCGTAAAATCTTTGACGGACAAAGGCTATAAGGCAAAACCCCTTCGTCGGGTATACATTGAGAAGCCGGGGAAGAAAAAGAAGCGTCCACTGGGCATCCCCTGTATGTACGATAGGGCCATGCAGGCCCTCTATGCGCTGGCCCTGGACCCGGTGGCGGAAACGACCGCAGATACCAAATCCTTTGGCTTCCGAAAGGGACGGTGCGCACAGGACGCCTGTGAACACATCTTCGGCGCCCTCAGCCATAAAACCGCGCCCCAGTGGGTGCTGGAAGGCGACATCAAAGGGTGTTTCGACCACATCAGCCACCAGTGGCTGATTGAAAACATCCCCATGGACAAATCGGTGTTAAAGCAGTTCCTGAAAGCGGGATTCATTTTCCGCAACGAACTGTTCCCAACTGACGAGGGTACCCCGCAGGGCGGCGTGATTTCTCCCATACTGGCAAACATGGCGCTGGACGGAATGCAAAAGGTTCTGGCAGACCGTTTCCACACCAACCGGCTGGGCAAGGTGGACCTTCGGTTCAAAAATGCCCACAAAGTTAATCTGGTGCGCTATGCTGATGATTTTATCGTGACCGCCGCCACCAAAGAAATTGCGGAGGAAGCGAAGACTCTGCTCCGTGATTTTCTGCAAACCCGAGGGTTGGAGCTGTCTGAGGAAAAGACCCTGATCACCCATATCGATGACGGCTTTGATATGCTGGGCTGGACTTTCCGCAAATTCAACGGAAAGCTCATCATCAAACCCTCCCAAAAGTCCACAAAAGCCTTATATGCCAACTTGCACAACACAGTCCTTCTGCGCGGCAAGGCATGGAAGCAGGAGGATTTAATCCGAACGCTAAACCAACAACTCCGGGGCTGGGCCAACTATCATCAATCGGTCTGCGCCAAGGATGCGTTCCAGCTTGTCCACAACACGCTGTACGAAATGCTGTGGCGCTGGGCAAAGCGCCGCCACCCGGAAAAGAACCGCAAATGGATTAGTGCAAGATACTGGCACAGCAAAGGTACACGGAACTGGGTGTTTTCGGCTGAGAACATTCAGCTGCTCCAGATGGGCAATATCCCGATTATCCGTCACACAAGAGTGAGAGCAAATGGCAATCCCTACCTGGAACCGCAGTATTTTGCCGAGCGTAAGTTTAACCATGGCATGAAACGGTTGTCCGGGAAATTCAAGCAGATATGGAGGAATCAACATGGACGCTGTTATCACTGCGGCTTACCCATGGAAATCAGTGATGAACGGGAGATTTTCTATAAAATCCCGAAATCTATGGGCGGCAAGGACGATGTGCCAAATATGGCCTATGTCCACAAACACTGCCAAAGTATCTTTTTGGAGCACCGCGCGAAAGCGTGATGAAATGCTTGAGCTGTATGACGGGAAACTGTCACGTACAGTTCTTAGGCGAGAAAGCGGGAGTAATCCCGCCGACTTAGCCGGCACAATTTTCGGCGGTTTCGCGCCCAACAGCCAGACCGCCGACGTACTCTCCCGGGCCCTGGGCAGCTACACGGTACAGTCCGGCTCCATCAGCCGCAGCAAAGGGGAAAACAGCCAGTCGCTCCAGATGGCGGAGCGGGCCTTGATGACGCCGGACGAGCTGAAGTCCATCCCCAAGGGGGAGTTTGTGGTGATGAAAACCGGGGCCCACCCCATGCGGACAAGGCTGCGGCTGTTCCTGGATTGGGGGATCACCTTCGGGGAAACCTATCAAATACCGGAGCGCGGCCAGCGCAGGGTGTACTACGCCGGACGGCAGGAGCTGGAGGACGCCATCATTCAAAGATTCTGGACAGAACCGGAGGAGCAGGAAAAGGACCGCCCCTGGCAAAGGGGGCGGTCCTTGCGGGGCAGGGACGGTGATCCGGGCCAAGTACCTGAGACAGGCCATCCGCTGGTGACCGCGTCCGGCTTTTCCAGAAAACAGAACGATCTGCCCCAGGACTCGGAAGGAGGGTGACGCTGTGGCATATTACGAATCCATCTACACGGATCATGAGCTGAGCCACCGGGCCAAGGCGGTGTACATCTACCTCAAGGATCACGCCAATAAGGAAGGGACCTGCTGGCCGGGGATCAAGACGATCGCCGCTGGGGTGAGCCTGTCCCGCTCCACGGTAAAGCGCGCGCTGGACGACTTGGTTCGGGCGGGGCTGGTGGAGAAGTCCAGCCGGTGGAGGGAGAATGGGAGCCTGACCTCCAACCTGTATAAAGTCAGATGATACTGTACAGGAAAAGCTCAAGGGGATAAGATTCTTTGATGAAGCACAAAACGCGCCCGGCCTCGTGAAAAGGCCGGGCGCGTTTTGGATAGTCAGGGTGCCGCTACAGTATTCGTCTTGACTGTGCGGCTGTCGGTTACGCCGTTAATCGTGGCAAATACGGTGACCATGGCGTAATAGGAGACACCCGAGGTGCCTGAGTAGGTGTAAGAAGATCTGTGCCACATAGCGTTGGACGTCTTCAACCCGTTCAGGGTCGTAGGATAGATCGTAGTGACATAATCGCCACTGGACTTGTAAATCACAATAGAAGAAATCCCCAGGGACTCGGCAACAGAATTGGCAAGAATATCATAAGTAAAGACTACTTTTCCGGAGGTGGTTCCTTTTGTAGCAACAACCCCATAACGGGTAAGTGTGGGACTGGAACGAAGCACGTCAGATGCTCTTGCTGTTGTAGCCCCGCCGCAAAGAGAACATATCAGTACAAATGCCAAAACACCAAAAATGAAGCGTTGTTTTTTCATCATGTGTTAACCCCCTATAGAATCAATCATCAATTTAATGCTGTTTATATCAATTTCTCCCCATACCGTATAAACCACAATTCCATTACTCCAAGACGCGGTTATAGATTCCTCATTGAAAGCAATATAATAAACTTTGCCCTTGCTTGGATATTTTTCCACAGAATCTCCCTCTATCTCAAAGGTTTGCGGGTCTATAAAAGCATTGTTTTTATATTGATCAACACTTATACCGATAAAGCTCTCCTCCTCGTTGGAAAGAAGAATGCGAATGGAGATACCTAAATCATCTTCTGTAACCATTGTATTTGAGATATGAAAACCATTTGGATACCAAGTAGGGACATACTCACCAATAACGCCTTGATTGCTGAACGTTTCTTGGATTGCGTTGTATAGGGCCTCACAATAGGTCGGTTCCGCAGACCAGGTTTCAAAATGGAAGGTGTCGTCCGTCCAGCGGGCCAGGGCACCAAACACGTCAGCCCCCGCCGCCTGGGCTCCAACCATCAGCGCCAGACAGAGAGCAACCGCAGCCGCCATGACTGCCGCCAAACGAACTGCCTTTGATAAAGAAGCCCGCCTGGGCTTGTCCGGCACTGGGATAAGCGGCTCCGCAGCGGTGGAATCCGTGCTCTGCTCTTGGAATTGCGGATGAGACCCGGTGTCCGGCATAGTTTGATACCTCGCCTGGAGCTCATCCCATGCGGCGTCTACATCCGGCAGACGCCCCGTGGGCTTTTCTCTTTCCCGCGCAACAACCTCCTCTACAACTGTATCGAACAGCAGCTCAACATCATTGGGATCACCGCTGAGTTTCAGCAGAGCCTCTAATTCTTCTATGGACAAACGTTCTAAAAATTTCAACTCGCTTTTCAGCGGGCTGCGCTGCTCGTCCATTCCCGCACCTCCTTTTTCGTTTGCTTTTCGGGCTCTGGGCTTTTGATACAGCAATTTGCTAAGACCACACATTTGGGCTGAGCACAATGATTCCAGCGCGTCAATCCATGGTATCAATATGACCGCTGGGGGTGTGGATTCTCCCGTTGGGGCCGGTGGGGCTTTCAAACCCGATCAGGGGTGTGTCCAGGGGGATCCCTTTCTCCTTCATATTTTTGATCTGCTTATAGGCCCCCAAGCCCATTAAGACAACCATGGCACCCAGTGTCCACCAATCTGTCAGCTCGATTTTGAACAGCGCGAAAATCAGGTCGATGGGGTCAAAGAGAAATGTAGGATCGCCGGTGATCCCAAAAAGGATGCGGTTCGCCCACTCTGAGACAATGGGGGCGATTTGGCTGGCTCCAACAAAGGTGCAGCCCAGGACAAACGCACTGACCCGCATTCTTGTCCAGGCCATCAGCCCAATGCCGACCACCGTTCCAGCCACCAGCGGAACCAGGATGGCCTCTTCAATGCCGATGGTGCCGTCCTTGGCCAGCGGCGTGGCAACCATGAAGAACAGCTTATTGCTGACCAGGAACCCCAAGACGAACCGGTTGACGGCGGGGGATGTGTAGGTCAGGATGGGCAGGCTGACCGTCCCAATCAGGATACAGAGTACTGCGCCAACCTCTCCGGCAGCCTCGGCAATAAAAATTGCCGCCACAAGCCCCAGGAAAAAGCCCCAGGCAATCGCGGTCGTTGTCAAAAGGCCCCGGCGCCATTTCAGCGCGCCGAAGCAGAGACCGGCACCGACCGTAACGCTGATCAGATCAAAGACAATTTGAAATACCAGCAGACGTGAAAGAATCTCTCCCATAGTGCATTCCCTCCTAAGTAAAGTGGTTTGGGACACGGGTACCACCCTACCGAGGTCCTTATGTCGAAATCAAGGCTGGGAGCAACAGGCTGCGGGTGCTCCCAGGATGCTTCCCCCAACGTCAAACCCCAGCAGGGCTTCTCTTTTCCCTGGACAAGCTTTGATAGATTTCAGCGTGCCAATTGGCAGGCCGGGTTGTCCAGACACAGTTACACCCCCCTATTATATATATGTACTCAGGGCACCGATTTTCGACATTTTTTTGAGAAAAATTTTAATTTATTTTTTAACGATCCTCCTCCCACTGCTCTCTGAGCTTTTTGATAATGCGCTCCACCCGCTTCCGGCAGGCACCTTCGGTCATACCAAATTCTCCCGCGGCGTCCCGGTATGTCTCACCCTCCCAAAAAATGCGCTTTATAAGCAAAAACTCCTGTTCTCCCAGGAGTTCGGCGCAGTGGGCGAAGGGCGTATCAACATTGCTGTAGCGATCATATTCCGCAGCAAACGGTGCTGTTTCATTTACTGAAACAATCGCCTGACTGCGGATCGCCTTTGTTTTATTCAGGTTCTGAGCCTTTTTCCGAATGGCACTTTTGATCCATCCCTGCTGGTTTTCGCTTGCGTGGAAACGGTCAATCCTGATAAGAGCCGTAAGGAACGCCTCCTGTGTAACTTCCTTCGCATCGTCCCAATTCTTTAAAAAACGGTATGCGTAGCCAACAAGCTTCTCAAAATTTTCCCGGTAGAATACCTCGAATCGCGCTGCCTCTTCCCGCGTCATCGCTGTTTCCACCCCTTCTCATTGTCCTGAAACCTATTTTTTTCTTCTCGCAGGCGGCTTGGGATCGCCGTATTCGGACAACCATGTCCTGATAATCGGCTCCAGATGGGCAAGTGCCGCATCGGATTGACCGGTCAGCATACTATTGATGGATGCCAAGGGGGTTGATTTTTCCTTCGGCTGGAGCAGTGTGTCTACACTTACAGAAAATACCTCCGCAAGCCTGTATAACAGGTCAACCCCGATCAGCCGCTTCCCGCCTTCGATATTCGTCACCGTAGATGCGTCACGATCTACCATTTCAGCCAATTCAGCCTGTGTAAACCCCTCTGCGCGGCGGAGCCGGCGAATGTTATGACCAATCACGGCGCTCAATTGTTCCTTGGTCATAGACGTTTCTCCCCTCTGTAAGGGGACAGGATAATTGAGAAACCGGGATAAACCGGGAGAGGCGGGGGAAGTGCTGGAAAACCCCCGAATATCAACGGGAA
>ERZ779623.419-NODE-419-length-16597-cov-17.433321_pt1 | contig 16597 bp, 13 predicted proteins | sample MGYA00514189_ERZ779623 | MGnify/ENA primary metagenome ERZ779623 (study PRJEB29562, sample SAMEA4376712) | mouse gut metagenome | isolation source: Cecum | study: EMG produced TPA metagenomics assembly of the A DSS colitis mouse model was used to assess the... | reverse complement strand
AGGATGCCGAAGGTGCCCCAGGAGGTGCCGGTGGCGAAGGCCAGCAGGCAGCCCACCGCGAACACGATGACGGGCAGCAGCACCTGGATGCCAGAGGCGGAGCGGACAAAGTCCCGGACGAAGTACTTCGCGCCCAGGGAGTCGGTCATGCCCTTCAGGCTCCAGGCGAAGGTGAGGATCAGGATGGCGGGCACCATGGCCTTGAAGCCCTCGGGGATGCAGCCCATGATGTCCCGGAAGGACATGGCCCGGCGGGCCAAGTAGTAGAGGATGGTGAACACCAGCCCGAAGGCGGAGCCAAGCATCAGGCCCACGGAGGCGTCGGAGTTGGAGAAGGCCACGATGAAGTCGTGGTAGCCCTCATCCCCCGCCAGGAAGAAATTGCCCGAGTAGATCATGCCGATAACGCAGGCCGCCACCAGCACCGCGATGGGCAGCACCAGATCCAGCACGGAGCCCTTGCTCTCATCGATCTTGTCGTCCATCATGGCGTAGGGGTTAGAGCCGGAGAACAGATCCCCCTTCTCCACGGCGTTGCGCTCATAGGCCGCCATGGGGCCGAAATCGGCCTTGAGCAGCACCAGCCCCACCATCATCACAATGGTGAACAGGGCGTAGAAGTTATAAGGGATGGCCCGGATGAACAGGTTCAGCCCCTGCCCGTCCTCGGCGAAGGCGGCCACGGCGGCGGCCCAGGAGGAGATGGGGGCGATGATGCAGATGGGGGCGGCGGTGGCGTCGATGAGGTAGGACAGCTTGGCCCGGGACACCTTGTGCTTGTCGGTGACGGGCCGCATGACAGAGCCTACGGTGAGGCAGTTGAAGTAGTCGTCGATGAAGATCAGGCAGCCCAGCACAATGGTGGCGATCTGCGCCCCCACCCGGGACTTGATGTTCTTCTGCGCCCATCGGCCGAAGGCGGCGGAGCCTCCCGCCTTGTTCATCATGCACACAATGGCCCCCAGTATGACCAGGAACACCAGGATGCCCACATTGTAGCCGTCGGACAGGGAGGCCACGATCCCGTCGCTGAAGGCGTGGGTCACCGTGCCCTCAAAGGAGAAGTTGGAGTACAGCAGGCCGCCCGCCAGAATGCCGATAAACAGGGAGGAATAGACCTCCTTGGTGATCAACGCCAGGGCGATGGCGATCACCGGGGGCAGCAGGGACCACGCGCTGTTGAAAAAGGGGCTGGGCGAGGTGATGTAGCCCGGGTATTCGCTGTCCGCGCAGGTTTCGCAGGGGACGGCCCCGCCGTCCTCGGACAGCACCACCCCGGCGGTTCCGCAGTCGGGGCACTCGATGTACTTGGTTCCGGTAAGCTCGGTGGGGTCCTCCGCCGCGGCGAAGGCGGGCAGGACGGTGAGGGCCAGCGTCAGCATGGCAAGCAGCGCGAACAGGCCCAGGCGGTTTCTTCTTGTTCTCATTTCTTTTCCTCCCTGCAAGAAAATACCGCGTGACCACAAAAAAGGACGCTCCCGCAGGAGCGTCCTAAATGGACTGGACATCCGCCTCCCCAAGGGCTGGACAGCGGACTGATAGCGCTCCACGATTCGTGACAGTCCGGGGGATATTCTCCCACGGCCCAGGCTGGGGGCTTCGGCCGGCCCCTGCGCCTTCGGCGGGCGTCCCTCTCCCACGGGGCCGGCTGCCTGTGCCGTTGGCCCCGCGGTACGCATGGCGTCCGCGCCTCTATCAAACGGTATTCACTTGGAATATACAAGGATAATACTACTTGTTTACCAGCTTGTCAATAGGAAGCTGGATTTTCCTTAATCCTCACTCCGCCGTGCCGCCGGAAAAACAGGGCGCGATCGCCGCCCAGATCCGCTCCGCCACCTGCTCCTGCGTGCCCGATCCGTCCACCACGGCCACCCGCTCCACGCCCTCCAGCCGCCGGAACGCCTCGAAGTACAGCTCCCGGGTGCGGCGCAGCCGCTCCTCCCCGTCAAAGATCTCCTCCACCCTGCGGTTTTGGTGAATCCGCTCCAGGGCGGTCTCCACCGGAACGTCCAGAAACACCGTCAGGGTGGGCCGCAGCAGCCCCGCGCTCAGGGCGTTGGCCTGGATCACCCAGTCCATGTCCACGTCCACGCTGTGGTAGGCGTAGGAGGAGAAATAATAGCGGTCGCTGACTACGGTGATCCCCTGGTCAATGGCGGCGCACAGGCCGTCCACCTCATTCACCAGATGGTCGATGCGGTCGGCGGCGTACAGCGCGGCGATCACCCGGGGGTCCGCGCTCACCCGCCCAGTGAAGATCTGCCGGATCAGGGAGCCCACCGGGCCTCCGGTAGGCTCCCGGGTGGCCAGGCAGCGCACCCCCATGCCCTCCAGGCGGGCCGTCAGCCGCCCGATCTGGCTGCTCTTGCCCGAGCCGTCAATGCCCTCCAGGGCGATGAATGTTCCCTTTTCCATAGCCTGTCCCTCCGCGGTACATTTTTTCCCAGTATACCACAGCCCGCCCCAAAAGGGAAGCGGGAAAAGGCCCGGCCGCTAACGCGGCCGGGCCTTGACGGTTTCCGGTCAGTATTCCAGTGCCCTGCCGCCGCTGCTGAGGAAGCTCAGGTACAGCACATAGCCCACGATGGTAATGACGCCGCCCACCAGTCCGGCAAGGCCCGCCAGAATGTTGAGGATGGGGATGGCCCCCACCAGGGCGCACACCACCGAGATCACGGTGCAGATGAAGTAGAGCTTGGAGACGGTGTTCCCCTTTTCCGCCAGCTCCTCCTTGCCCATGGAGTGGAGCAGGTTGGAGGTGGTCTGGCACACGGCGTTCACCACCAGGAAGTTCAGCACAGTCTGGACAACGGACAGCAGGGTCTTGAGCAGGCCCTCCTCCTTGGCGATCACGCCGCCCACAATGCTCAGCACCACGCCAACGACCACAAACAGCAGCGCGCCCCGGTAGCCCTGGTCGTCCGCGCTGGCCTTATACAGCCCCCAGAACTCCAGGATGCCCCCCACCAGCATCAGCAGCGACGCCGGCAAAAGCAGGATGGCCGAAAGCCCCAGCGTGAACACCGCCCCTACCGCACCCACCACGGTAAGCACCCCGCCCACAAGGACCAGGATCTGAGCCACGAACATGTTTTTCAGCCCTCCGGCTGCGCTTGGATAGTTCATCCATCATTCCTCCTTACGCTCTTTTCGGACGGACCTGCCGCCCGTTTTTTATCCCCACGCCCGAGGGCGTCTGGATCAGCATATGCCCCGTCCCCCAGGTGTATGTTCAGGTGGGGGTAGGTCATCTCGATGCCCGCGGCGTCAAAGGCGGCCTTGAAGCCGTCCATCAGGTCGTAGTACACCGTCCAGTAGTCGGCGTTGGCGCACCACACCCGCATGACGTACTGGACCGCGCTGCCGCCGTAGCCGTCCACGTGGATCATCTGGTTGGGATCGTCCAGTATCAGGGGGTGCTCCGCCGCCATCCGGGCCAGCAGGGCGATCACCCTGTCCGGGGCCGCGTCGTAGGAGGCGGACACCCGCAGCTCCACCCGGCGGGTGGGCTGTTGGGAAAAGTTGGTGATGTTGGCGGTGACGATGGAGCTGTTGGGCATCTGCACCAGCTTGTTGTCCGGGGTGGTGAGCTTGGTGTAGAACAGCCCGATCTCCTCCACCGTGCCGGAACAGCCCCCGGCCTCCACAAAATCCCCCTCGGAAAAGGGATGGGAGGCCAGAATCTGCATCCCCCCCGCCGCGTTGGACAGGAAGCTCTGCAGGGCCAGGGAGAAGGCCAGCCCCACCACCGACAGCACCGCCACCAGGGAGGTGGCCTCGATGTTCAGGCACTCCATCACAATGATAACGGTGACGAACCACAGTCCGGCCTTCGCCAGCGTCCGCAGCAGCGTTTTCAGGGGCGCGTCCAGCTTGGAGCGGCCCAAGGCGCGGTCCAGCACCTTCAGCAGCAGCTTCATGGCCACCAGGCAGGCCGCCGCCACCAGCACCGCGTTGAAGATACTGCTGGCGGTGATGTTTTTGATGCTGTCCCACAGGCCCTTGGCGGTATCCTCCGGCACGATTCCGGTGAGGGATTCCGGCATAGCCCCGCCCCCTTTCTCTCTGGCGTACTTCTATCATTATATCATGCTTCCCGCTCCGGCGCAAGCTCACCCATGAGGGCATTTCCCGCCACGCCGGTGACGTCCACCTGCCGGAGCTGGTTGTGGAGGTTTTCGCCGCTCTCCACCCCCACCTTGCAGTACCGGGTGGTGTGGCCCCACCACAGGCCGTCCTTCTCCTCCTCGAACAGCACCTCCACCCGCTTCCACTGCTCCAGGCTGCGCCGCTCCATCCGGGCGGCAGCGGCCCCCGCCTCTCTGGCCCGGGCCTCCTTGACGGCGTTGGGCACCTGTCCGGGCATGGACGCCGCCGGGGTGCCGGGACGCTTGGAGTAGGGGAAAATGTGCATGGCGGAAAAGGCGCACTGCCGGATGAAGTCCAGGGTCTGGGCAAACTCCTCCTCCGTCTCGCCGGGGAAGCCCACGATCAGATCGGTGGTAATGGCCGGGCCGGGCTTCTGGAAATGCTTCCGCAGCAGGCCCACGCTCTCCAGATACCGGGCGGTGCCGTATTTCCGGTTCATCCGCTTCAGCGTGGCGTCACAGCCGCTCTGGAGGGACAGGTGGAAGTGGGGGCACAGGTTGGGCAGGCCCGCCGCCCGCACGCAGAAGTCCTCCGTGATGGTCCGGGGCTCCAGGGAGCCCAGCCGGACCCGGCAGTCCGGCGCGGCGGCGCACACGGATTCGATGAGGTCGATGAGGGTTTCCCCCGTCCGAAGATCCCGGCCCCAGGAGGAGATCTCGATCCCCGTCAGCACGATCTCCCGGTAGCCCTCCCCCGCCAGCCGCCGGACCTCCGCCGCCGCCTCCGGCAGGGGCAGGGAGCGCACCGGCCCCCGGGCGTAGGGAATGACACAGTAGGCGCAGAAGTTAGCGCAGCCGTCCTCCACCTTCAGCATGGCCCTGGTGCGGCCCAAGCCGCCCCCGGCGGGCAGACGCTCGAAATCCCGCCGTTTCAGGGCCTCGTCCACCGCCACCACCGGGTCGGCCCGCTCCCGGAGAAGCCCCTCCAGCCGATCCAGGAACTCCAGCCGTCCCGCCGAGCCGGACACCAGATCCACCCCCAGGGCGGACACCGCCTCCGGGTCGGTCTGGGCGTAGCAGCCGCACACCGCCACCACCGCCTCCGGCCCGTTTTTCCGGGTGCGGCGGATGATCCCCCGGCACTTCTTGTCGCTGACGGCGGTGACGGTGCAGGTGTTCACAATATAGGCGTCGGCGGGGCCGTCAAAGTCCGCCAGGGCGTGGCCCCGGCGGATCAGCTCCCGCTCCATGGCCTGGGTCTCCACCTGGTTCACCTTGCAGCCCAGGGTGTAAATGGCAATCCGCACGGGCGATCCCCCCTTCAAAAAATGCGCGGCCGCCCGAGCCACCGGGCGGCCGCGCCGAATCTGCCGCAGTATGGGCGGCGGGGTCAGCCCTCTCCGGACTCCCCGGCCTCCGCCTCGGGCAGAACCTCCACCCGGATCTCCAGCACCCGGTGGTGCTCCGCCCGGGTGACTGTCACGTCCAGGTTCTCCCAGGTAAAGCGGTCCCCCGGCTCGGGCACCCGGCCCAGCTCCTCCAGCACCCAGCCGGACACGGTGGCGGCATCGCACTCCCCGGTGACCTGGAACAGCTCGTACAGATCGTCCAGATCGGCGGAGCAGGCGATGAGGTAGCTGCCGTCGGGCTGCTTGCGGAATTCCTCCACCACCTCGTCGTGCTCGTCCCAGATCTCCCCCACCAGCTCCTCCACAATGTCCTCCATGGTGAGGATGCCCTCGGTGCCGCCGTACTCGTCCACCACCACCGCCATCTGGGTCTTGGTGCGCTGGAACTGGCGCATCAGATCGTCGATCTTGGTGCCGGAGGTGATGTGCAGCACCGGGCGCACCAGGGGCTCCAGCTGGGCCCGTCCGTGGAAGCGGGCGGAGAACAGGTCCTTCTGGTGGAGCACCCCCACCACATCGTCGATGCTCTCGTGGTAGACGGGCAGGCGGGAATAACCTTCGGTGGCGAACACCGCCGCCACCTCCTCCAGGGTGGAGGTGTCCTCCACAGCCACCACGTCCACCCGGGGGGTGAGGATGTCCCCGGCCTCCAGGTTGTCGAAGCGGATGGCGGAGCGGATGAGCTGGCTCTCCTCCTTGTCCAGGCCGCCCTGATCCTCCGCCTCGGACACGATGGTCACCAGCTCCTCGTCGGTGATCCCCTCGTCCTGCTCCTTGTGGAACAGGCGGGTGAGCAGCTTTTTCCACAGGCTGAACAGGAAATTCAGCGGGGTCAGCACCGCCATAAACAGCCGCAGCAGGGGGGCGGAGAACATGGCGAAGCTCTCCGGGGACTCCTTGGCCAGGCTCTTGGGGGAGATCTCGCCAAAGATCAGCACCACCACCGTCAGCACGATGGTGGATACCGCCGGGCCGTTGGTCTGATCGATGAGCTTGATGAACAGCAGGGTGGACAGGGTGGCCGCCACATTGTTGACGATGTTGTTGCCGATGAGGATGGTGGACAGCAGCTTGTCATAGTCCTCCGCCAGCTCCAGCGTCTTTTCCGCCTTTTTGTCGCCGTTTTCGGCCCGGCTTTTCAGGCGGATGCGGTTGAGGGAGGTAAACGCCGTCTCGGTGGCGGAGAAATACCCCGACATCACCACCATCAGCACCACTACGGCCAGCAGCATCATACTATCTGGGTCCATTTGGACAGATCAACTCCTAATATTTAAGAACCTGTATTCACAACCTCAAACGCCGTCTGGCCGGGTCTTTTTTCGCCATGCCGCGTTGAATTTTCTTGCAATACACAAAGTATTCCGGCGAAAATTCGCCTTGCCTGACGGAAAAATCCCTCGGCCAGCCGGCATCCTCGGCTGTGAATACAGGTTCTAAGTACAGATTTGCCCCCTGTCATATAGGAGGTATTGGAAAGATTTATACCATACTTCCGCTCAAAAAGCAAGGGGGCGGGAAAAAATTTGCCAGGGGCGGATTCTTTTGCTATAATAAGCGGGATGTCTGATCAAGGAGTGATCCCCATGACCGCCGCGTCCCTGTCCGTCCAGCTGATCCTCATGGTGGCCGTCGGCCTGTTCGCCTGGCGCGCCCACATCGTCTCCGGCGACTTCGACAAGCAGCTCACCTCCCTGCTGATGAAGATCGCCCTGCCCTGCATGATCGTCCGCTCCATGTCCGGGGCCTTCTCCTGGGAGGAGCTGAAAAACTGTGGGCGGCTGGTGGTGGCGGCCCTGATCCTCTGGGCCGTTACCTTCGCCCTGGGCCAGCTGGCCTTCCGGCTGCTGGGCAGGGGGGCCTCCGCCCGGATCGCCCGGTTCAGTATGCTTTACACCAACTTCACCTTCGTGGGCATCCCGGTGGTGGAGGCACTGTACGGCGACACGGGGGTGTTCTACTTTGTGGTGTTCCTGGTGCCCTACCGGATGATCTACTACAGCTCCGCCGAGCCCCTGCTCTCCCCGCCGGGCCTGGAGCGCAGGGCGCGCACCCTGCCGGAGAAGCTGAAGGGCTGGTTCTCCCCGCCGGTGGTGGCGGTGTTCGTGGGGCTGCTGCTGTACATCACCCAATGGAAGCTGCCGGCCCCGGTGTCCGGCGTGATCAACTCCCTGGGCTCCTGCGCCTCCCCCCTGGGCATGGTGCTGTGCGGCATCTCCCTGGGGAAGTACGACTTCCGCGCCCTGCTGCGGCCCAAGTACCTGTGGACGCCCCTGATCCGCACCCTGGCCCTCCCCGCCCTCACCCTGGGCCTGTGCCTGCTGGCGGGGCTGGAGGGGGAGCTGGCCCGGGTGGCGGTGATCTTCACCGCCCTGCCCACCGCCTCCCTGCTGGCGGCGTTTACCATCCAGTACGATCCCAGCCGGGACAGCCAGTTCGAGGCCGCCGCCACGGTGCTGCTGTCCACCCTGCTGTCCGCCTTTACCATCCCGCTGTGGGCGGCTGTTCTCGGCGTCTGCTACCCCTGATCTCCCTTTTCCTGGGAAAACCAGGGTTCCTCCCAACGTTTCCCCGGAATTTTGGGCGAAACGCGCACAAACCGCCGATTGATTTTTCCCCGCCGCTGTGCTAAACTATAGCAATGATCTATCAACGCTTTGAAGCGGGAAAGGACTTTTGCCCATGATCCATCAATGGAACCTCACCATACCCCCCCTCACCGGGGACGAACCCCGCCGGGCCTATGTCTACCTCCCCGACTCCTTCCAGGAGGACCCCAGCCTGCGCTATCCGGTCCTCTATATGTTCGACGGGCACAACGTCTTTTTCGACGAGGACGCCACCTACGGCAAGAGCTGGGGCTTGGGAGACTACCTGGACGCCGCCGGAACCCAGATCATGGTGGCGGCGGTGGAGTGCAACCACCACCCGGACAACGGACGTTTGAGCGAATACTCCCCCTTCACCTTCCGGACCCCCCAGACCAAGCGGGTGGTGGGCCGGGGCCGGATCACCATGGAGTGGATGACCCGCGCCTTCAAGCCCGGGATCGACCGGGACTTCCCCACCCTCCCCGGCCGGGAGGACACCTTCATCGCCGGCAGCTCCATGGGGGGCCTCATGAGCCTGTACGCCCTGCTGGCCTATAACCACGTGTTCTCCCGGGCGGCCGCCCTGTCCCCCTCCCTGTGGGTGTCCCCTTCCCGGGTGGAGAGCCTGATCCGCTCCTCCCAGGTGGACCCGGACACCGCGCTGTACCTGGACTACGGCTCGGAGGAGCTGAACAACCACCCCCAGCAGCTTCGCCTGCTGGGCCGGGCGGCGTCCCTGCTGACGGAGAAGCGGATCGGGCTGGACTTCCGGATCGTCCCCGGCGGGGAGCACTGCGAGGCCAGCTGGGAACGGCAGATCCCCTTTTTCATCCACGCGCTGCTGTACGGGCGGGACTGCCCCGCCCCAAGTTTGGAGGGATAATTGATGGAGACACAGTATTTCAAGGATTACAGCTTTACCCTGGGCCGGGACATGGAGATGAAGGTCTACGGCCACGGAGGGCGGCCCGTGCTGTTCCTCCCCTGCCAGGACGGGCGGTTCTTCGACTTTGAGAACTTCAAGATGACCGACGCCTGGTCCCCCTGGCTCGAGTCCGGACAGGTGATGGTGTTCTCTGTTGACACCGTGGACAAGGAGACTTGGTCGGACAAGTGGAGCGACCCCTATTGGCGCATCCGCCGGTATGAGCAGTGGATCGCCTACATCACCGACGAGGTGGTGCCCTTCATGCGGGCCATGGTGAACCAGCGCAACGGCTGGACCGGGGAGCCGGGGGTGATGGTGTTCGGATGCAGCCTGGGGGCCACCCACGCCCTCAACCTGTTCCTGCGCCGCCCCGACCTGTTCGACCGGGTGCTGGCCCTCAGCGGCATCTACTCCGCCGTCTACGGCTTTGACAACTATATGGACGACGTGGTGTACCGCAATTCCCCGGTCCACTATCTGGCGGCGATGCCCAAGGATCATCCCTTCATCCAGCTCTACAACCGGAAGAAGGGGGTCGTCTGCGTGGGCCAGGGGCCCTGGGAGATCCCCGAAACCACCCGGCAGATGGCCCACATCTTCCATGAGAAGGACATCCACCTCTGGGTGGACTTCTGGGGCTGGGACGTGTCCCACGACTGGGAGTGGTGGTATAAGCAGGTGGCCTATTTCGTGCCCTACCTGCTGGATCAGGAGGGGTAATCCGTGAAGAAGCTGTTTGTGGCCATCCGGCGGGGCAATCTGGACGAGGTGGCCGCCCTTCTCGACAAAAAGCCGGAGCTGATCTCCTGCCTCGCCAAGGCCCCGCCCAAGAAGGACGATGGCCAGTCCCCCCTGATGGTGGCCATCAAGAGCGACAACCCGGAGGTGGCCCACCTGCTCCTCGACCGGGGGGCGGACGTGAATTTCGCGGACGCCGTCAACCCCTACGGCGCCAACTTCTCCGCCCCCATCTGGTATGACGCCGTGGGCCAGTGCTTTCTGCGGGCGGGGGATCATGTGTCCCAGAAGAACCAGGAGCGGACCAAGGGCTATTTCCTGCTCCTGCGCCGCCTGCTGGACCTGGGGATGGACCCCAACCAGAAAACCTCCTATGGCGTCACCGCCTGGCAGCACGCCCTGGATCAGTACGAGCAGTTCGCCCACAGATCCTATCCCAGCTACAATGTAGAGACGGCCAAGGAGGAGAACCGGAGGCTGCGGGAGATGCTCAAGGCGGTGCTGGCCGAGCTGTTGAAGCACGGGGCGGACATCCACGATTTCAGAAGGGATTCCGGCAGCAGGGGGTTGCCCGCTGCCTCCATCATTTTGCGGAATGCGGAGGAGGGCCGGGAGCTGCTGGACGGGCTGTACGGCCTGGACCCGGACTCCAGTGCCTTCCAGCCCTACACCATGAAATACCGGGGAAAGGAACGGCTGGTCACGCCCTCCCGCACCGTGGAGGATTACCGCCAGGAGTACGAGATCCAGTGGCGGGAGCTGGAGCCAATCCTCCGGGCGTATTACGCCTGATCGCTCCCTCCGGCGCGCCCCTCCCCTATCCCCGAACCCAACCAAAAGAGAGAAGGAACCCCCATGAAAAACGTGATCTTCATTTCCCCCAACTTCCCCACCAACTACTGGCAGTTCTGCCGGGAGCTGAAGAACAACGGCATGAACGTGCTGGGCATCGGGGACGCGCCCTACAACGGGCTGTCCGACGAGCTGCGGGACAGCCTCAGCGAGTATTACAAGGTGGACAGCCTGGAGCATTACGACGCGGTGTACCGGGCCGTGGCCTTCTTCATCCACAAGCACGGGCGCGTCGACTGGCTGGAATCCAACAACGAATACTGGCTGGAGCGGGACGCCCAGCTGCGCACCGACTTCCACATCACCTCCGGCTTCCAGGCGGACGACATCCCCCGGATCAAGTTCAAGTCCGGAATGAAGGCGTATTACGAAAAGGCGGGCATTCCCGCGGCCCGCTGGCATCTGGTGGACGACGAGCAGGGCTGTCTGGCCTTCATCGGGCAGGTGGGCTGGCCCGTGGTGGTGAAGCCGGACAACGGCGTGGGGGCCTCCGACACCCACAAGCTGTCCAACGAGGCCGATCTGAAGCGGTTCCTGGAGCACCGGGGGCCGGGCGTACCCTATATCATGGAGGAGTTCATCCACGCCGAGGTCAATTCCTACGACGCCATCATCGACTCCCAGGGGAACCCCATCTTCGAGACGGGAAACGTCACCCCCATGTCCATCATGGACATTGTAAACGACGGGGACAATTCCATCTACTATATCGTCAAGGATCTCCCCGCCGACACCCGGAAGGCGGGACGGGCCGCCGTCAAGAGCTTCGGCGTGAAAAGCCGCTTCGTCCACTTCGAGTTCTTCCGGCTCACCCGGGATCAGGCGGGCATGGGCAAGCAGGGGGACGTGGTGGCCCTGGAGGTGAATATGCGCCCCTGCGGCGGGTTCAGCCCGGACATGATGAACTTCGCCAACTCCACCAACGTCTACAAGATCTGGGCGGACATGATCGCCTTCGACAAGTCCACTCTAAAGGACGGCGAGCACGCCTTCTGCGCCTACGCCGGACGGCGGGACGGCAAGGACTTCGCCCTGAGCCACGCGGACATTCTGGTGAAGTACGGCGGGAGCCTGCGGATGGTGGGCCGGATTCCCGACGTGCTGGCCGACGCCATGGGGAACCAGATGTATGTGGCCGTCTTCCCCACCAAGCGGGGGCTGGACGCGTTCTATAAGGACGTGCTGAAGCTCAAGGCCCCAAAACGGAAAAGGAATTGAAATAAGAACCTGTATTCACAGCCGAGGATGCCGGGTGGACGAGGGATTTTCCCGCCAGACAAGGCGCGTTTTCGCAGGAATACTTTGTGTATTGCAAGAAAACGCAACGCAGTATGGCGGAAAAAGACCCGTCCACACGGTGTTTGAGGTTGTGAATACAGGTTCTAAACGCAAAACCACCCGTCCAGCGGGTGGTTTTGCGTTTGCGGCGGTTCAGGTATAAAACCGGTTCGAGTTCAGCAGCTTCTCCTTCTGCACCGAGGTGATCGTATCCGTGATATCCTTGAGGAACACATAGAACAGCCGGTGCTCCTCCCCCCACTTGGAGGCCTCCAGGTGCCCCACGTCGTCCACCCAGCGGATCTCCCCGTCCTTGCGGATGATCCGGTACTGTACGTAATCCATGTTGCTGTCGGAGCTGCGGATCTGGTTGGTTATCTCCCACTCCACCCTGGCCAGATCCTCCGGGTGCACCATCCCCCGGAAGGAGCAGCGCACCAGCTCCATCAGATCCGTCATGGTCTCGCAGCCGAACAGCCCCATAACCGCCGGGTTGGCGTACAAAATCCGCTCGTCCTCAATGGCCCGGTAAATAAAGAAGGCGTCCGACATATTGCCCAGGGACTCCGCCATCCGCACCTGCTGATGCTCCGCCTCCTCCCGCATGATCTTGTCGATGCTCTGAATGGTGACAATGGCGGTTTTCGGCTTCCCGTTCTCCCGCTCGCTGATGGTCACATGGATCTGGCACCACTCGTCCGGGCTCTCCCGCCCGCTCCGGCGGTAGCAGTAATCCACCGAGTTTTCCGTCTCCAGCGCGGCCCTCAGGTGGTCGATGGACAAGAAGTCCCGCACATTTTTCTCATCGTGCCTCAGAATCTTCCCGGTGCCGAAATGCCGCTCCACCATGGCGGAGTAGTTCCCCCGCTCCGTAACGCTGGTCTCGTCCGGGTAGATCATCCGGCAGTAATTGTCCTCCAGCTGGAGGTGGTACACCTCCCGGTAGGACAGCACCATGCTGTTGAACGCGCCCTCATGGATCTGACGGTTGGTCACATCCCGCAGCAGGCAGGCCGCATAGCCGTAATCGTGCTGGAACAGCGTGAGCTGGAGGTAGTGGCCGGACATAGAGCTGTAGGTGAAATGCTCCACCGTCTCCCCCAGGAAGGCCGCCTGGTACGCCTTGCGCAGCAGCCGCCCGAAATCGTCCTTGAATGCCTTCAGAACCAGGGCGCGGACGAAGCGCAGCTCGCCGCTGCACATCCGCTCCATCTTCCGGTTGATGTACACAATCTCGAAATCAACAGGCTCCCCGTCCTGATCCAGCAAAATCTTGGACAGGCCGAACCCGCAGGGCAGGGTGCCGTAATACTCCTCCAGCTGGTTCCGCTCCAGGTCGGGCAGCCGCGCCGCGGGCCGCTCCGACCGGGCCTGGGCCTTCCGCTTCTCCCGCAGGGCGGTCACGTCCTCCGAGGCCACGAAATAGATCCGGTGGTCCTCCTTCTCCCGGAGGAAAAACACCTTGAGCTTGAGCCACAGCACCTTTCCGTCCACCCGCAGATAGTGGATGTTCCCCTCCGCGCCGCCGGGCCGCCGCTCATAGGCCCGCTCGAACAGCTCCAGCAGCAGCGGGCGGTCGTCGTCCCGGACGCCGCCCCACACCTTCCGGCTCATGTCCTCATTGTCCGACGCATCCAGCCCGGTCATCCGGTAATACTGCTCGTTCACCCGGGTCAGCTCCACCTGCCGCCCATAGACGTCGCAGATGGCCACAGGCCCCAGCACGTGGTTGAGGATCGTGTCGGTGAACAGGTTCCCGTCCATCAGCTCCCGCACGTGGAGGGCCTCCACCTGCTTGCAGTGCAGGCCCGTGAAATCCAGGTGCCGCTCGTCCGCCATCAGCGTCTCGAACTGGTCGATGGGCAGGGGGCGGTAATAATAGTACCCCTGGGTGTACCGGCACCCCATCCCCCGCAGGACGCTCTCCTGCCGCTGGGTCTCCACCCCCTCCACAATGATGGGCATACCCAGCAGCCGGGCCATGTTCACGATGGACTCCAGGATGCCGATGCCCTTCTGCTCGTTCTCCTCCGTGATCTCCAAAAACGCATATCGATCTTCAGCACGTCCACCGGGATGCTTTTCAGCATATTCAGCGACGAGTAGCCGCTGCCGAAGTCGTCCATCATCACCAGGAAGCCCTCCTGCCGCAGGCGGTCCACCATCTCGTTGATGGCCAGCTCCTCCTCGGTGCACGCGCTCTCGGTGATCTCCGCCTTGATGTACCTGGCGGGCAGGCCGTATTTCTCCAGCAGCCCCTTCAAATAGGCGGGCACGTCCATGGCCATGATGTCGATGCGGGAGATGTTGATGGAGATGGGCACCGGCTCATACCCCCGGTCGATCCAGCTGCGCAGCCAGCGGCACACCTTTTCCCACACCTGCTGGTCCAGCAGGTAAACCGCCCCGCAGCGTTCCAGCACGGGGATAAACTTCCCCGGCGGGATCAGGCCCTTCTCCGTGTGGTTCCAGCGCACCAGCGACTCCGCCCCCACCACCTTGCCGGAGGTGATGTCGCACTGGGGCTGGACGTAAAACGTGAACTCGTCCCGGGCCAACGCCCCGGTGACTTCGGACAGCAGGTTGGTCTCCTCCTCCAGCTCCAGCTCCCGCTCCATCCCGGGATCGTAGAAAGCGATGGGCCTGCGGGCGGTGACCTGGTCGAGAGCCAGGGTGGCCCGGTCAAAGTGTGCCTCCGGAGACAGCCGGGGATCGTCGATGGGGCTGACCCCGAACACGGGCATCACGCTGATGGCCTTGCCGATCTGGGAGATCTCCCCCGCGATCCGCTCCCAAAGCCCCTCCACCAGCTCTATCCGCCAGGGCAGGATCACACAGAAGTCGTTCCGCTGGAAATACCCCGCCGCGCCGCCGTACTCCCCGCGGACCTCCTCCAGATGCTCCGCGATCTGCCCCAGGAAGCCCTCGGCCATCTCCCGGCCGTAGAGCTTTTTAAACATACGGAAATGCAGGATATCAATGGCGGCAATACACCAGGCGTTGGGTTCAGCCTGGGACAGAAACCGCCCCGCCTCCTCCATAAAGTCCTGCGGCGAAAGCAGGCCCGCCAGCGCATCTCCGCCCCGCCCAACCTGGGACGGAGACCGACAGGTTCCGGTTCTCTCTTTTTCCATGATCCATTCCCCCTATGTTTTCATGGAGCCGATTCAGTTGTCAGGTACACAGCGGGTAATCCGCCTGTATACAAATTGCACTATGGTTTCCAGGTCCTGTCAATCATTTTTGCCCATTTCTACAATCCGCCCTCTCCTCCCCCTCTGAAACAGCCGATCAAAACGCGCCCCCATCCCAGATGGGGGCGCGCCAGCGTGTCGAAAAAGTCTTTTCGACACGCTGAGCGCGACTTTTTTGAACAAAGAACGTTCAAAAAAGTCGTTGATTGGACGTGAAAGACACCCCTCCTGGGTTTCTTTCACACTATCTTCCTTCCCGGCATCGGAACAGAAGCGGCTTTTTCGACAGTCTCACGCGCCCCCATCCCAGATGGGGGCGCGCTCTGCGTCTCTTACCAGAACCACCGGCTGGTGTCCCGGGACTCCAGCACATCCAGCATGGCGGACAGCATCTCCGCCGCCTCGCCCCGGCTCAGCGTCCCGGACAGGTCGGCCCCGCCGGACAGCACCGACACCGCCTCCATATTCACCGCCGACTGGTAGGCCCAGGCGGGGGCAGTCTCCTTGGAGAAGGCGGCGGAGGTGGCCACATCCCCCGTCTCCAGCAGGCGGTCGATGATCACCGCCGCCTGGCCGCAGGTGACGGCACCATCGCCGTTAAACACCACCTGGCCCGCCTGGTTGGGGCTGCCCTCCACGGTGCCCTGGATCAGGGCGGCGGACACATAGCCCTTGGCCCAGGCGGAGATGTTCCCATCGTCATAGAACCCGGTGAGGGACACATTTTCCAGCGGCGCGGCCCCCGCCGCCGTCATCGCCATGGCCAGGAACTCCTCCCGGCTGAACACGCCCTCCGGCTCGAAGCAGTACAGGTCCCCCACCCTGCGCCCGGTGTAAACCCCCGCCTCCGCCAGGCGCAGGGCGGCGTAGTGGGCGGAATTGCCCTCCAGGTCGGAGTAGGCCACGGCGGTTTTCTGCTTCTCAATGGTGATCTTCACCGTGGCAGGCTCGGACTGGTTCCCCTTGTCGTCGATGGCCACATAGGTGAAGCTGTCCTTGCCCTTCTTGCCCTCGTAGGGGGTGTACCAGAAGGCGGTGGGATCGTTCTCGTCCATGGTCACCTGCCCCCGGGCGGGGCTGTCCACCACCTGGAAGGTCACCAGATCCCCCTCCGGGTCCACGGCGGCGAAGCGGCTGGCAATCGCCACGCCCTTGTAGGTTTTCAGCGTCAGGTTTTCCGCGATGGGCGGGTTGTTCTCCACATCGGCGGTGGAGCTGGTCAAGGCCATGGCGGGCAGGACCAACGCCCCGGCCAGACACAGGGAAAGAATTATGATGCGGGATTTCACGGGGAAAGCCTCCTCTTTTTAGAATGTGAGGATAGCTTTGACGGAACCGCGCAAAAATATGCGGGCGTTCCGGCGAAAGGAGAGCGGGGGAAGCGGAAGAAAATGAAAATATATTCTCCTTGTATTATAGAGTAGTAGTTATTAGAGCCCCTCTCCAAGGGCTGTGCTACACTGTAAGAGCCTGTTTAAAATCTTCTAATGAGGATGGCAATGAGGGCAAACGTGAG